>Ga0316217_10005508_pt1 | contig 13098 bp, 15 predicted proteins | sample 1anoAmetaG_FD_203633 | JGI IMG/M metagenome (GOLD analysis project Ga0316217, IMG submission 203633) | Freshwater microbial communities from Trout Bog Lake, Wisconsin, USA - 1anoA | ecosystem: Environmental > Aquatic > Freshwater > Lake > Hypolimnion/Profundal zone | place: USA: Wisconsin...
ACTTCTACGTCGTCCCTGAGGATGGCCAGAGGTTCGACTCGATCCACGGGGGCTACCGGGCCCAGAACGGCCTGACGGGAGACCGGGGGAACCGGAAGGTGTCGAAGAACGAAAAGTCGGACATCCGCGCGCGGGGGAAGTTTGCCTATAACGCGGCGATGAGGGAATGGCAGGACCGTCTCCAGGAGGACGTGGGGAAGTTCTACGGGCTGGCCAGGCTTGGACCTCGGCGGCGGCGGATCACGAGGGCTGAATACGTCGCGGAAAAGGCTGCCCTTCAAGAAGAGGGAAGGCGCTGGCGCGAGCTGGAAAAACGAGAGAAGGAGGTCGCCGCGATTGAGGATTCGACCAAGGCCCGGCAGTTGGAAGCCCAAAGGGCGGAGGCATCGGCTAGAGAGACACTTGCGACCGCCAGGGCGATGGAAGCCGCGGCGAGACAGACGTTGGCCGCATCCGAGGAGGCGGGGCAGGCAGCGGCCCGCGTCATGGCCAAGGCCAAGGCGATGGCGACCGAGGCCGAAGCTGCGGGCAGGGCGGCGGAAGCCAGAGAGGCCATGGCAAGTGAAGCCCTGGCCTCCGCGGAGAAGCGCGAGATGAACGCGGAAAAGGGAGCGTGGGCGCGGATCAAGGGAAGCCTCTTGAGAGTGTTCCCCGCCTGGAAAGAAACGCTGGAGGATATTGAGGCCGCATTGACGCAGATATGGGCGAAGATGGGGAGGCGTCCGGGCGCATGGATGGACGCTCCCCCAGCCCAGGGCGGCAGGAAAGGACCAGAGACCGGCGGCAATGTCCTGGGATAAAGAGCCCTTCCCGGTTGTTATCCCTCGGGGAGAGGGGTAGCATGGGCTCATTGATAAAGAGGTGATTTATGCAAAAGGTTGTCTTTGCCGCTGCGACTGCGCTCCTCTTCATCGGCTGCAGCCTCGGAGATCCTCCTCCCTCCTCGCGCACCCCAACGTCCACCCAGACGCCAACTACCCCCAGCCAATCGCCTTCTGTCCCGACGCCCGTTGTCGCGACTCCGACATTCAGCCCGGCGGCAGGCTCGCTCCTGACGACGGATACCATCACCCTTGAAGACTCCACGCCCGGAGCGACGATCTTCTACACCACGGACGAGTCCGACCCTGGGGCATCCTCTGCGGTCTACTCAGCGCCGTTCCACCTGGGCGCGGGGGCATTCCTGGTGAAGGCCATAGCCACCAAGGCAGGGATGGCTGACTCGGTCATGAATAGCGCGATCTTCGCCGTCTCCTCCCCACCTGCCCCAGCGCCCACTCCTACGCCCTCACCTGTGTTGCCGACAAACGATTCGCGCTTTCTTGGAACCTGGGTAGCAGGGAATGGCAACCTCATCTATTACTTGGTTTTCTCCGACCTCTCCCATGTTTCTGTGACGGAAGCGAGACTTGACGGAGTGTGGTCCTCAGGCCCAAGTTCCCCCCTCCCCTGGAGCTCGTCGAATGGCGTTCTCACAATCAACAGCGGCTTAAGCCAAACATCCAGTTCCTACTCTTTTCTGGGAACAGGGATATTCTCTTCGTCCCTGGCTGTCATCGATGGGAGCACGCAAACGGTGGTTGAGTGGGTGAAGCAATAGGAAGCGGAGGGCCTCTCCGCCGGCCGGCAGTCTAGGAGGCAGCCACTCTGAACTTCGGCCAGCGGTTGTATCCAATGGCAGGATCATTCGCCTGGAGGAGACGGATATATTCGACCTCTTTTTGGTTTACTTCACGGTCATCTGCTTCCATGGACTCCCATAGGATCTGCTTCCTGACGGTGAAATCCTTTCGCTGAATATCATCAAAATCTCTGGCTATGATGGCGCTGTCTGGACTCCCAAAATAGGCGATATCACCAGTCAAGTCCTTCCCGACATAAATCATTCCGTTCGGATAGGTGAGCTTATAAATCTGCTTCAACTGCATGGCGTTTCTCCTATCATCCATCGACCCAGGAGATCACAGCGAGTCAGGGGGTCTTACTTTGATAATTCAACAATAATTGCGATTAGTAGAAGGGTGCTCGGAATTGATACTAGTATCACGGTCCAGAGCGCGCGCTTTATTTCTTTCTCTGCTATACCTAACGCACAAACTAAGGAAACAATTGAAAAAACCCAAGCAACCGTGTCTTCTGTATCATTCTGCTTTAAAACAAAAAATAAATATGCCCCTCCCCCGGTAAGTAGTAGAGATGAAATGATACCCAGGGGCAATAAAATGCGCATTGCGAGTTCTTTTATTGCTTTTGTCTTTGCATTTAATTGGATTCTCGCGCGTTCATCGGCAATTTCTTGCTGTTGTACTTTGCTTACTTCCTGGTTTTCATATATTTCCCCTATTAGTGGTGAGCCACAAAACATGCAGAAACGGGCATTATCTTCAATAAGCTTTCCACAATTTCCACAATACATATTCTCCTCCCCTTCTTTAATTTTTTCCCCTCCCTATTCGGATCTTCCCTCCTATCAGAGTATTCCAAAGCGTCGCAAGACAGCCCTATCAAACGCCCGTTGGAATTGCTCCTCCAGTTCATAGGCCTTCCACTCAAGCCTATTCGCTAGGCGAGGATGCTTCTGGGAACGGAGAGCCTTCGCCTTCTTCCGCATAATCTCGGCCGTGTGTTGTCCCGTCCATAGAGACCGGCTGTCTCGGCTCTTTTGATAGACAAGATCACAACAGGACCGGCAGGCCCAGGCCTTCCCGCCGAAGTAGAGGGCTGTCACTCTCTGACCGCAATGGCCGCAGCGGAAGAAATACCGATAGCCCCCAAGATTGACGGGCCGGCGGTCTATGTAGTGCTTCCCGGAATAATGCTGCCCTTGGTAATCGTGTTCAAACTGTATGAAACTGTCCCCGGTGGGGATAATGAGCCCCCCGAGATCTCCGGCGGTCTCAGATACCTTCGGCCCCATCGTAACAGTGAAGGTAAAGGCCGCAATATCCTCGGACCATTCTCCCCTGGTCTGCCTTATCGTGCCAGAGGAAGTAGCCATACATGGGCCCCTAAAGGTCTCGGCCAGGTCTGCAATGTCCACCTTGAAGCTGTATTCGGCTATTCGCCTCGAGCTGTATGCGTATCGGCCCATGCTCTAGCCTCCACTTTTTCCGAAATGAATTGGAGTTGCCGCCCATTCTTTATAGTCCACCCCGCGGCGGTCTTTGCTCTTCTCTTGATTCTCCGGCCAAGGGGAGAGGCGGCCGACTTCAAGAGGCCAGCCGCTCCCCGTAAGTATCTTTAAGAGATACTTAAGAAGCCCCCTGTTTTGGGTCAAGAAACCGGCTCTTAATGTCAATCTGGGTCAAGAAACCGGCTCTTAATGTCACTACGGGTCAAGAAACCCGCCCTTAATGTCAATTCATTACTTCGGTGATCATCTTTTCGGGACTAGGACAAGGCGTAGGTCTTCGTCGGCAAGCCCTACGCTCTCGATATCCGCGAGGTCCCCTCTATTCTTCATGTCAAACAGAATCCAGAAGATGCTTATCATGTCCTGTTTTTGCCGGGTCTTATGGACTTCCGGGCGCAGCTGCCCTTCGTTGACTAGCGTATCCCTGTCGATTGTCATTGCAGCCTTTCGCTTTTCTTTTCCTGCGCTCCACCGTCGGATGATGTACAGAATAGGTTGCCGATACCGCTCTAGGCCGCGCTTGGTTGCCTTTGTTACCTCGATAATCCTTTCAGCGAGGACAGCCCCCGCGTCCTGGGTAATCTGTTCGGGCGATAATCCCTGGCTCTCCATCGCCCCGACAATGTTTTTTATTCGCGTGAATGCGTCGTCAATCTTCCGGCTGAGCTGCTGTATTGATTTCAAGTATCCTCGGCTGTCCTTGGGTTTGTTTATAAAGCTGAAAATCTCGGCATTGATATCCAGCTCGAAGGCTGTAGGGCTGTCGGCGGAGATGTGAGGCAATGAAACATTTTTGGGGCCTTCCCGCTTTATCATCGTCCGCCGGCTGATATAGCGTTTTTCGATGTAGTATTTTTCGCCGCTATCCTTGTCCTTGAAGTAAAACCCTATTTGATCGAGGAGACCTCCCTCGAGGGCCCGCTTGACGGCAAGGCGGTCCTTGCCTTGGATGCCTCCTGTTTTGCAGAAGTCATTGAATGTGCAGCGGAGTATGTAGACTTCAAGTCCTGTTGAATCCTTGTCGAGGATAAGCGGGACGTTTTTCTCGCCGTCCATGAGGCGGCGCACATAATTAAAGACCGCATCCTGTATAAAACCGGCCTCCCGGGTATTGAGCTTGGTGATAAACTTCTCTGCGAGCTGTTGCCCGGTTAAATACTTCGTAGACCCATCAAGCGCAATCCATTTGACAGAATTGATATCGTCAAATAGCTGTAATTGGTTGTTTTCGAGAGCCCTGCCCATTAGCTCGGTGCTAATGACCGTATTGGGGGCCGGTACTGTTTTCGATCGGTCCTTTAACTCGGTTATTTTCCGCTGCATTTTCCTGCGCAAAACGCGGACCTCGGTGTGATTCTCGAGGGATATCCCGCCAGGGAATAGCGATTGAAGGTTTTTCTTGCTTAGTTCTTCGAGCCTGGACCTGAGCATATCCAAGCCCCAATTATCAATCATGCTTTCGTAGTAGGCTATAAGTTCTCTGGCGGTTTTAATTGCCGGCATAGTTACATCCTAGGTTCGCTTCTCTCGCGGGGCTTCCCGTTGCTGGGTTTCTCTAGGGCCTTTTCCCGGCCTTCGTCGTATTCCTTGAGCTCCTCGCCCGCGAGTGTGCCCGGGTCTATGAAGTGCCGGCAACGGCCCCGGAAGGCAAGCTCTAGTATGGTTCCCGTAGCCCCGTCCCGGTTCTTTTCTACGCCGACACAGTAGGGCATGACGGTTGCGGGCGCTCCTTCGGTTTCTTTCACGGGGTCAAGACGTAGCACTAGATTGGCATCGTTTAGGATATCGTCCGCCTCGCGGATAGACAGCTCCTCGCCCTTCTTATTCCCTCGGGTAATCTGTGCTCCGAGTATCACGGCAAGGCCTGTTTCTTTTGCCAGGTCCCGGAGTGCGGCCGATACCCCGGCAAGCTCGGTCTGTCGAGAGTAGCTCTCGCTTGGCCCCCCGGAGGGGATGAGTTGGCAATAGTCGATAAAGACGGCCTCGAGCTTTTCGCCCATGCGCGCCCTCTCGCGGCGGATCGCGGAGACGAGGGCGGCAATGCTCGAGGGCCCTTCGTAGAAGAAGAGGGAACGGCCAAGGATTGCGAGAAGCTTCCGGCACATACTTCCGAGAGCTTCGCGGCGGGGATCGTTCGGAGGAAGGCCGGCCGGAGACTTGCCCCGGATAGCTTCGCAAACGGCCCTCCATGCCTCCCCGCTGGCCTTTGGCGTGTTGGGGCCAAGAATGCCCAGGGCGAGCTTGACGGCGAGGCGGTATACGGCCTCTTCGTAGCTGTAGAATAGGACCGAGGAGGAGCCCGAGAGGTTCCGGGCGAGGGTGAGCATGAGCGAGGTTTTTCCCTTCCCTGGGCGGGCGCATATCACGGTTAGGGCCCCTCGGGGGAGGCGGATATCCTTCGTCTTGAATGCCTCGAGGCCGGTCTCAATGCCTTCCCTGTCATTCTCAAGGTGTCGGGTGAGTGCAGCCAAGTCGAGAAGCTCGGGCTCCGGAGCTTGCTCGCCTGTCAGTTTCTCGAGGAGGGCTCGGGTTCCATTCTCGAGGCGCTTTGTTTTCTCGAAGCTTGGCTCTCCCTCCGCAGCCAAGTCTTGAAGCTCTTTCAAGGCATCGGCGGCCGCGTCTGCTAGTTGCTTCTCTTTTGCAATCTCCGCAGCTTCCACGGCCTGGGCTTCCCATGCGTCGAATGTCTCTCGGGCTAGGCCTCCGGTATTGTTCGCCCATTGAAGGACGGCCGGCTTGTCCTCGAGAGTGGCCCCTCCCTGGTCGAATGCCTCGAGGCCTTCGGTCCGCGTCTGTGGCTTCCTGTCTTGCCATGCCAGGGTAAGGGCGAGGGCGCGATTGTCGGCGGGGCTTGTATGGTCTTTCATGCTATCGCCCCTCCCGGAGCGCGTGAGCTATCGCGGGGTTGCTTGGATCGTAGCCGCGGGCGCGGGCCTCGGCCTCCACTTCGGAGCGAGAGTATCCAACGCGGTAGGCCCAGCCCGAGGCTGAGAACAGGGCTTCATTCGCCCCCGTTCGGCCGTTGAAATAGTATTCAAAAATAAAGGCTAGCTCGGGCCGTTTGTCCTTTGCCTCTGCCTTCGCGTAGAGGGCGCTGTCTATGGCCTCGAGGGAGAACCCGGCTTCCTTCGCGGCCGCCCGGATCGCGTCGGGTTGGTAGCCAACGTCAAAAGCCCATCCGGCGGCCCGCTCGGCCCCATTATCCCCAGCCTTGGTCTTCCCCCATTTGAAGATGGTAGCGAGGGAGGGCCGCTCCCATGAATACGTCTTATTACCCTTCTCCGCTGGTTTGGGCTCCTTGTCCTTTGCGTGCTTCAAGAGCCGGAAGAGCCCCCCGAGGGTCTCGAGGTCCGGGGCATCGTCAAGGCTGCCAAAAAAGCGATAGGGGCCCTTCCCGGCTTTCGTAGAGGGCGGGATGGTGACAAGGGCCCTGTCCGCGTGAATCTCCACCCCGGGCGCAATCGTCCCGGAGGGAAGGCCCGTGAAGTCTCGGCACTTAAACCAAAGATGCAGCCCCCCTGAAGGCGAGCGTGTGAAGGCTGGGAAGCGCTCGAGGTCTCGGAGGACCGCCGGCAAGGGGAGGCCCTTATCCTTGAAGAGTTCGGGGAGGCTCTCCACCCCGTCCTCTTGCCCAGCGTGGCCCCTGTCGAGGTCAAGGACAAGGAAGCCGCCCATGCTCGGGAGGGTTCGCAGTTGACGGCGACCCGCGGTGAAGTCCTCGGGGTTTGCTTGTATCCAATCCGATACGGCCTTAGCGTTACACTCCCACTCCCCGCCCTTCCCGTCCTTGCCGCCCCACTTGGCCGCCCCGTCTATTGAGAGCACGACGGGAAGCCGGGCCATGAAGTGTGAGAGGGCCACTTCGGCAGGCATGAGCTCAGGCCCCTCGGCCTGTCGCGAAGGTGGCTCGAGGCGAAGGGCCGCCGGGCCGCCCTGGGCCAAGGTTTGAAGGCTTGCGGCGGCTTCCTCCTCGGGGAGTTCGCCTCGGTCGGCCGCGAAGTGAAGGGCGGCGAGGATCGCGGGCGCGTTGGCCCCGGCTTCGTCCTCGCTCCCTAGGAGGGCCGTAGCGCGTTCCTTTTCGAATATCTCGCGGGCCTCGGGCGAGAGGCGCTCGAGGACCTGGAGAATCGTGTATACCGTCATATTTCAAGGCTCGATTTATTCTTTCACGGGCCGTTTGAAATAGAAAAATAGTTCCGATGTAAAACCTGCTGATGTTCCTCCCATATCACCCGGTAGGGGTTTGGAGAGCAGGGATGATAAAGGAACAACGGACACCAACTCCCAACCTTCCGCTCCAAGCTCATTTAGATTAAATGCTGTAGCCCAAGGTCGGGCTTGGTTTAGATAAAATCCTCTTTCAATTGACATCGATTTGTATTCCCATTTCTGCATGGAGCAACTCCTCTCATAGTTCTCTTATGGCTTCAGGCCGTTAAAACTAGTCATTCTCAGGGCTCCTTTTTCCCTTTTGGACGCGAATGGCGGGCCATAGGCGCGTCCGGGGTTGTCTCCCCGTCGAATCTCCTGCCGAGGGCTAGGGGGACGCACGGGCGCCCCTCTGTGCTTGTCATGGCTTCCCCCCTCGCTGCAGCAATTCCTTGACAGCCTGGCGGGCGAGGGCGGTGGGCGTAGTCCCCTCGGCCTTGGCCAGCTTCTCGAGCTTGTGAAGGTCGGAGGCGGATACGAGGGAGGCGAGAGCTGCGGCCGCGGGGTCTCGGGCTTCCGGCTTGCGGGGGACGGCCTTCCCAGCCTTGGACGCGGAGGGCTTCGTGGCCTTGCTTTTCTCCCTGGCATCCTTCGCGGCCTGGTTGATAGTCTTTGCCCCGGTGCGGACTGCTGCGGCTTCCTCTGGATCGGCGAGGACGGCGCGGAAGCGTTCTACCTTCGCCTTTGATGTCCCGGCGAGCTCGGCCGTGAGCGCTGAAGTCTCGCGTTTCCCTCCTCCATTCCCCGCGTTCGCGGGAATTGGAGTGGAGGCTGTGCCTATTGGGTTATCTGTGATCGTGGCCGGTGCTCCCTTGAAGCCTCTGACAGGCTTGTCTATGAGTTCGAGGAGGCGGAAAAGCTCGGCGTCCGAGAGGTTCCGGCGGTCCTTTTGGGTATGGATCGCGTAGGCCAGGGCCTCGGTTTCGTCCTTGAAGGTCTTCTCATAGGCGAAGACCGAGCGGAGATCAAGTTCCTCGGCGGCTTGGACGCGGGTGTAGCCGTCGATGAGGAGGCGAGTGCCGTCCTCCTTCTTCCAGACGTTGACGGGCTTGGACGGATCGAAGCCCGTCTTGTCCATGTCGGCCTTGATCGCCTCAAGGGTCTCGGCGTGGATGTCGAAGAGCGAGGAGAAGGGCTCAGCCTTTGTTATCTGATCGAGGCGGAGCTCTATACCCATAGCCTTGATCGGAGAGTTTGAGGTCGCCGGTAGCGTGAGCTTGCCCATTCTAGAACCTCCCCGCGGTGCGATCCGCCCCGCAGTATGCGGCTAGGGCCCCGACGGCCGAGTGAAGGGCCGCCTTGGCTGCGCTCGATGTGATCTTCTCCCTGGTGTCGATTGCCCTGCGCACAAAGCCGCTGTCGGGGATGGTGACAGGCGCGATGGTATCCCCGAAAGTCTCGCGAAAGAGGCCCTCGTACTGGTTGCGCAGGGCGTCGGGGTTCTCGGAGCGGGCGGGCTTGTAGCAGTTGAAGAGGATTCGCCAAGCGGAGAGCTTCTCGGTATCCCTCGTGAGGATGCCCTGGTAGAAGATCGCGCCTTTCAGGTCGAATCGGGAGAAGAGGGCGGGCGTCAGGATGAGGTCGGCAGCGTGCAGGGCGTTGAGCACCAGGTTGTCATAGGTGGGCGGGGTGTCGAGGAAAAGGAAGTCATAGGGTAGGGCCTCGGCCGCGAGCATCCGGGAGAGGGTCTTCTCGCCCAGCGCTCGGAGGTCAACCAGGTCGAGGCTCGAGGCGAGGAGGTCGATGCCCATGTAGTTGCTCGGCACGATGTTCTCGGACATCCGCTTGGATTGCAGGGCGGCCGCGAGGTTCTTTCGCTCAATGGGCTCCGGGTCGTCGACGTAGTACGAGGTGGCGGAGTTCTGGAGGTCGAGGTCCGCCACGAGGACCCTGTAGCCGGCGGCCGCGGCATGGTTGGCGGTGAGGATGCAGAGTGAGCTCTTGCCCGTCCCGCCCTTGATGCTCGAGAAGGTTATGGTCTTCATTTTTGCCTCTGTGGGAGCTTTCATCATTTTGCGTGCCTCACCATGAAGTCGACGAGATCCTTGATGCCAAACCTGACGACGCTCCCCACCGTGGAGGCGCGCAGCTTCTTCTCTGACTTCCACTTGTAGACCGTGCTCGCGGCCACCCCAAGGTAGTCAGCGGCCGCCTGGACGGTGAGCCACTGCTTTGGAGGCGGTGCCCTTCTTGCCACCTTGAGGAGGCCCGAGGTCAAATCCTCCCGAGTGAGGAGGTTGAGAGGGTCAGAGTTTCCTGCGGGTCTAGGTTCTCTTGGTTCATGGTCCGGGAGCGAAGCTCCCGAGATTCTGTATTTCTTCGTCTGTTCCATGTTCCACCCCTATCGCTTATACTTTGGTATGGACTCCATGAGTCCACCCCGCCGGCCGGTAGCTGTTCCAGAGCTGCCGGCCGGTCTCTATTTTCTGGTCTTCATCTTTGTCTTGGCTTCCTTCTCGAGCTCCTCGGTCCTGTGCTCGATGAAGCTGCGGATCTCTTCGCTCATCTCGGTGTCGCTCTGAAGGCACGCCACCTTGAAGCGCTTCTTCACGGCCGCATCAATCATAAATGTCATCTTGCTGTTGAACTCACTCATGGTTCGATACAGTAATACATATCCACGCATTCAACAAGCCCCTAGGATCAACGCTAAGGGCCCTGTTTAGTCCACATTGACTCCAGAATAAAGAAGGGTTTAGATAGGCTTGGCTGAAATCACTACAATTGCAAAAGGGATTGAAAGAATGAAAAAGCAACATGCACCATTCTTAGTTTTGCTAGCCTGTTTGGCCGTAGCCTCTACTGTTGGGTGTAGCAACCCAGCTTCCAGTTCCTCAACCCAGCAGGTGGGGAATGGGGTCCTCCAGGCTGGAACCACGAGAAGAACAAACGTGGCCGGTGATGACTACCAGTTTTCAGTTTCTGGTTACTACACCAACACAAACCAGACGGCCCATTTGGGAACATTAAGTGGTACTTATGAAATCTATCTCACGCTTGATCCGACAATGGGCGCGAATATTCTCAAGCAAACCGCTGTCTGGACCTTCAACCTTAGTGATGGGGAGACCAACACGGGGACGGCGTCAAACTGGACTACCACGGCAGGCGCTCCCTACTGGGATCAAACCAATGGCAAAGTAACTGCTGTCGTTGGAAATTCTCCTACTAGCTACTCGGCCAACGCAAGTTGGGTAATTGCCACTACCTACGCAAACGGAGTGTCGAAGACATACACCTATCGTATTCTTGGAGCATATGACGTTACGTGCCCATACGGAATAGTCAAAGGCGCGTGGGAGACTCAACTAACCGGTAGCGATGGATCTGTTTCGTATGTTTATTTCGCTCCATCAATAGGTTCTGCCGCATCACTTTCAATGGCTTCTGGAAATTCTGCATATACACTCTATCCGACGTTGTTACTTTCAAACTATTCACTTGGAAACTAAGGGCATCAATCCACTCTTAGATGTAGGGTCAAGAGAGTGAAAATGGACTTGTGATTCTATAAATGTATAGTGGTAATATTGGCTTAGGTTGTGCCCGCAGGCCCACACGATGCCGCGGAAGCTGACAAGGGCGGGCGGGTTGACACAATCGTCTATAATGCCGATACTAATACTAGCAAACCTGCCATGCCTCTGCGAAAGCACGCACACTCTGGCGGGTCTTTTTTTATCCAAAGGGCAGAAATGAAATATACAAAACCATCCTTGTCTTTCAGTGCTCAAGCGGACCTTCTCCTGCAAAGAGGCCTGATAGCCGACAAGGCACAATTAGTTTCAGTTCTAGAAAAGATAAACTACTATCGCCTAACAGCGTTTCTATATCCTTCCCGCGATCCCAACAACGGAGATAATTTTCTTCCTGGTACTTCATTAAATAAAACCCTAGAGATTTACCGTTTTGATGAAACGCTTCGGAATATGCTTCAAGCAGGAGTAGAACGCGTTGAGATTATTTTCCGTACTCAGATTGCGTACCATTTTTCGCAATCATGTGGCCCCTTCGGATACACGAAATCAAAAAACCTTCCCCACTTAACAAACTCAGAATTCCGTCTCTTCCTAAAAAACATCAGGACAGAAACAGGCCGGAGTTCTGAATTATTTGTCAAACATTTCAAAACAAAGTATGGCGATCGGCACAAATACCTACCCGTTTGGATGGCGGTAGACATCATGAGTTTTGGAACCTTATCCACAATGCTCCGTGGGATAAATCAGCCTATCCGCGCGCAAATTGCCTCTGATTTAGGAATAACAGATAAGGTCCTTCTTTCATGGTCTCGGTCATTACGCTCCCTCCGCAATACCTGCGCTCATTGTGCGAGAGTCTGGAACCGAACCTTTGGAGACACTCCGATTATTCCCCATGACGCATTATGGACAACGCCTGTTCAAATTGAGAACAAAAAAATATTCGGTTTTTCAAGCATAATAGCCTATTTATGTGATCATGGAGGTGTTCATTCCTCTTGGAAAGCTGATTTTAAAAATCTACTGCGTCAAATGAATCCTAATGCTCTTCCCTACTTGGGGTTCCCAAGCGACTGGGAACAATCTCCTATCTGGGCTTAGTCCACTTCCCCCAACCCCCGGAGATAGGTCTCTGTGACCTGTATCGAGGCGTGCCCCAGAAGCTTCGACACCCGGTAGATATCGTGATCCTTCTTGTACTCTGTCACGGCGTAGAGGTGCCGCAGGTCATGGGCCGAGTAGGAGGAGGCTATGGTCCCGGCCTCGGCCAGCTTGGTTGTCGCCCTTATGATCCTGGTTGTCAGGACAGGCGCGGAGAGGGAGGCGAAGGGCTTCCTGCCCTCGAGCCCCGCGGCCTTGATCGCGGCCTGTGCCTCGGCCGGCAGCTCCCCGGTGATGTCCTTCCCCTTCGACCAGGCAGTGAAGCGCGTGTCCTTGATCACCAGGCTGGGGAGGGCCCCGACGCGAAGACCCCGGGCGAGCATGACGGCGGCGGCGGCCTTGGTGTCTCCCTCCAGGGCTCCAAGGATCGCCCTGGCTTCGTCCATCGAGGGATAGGCGGCCTCTTTAGCTGCCTTCTTCTCCGGCCTCGCCTTGGTGCCCCGGAAGGGGTTGTGGACGCGGTTCTCTGACTGGCGCTCGAGGAAGGTGAAGAAGCTTGAGGCGGCAGCCAGGTCCCGCCTGACCGAGGCAGAGGCCCGCCCCTCCCGGACGAGGCCATAGGCGAACTCGTCGGCGTCCTTTGCCTTCATGGCCAGGACAGTGATGCCCGAGCGCTCCGCGAATCCCTCGAGCCGCTGGAGGGCCGACTCATAGGCCCGGCGGGTATGGATGCTCTTTGCCCTGCCGGCCTGCTCGAGGAAGGTCGCCCGCATGGCTGCGTAGTCGATCCCCGCAAGGTCGGCCTTCCCCTCGAGGTCCCGGACCAGGCGCTGCCCGATGACGGCGCGGGCGAGGATCTCGAGCTGGGAGGGGCTGAGCTCCGCCAGGTTCGGCGTCTCCCGGGCGATCCTCCGGGCGAGATCCTCCACGGCGAGCGCTCCGGCCTGGGTTGCCTTCACGAGTGCGGCTTCCATGCTGTCATCCTCCCTTGGTTCCATGGATTGATAATACAAGATTATCAAACAAACGTAAAGGGACAATCGACTATCCCCTATTCGCCCTGCCGGGGAACGGGATGCGGGCCGGAGGGAAGACCGGCGGCTATTCTAGCCGCGGTGGCGGGCGAGGTAGCCGCCAGGCGGACACGGGGAGGCGGGCGGGATCTCCCGCGTA
>Ga0316217_10005509_pt1 | contig 13097 bp, 9 predicted proteins | sample 1anoAmetaG_FD_203633 | JGI IMG/M metagenome (GOLD analysis project Ga0316217, IMG submission 203633) | Freshwater microbial communities from Trout Bog Lake, Wisconsin, USA - 1anoA | ecosystem: Environmental > Aquatic > Freshwater > Lake > Hypolimnion/Profundal zone | place: USA: Wisconsin...
GTACGATCGATTCGGTTCCGGAACCGGCGACGAGCGGTCTGCTGGCGTTGGGGGGGATGTTTTTGTTGGGGCGGCGCAGGCGGAAATAAGAAGCGGGGGGAATCGTTCAGGAGGTAGGGGTTCTGCGGGCGCGGGTTGCGGCCCAGAGTGTCCAGGCGAATAGTTCGAGGATGGCGCCGGCGGCGATAATGGCGTTGGGCCAGGCGGGTGAGGCGGTGGTGAGCCATGGGCCGAGGGTGCGGAGGGCGAGGCCTACGAGGAGGGTGGCGGCGACGAGGCGAGTGGGCGAGCCGGTGATGGCGAGGGCGAGCATACCCAGGAAGCCGACCATGAGGAGGTGTTTGGCGGAGTCTTGGATGTGGAAGCGGGTCGAGATGCTTTCGATGAGGCCGGTCTTGGGGGCGGCGAGGAGAGCCAGGCCGGCGGCGAGGGCGAGGAAGGCTAAGGCGACTAGGCATTTGGCGGGTTGGGCGGGGATTTTGGCGGGGTTGGATCGGAGGAAATCGAGGCCGAGGAGGAAGAAGGCGGCGGCGGCGAGCATGGCGAGGAAGCCGGCGACGGCGGCGGTGGGCCCGATGGGGCCGGCGAGGAGGGTGAGAAGGAGTCCGCCGTTCCAGAGGAGGCCGGTGAGGAGCCAGGCGCGGTCGCGGAGGCGGGCGGTGGCCAGGAGGGTAGGGAGGGCGCGGGCGGAAATACCGAGGACCAGGTTGCCGGCGAAGCCGAGGATGTAGACAGAGAAGAGGATCGTTTGGACTTCGAGGGTGGGGCCGGGGTCGCGGTACTGGCGGATTTGGACGACGAGGTCGGCGACGGTGGCGAGGACGAGCCAGTTGAGGGCGGAGAGGAAGAAGAGGTGGCAGACGTCGACGGGTGTGGCGTTGCCGGCGGGTTTTTTGGCGGCGATGGAGGCGAGGAGTTGTGCGCCGAGGCAGAGTCCGGCGGCGGCGATGAGGGTGGCTTGGGCGATGGTCAGCGAGCCCATGGATGGGATGGAGGAGGCGGCGAAGGTCAGGCCGGCCAGGAGGCCGAGGGCCATGAGGATTTTTGCGGCCCCCCCCCACCGGCTGCGGGGGTTGGCAGCGGCGACGGTTTGGCCGAAGAGGGCCAGGGCGACGGAGGCCCAGAGCATGTGGGTTTGGTAGGCGGATTTCCAATCGAGGGCGGCGAAATCGGGGCGGGGTGAGAGGGCGGTGGCGACGCTGCGGACGGCGCCCCAGGTGCCGGCGGCGAGGGTGAGGGCGGGGAGAATGGCGTCCCAGGCGGGTAGTCTGGGCCAGGGGGCCAGGGGATGGGCGTCGGGTGGGTTTGGGCGGGGGTTATCGGAGGGTGTGATTTCATGGTTGTCATCATAATCGTATGGGTTTCTTTCGCCAGCGATTGATTTTCGCTTGCCGACACTGGCCGCTGGCGCTTAGGATATTCTGCGAGTCGGTCATGCTGGCGTACATGACCTGTTGCAAGGTAATTCTGGCGGTTCTGATGGCAGAGCAAACCTCTCAATCCTTGGGTCCTGCGCAGGCGGGCGATACGGGCGTTGTTGCTGCGCCGGGGTGGGAGAAGCAGAAGTTTAAGGCGTTGAAGGTGGCGATTTATTGCTTGGCCGGGGCTTTGTTTGCGAATGCTGCGGCTACATTCTATGCGCACAGTTCGGGGGACCTGACATTATCGTCGCCGGCGTTTGGGCAGGCGCCGCCGCGGGCGATGCTGGGTGCGGGCGGGATTTACATGATGCCGGCGCAGCTGGGTCCCAATACGTTTGGGCTTTACCTGTTGGATCTGGATTCGCAGACGATTACGGTGTACCGGACAAATCCGGAGACATCGCGGCTCAAGCTGATGGCGGCGCGGACGTTTCGTAATGACCGTTTCCTGATGGATTTGAATAACGACGCGCCGGCGCCCAAGGATGTGCAGAAGCTGGTCGAACAGCAGAGGCAGCGGGAGCAGATTGAAGGCAAGCCGACGACGGCGCCGGAAAACTGATGGGCTGACGCTGGCAAAAAAAGTCAAAAACAGGTAGAAAGCAGACGATACCAAAGAGACGTAAAGCACGTAGAATATAGAAGTATCAAGCTCGTCAAGGAGTTCTCAGATGGCCAAGATGTTTTACAAGACCGATGAAGTTGTGGCGCGGCTGAAGATTACGCCGGAGCAGCTCAAGCAACTGGTCAGCGAGAATAAGTTGCGGGAATTCCGCGATGGGGCGCAGGTGATGTTCAAGGTCGACCAGGTGGATCGGCTGGCGACGGATGCGGGCGGGTCGAAGGCGGGAGATTCGGGGATTGGGCTGGCTCCGGTGGACTCGGGGTCGCACGACGCAATCTCGCTGGCCGACAGCGATGTGAAGACGCCAGGGGCTAAGGATGACACGGTGGTGACCTCGGCGCAGCCGCGGGCGGTATTTGATTCGACGGAAGTGAAGGCGGCGGATGCCGGGGCGCAGACGCAGATTCAGCCGGCGTTGGAAGATCAGCTGTCGCTGGAAGGGGTGGGTTCGGGGTCGGGTCTGCTGGACCTGACACGGGAATCGGATGATACGTCGTTGGGGGCGGAGTTGCTGGATGAGATTTATCCGGGCGGCGAGCAGAAGCCGGAAGGGATCGGCTCGGCGTCGGGGATTTTTGAGCAGCCGACGGAATCGGCGTCGGGGCCATCGGGGCTGGAGAATCTGGAGCCGGCGGCGCCGTCGACGGCCTCGGTAGCAGCCCCTGTTGGGCTGGCAGAAGTGGTCGAAGCGCATGATCCGCTGTCGGGGGCGTTCGGCGGTTTAGCCTTTGCGTCGGCGGGTGTGCTGGGGCTGGTGGCGATCGTCGTGGGGGCGTACTACGAGGGTTATTCTCCGGCGTTGGTGGATACGATCAATGGCGGTGGGATGGCGTACTCGCTGGGCTTCGGCGCGGTGCTGCTGGTGATCTCGCTGTTGTTTGCCCTCATCGGGCTGTTTGTGGGCAAGGCCTCGGCACGGTAAGGGCGGGGCTGGGGCGGATATTCAGATAAGTTGGATTGAACGTTGAGGCTCCTGCGGGGGCCTTTCTTTTTGGCGGGGTTTGGGTATCGTGCGGCGAGCAAGCTCGGGGGCTAAATACAGAGGTTGATTTGCGATTGGCAGGTGTTTTGGTTGACAGGGCGGGGCATTTCTGCAAAATCTACGCTTAGCGCTCGACAATAACCGATACTGGTTGGAATGTTTCCCCCGCCTTCTATTGTCGACCTTACACGGAGTGATTGGTCATGCGTATTCCCTCATCTTCCCTGCGTCTGTTGGCCTTGACTGTGATCGGAGCATCGCTGTTGGGGTCGGTCGGTTGCGCCTCGATGGACGACCTTAAGCGTGAACAAAACGCCTTGGTAACGGCTAAGGAGCAGTTGGCCCAGGCGGAGAATGATCTTAATACGGCGCGTAAGCAGATTGATTCGTTGAAGGCGCAGTTGGCCGACAAGGAAGCGATCATCAGGGCGGGGCTGGGCGGGGTGGATGCTTTGATGAAGGAACGGGACCTGCTCAAGGCTCAGTTGGCTGACCTGCAGGCCAAGTACGATGCGCTGCTGAAGAGCGGCGGCCCGGTGCTTCCGCCGAACATTACCAATGCATTGAAGGATCTGGCGGATCAGTATCCGGATATTGTGGATTTTGATCCGGCAACTGGGCGGATCCGGTTTAAGTCTGACGTGACGTTTGATTTGGGTTCGACGGAAGTCAAGCCGCGGGCGAAGGAAGCGTTGGCGATTCTCGCGACGATCCTGAACAAGGCGGAGATTGCCGGCAATGAGATTCAGGTGGTGGGGCATACGGATGATGTGCCGATTCGGCTGAGCAACACGGCGACGATGAATCCTTCAAACTGGTATTTGTCGACCAATCGCGCGCATGCGGTGCGGCAGGTGCTGTCGGCCGATGGCGTGTCGGACGTGCGGATTGAGGCGGCGGGTTGGGGCGAGACGCGTCCGGTGGAACCCAATGCGGCCGGTCATAAGGGTTCGGCGAAGAACCGTCGGGTCGAGATTTTCATTCTGCCGACGATGGTGCCGGCCAATACGATTCCGGGCGATTCGGGGCAGCTTGCTCCGCGTACGGTAACTCCGCGTACGACACGGTCGACGACCCCGCGGGCTCCGCGTCCCACGACGACGGCTCCGGCGGCGCCGGCACCGGATACGGGCGTACCGATGCCCCGGACTGTTAACTAAGGACGGTGGAATGGGGCCAGAGGCCCCAAGAGCACGTGGATAACCGAGCAAACTCGATGCGGCCATCTTTTCGCCTCCCCCATTTCCCAACAGGCGATCAGATGGCCGCATCACCTTTTTGGGGTATGCGGCCCTTAGGCGCTCAAGAAGCGGCCTTTTCGATTCACACCAAGGAATATTTGCAGATTGATGCCAAACTGATGCGTTACCGATAATACTACTATGTAGTTGTTGAGCTCACGGCGCGGTTGTGCGTGGTGGGTGCGCGGATTGTTTCGTATATTTTTGTTGCAGAGGGTTATTCCATGACTACCTATTCCGTGCCGGCGGCCGTGATTGGGCCAACGGTCACTGAACGAGCCATTGCTCATTTTCAGGAGCGTATTGCGTCAAGTGATCGGTACATTGTGTCGGTCGATCAATACGTGGCATTTCGGCGTGATGGTTTTCTGGTGGTGAAGAACCTGCTGAATCAGGCGGAGGTGCATGAGCTGCTGACGCACACCAACGACCTGATGCAGGGGCGTTTGCCGGAGCAAGAGGCGTCGCTGGAGACGGACGGGTTTGGGGTGCCGATCATGGGGACGACGGAGCAGGTGCTCAAGGCGCCGCCGGCGCATCTTTCGCCGGAGGAGAAGGCAAATACGTGGCTGCGCATACACATGTTGCATCGGCAGCTAGCGTTGCATGAGCGGTACCTGCTTCATCCGCGGGTGCTGGATGTGCTGGAGGCGTTGATTGGGCCGGAGATTTTGGCGTTGCAGACGATGCTGTTTTTGAAGGGGCCGGGGAAGCCGGGGCAGGGGTTCCACCAGGATTCGTACTACATTCCGACGCATCCGGATACGCTGTGCGGGGCGTGGATGGCCATTGACGATGTGGATGAAGAGAACGGGTGTGTGTACTTTACGCCCGGGTCGCAGAATGAGCCGGTGTATCCGCCGGCGGATGGGTATGGGTTTGGGGATGATCAGCTCAAGGGCATTCATTTTGTGCGTGGCGTGTCGGACACGGACGATCGGAATAACGACTTGGCCAAGATAGCCGAGAAGAAGCATGGGGTGACGGGTCGGGGCGTGAATGAGACGCCGGCGATCATGCGGGCGGGGGATGTGGCGTTTTTCGGGGGGCACGTGCTGCATCGGTCGTTTACCAATGAGAGCAAGGCGCGGTTCCGGCGGTCATTTGTGGGGCATTACTGCAATGCGCGGTCGTATACGAGTTGGGGAGCCGATGGGCCGCACGATGATCCGGCGCGGACGGCGGTGGTGGATGCGGCGACGGGTTCGAGCAACGGGTCGCACATTTTGGCGCGTGGGAACACGCACCTGCCGTTTGCGACGCCGCGGTTTAATACCCCGTGCGCGGCGTTGTTGCCCGCGGAGATGAGGCCGTCGCCGCGTTGCGGTCCGGCGTCGATGATGGGGATGCCGTCGGGGAAGATTGCGCCGGCGGCGCATGCGACCGAGCCGCATCCGACGGGGCCGACGGATAAGAAATAATCATTTAGCAGTTTAGACTCTTTTATAATCGTACGCCCAAGCCGTGGATTTCCATCCACGGCTTTATTTTTGGGCAAGGGTTGCCGATTGGGCGGTTTTTTCCTGTCGGGCGAGTTGGCCGCAGGCGGCGGCGATTTCGCGGCCGCGGCTTTTGCGGATGTGGGCGTTAACGCCGGCGGCGCGGAGGGCGTTCTGGAAGCTGTGGACGACGTTGCCGCTGGGACGCTTGAATTCCAGTTCGGGCACTTCGTTGTAGTAGATCAGGTTGATGTTGGCGCGGAGTTGCTTGGCGATGGCGGCGAGTTCGCGGGCGTGCTGGGGGAGGGTGTTGATGCCGTCGAGCATGATGTATTCCAGCGTGACTTCGCGGCCGGTCTTAGTGAAGTACTCCTGGCCGGCCTGGACGATCTGAGCGATGGAGATTTTCTGGGCCCAGGGGATGATTTGGGAGCGTAGGGCGTCGTTGGGGGCGTGGAGGCTGATGGCGAGGGTGACGGGAAGGCCGACGTCGGCGAGGCGTTTCATTTGCGGCGGCAGGCCGACAGTGCTGACGGTGATTTTGCGGGCGGAGATGTGAAAGGCCCAGGGTGCGGTGAGGACGCGGAGGGCCGCGACGGTGACGTCGAAGTTGGCGAGGGGTTCGCCCATGCCCATGAAGACGATGTTGGTGAGGCGGCGTTCGATGGGCATGGTCTGCTGGAGGCGGAGGGCTTCTTCGACGACCTGGCCGAGGGTGAGGTTGCGTTGGAGGCCTTCGATGCCGCTGGCGCAGAACTTACATTGGACGGGGCATCCGACCTGGGTGGAGAGGCAGGCGGTGCGGCGGTGGGCGACGGTGGTGTTGCCGTATTCGTCGCACTGGTCGTCGTCGCAGGGGATCATGACGCCTTCGGTGAGGCCTCCGGAGTAATCGGGGGTGTCGGTGACGATGGGCAGCGATTCTGTGGGCGTCGCGGGGTTCAGATGCTTCTTGCCCTTATCGTTGGCGCCGGGCCAGGCGAGGAGGACTTTTTCGGTGCCGTCGGTGGCGCGTTGCTGGCGGACGAGATGGGAGCTGAAGATCACGAAGCGTTCGTCGAGACGTTGGCGATCGAGGAGGCTGAGGTTGGTCATTTCCGCAAAGGTGGCGGCCCGCTTGGCGAAGATCCACTCGAGGACCTGTTTGGCGCGGTAAGCGGGCATGTCCATGGCCTTGAGGCGTTCGGTGAGTTCGTCGGGGGAGAGGTTGAGGATGTGTTCACGGGGGGTAGTCATGATTGGCCTTTGTAATGGTTGTGCTCGCGAGGCACGCTAAAGCGTGAACTACGAACTTGAGGACGGTCAACGAGTCAGACAAGGTATTAGTATACTCCAGGCGCGCAGAAAAGAAGCGGCCCTCCCACGAGGGTCGCTTCGGAATCGAGCGTTTGAGGTCACTTGATTAGGTAATCGTCGGGGCGTTTCAGGCGAGCCGACGGCGGAGGGCCAAGCCCAGGAGAGCCAAGGGGAGGAGGGCGAGGGTGGCGGGTTCGGGCACGGGTGGTGCGCCGCCGCCGGGGACGAAGGTATTATCGACGAAGGTGATGGACGCGTGGGCTGGGGGGGTAAGGGCTGCGACGAGTACGGGGCCGGTAGGTGTGGGGTTCTTCTCGGCGGTCACGGAGATATCTTTGACGACGTGAAGGGTCTTGGTGGCCGGGGCGAGGGTCACGGAGGCGCTGGAGTTGTTGGCCAGGCCGTTGCCGCCCTGGAGGACGCTGAGGTTATAGATTTTGTTGCTGGCCAGATCGGTGATGGTTTCGCCGACGCTGGCGACGCCGCCGTTGGTGGCGGTGCCGTCGAAGGCCAGTCCGACGCCGACGATGGAGTTGGCGGAGGTGATGTTGAGGTTATAGGAGATAACCGAATCGACGATGGCGGTGGTATTGGTATTCCAGTTGGATGAGAAGCGGAGTCCTGGGGTGCCGCTGTTGCCGGAGGCACCGCCGAGGATATCGACGGTGACGGCGCTTGCGGCGACATCCGCGCTGAGGTAAGAGAAGTTGGAGTAGACTTTGTCGCCTTGGACGATGGGGGTGGCGCCTGGGGCGGTCAGGTCGGCGACAGTCAGAGCCCGGGCGGTGCCGGCGGCCGCGACGAGAGTTCCCACGAGACCGAGGATCACAATGCCATGCTTAACCATAGATTTCTCCTGAAAGGTAGAACCATCATTGGGTAAAGACGAAATCCCACTAGCCTGAGCAGGAACAAATGCCATGCCGCGGGAGGTGGGCAGCTTAGCTCTTGGGCCGTGGGAAGCCGAGCAATACAGGATCGGGGAGTATTTTTTCCAGCGGCGACGTTGAACGGACAGATTGTGCGGGCGGGTCGAGTGCTTTTTGTCTCATGCTAAGGACAACGTAGCTGGATAGCCGGTAGCGGGAGGGGTATGTGGCAATTATGGGTGGCGATTGATGGTGGTTATGGCGCAACAAAATAGGGCGATCCCGCGGGGAGCGGGACCGCCCAGGAAAGAGCGGACTATTTTAAGCTCGGGATTAGCGAGCGAACTTTTTCCGCAGGCCCAGGCCGAGGAGACCCAGGGGCAGCAACGCCAGGCTCATTGGTTCTGGCACCGGCGGACCGCCGGAGCCAGGCACAAAGGTGTTTTCGACGAAGGTGACCGAGGCGAAGCTGCTGGAGACGCCCTTGACGGGGGTGACGGTGATGTCCTTGATGATCGTCAAGGTGTTGGAGTTGGGGGTGAGGGTGGCCGAGTCGCGGAGTTTGTCGGCCAGGGGGTTGTTGTTGTCGAAGACGACGTGAAGGTTGATGACCTGTCCGGCTCCGCTGGTGGCGGTTTCGGCGACGGCAGCCATGCCGCCGTTCTGGGCGATCACGCCGGCCATATCGAGGCCGATGCCCGAGAAGACCTGTCCACTGCCGGGGAGGGTGGAGACCTTGTAGCCAATGACCGAGTCCATGATGCCGTCATATTGGGTGTTCCAGCCGGCGCCGAACTGGATTCCGGCGGGGGTGAAATTGACGGCGACCTTGTTGGCGGGAAGATCGGCACTGAGGTAACTGAAATTCGTGTAGATCTTGCCACTGGACACGACGGGGGTGGCGCTGGAAACCAAGTCGGCCATGGTGACCGCTTGAGCTGTGCTGGCCGCGACCAAGCTCAGGGCTCCCACTATCGACCACGTCAAGAGTTTTGCGTACGACTTCATATGCTCTCCTCAATTAGAAACGCTAGATAGACTTGTCAAAAACCCCACACAGCCAACTACTGCTTCCACAAAGCCTATGCCGAGGGAATTTAAACTCGGCAATAAACAGCATAAAGCATGCAACTACAGGGATTTAGGCAACGTTTTCGTATTTTCTTGAGCGTTGGAATTTGGCGGGGCGTCGGGAGGCATTGGACAATTTTTCGTTTCCAGCCAGACACTTTGCGAAATCCGGGAGGGCAGGCGTACGCGTAATGTCGCGCTCGGGCAAACGAGACGTAAGGCTGGCGGGAGCAGTTTGGAGGGGAGCCTGACGGCGTAAGAGAGCGGGAAGTCCACCTGGCGAGCCACAAAAAAAGGGCGATCGCTTATGCGATCGCCCTGCGTGCAAAGGTCCGTTCTTCCATGGTTTGATCCCCCCGGCGATGTCAGGTCTGCTGTGACGCGTCTTACGTTGTGCAGCTCGCTTTCGCCGCACGTGCTGTTTCGTCCGCGGAATGGCCCCACACTGAGTTTTGACATTCCGCGTAACGGCTGCTCGCCTTCCATCTCCTCTCTTTGCGCGACCGTGGTGCGGTCCGTTGATTCGTCCTGCTTGCCGTCGTTGGACCGCAGTCGCGGGTCTTGAGTTCTCGAGGTTTCTCGGGTCTAACACCCGGATCAGGCGTCTCCACGAGTCGACTGGTCCGGGGCGAAAACAATCATGGGCTTGGCCATTCGCGTGTCTTCCGGGCTGCGTGGGTACGCACGCGAGTGGCAAGGCCTTTTCGAATAGATTAGCAAAGCCAATACCTCATCGGTTGGCCCGTTCGAGGGGCCGACGGAGGGTCAAAACCGCGCTCTGCGGGGCAGTTTTGGGGTATAGCGGCGATGGTAACTTCGATGGACGTGCGACAAGGGCGGCAGGGGGAAGGACAAATCGCCGTTGATGCGTAAAAAAGGCCGCGATTTGGAATATGGAGGCGACTTTTTCACCCAGCCCAACCTTGATGGCTCGGGGGTGTCTATAATCAGGCCATACAGTTGAGACCAAGCAGGGCAGGGGCCCGTTACGGTTTATGCGTTTTTCTTGCAGGACCGTACCGGGGCGCTGCCGATAAAACCGACATCGGCAATTCTGCGGCCGTGCTTTTGTCACAGGCCGACCGCGTTTCAGGCCACCAAAGAGGGATCGCGCATGATCATCGACTGCCACACGCACATTTGGCAAAGTCCGGAGCAGTTGGGCGACGGGGCTTTGGCGGAGCTTTCCCGGCCGGCGCTTTTGGCCGGTCAGCGGATGCGGCTGTTGCCCCAGGCCGATACGGCCAATCACCTGCTGGCGGCCGAGCCGGTTGATCGGTCGTTTGTGCTGGGGTTTGCCAGCACGTATCTGGGGGCGCATATACCCAATGAGTACATTGCCGATTACTGCCGCGAGCATGCCGATCGGATGATTGGCTTTGCGGGGATCGACCCGACGCAACCTGGGGCGTTAGATGAGGTGATGCATGTCACGCAGGACCTGGGCCTCAAGGGATTGACGATTTGTCCGGCAGCGCAGGATTTTCACCCTTCCGACACCCGGGCGATGGCGGTGTACGAGCGTGCTGCGGCCCTGCACCTGCCGGTGATTTTTTATCCCGGCACGCACTTATCGCCCAAGACCAAGATGGAATATGCCCGTCCGCACCTGCTGGATGACGTGGCGCGGAGTTTCCCAAATCTGAAGATTCTCATCAGCCATATGGGTTATCCGTGGGTTGATGAAACGCTGGTGCTGTTGGGGAAGCATCAGAATGTTTACTCGGACATCGCGGCGCTGTTGCGCCGGCCGTGGGTGGCGTATGACGCGCTGGTGCGGGCGCATCAGTTCCAGGTGCTTGAGAAGCTGCTTTTTGGCAGCGATTTTCCCTTCACGACGGCGGGGGAGTGCATCGAGACGATTTATTCGATCAACCAGACAGCGATGGGGACGAACCTTCCGACGGTGCCGCGGGAATCGCTGCGCGGGATCGTGGAGCGTGATGCCTTGGCGTTGTTGGGTATTCAAATGCCCGCCGCGCGGATGCTGGCGATGATGCCCAAGCAGCGGCGAGCGCAAAGGGCGGGGTAATCTCCCGGCTGTCCCGACCGGAACAATGGAGTGAAATATGAGCCGGGGTGGCGATGGGCGCAGAGGCGCATGGCCAGCGTGTCCGTCCAGGTATGCAGGGCTCAGAAGTGCCAGGTCACGCTGAGAAGCACCTGGGTGTGGGGGTAATCGAGGGTGGGTTGGAAATGCTCATTGATATTGTTGTGGGGCTGGCGCGCGAACTCACTGAAGAGGTTGTATACGCCCAGTTGCAGGTCGACATTTTTGACGACGTTTTTGGAAGTCAGGACGACGTTGGTGATGAAGGTGGGATCGGTGTAATCGCCGAGGTCGGATTTCATGGGGCCGACGATCTGGGGATCGATGGACAGGAAAGTACGTTTGTTGATGATGGGGATGGCGCCGGCGCCGCCGACGATCCATGAGGGCGCATGGGCCAGCGTGGTCGTATCGTCTTTGGCCATACCGAGGGTAGCGTATGCGCGGATGCGGGCGCCGCTTGCCCATTTTTTCTGGACCTCGCCTTCGATTCCGTAGGCGCTCATGGCGCCGATATTCTGTGTTTGGAGCGTGTCGTCGGGCAGGCTGACGTCGCCTAGCGCGTGCGACATTTCCCAGAGGTAGGGGTCGAGGGTGGTGCGCCAGCCATTGGCGAATTCATGTTCCCATGCGATTTCATAGGTATCGCAGATTTCAGGCTGCAGCAGCGGGTTTGGGGTATTAGCGCCTGGGGCAGCGTAGAACAATTCGTAGAGGCTCGGGGCGCGGAAGGCCCGGCCGTAGAGAGCTTTGACCGTGTCGTGCTGCGTGGGGCTGAAGATCGCGGCGAGGCGCGGGCTGATCGACGTGCCGGTGCGTTGGAGGCGATCGAGGCGAAGGCCGCCGGTGAAGGTCACCCAATCGGTAGCCTTATACTCTGCTTCGGCGAAGAGCCCCCAGGAGTTATCGGTGGATTCCAGATCCAGAAGAGGGCCGCTGGCGGTGTCATGGTCTCGTTGTTGGGCGACGAGGGCCTGGGTGGCGTCGGCGCCGGCCAGGAGGTGAAGGTTATCGGTGGCTTGCCATTCATAATGGAATTCCTGGCCGAGCCAGTCGCTTTCACCCTGGGTGGTGTAGATATCGTTGGGGTTGCCGTTGGCATCGTCGAGGCGGTAGGTTTCAAGATAGCGGTAGTGGCCATAATAGGCCATGGCGTGGATGCTTTGGTCGTCCGTGAGTTCATGGTCAAAACGCACGGTGGCGCTGCCGCGATCTTCGTGCATGCTGCCGGGATCGAAGAAGGAGGCTATGTAAACTGCCGAACGATTGTCCTTGTAGCGGCTGGCGGCATCGAGTTCGAGGGTCCAATCGCCGTAACGAGCCTTGACCCAACCAGACTCGGAGCCTTCATAATCGGAGTTATCGATATTGCCGAAGTTATGGGCGGCATCGTCGACGCCGTCGTAATGGATGTGATTGTCACCCTGGCTGGTGTAACCGGTGGCCGCGCCGATGATGTCCCAGCCGCCGGGCAGGACGGTGCCGCCGAGGACGGAGGCTCGCCCGGTCTCCTGGGTTCCGCCGGTGAGTTTGATTTGCATGCCGTTGACGTCGGCCCCGTTTTTTGTGACCACGTCGACGGTGGAGAACATGGCCCCCCCGCCATAGAGAGCCGAGCCAGGGCCGCGAATGATTTCGATACGTTTGACTGCTTCGATCGGTACGACGAAGTCCTGGTCGACGCTGGTCTGGTCGTAGGTTGTTTCGCGGGTGGGCCGGCCATCGACGAGGACAAGCATGCGGGCGTTCCATTCGCCGGGGCGGAGGAAGCCGCGGGTGCCGACGAACCAGTTCAGGCCGTCGGTGTGGAGGTAGAAGCTGCGTTGATTGCGCAGGACGTCGGCCAGGTTCCGATAACCGAAGATATCAATGTCGTCGGCGGTGACAATGCTGACTGAAGCGGGGGCTTCGCGGAGGAGTTGTTCGCGTTTTCCGGCGGCCACGACGACGGGGATATCTTTGAACAGCTCGAGCTCAGGCGAGGCTTCGGTCGCCGCATCAAGCGTAAGAATGGGCGGCTGAACAGGGGCGGTTTGGCCGGGAGCTCGGGGGGTTTCGGGTGTGGGAGATTGTAGCTCGGCGGGGTTCAGGGTCAGCGCGGGC
>Ga0316217_10005510_pt1 | contig 13094 bp, 10 predicted proteins | sample 1anoAmetaG_FD_203633 | JGI IMG/M metagenome (GOLD analysis project Ga0316217, IMG submission 203633) | Freshwater microbial communities from Trout Bog Lake, Wisconsin, USA - 1anoA | ecosystem: Environmental > Aquatic > Freshwater > Lake > Hypolimnion/Profundal zone | place: USA: Wisconsin...
GTGGCGTTGCGGGCGTTGGGAAACGTCTTTTCGCCGGCGGCGGCCAGCCGGGCATTGATCGCGTCGAACTCTTGGATGGCCATGTAGGCTTCGCCCCGGACTTCGAGCAACGCGGGCGGATTGGTGTCAGCCAGCACCAGTGGAATGGCCTTGACGGTCCTTAAATTGCCGGTGATGTCGTCGCCCTCTGCGCCGTCGCCGCGGGTAACGCCGAGCGATAAACGCCCATCCCGATAATGAACGCCGATGGACACGCCGTCCACCTTGGGTTCGATGATGTATTGGATCTGGTCGCGGCCCAAATGCTTGCGAAGGGTCGCGTCGAATGCGCGGAGTTGGGCGAGCGTGTTTTCGTCCTGGGCGCGACTGCGCTTTTCGCGGTCCGGCTGCTCGGCGCTGGTCGGATGATCCGCCGCCGCCACCTTGTCCAGCGACAGCATCGGCACCAGGTGGCGGACGCGGGCGAATTTTTCGCTGGGCGCCCCGCCGACCCGCTGCGTGGGCGATTCGGCCGTTACGAGGTCGGGGAAATCCTGCTCCAGCTTCTGTAATTCCGTGAACAGCCGGTCATATTCGCGGTCGGTGATGAGCTGCCGGCCCGCGACATAATACGCGTGGTCGTGCCGTTGAATTTCGGCGGACAACTTGGCGTGGCGCTGTTGGGCTTCAGAATGTGTCACCCGGGAATAATGGGCGCAGGGACCGGAGGGTGACAAGTGGCAAGTGGTGCGCGCGGCAGGAAAGGTGAGCTAACGATCAATCCGCAAACCGCCGCGTCAAATCGCCATAGGCATCTATCCGGCGGTCGCGCAGGAAGGGCCAGTGGGTGCGGGTGGTTTCCACTGCGGCCAGGTCCACCGGCACAATGAGAATCTCCTCTTCGTCCGGGGCCGCCTTGGCCAGGATCTCCCCGGCGGTGCCGGCCACAAAACTCTGGCCCCAGAATTCAATCCCGTCGCCACCCACGCGATCCAGGATTTCGTGGCCGATGCGGTTGGCTGCGGCCACATAGCATCCGTTGGCCACGGCGTGAGCCCGTTGGATGGTTTCCCACGCTCCATGCTGCCGCCGGCCATACTTTTTCTTCTCCCCGGGGTGCCAGCCAATGGCGGTGGGATAAAACAGAATTTCGGCCCCCTGCATCGCCGTGAGGCGGGCGGCCTCGGGATACCATTGGTCCCAGCAAATCAGCACCCCGATTTTCGCGTAGCGCGTCTGCCACGCCTTGAACCCCAAATCCCCCGGCGTGAAATAGAACTTCTCGTAGTAGAGCGGATCGTCGGGAATATGCATCTTGCGGTAGCGGCCCAGCAGCGAACCATCCGCGTCAATCACGACCGCCGTGTTGTGATAGATGCCCGCCGTGCGTTTTTCGAAAAGGGAGGCAATCATGACGACCTGGTGCTTGCGGGCGAGCCGGCAAAAGGCATCGGTGGTGGGCCCGGGTATTTTCTCGGCCAGCAAAAAATTGCCATGGTCTTCACTCTGGCAAAAATACTCCGAACGAAACAGTTCCTGGGTGCAGATCAGGTTGGCGCCCAAGCGCGCCGCACGCTCCGCCAAGGCCAGCGTCCGCTTTAAATTCGCCGCCGGATTGGGGGTGCAGGCGGTCTGAAGCAGTCCCAATTTGATCAGTTGGGAAGCGGCGCGTTTCATGCGCTCAACCGGGGTGATCCTTCAAGCGCGCGCTCTCCTCGAGGACGATCGTTTTAAACTGGGGGTCCAAGGGCAGCGCCTTGGGCGGCTCCTGGCCGAAAAGTTCACGGATGAACTTGCCCAAGGTCTCGTTGGTGGGACCGTAGCCGGCGCCATAAATGTAATACTCCAGCTCGAACATCAGATCGTTGGCGTTGGCGTAGCGGCGATTGGGATCGTGCGCCAGACAGTGATGGAGAATGTCGTTGAGCTTGTCGTCAATCCGGTCATCCAGCACGCGGAAATCCGGAATGGGCTGCGTCAAAATGCGGCTGCGGGATTCCTCGGCGGTGGCCCCCTTGAAAATGTTGCGGCCCAGCAACAGATGGGCCAGCACCACCCCCACCGAGAAAATATCCGAACGCTTGTCGGTGACCTGGAAATCCGCCTGTTCGGGGCTCATGTAATCGGGCTTGCCGGCCACCACCTCGCCCTCTTGGTCGGTCAGGAACCCCTTGGCCTTGGCAATGCCGAAATCGGTCAATTTCACGTCGCCCTCGAAGGCGATCATGATATTCTTGAAACTCACGTCCCGATGCACGATGCCCATGGGCTTGCCATTTTTGTCGGTCTTGGCGTGGGCGTAAGCCAGGCCACGGGCAACGCGGCTGGAGATGAACACGGCCAGCTCCTTGGGCAGGATCTGACGCTTCTCGGCCAGTTGGTGGGTGAACTGTTCCAGATTGACACCGCGGATCAACTCCATGGCGATGAACGCCATGCCGTTGGTCTCGCCCAGCTGGTAGGTTTGCACGATGTTCGTATGGATCAAGTCGGCTACCAGCTTGGCTTCGCCCACAAAGTTCTCAATGAACATTTTCTGACTGGCGAAATTCGGCCTTATGATCTTGATGGCCACGCGCTTAACAAAGTCCCGCGCCCCCCTTTGCTCGGCCTCATAGACAATGCCCATGCCGCCCTCAAAGATCTTGCGGACGATGTCATACCGGAACTCGTTCTGGATGGTGAAGAGCGCCACGGACGCATGGTGTGAAATCAGCGCGGGATGTCAAGCCTTCCGGCGCCGGCAAGCCAAAAAACCTCAATTTTTTACTTTTTTCGCTTGCTTGAAGGGCGCATTGGATTTTTACTCGGATCAAGTCTGGTGACATTTTCGGACTAATAAACAACAATAACATCAAACCAAGACAAAAAATTATGGCTAAAGCACTCTCCAAAGCTCAGATTGCCGCGCTCGTCGCGGAAAAGGCTCAGATCACCAAGAAGCAGGCGGTTGAGATTCTCGACCAAATTGCCGCGCTGGCGTACAAGCACGCCAAGGACACGTTCACCCTGCCTGGCATCGGCAAGCTGGTTTTGAAGAATCGCGCCGCCCGCGTTGGTCGCAACCCCAAGACTGGCGAACAGATTCAGATCAAAGCCAAGCGCGTGGTGAAGTTCCGTGTGGCCAAGGCGGCCAAGGATGCCATCCTGGGCACCAAATAATTCATTCCGGAAAATTTCCAGAGCGCCCCAGCCGGGGCGCTCTTTTTTTGCGCGCCAAGCTCCGGATTACCGAAGGGAGGAAGCCGGTTCGGGCTATTGGGAATCGTGGCCGGTTCGCCCCGCCAGCGCGCGCGCCAGCACTTCGGCGATCGCGCTGCGGGAAATCGGTTTCTGAAGCAATTCAAAGATGCCCGCCAGCTTCAAATCATCCGCGCTCAGATCGGCGCTGAAACCGCTGGCGAGAATGATCGGCAAATCCGGCCGCAGCCCATGCAGATGCCGGGAGAATTCCAGCCCGGTCATTTCCGGCATGGTCAGGTCGGTGATCGCCACCTCGAATTGCGCCGGGTTTTGCCGCACCCAGCCAATGGCTTCGCTCGGGCTGTTGCTGGTCGTAACCTGGTAATTCAGCCGGGTTAACAGTTTCCCCAACGCGGCCGTCAAGGCCGGCTCGTCGTCCAACAACAAGATTCGCTGCCCCCCCCCTGCGGCACCGGCTGGTTCGCCGGTTGCGGAGAAAGCTCGCCACTGGCTTGGCTTGGAAAATAAAGCTGGAATGTCGTGCCCTGCCCCACTGTGCTGTCCACGGTAATCACCCCGCCATGGGATTTAACGATCCCATGCACCACCGCCAAGCCCAACCCCGTGCCCTTGCCCACGGGCTTGGTGGTGAAGAAGGGCTCAAAAATGCGCTCCAATGTCTTGGCGTCCATCCCATGGCCGGTATCGGCCACCGTCAGGCGCGCATAGCGAACGATCCGGAAATCAGGGTGCGTCTGGATAAACTTGTCATCCGGCAGGAAATCCGCCAGATCCACGGTGAGCTGGCCGGAGCGGCCCTCCATGGCATGCAGGGCGTTGGTGGCCAGGTTGATGGTCACCTGGTATATTTGAGTGGGATCGGCCAGCACGGCGGGGACATCCGTCGCCAGGTTCAACTCAATCCTGATTTGCGCCGGCAACGAGGCCCGCAGGAATTTGATGGCCTCCTTGACCACGGTGTCCAGTTGGATCACTTGGGGTTTCTGTTCGTGCTGGCGGCTGAAGGTCAGAATCTGCCGCACCAAGTCCTTGGCCCGGTCGGCCGCCTTGAGCAACTCGCCGACGCTGTCCTCGGCCGCCGCATTGCCTTGGGCGTCCTGTTGCAACAGGTAGGCATAGCCATAAATGGAAGCCAGAATGTTGTTGAAATCGTGGGCAATGCCCCCGGCCAACGTGCCTATGGCCTCCATCTTCTGGGCCTGTTGCATCCGCTGTTGAAGCTGCCGTTGTTCGGTCACATCCTGTTTAATGGCCACAAAATGCGCGATCTGGCCCTCCGCGCCGCGCACCGGCGTGATGGTCATGTCCTCGATATAAAGCTGGCCGTCCTTGCGGCGGTTGACCAACTCCCCATGCCAGACCACGCCAGCCAGCACGGTTTTCCAAAGGTGGTCGTAAAACGCCTGCGATTGCTGCCCGGACTTCAGGATGCGGGGGTTGGCCCCAATCGCTTCCTCCATGGGGTATCCGGTGAGCTTGCAAAACGCCGGGTTGACCCATTTGATTGTGCCTCGGCAATCCGTAATGACGATGGCATTGGCCGCCGCAGTCAGGGCGCTAAACTGCACGTTCATCTGCTCCTCGGCCTGCTTGCGCTGGGTGATGTCTTGAATCACGCCCACCATGCGCACCACCTGGTTCTGATCGTCCAACACCAGCTTGCCTAAGCCATGCACCCAGCGTTCCTGCTGGTCGTTAACCCGGACAATCCGATAGATCTTGTCGAAGGAGACCCGTTGGGCCAAAACCTCCCGTTGCAAGTAGGTCTGCATCTGCGCGCGTTCCTGCGGGTGGACCATCTGCAACCAGTCCTCCATTTTTCGGGCGAGGCCGGGCTCAGCCAGGCCGAAAATCTCTCCCAGAACCTCCGATCCACTCCACTGGCCGGTCTTGAGATCAAAAACGTAAGAACCCAGGCTGGCAACCTGCTGCGCTTCCAGCAACTGTTCGGTCGTTTCCTTGAGCATCTCCATGACCTGGTAGCGGGTCGTGATGTCGCGGATGGTGGCCAATTCCAGTTGCCGCCCCTGATCCATGATCAGGTTGGAGTTGATTTCCACGGCGATCCGTTCCCCGGTTTTCTTGCGGTGCCAGCGCAACGGCACAAAGCGAATGGCGGAGCCAACCGTCACCCGCGTCTTGTCCGGTTCCGCCGACAACTGTTCCACAGTCATCTGCAAAAGTTCTTCCCGGCTATAACCGTACAACTTTTGCGCCGATTGGTTCACATCCACATACCGGTGCGTTTGACAATCCACCAGGATCACGGCATCCGATTCCAGTTCAAAAAGCTGCCGGTAACGGGCCTCACTCTCACTCAACTTTTGTCCGGCCAGCTTCTGTTCGGTCACATCCACGGAAGTGCCCAACAAACACATTTGACCGCCCATTTCGAAAGTTTCCGCCCACCAGAGGATGTGCCGGATCTGGCCGGTTCCCGTGCGAATGGCCATTTCCACATTCCGCACCGAACCGCATTGTTTGATTCGATCCACCACGGCTTGGCGCTGCTCGCGAGAATCCCACACGCCGAGTTCCAACGCGGTCCGGCCGATCACCTGCTCGCGCGACCGACTCAACAGTTTCAGGAATTCCTCATTGACGTCCACATAACGACCATCGGCCAAAGTGGAGAGGGAAATCGGGGTGGGGCTTGATCGGAACATTTTCGCGAATTGCTCCTCGCTCCCTCGCAAGGCGGTTTCCGCCTGTTTGCGATCGGTGATGTCCGTGATGGCCCCGACCATGCGAATGGGTCGCCCAGTGGCATCCCGCACCGCTTCACCCCGGGAAAACACCCAGCGCCAGCCACCCTCCTTGTGCCGCAAGCGGAATTCAAACGCATAGCGCTCCCTTAGCTCCAAATGCCGCGCCGTCGTTTGCTGGACCCGGTCCAAATCGTCGGGATGGACCAGCGCCAAGAAACTGGACTTGTGATTGGGCAGTTCATGGTCTTGGTAGCCCACAATCTGCTTCCAGCGCGGTGAAAAGACCTCCTCGTTCGTGAGCAGGTTCCAATCCCACAAGCCATCATTGGAAGCGTTGGTCACCAGGCGCAGATGTTCCTCATTGCGCCGGAGCTTCTCCCCGGCTTCGCTCTGCGCCAATTCAGCGCGCTCCCGTTGCCGGGCCTCGAGCTCCCAGCTTTGCAGTAAATTCCTTATGGCCAGAAACAACAGCCCCCCGGTCGTCAACACAAAGGCCCAGCCCTTAAGTATGGATACCTTGATCCGCAGATCGGGATCGGAAAAAAGCCATTTCACGGCCTCGTCACTGGCCAGAATCCACACCAGCGCCACGCCGATATAGAGCAGCGCAATTTGCAGGGCTTGCCGGTTGGCTTTTAAACGCATGAATAATCCAAATTTATCCGCCAGCGATCCTTTAAACACGCACAAATGAAACCTTCAAGCCTGTGCGACCAAGCACAATGTAATGGAATAATCCGACCAAATCAAGCCTTGGCTTAAGCGAATGCACGGCTGATTCAAGAAACCGCTTGAAGTGTGATGGGGCGATTCAAAGAGGGATCAGGACTGAGGGCATATTTGCGTCCGCAGCGGTTTTTCGACCAAACTCCGCCGTCCGGCGGCGATCCGCCGGTTGGAGATGATCTTTGAGGCATGGAATGTTCATGGCGAGCGGCAGCGCTTGAGCATCCGGTCGAGCATCGGCCTGGGGTTGCGTTTGAGTCGAATTCGAGCTTGCCCTCATTTCCCAGGCATCGTCTCTTGCGTCTGAGCCAGGCGCTCGACGAGGGCTTTCAAATCGGCCAACTGGGCTTTCAAATCGGCGTTTTCGCTCTCCAGTTTCCGGCTTTGGGCCTCCAGCTTCTGGTTCAGACCTTTGATGGCCGCCAGTTCCACCCCGTCGAATTCCAGGGTGGTGATGCTCTTGTCGTCGCGGCCGGGATAAAACGCGGCCTTAAACGCTTGCGCCATGGGGCCGATGTTGGGCGTGCTGGCGTCGGCCTCCCACTTGTAATTCCATTTTTGCACGGGCACGGCGGCAAGTTTATCCAGCACTTCCTCGCTGTTGACAGGCTCAAAGTTTTTCTTGGCGTTCTGGTCGGAAATGGTGGCCCAAGCGGTACCGCCGGCCGCGAGCGAAACCCCGGCGGTCATGCCGCTATTGGAGTAAAGCCAGTAGCCGCCCGCCGCCCGCAGGGTGAAGGAGTTGTCGTTGGTGGAAAACGCGCCCGGATAGCCGGAACTGTCCGACCATACGAAGCAGCCATTATTGGTGACTTGGGTGTAATATCCCAGCCCAATGGAAAAATTGCCGGAGACATTGGCCGCATAACCCAAACCGATGGATTCATTGCCGTACACTCGGGTGCTGGGGCCGCCGGCGATGGAGTACGAGCCGCCCGCCGTCGCGTAGGTCAGCGCCAGGGAATAAGCGCCCGAGGCAGTGGCTTCATAGCCAAGCGCGGTGGCGTAGGAGCCGCTGGCCATGGCCGTGGCACCCAAGGCCGCGGATTCGTAGCTCTCGGCAACCGCCTCATAGCCCAGCGCGATTGAATACTGGCCGGAAGCGCTGGCGCCATAACCGATGTCCACCTGTTGCGCATTCACATCAAAGTAGGCGGCGTTTTCCACCTGCGCGTTGCCCACCACGTCCAGGGCGGCGGTGGGGTGCGTGGTGCCGATGCCCACCCAGCCCGAGCTATCCACGCCCACTTGTTGCGTGGCCACGCCAAACACGCTGAATCCATCAATATAATTATAGTAAGGCGCGGCATAGGTCATTTTTTCTCCGCAGGCCACCAGGTTGGTGCCCGCCAGGGCTGCGCTCCATACGGTATCCATATAGTCGGCCCCGCCCACGCCCGCAGTGATGGTGGCCAACGGCACCGGACTGGAGGGGTGGCTGACATCCACCAAGATCACCGTGCCGGCACTGTTATTGTTGTAGGCGCAAATGACCAGTTGATTGCTGGAAAGCGTTACAAGCCGGGCCGAGCTGAAGGCATAGCCACCCACGCCATTGACGAGTTCGGCCAGCTTGACCGGGCTGGCCGGGTTGCTGACGTCCACCAGCGTCACCGCGTCGCCGCCGGCGGCGGCAATTGCCAGCAGATTGCCGGATAACGCCACGGATTCCACATTGGCGAGGTTGGTAAAGCCGCCCACGCCGTTGACCAGTTCGGCCTGTTTGACGGGATTGGCCGGGTTGCTGACGTTGACGAGGGTGACCGCGCTGCTGTTCCAGGAGCCAATTGCCAGCAGGCTGCCGGAGAGCGCGATGGATTGGATGCCGTTGATATTGGTGAAGCCATACTGTCCGCTGAGGATGGAGGTCTTGGACACCGGGGCGGAGGGGTTGGAAATATCCGCGAGCACCACCGAGCTGTTATTGTAGGACGCCATGGCCAACACATTGCTGGATACGGCGACCGCCGACACCCAGGACAGGTTGTTCCAGCCGCCGTTGCCATTGACCAACTGCGTCAACACTCTGGGGCTGGAGGGGTTGGTGCAGGAAATGATGGCCACGGCACTGGAATCTTCGGAGGCGGCCACGAGATTGGAGCCTGCCCACGCGAGGCTGGCCACGTAGTCAAGATTGGTAAAAGCTCCCGAGCCGTTGGGGATTTGCGCGAGCGGGTACGAGGGGTTGGACAGGTTAAACAGCGTCAATCCCGAACCGCTGCCGATGGCGACGAGATTGCCATTGATCGCGGTGGAAAAGGCGTTTTGCAAATTGGTGTATCCGTTCTGGCCCGAGGTGGTTTCAAACAGCAGCGCCAGGTTGCTTTCCGCAGCCGTGGCGGTCACCTGCAAGCCTGCGGCGGGCGTGGTGGTGCCAACGCCCACCGTGCCGTTGGTCGTGACCACGACGGCGTTGGTGACGGAGCCGTTGGGCGTGCCGAGATCCGACACCGCCCCCGGCGCGATCATCGCCGCCGTGATGCTGCCCGGGGCCAGCGAAATGGCGCTCAAACCGGTCAACCCCGCGCCGCTGCCGGTGAAGGAGCCGCAAATTTGGTTGGCGGGGTTGGTGGCGATGAGCACTCCGGCAAAGGTGTTGGTGGCGGTGAAGAGGTTGGTGCCATTGAGGCGCGCGATGTTGGGGCTCAACTGCGCGTCGGGCAAGATGCCCGCGAGGTTGGTGGCGATGCCGGCGGTCAATGCCGTGGCGGCGGTTTGGGCGGTGGCGGCTGTGGTGGCGGTGGCGGCGGTCGTGGCCACCGTGGCGGTGGCGGCCAAGCCCGCGCTGGCGGCTGTGGTGGCCGTGGCGGCATTGCCGGAGATGCTGATGTTGGCGGTGCCGGCGCCGATGCCGGAAGCCGGCACACTCGCGGCGGCGCTGGCGCTAACGGCCGTGGTGGCGGTGGCGGCCGCCGCCGCATAGCTGGCATAGGGCGACGGGGTAAGCGGCTGGCGCGGCGACAGCGCCACAAACGCGCCGGCGCCGTTCGTGCGCACGGCGATATCCAGGCAGCGGTTCGCGCCGGTGAAGACGCCCGCGCCGAAATCCAGCGTCACTACAAACAGGCCGTTGCTCACCGCCGTGGCGCTGTTGGTGAGGGGCCCGGCGATCAAATTGCCGAACACATTGGTGGAATCATAAATGGCAAAGCGGAAATCATAGCTGCCGCCCGCCAAGCCGGAAGCGTTGTTCAAGCGTCCCTGGTAGGTGAACGCCGTGCCTTGCGCCGCCACGGAAGTCGGCGAGTTCAGGAGGACCGGCAGCACCATGAAAGCCATCAGTTTAAGATAATTGAATTTATGGAATTTCATATGTTCAAAGCATTTCTGATCTACTTTAAGTTGCACCTAACCTTAAGAATGGGCCTAGCCAAATTCAAGCTTCTTTTGGCCTTTTGGAGCGCGGCTGATTCAAGAAATGGTTCGAATGAGGTGCTGGGCATTGAGCTGGTCACAGTCGATTCAAAGGGCGCTCAGGACAGGGTGCTTGAGTCCATAGCGGTGTTAACAACCACGCTCCGCCGTCCGGCGGTGCGCGATCCGTCGGCAGGCAATTGACTTGGATGCTGTGAAGGCTCATGGCGGGAGCAGCGGGCATTGTTGGCCAGCAGATGGCGGCGGCAGGGGAGCTGTTCTTTTGTCCAGCCGATCCAGGCATCACGCGGGCGCAGGTGCCGGGCCGGGGCGCTCCAGCCCAGCAGTGCCAGTTATTGGCCCTGATACTCGACGACATTTCGCCCGAGCTCCAAACATTGCCGGATTGTCACTCGCCGCCAAAATCAGTATTGTCCGCATACCTATGAGTTCCACCGCCAACAGTTTGAGCGCCGAAGCCGCCGCGAGTCTCCCACGGCATGTGGCGGTGATCATGGACGGCAATGGCCGGTGGGCCAAGGCCCGCCATCTGCCGCGGATTGAAGGGCACCGGCGCGGCGCGGATTCCGCCCGTGAAATTATTCGCACCGCCGGGGAACTGGGCATCAAGTACCTCACCCTCTACGCTTTTTCCGCCGAGAATTGGAACCGACCCAAGGACGAGGTGGACGCCCTGATGAAGTATCTCGTCCACTACCTCAAGTCCGAAACCAAGGAGTTAAACCGAAACAACGTCCGGCTCGAGGTCATCGGCCAGATTCACCGGCTGCCGGATAATGTGCAAGAGCATCTGCAAAGATCCATGGCCGCGCTCGCCAAGAACAACGGCTTGACCCTGATCATGGCCTTGAGCTACAGCAGCCGCATTGAAATCGTTGAAAGCGTCCGCCAAATCGCCCAAAAGGTCAAATCCGGCAAGCTGGACCCCGCCGATATCACGGAAAAAATCATCTCCGACCATTTGTGGACGCGCAACGTGCCCGACCCGGATCTGCTGATCCGCACCAGCGGCGAGATGCGCGTCAGTAATTTCCTGCTCTGGCAAATCAGCTATGCCGAGCTGGTGGTCACCGCCACCCTCTGGCCGGATTTCAGGAAGCCCCAGTTTTTGGCCGCGCTGGAGGAATACGCGCGACGGCACCGCCGCTTTGGCGGCATTTGACACGGAGCCAGACCTGTTTATCCTCCCGCCATGCGCCTCGTTAATGTTCCCCTCGGCCACCGCAGTTATGTCATCAAGGTCGGCTCCGGCCTGCTGCCCCGGCTCGGCGCCGAATGCGCCGCGCTCAAGCTCGGCCACCGCTGCGCCGTCATCACCGACGCCAAGGTCGGGGCGAAATACGCCGCGGCCGCGGCCAAGACTCTCGCCGCCTCGGGCTTTGAGCCCGTGCTGGTGACGGTTCCTGCCGGTGAAAAATCCAAACGCGTCGCCATGGTGGAACAATGCTATGACCGCCTGGCGGCCCACCGGCTCGAACGGAAATCGTTTATCGTGGCGCTCGGCGGCGGCGTGGTGGGCGACCTCGCCGGCTTTGTGGCGGCCACGTACCTGCGCGGCATCCCTTTTGTGCAGGTGCCGACCACCTTGCTGGCGCAAGTGGACAGTTCCGTGGGCGGCAAAACCGGCGTGAACCTCAAGGCCGGCAAAAACCTGGTCGGCGCCTTTTACCAGCCACGCCTGGTCTTATGTGACTTGGACACCTTGCGCACGCTGCCCCGGCGGGAATATGTTTCCGGGCTGGCCGAAGTCATCAAGTACGGCATCATTTACGATGCGGTCCTGTTCGCGCAATTGGAGCGCAGCCTGCCCAAACTGCTGGAGCGCGATCCCGCCACGCTCATGGCCGTCGTGGCCCGCTGTTGCGAGATCAAGGCCGAGGTGGTGGGCCAGGATGAAACCGAGAGCGGCCTGCGCGCTATTCTGAATTTCGGCCACACTATCGGCCATGCCATTGAAAACAGTTCCGGCTACGGCAAATTCCTGCATGGCGAGGCGATTTCCATCGGCCAGATCGCCGCCGCCCGGCTCTCCCAACAAATCCTGGGCCTGGCTTCCGGCGAGGTCACGCGGATCGGGAAACTCTTTGCCCGCGCGGGCCTGCCGGTGAAATTCAAACCCGCCGCCGCCCGCCGCAAGAAACTGTTCGCCGCGATGTTGCTGGACAAGAAAGTCAGCGGGGGCGAGGTCAAGTTTGTGCTGGCCGAAAAGATCGGTCGCGTCAAGTTTGGCTGCAAGGTGCCCGCCGAATTGATCGCGGAGGTTCTCAGTCTTCCGTAATCGCGGAGGTCCTCAATCTTCCGTAATCACGGTGTCCGAATGTTCGTAAGCGGGGGCGCAGCAGCACAACAATCGCAGGGTTTCGTTTCCGGTGTTCCAGAGTTTGTGCTTGTGACCCGGCGGAATGGCAATGGCATCCCCTGCCCTCACGTCCCTTGTCTCGCCCTCGATGCGGATTTTGCCCGAGCCGTGCGTGAGGTAATAAATCTCCTCGGTCCGCGGGTGAAAATGTTCCTGCGTGGCCGTGCCCACCGGCAGCCGCGCTTCCGCCAGACTCTGGTGGCGAATCGCCGAATTGCGGTGCGCCAGCAATTCGCGAATCTCCGAGCCGTCCTTGGTGATGAACGGCGCCAGGTTGTCCAAGTTCTTGATGTCCATGACGCAAGCATCCTTATTCAAAAACATCCAACCTTCAACTTCGAACTTCCAAAGACGGGCGCAGGACAAAGTTCTCCTACCCGGTTCAAAACTCGAATGAGCGCCTCGTCTGGCTGGAGCGCGACGGTGTCGGAGACCAGTCGCAGCCGCGTGGCCAGCCAGCAGATCTGGCGAGCGGATCAAGCCCATTGAGTGGCGAACGTTGCGGCTGGCTTTCAGCCCAGCCGCGCTCCGGCACCACCGGGCGAGCCGCCTGTGCCACACTTTCAAAATCCTTCCGGTTCACTGAATATCCTGGCCCATTGGACCTGGCCGAGGGCAACCCCGGCCACGATGAGAATCATGGCCACGCAGAACGTGGACGTGAGCGGCTCGCCCAGCGCATAATGCGCCCAGGTGGCGGTCGTCAGCGGGATGAAATTATTGAACAACATCACGCGGCTGGT
>Ga0316217_10005511_pt1 | contig 13094 bp, 2 predicted proteins | sample 1anoAmetaG_FD_203633 | JGI IMG/M metagenome (GOLD analysis project Ga0316217, IMG submission 203633) | Freshwater microbial communities from Trout Bog Lake, Wisconsin, USA - 1anoA | ecosystem: Environmental > Aquatic > Freshwater > Lake > Hypolimnion/Profundal zone | place: USA: Wisconsin...
TTACTTGCAATGACTCTGATTACAGAGTGCTGTCTCCTGTGCAGCAAAGATGTCTGCCTAACTTTGGATACTTCGACAATGGTACTCAAGTTTGTGCAAGTTGTCCAACTGGATGTTCAGTTTGCAGTTCTCTGGCCCAATGTTCTGCTTGTTTCAAAGGGTATTTGTTAAACTACGACAACTTCTGCTACACTTCATGTCCTGAGAGATCTTATCGAGTGACTTCGGCACTCATCTGTAGCAGATGCTACTACGACTGCTATACATGTGTAGACTATGGCAAGTGCTTGACTTGCAACTCGACAATAGATTTCAGGATACTCGATACCCCTTCAAACCGCTGTATCTGCCAAAGTGGCTATTATGACATACAGGCACAAATATGCATTCAATGTCCTTACAACTGTACCACGTGTACGGCTCCTGACATTTGCCAAATTTGCATCACTGGCTATGTGTTGTCAGGAACCTTGTGTCTCAGTCCTTGCGATGCTAGACTGTTTAGATACAATACTTCTGATTGCCTGCCTTGTGCTTACGATTGTTACGCCTGTACTGATAGTTCTAATTGTACAGCCTGCAATAGCCTAACTGATTTTAGAATCTATAGCTCGAGCAGCAAGAGGTGTGTGCCTATAGACGGCTATTATGATAATAATGTTACAGTCGCAGTTCGATGCCCGACTAACTGTTCTTTGTGTCTATCGCCGAATGTTTGCTTAAGCTGTTCAAATGGCTATCTTGGACCAAACCAGCTTTGTGGAGACTGTCCTCCTAGGTATTATTCCTACTATCAAACCAAAACCTGCCTAAAATGTTCGTATGAATGCTTAAACTGTTATGCAAATTACTGTTTGTCTTGTAGCTCAGACGATAAGAGAATTTGGTTGAACTTTACATGTGTGCCTATTCAGGGTTACTACAGCGACGGAGTAAACTCATTGTGTATCCAATGCCCTCTTACTTGTAGCTTGTGCAATTCATCGAGCTTCTGCACTGCTTGCAAGTCAGGAAACTTTCTCAATCTAAACAACCAATGTGTTGCAGACTGTGGAGCAAGACTATTCATCAATATTACTGCTATGAAGTGCCAGAGCTGTCCCTATGACTGCTATACTTGTGACACTGGGGGATCATGCTTGAGTTGCAGCGGAACAACAGATTTCAGAACACTAAACTCGATATCCAAGAGATGTGATCCTTTGAGTGGCTTTTATGAGAGCAATATCAGTACTTCCGCTCCTTGCCCCACTTGTTGTGCCTCATGTTCCTCTTCAACTCAGTGCACCACATGCCAAAGTGGCTGCTTCCTGAACCTTAACTTTAGTTGTCTCAATACCTGTCCTGAGCGCTTTTACCATAACACTAAACTTCGGAAATGTTTTGCATGTCCCTATGACTGTCTCACCTGTGATTCCAGCCAAAACTGCCTTAGCTGCAGTCCAGATGATTTTAGAACACTTTCTGCAAACAGATGCATTCCTAACAATGGCTACTATGATAAATTAGTGCAGACTGCAGTTCCATGCCTAGCAGTTTGCAAAACTTGTGCATCGTTTACTGTTTGTAACTCTTGCGTAAGTGGCTACTATCTTCGTAACGATAGCAAGTGCTATAGCTCCTGCTTGATCCCCACCTACGCTGATAATTCATCTTGGACTTGCAAAATCTGTCCTTCGTCTTGTCCTCTCTGCCAAAATGCCACTTACTGCACTCTTTGTGCGTCTGACTACTATAAAAGGATCGATAATATGTGCTACTCTACTTGCTTGGAGAGGTATTATTCAGATAACGACCAACTGATCTGCATCAACTGTCCTTACGACTGTTACACCTGCAACAGTGACGGCAGTTGTATTAGCTGCAACGCTTTGAATGACTACAGACAGCTGAGCATTGATGGTAAGCGATGTGCAGCTAAGGATGGCTACTTTGATAAAAATGCGACTGTCTGTTCTTTGTGTCCTCCCATTTGCTCTACTTGCACTTCTTTGCTCTATTGCACAGCCTGCAAAACAGGATACTTTCTCAGAAACGATAGCTATTGTTACACTACTTGCTTGGTGAGATTTTTGATGAATCCAGGAACTAATACTTGCGATAACTGCCCATACGACTGCTATACATGCAACAGCAACGGATAGTGTACTTCTTGCAACGGTACGGTTGACTTTAGAGTGTTAAATGGAAGCAGTTGCATTCCACTTGACGGTTATTTCTAAAATGGAACTCAGATCAGCGCCAGTTGTCCCAAAACTTGTGCTACTTGCTTTAACATAACTTATTGTATTATCTGCAACCCTAAAAACTATCTGAACACTCTAAACCAATGCACTTCCAACTGTCCTCCAAGATACTATCCCAATGACTCCACCTTGGTTTGCTAGAAGTGTAGCTATGACTGTTATACCTGCAGCAGCTTTAATGTTTGTCTAACCTGCAACTCTACCATTGACTACAGATTTCTTAGTACTGTTTCTAACAGATGCATTCCTCTGAAAGGTTACTACTAATCCAATATCACAGTTAGTGCTCCATGTCCTACAGTCTGCAGCAGTTGTGCCTCTCCGACTGTCTGCAGTGAATGTTCAAATGGATCCTACTTACGCTCAGACTCTAGTTTTTGTTACTCTTCATGTTTGGACAAGTTCTATGCAGATAACACGAGTTGGAGCTGCAAAGCCTGTCCTTCTAGTTGTGCAAAATGTACTAGTTTTTTGATCTGCAGTTAGTGTGCATCTGGTTTCTTCCTAAACGATGATCAAGCATGCAAAGGCTACTGCAATCCTCGTTCTTTCATAAACAAAGACACTTCAACATGCTTGACCTGCGCCTATGACTGCTACACTTGCAATAACAGTGTAAGCTGCCTCTCTTGCAATAAAACTACTGACTTCAGAGAAATCGATAATGCATCAAAAAGATGCAAACCAAGCGATGGCTATTTCTAAAGCCAAACCACTGTTAGTGCTCTTTGTTCTCCTGAATGTCTTACTTGTAAAAACTTCACCTACTGCATGAGTTGTGCTGATAGTTACTACTTGAGTGGAGGGAATCTCTGCCTAAGTATGTGTTTACCCAAATTATCTTACGAAGGCGTAGTTAGGTAGTTTTGTCCCAACTGCCCCTACGACTGCTAGACTTGCGACAATTACGGAAGCTGTCTGACATGCAATGCCTCTGACAATCGTACGCTCAATTCAAATAACCATCGTTGCGAACCTCTGCCAGGATATACCCAAGTGTTTGCGAGTAACTCTAAGGTAAGCTGTGTGGCCTGTCCTGACCACTGTCTGAGCTGCACTACGCCCACATTCTGCTCTATCTGTGAAAAAGGATATTCCTACAACTAAGATAAAAACCAATGCATTAAGATCCCTTTAGTGTCTTCGTCTCAAAAGGTTGGGCTTATTGTGATAGGGGGTGTGGCTTTCGTAGGAGGGTTAGTTAGTGCAGTCTACATAATGCTGAGCAAAATGCAGATAATAAACAAGGTAATAAATCCCAGGAAAATAAGAAACTTCACCAAAATATGATTTGATTGAATCGATTTTGTAAAATTTGATTAAATAAAGGATTAATAAAGGCTAATGAATTAAGAATCTAATGAAAACGATAGCAATATAAACATCTTAAGCTGTTGACAGTTCTTCATCAGTTATTAAGCTTGCTGTATGGCTAGATTACTAACATTTTGTAACATCGTTCAGCTATCTGTGGGTTTTCTTGAATCATTTCATAGAAAACCTTCCTTTGCTGAATCAGCTCCACAGCCGTCCCCCTTTACACTATTTCTCCCCTCTCAAACACCAAAATAGTGTCGTAATCGAGGATCGTCAGAAGTTTGTGGGCGATAGTGATGAGTGTCCTGCCTTTGAGCTACTCTTTGACCACCGAGTTTATCACTGCGTCCGTTTTCTCGTCCACGTTTGAGGCTGCTTCGTCCATTACAACGATGCCCTTCCTTTACAGAATCACGCGCGCCAGGCAAATGAGCTGCGTTTAGCCGTAGCTGAAGCTTATTTACTTGTGCTCGATGGAGGAGTTCAGTCCCTTTTAGCTCTGCATAGGAGTCGGGTTACCTTCGCTACGATTTCAAGCAAGCCGAGCTTCGAAAGCACGCCCTCGATCTCCCGGTCTGAGTACAAACCAAAGGGGTCGACGTTCCTGCGTAGAGTGTCGTTGAAGACAAAGGGCTGCTGCGGAATACAGCTGAAACACCCCCTCAGTTACTCCAAAGAGTGTTCCATTGCGTTTCTGCCGTTGACGAAGTACGAAGATTGGCTGTCAGGCTGCACCAATCGATAGAGTGCCTGAACAAAGGAGGACTTTCCGGACCCCGTCCTCCCAACGATTGCCACTTTCTTTCCCCTTTTTATGGAAACAGTGACATTTCTGAGAGCTGGAGGGGAGTTCTGATTGTATCTTAATGTAAGATTTCTAATTTAAATGGCATTCTCAAAAGACTAAGCATTTTTCATGATTTATTCAGGAGTAATATGCAAGTTAATTGACTATTTGAATTTATTTATCTAGCAAATAAAGTCAGAAATCTTTTGCTTGCTAACAAGTACAGAGTTGACGCAAAGAGAGGAAGCAAAAATATAATAGAAGGACCAACTCAGATCAAATAGAGATAGCATAGGATAGAATATGTTTTTGATGTTGCTTTCGGATAGCTTAACAAGTAGGAAGAATATGGCTGCAATTATTAGATTACTCAGATGTTTGCTGTATACAAAGTAGGAGATTAAAGTCTTGTGATAGCTCAAACACGATTTCGTTGAGTTTTAAAGAAGCTGAGCCATCTTTTATCTCATTCTTTACTGAAGCTTATAGCTTTGGATGGTTTTTAGCCCTTTTATTGTTTCTTCAAAATGCGTTATCAAGGGAGCACCTTTGTGCAGAAGTGACTATTGGCGTTGGGCTAATACTACTGGAGCGCAGTATCTATGGATCCAATAGACACTTGCCACTACCAGAAGCAAAGGGATAGCCAAAATAGGTTTGTAGATTATCAGATAGACAATAGCTGAGATATTAGTTGCAGTTGTGTTGAGATATTGTTAAATATTATATCCTAGGGTCGACTCTAAAGAACCCAAGTTCACTGAATATTTTTCAAGCATTTCTCCTGAGCTCCTTTTTGTGTAGTAACTCAATGAACTTTTCATCACTGCGCATGTCAGATCTTTGAAAATCTGCTTATTAGAATTTTGAATTGAAACGTGAAGCAGGAAAATTTTGAGCCAAATATTCAATAAATAGACACAAGTAAGTAGACCAATTACAACAATGAAGCTGGTAAAAGTTGGGAAATAGGGTGAATGAAGTCTCAACTCGTCATATTTCCCCAAGAGCTAAAACATTAAAATAAGGAAAAAGTTAATCGAGAGAAAGGCGATTCCTGTAAGTGTAGCAAATAAGTAGTTGGCTCTGCAATTGAATAAGTAGCTCAGGAGGGCCTTAAAAAAGGGAGTTTCTCGTTAGGATAAAGAGTTTTAATGGGAATTTACCTATAACTCATAATCCTGGTTTAGACTTCTCGGCTACGACAAATTATCGTTATCAGCTGCTTCTTAATTTAAGTCATAGAAGTCTTAAGTGTTTTCCTATGTAATGCTCTTTTTTAAACTAGTCTGTTGGTTTTAGTTAACGTGTAGCTAACTTATTTGCTAAACTGCCAAATTTCTCAATCGGGAATTCTCCAAAACGTAGACTGTGTTTCCCTCAGTAATGAAGTTTATCTGATGCAAAGTCATCACAACTGTGTACTCCTCTGCCTTACACAGTCCTATTAAATTGTTGAAAATTCGTTGACCCACTTTCACATCCAAGCTGCTCAAAGGGTCGTCCAGCAAAAGAACCTTGCTTTTGGAGTACAGAGTCCTCGCCAAAGCGATTCTGGCCTTTTGGCCGCCCGAGAGGTTCGTCAGTTTCTCTTCGATGTAAGTCTAGTCTCCGTTCTACAGCGATGAGAAGTCTTCACTGAGACAGCAAAGCTCAACCACGCGGTTATAGAACTGCTCCTAAAAAGGTTTGTTTTGAGTGATGTTGTCTCTCAGCAGCCCCGAAAATATGGGGGGCTATTGTTACAAATAAACGAGCTACTTCGATACTCTGAGACTGCCTTTGATTGTGGTTATCTGCGAAGAGATACAATCCAAGAGAGTGGTTTTGCCTGAGCCGATTTCCCCAATAATTGTTACGAACTCTCCTCTCGCCACATTAAGGGAAACGTAGTCGAGAATCACTTCGTTTTACTGGTAAGAGTAAGAAACCTCATTTAAAGATATTTCGTAAAATGAAATTTTTTATGATTCTTTTTATTTTGAATCATCTTAAATTTGTTTGTTTGAGTACTAAAGATTAAAGAATTAGGCAGTTCTCTCAAACACTATCAAAACTTGGAAATAGCTTTTGATGGCTAGCGACATATTCAAAAAGGATTTTTGTAGCATAAATACCAGAACTGATATAATAGCAATAAATTTGCTGTTGACTTAGGTTGAAGTAAAGCTGGTGACAATAACTAAGGAGAGAATTATGACGGGGTAGGCTTGGCATGCTTAGATAACTTGTTAGATTCCGCTTCCCGATCCGTATTTGATGTTGCTCTTATATTATTCACCTCGAACTTGAGAGACTCTTCTGAAGAAAAGTCCTTCCCATCTCTGCATTTTGATGTACTTCAAAAAGGAAATGATCTCCGACAAGTAAGACATTCTTTTATCTTTGAGCTTGGCTACGACCTAGAGATGCCCGCTATTGTAATCACTGTAAAAGTACTGTCCAGCTATTAAAAGGATACAGTAAGCAGTAAGCAATAAACCTAACCAACCTAATTTCGTCAACAAAATAACGAAGATCCCAATAATTGATATGCTTGAACCAATAACTTCTATGAGGTATGAGCTAGAATCTTATAGCATATCATGGAATTCTGTCAAAGAGTTGAGCAATTTTCCCTTTGATTCTCCTCTAAGACTTCTCGACTCGTGAGTTAGCAGTCTGACATAAATTGAGTAAAAAAGAACTCTTTTCTGATTATTTACCATGACTCCTAAGAGCTTGTATCCCATTCCATAGAAAATGCCCTGGAAAAACCACACAGAGCACAGCAATGAAACGAGGCGATAGATGTGTCCAAAATCTGCAATTTACTTTTCTCCATACATGATTTCGAAGAGGTAAATAGAGGCTATGCTATAAAATAAAAAAGCACTGCTCGATAGTCCATAGCATACGAAACATTTGATTAGATCGACATAATTAAGTAAGAGTAGGCCCTTCCAAATGTCCTTAGCCTCATATCTCTGCTTGTTTAGCCGTACTAGGTAATTGAAGAAGTCTGTTGAAGCCTACTTCAGTGGCTAGTTTTCCAAGGGGATCATAGTTTCGAGAGTCACAGGCGTCTTGAGCATGTTGCAGCGATAAATCTGGGTGCCTCCTTCGATGAGTAGCACCTAACTCTCGAAACACTTGTAATTCGTCGTCTACAGTTGTTTTTATTAATTCATAACATTCTAAAAATGAAAAAATTTCAAATTACAACATTTTGATATTAAAACATCTGATCAGCTACCGAACTCGCATTGCTGCCAATTAAGGTCTTATTCAAGTTTTTATGTTAATAAAGTTGTATTTAATAATTTTATATTAATTAGTATCAGAGATTTTTTTAAAATCAAAACAAATTTTAACACTTTTCAAGTTTTCTAATCAAATAAATTACCAACGGGATCCATGTGTCGATCTGAAAAACTTTTTTGGCTTAAAAAAATGACCATTATTTCAAACTTTAGACATTTCCTATCTTTCCGTAATTTTAGGGTCAATACCGGCGATATTTTGATTTATTATTAACAAACAAAATTTTGACAAAAGCTTTATAGTAAATATAGCTAACATTTGCTCTTGCTTACCACAGCCTCCTCAGTGCATCGGGGTTGCCTACACTATTTTCATAGACTACCCCCTATCAGATGATAGGTGGACGGGCCTCATCTCTAATTTTTAATAAACTACATCATAATCAGCCTATTCGAAATTTCTCTGCAGAGGTACTGAAATTGTTCATCTTTAGATCAGCAACTTTGACTTGCGATTGATAATGAGCCAATCGAATGTTAATAGTTTGAGAATCTTGAAGAGAGAAACTTGATTAGATTATCCATAATTAGATTAAAAGAAAATGGGTCTACTAAGTATCCTAAAGAATAACTTTAGAAAATTCTTAATAGCCTCGTTGTTTTTACAATGGATAGTTAATTTGCTGAAAGCAAAGTAAAGGTGAAGATGCTTCAAATAACCCTTCGTTTAAAAGTGAAATGAGAACTAAAAATAATTACGAGGTGGTTGGAGGAAAGAAGGAAGGAAGACATCTTATACTTTCAAACCCTTTTAGCTGTCTGAGAATGCAATATGCTGGAGCTTTATGAACTGAACTTATTGTTTACATCTTTCTTGATTAATCAAAATCTAAACTGGGTTAAAAATATGTATTAAAGTTAGGTTTAAACTTTCACCAAAAGAAGTAAGATTATAGAATTTCTGGCTTTTTGGTTTTGCGATATTATTCTATGACCAAATGTGAAGAAGTGACCAATTTATATACAATTACTAAATTCATACAAGCACAAGCAAAGGCAATCAAAATGAAGACGCCGAAGAGAACGAAAGGTGGTGGAGTTGAAGAAGGTGTTGGAGGCCAGAAAAGGAATTTCCCCGGAAAACGAAAGATTAAAATTCAGTTGATTAAAAAGTAGTTTACTATGCTTTTACATCTATTGTCAGCAATTTAGAATATTTTCTTTTTTTCTATTGACCTAAATTACCCAGCTGTAAAATATAAAACAGACCATACGAAGAATCAATCGAGCTCAAAGAGTAAGAATGAAACCCCAGTTCTTTGTTATTTTGGGCATATCTAATCCTCATTATCTATGTCTTTAAGGCTGACTGCTTCTAAGTGCTACATAAAGATGTTTAGAATGATCTAATTTAGAAATAATCAATATTGTAGTTTGGTTTCACTTCCAACCTCTTTGCAAAGAGTCTTAAGGCCCTCCAAGTGCATCTTTAGTGAACTCCGCTCTATTCGCTTAGATGTTAGGCAATGCAGCAATCCACATTCTCGAGAATAATCATGGAGCAAAATTACAAAAGTCTTTCTTAAGAGAAAGGGCTGATCTCTTCGTACAATTTGGCTTACTTGAGATACACGGATATAGTTTTTGAAATTGATTCCAAAGCCTTCTATCCAAGAATAAAACTGATCTCTGCTAAAGCCCGCTTTTAAGTGCTTGAGTATAAGGTCTATTTTTCTGCCATAAAACTTGAGTTCAATTAGGTTCTTGAGGAATATTCTGAGAAGATTAGAACTGATGTTTCTGGTGTCTTTTTGCCTACATTTTTTCTGCGGTTTTGTTGATTACTATTCCTCAAACCCTATTTTCAAAGCTTCAATCTTTTTGTCCTAGTTATGGTTAAGAATGATATTTTTCTTACACTGGCTTTCATAGCTATCTCTCCAATTAGTCTAATGTGGGTTTTATTTGATGGGAGTCTAACTCAAGTCAAAACTTGAAAAGGTGTTAAAAGATTTCTAAAAGAATAGAGCTAGGCTGTAGTCCCCCAAAAAGGGGAATTAGTATGCAAAGTTGAGGATTTTGGCTGGGCTTTGTGCTTGATTGTATGTGGAATTCATTGCTAACTCAGAGTTATCAAATAAGCTATTATAAACAGTTATTTCATTGACTGTACTTGAAATCACATACAAAGTGAGATTTTGTAATTTTTGAAAAGCGCACCGCTTCTGATGAGTTAATCACCTGTTTCTGTTGTTTTAATGAATATTTAATCCATTCTGTCCCGAATTTTAGTAATTATTAAAAAACATAGGCATAAAGAACTCAATAAATGGAATCTTTGATTAAGCTATTTTTCCATATAGCTTAGTACCTTTTTTTTCTATGAATTCTCAGCTTTGGAGCCTTGAAAAGCGGGGTTTCAAAAGAATAAAAGTCGGTGTTTGCAATATTTGACGGTTTTTTGTTTAGCCAACATATTGCTTGAAACGGCAGAAATAAAAAATATTTTTCTTTAAAATCTACTCCTATTTGGCAACTTTTTACTAAGGGTTATAACACAAATTGGCCTTAAATCAAAAAAATTTTGATTTTTAAAGATTGATGATTTTTGTATTTGGCTCTAATATAAATACCAACAAAAACTCTGTAAATAAAGAAATATATTAGAAGTCTTGAAACCGGAATAACGGTCAGCAAACAGTACATAGTTTGAAAAAATAAGTTGTTTGAGCGATATTTTTGCGCACTACAAATAACAAGCGGAAACAAACAACACTGACCATCCCAAAAGTAAAATCGTATAGAATGCATCTTTCATATTCTGATTTATATACATGGATCAATAGCAAGAAAAGATATTTTTTAGTTTATATCTTGGCCTGGTTAAAATTGGGCTATCCTATGGTTAAAAAGCCTTTATCTTCAAAATAACTTTATTAATATGAAGTAAATAGGGAACAAAGCTGCCACTAGTTCTCATAAGCCCAATCAATAGTCTCTTTCTTCTGGATTAGTGGTGAATTATGGCTATAGCCAGCTATTTTATGAGATGAATATAAGTAAATAAATGCAATTAGATCATAATTGACGGATTTTACTGCTTTTTTTAAACGAATTCAGTACGAAGTGAAGGGGTTTCAAATACTGCTTACCTGTTTTCGTTGCCTTTATGGTCTAAATAGAATCTGCAACCTGCTTCAAGAAACTTTCTGACACATCCTTCGTTAGTAAAAGGCTTGACCCGAATATACACCCCAGCGGACATCTCTGGATTTCATAGAAGTTATGATTGAATTCAAAGGCAACAGTGTCAAATTGTAAGGCCAACTGCAGCTCAGAGACGACTTCCTTAATCTTAATTTTGAAAACAACATCCTGAGTCTTTTTCTGTAGGCGATTATCTAACTCCATAATTTGATAGCCCTTTTCCTTACACATTTGAATGAGTCCATCGGCAGCTTTTTGGATGGCTGGAATAGACTAGAACATGCACTTTCCTCGGACTAGGTCAGTAACGTAGCACTCAGTCTTAATCCCTTCCTCTTTCCTCTTAGCAAGGATATTGTTGATGTACTAAATCCAAGTGTTCATGATGATTTGGTTGATGGAGTAAAGAGGCAGTTGTTTGCCATTGGATACTCTCTGGTTTATGGTTCCTAACATTTATTCTTTCTGGTGGACTATCTCCTTGAACATTTTTTAGAATATTCTCATTAGCACTTTGAAAAGTTTTTGCTGGTACCTAGCTTTTTAGGAATTGGCCATATTTTACTTTTTTTAGGGCAGTTTCAACCCAACTTTTGCGTGACTGCCTTGGTATTTTTTTTATAAAGCATAGACGAACTCTTTAAAAGGTGCCAAATCATTTTTCGCTTTAAGACTGATTTTCTAAATCTCATGAACCACAATATCATAGGATTCGAAATAGACAACTTCTGTAAAAAGATTCAACTTGATTTACTTATAAGTGGGGAATTCCGCAGATTGGCTCAGTTTGTCTTATTTTCGGACAACAGACGGATATAGATTAGACAGAGCTTCTATCACTTTGTTTAAACAAGATTCTATTTCAACGATTGATTTGCCAGCTTCAAATTTTTGTAGCCACATATATTCTTAAAAGATGTAGGCAAATATTTGAAAAGATCCTGAGTCATAATTGTAGATGTTTCTCACAAGTTCTACGATTTTGAAGATTGGAGCTTAAGCAGAAGAAATATCCAACTTGAAGCCGTCTTTATGTATGAGAGAGACAACTTATAAGAACTGCTGGTCTAAAGGTTTAGTCCTGACGGTTTTTTTGTTCGCTTTCTATAGTCCGAAAATGGTCTTATATTTCTTCTAGAAGCTTTTTCTCATTTTTTTGATCTCTTCTTTGTCTTGTGGAGAAACGTAGCCAATTTTCTTTTTTTACTACCATTCACTTGCATTTTCAATAAAATTGTTTAGCTCTTTAACCCAGTAGTCTTACTAGCTGTAATCTTTACCATTTTGTGTTTTTTGATAAATTTCTTTCGCTTTGTTGAATACCTTATAGCTCTAAGAGAAGTTCTCCATCTAAAATAGACATTTTCCGTATTAAACTTGATTCAACAATTAATCCGGACTAAGTTTTATGGACTCGACAAAGAAAGGCAGTGCCTCAATATACTGCTAATTGAAGTAATAAGATTTGGCTACCATGAAGGTGCAATATGATATGTTTGCTCGTTATTTGGAGAGAGCAACATTGTAATTTTCTATAGCTGTTTAATACTCTTCTTGTTCAAAGTAGCAATCGCCCATCATTTCGTAGAAAGTTGCAAATTATGGATCCACTTTTATTCCCTTCTTAAGCTGGGCGATTGCCTCTTTGAATTGCGATTGCTAGGAATAAGCATTGCTCAGACCTTAGTAGATACCTCTGTTATCAGGATTTATCTTCATCGCTTTCCTATACCACGCAATCGCTTCATTTGGGAGCAGTTGATATCTTTTGTTATCACCTATTGAGATGTAGTAGCTTTAGTTTTTAGGACTTAGTTCGATGGATTTTTGGAATTACTAGATGGCTTTATCATAATCTTCCATCCAGCTGTAGTTTTGGCCGAATCGGGCATGAGTCTCAGGATCATGGGGATCTATGAGCAAAGATTTTTAAAACCAGCTTTTTGCTTCCGCATACGCTTATAACCAATAGTAGCATAGCCCAAGATCTGCTAAGGCTTTTGCATTTTGGGGTGAAGATTCAATCACTTTTTTCAGCCAGCTGATAGATTAGTTGTAATCTTATTTGTAGAAATAACTGTCAGCAATAGCTTGCATGATTTCATAGTTCTCAGCAGTTTGTTCAAGGCCTTTCTTATAGCATTCGATTGATTTGTCATACTGTTCTAAGTAATAATAACAGAGTCCCATTTGATAATAAATTTATGAATTCACAGCGAGATTTAGGGCTTTTTCGTACATTTCTAAGGCTTTGGAGTAATCTTCTTTGTAGTAATAGGCCAGACCTAACCTGAA
>Ga0316217_10005512_pt1 | contig 13093 bp, 6 predicted proteins | sample 1anoAmetaG_FD_203633 | JGI IMG/M metagenome (GOLD analysis project Ga0316217, IMG submission 203633) | Freshwater microbial communities from Trout Bog Lake, Wisconsin, USA - 1anoA | ecosystem: Environmental > Aquatic > Freshwater > Lake > Hypolimnion/Profundal zone | place: USA: Wisconsin...
ATAAATTGCCAATCAAAAAGCAAAACATGTGGGTTGAAAGCCGCGGGATTCTAGGGTGAAATGGAAGCAGTCATGAAAGGTTCATCACCTGTCCGCACACACTTGGGAATTTCACCAGGCGAAAGGGTGGGTTAAAACAGGTCCTTCGTGTCTAAATCGAGAAAGGGAAAAGATAATCATGAAGATCACGCGAAACCTGATTCGGATTTGTCTGCTGGGCTCCGCGCTGTTGGCGCTGCATTCGGTGGGGCAAACCCAGTTCGTTGGCGCAGCCTCGGCAGGCTTGAAACAGCTTCACGGCCATGTGCCGAATATCGTGTCGCGATTGACACCCGTCGGCCGGTTGCCGGCGACAAATCAAATGCGGCTGGCCATTGGTGTGCCGCTGCGCGACCCGGCGGGCTTGGAAAAGTTCCTTGGGCAGCTTTATGATCCAGCCAGCCCGGTTTTCCGCCAGTATCTCACGCCGGAGGAGTTCACCGCCAAGTTCGGTCCGACGGAACAGGATTACCAGGCGGTCAAGGATTTTGCGCGGACGAACGGACTCACCATCGCGGACATGCACGGAAATCGGCTGTTGCTCGACGTGGTTGGGCCGGTCGCAGCGGTGGAAAAGGCGTTCCATCTCACTTTGCGCACGTATCGGCATCCCACCGAGGCGCGCGATTTCTTTGCGCCAGACACGGAGCCAATCGTGGACGCAGCCTTGCGGGTGACGGACGTAAGCGGTCTGGATAATTTTGTGCGCCCCCATTCCAAGCTGGTGAAACGGGACGCGGCGAAATCCATCACCAAAGGTGGTTCAGCGCCGGACAGTTCCGGCTCCTACTTTGGCAGTGATTTTCGGAACGCTTATGTGCCGGGCACGACGCTGACGGGAGCCGGACAGATGGTTGGACTAATGGCGAGCGACGGGTTTTATACCAATGACATTGCGGCTTATGCCGCAGCGGCGGGAGGAGGTCGCGCGAACATTGTCGTGCAACACGTTTTATTGGACGGATTCAACGGTGTGCCAACAACCGGGCCCAACAGCGCCAATGTCGAGGTTTCACTGGACATCGAAATGGCCATGGCGATGGCACCTGGTTTGTCAAAGATTGTTGTTTTTGAGGGAAATTATCAGGGAAACCCACTTCATATCATTCCTAACGACCTTTTGAACGCCATGGCTGCCAGCAACACAATCAAAAATTTGAGTTGTTCTTTAGGATGGGGCGGCGGACCAAGCTCGACGACCGACGCCATTTTCCAACAGATGGCCGCGCAGGGGCAGTCGTTTTTCAATGCTTCTGGTGACAGTGATGCGTTTACGGTGGGTTCCACTTCTACCAACGGAGTTGATAATCCCTCTTGGGCAAATGCCCCTTCCAGTTCGCCCTACATCACGCAAGTAGGCGGGACCACGTTGACCATGAATGGCACTGGCGCTTCTTATGCCTCGGAAACGGTTTGGAACTGGGACGTTGAATATGGTTCAAGTTACAATGGGAGCGGCAGCAGCGGCGGCATCAGCAGTTATTATTCCATCCCCAGTTGGCAGACGGGCATAAGCATGAGCGCAAACCTGGGTTCGACCACCGTGCGCAACATTCCAGATGTGGCGCTCACGGCAGATAACATCTATGTGGTTTGCGGTGGCAGCGGTGTGGGATCTGGCGGCTACGGCGGCACCAGTTGCGCGGCGCCGTTGTGGGCGGGGTTCACAGCCTTGGTGAACCAGCAGGCCGCCAGCCTCCCCAATCCATCGGTGGTCGGCTTCATCAACCCGGCGATATACGCACTGGGCAAGAGTACCAATTACGGGGCCTGTTTCCATGACACCACCACGGGAAACAATTATTGGTCCAGCAGCCCGGCGAATTATCCCGCCGTTGCGGGTTACGACCTTTGCACCGGCTGGGGCACGCCTAATGGCGCCAGCCTGATCAATGCCCTGGCTTCCGGGTCCGCGAACTTGCTTCCTTTGATCACCACGCAACCCGCCAACCAGACGGTGCCTGCCGGGAATAGCGCCACCTTCAGCGTAAGCGCCTCCGGCACAGCGCCCTTTCACTACTATTGGCGGCGAAACGGCAGTTCCATCACGGGCGCAAATGCAGCCAGCTACACGACCAACAATGTGCAGATGAGCGATTCCGGCACGCAATTCAGTTGTCTGGTCAGCAATATGTTTGGGAGTACCAACACCCAGTTGGCCACCCTGACCGTAACACTGCCGCCGGCCATCACCGTGACGCCCTCCAGCCTGAATTTTGGCGCTGTCTTGGTGGGATCTTCGACTAACCAGAATCTTTATGTGACGAATACCGGCGGCGGCACCTTGAGCGGCAGCGCCAGCGTGCCGCCCCCGTTTAACATTGTGTCCGGCAGCAGCTATAGTTTGACCGCCAATCAGGGGCAAACCGTCGTGGTACGTTACAGCCCAGTGAGTGCCGGGACCACCAACCTGCTGATCAGTTTCACCGGCGCCAGCGGGGCAAGCGCCACTGTCACGGGCGTGGCGTATGCGCCACCGGCCGCCAGTTTCACCGGCGCGCCAGGCAGCGGTTTGGTGCCGTTGACGGTGACTTTCACCGACACCTCCACCGGCACGATCACCAACCGGGTTTGGACGTTTGGTGACGGCGGCACCTTGACCACCAACGCGACCATTGTGGCGCATCTTTACAGCCTGGCCGGTACCAACACGGTGAGCTTGACGGTGAGCGGACCGGCGGGAACCTCCAGCCAGACGAACGCCAATTATATCGTGGCGACCAACTCGCCAGCCCTGCTGGTCGTCCACCCGGCCAGCACAAATTTTGGCACGCTGATCGTGAGTCAGAGCAGCACGCAAACCTTCCAAGTGGTCAACTTGGGCGGGACACTATTGGCCGGCACCGCCACCAGCACGGTGCCGTTCATGGTGGTGAACAACAGTTCGTTCAGTCTCTCACCCAGCCAAACCGGTCTGGTGCAAGTGGCCTTCAGCCCAATGCAAGCCGGGACCTACACCACCAACCTCATTTTCAACAGCAATGGCGGCAATGCGACGAATATACTGACCGGCATTGCGCTGACGCCTGGCAGCATCACCGTAACCCCGGCCAGCACAAACTTGGGCATTGTTTTGGCCGGCACGAATGCTGTCGCCACGTTTGTCGTCACGAACACCGGCGGCGGGCCGGTAAGTAATGGCGTGGTCAGCATCGGAACGGGACCGTTTGGCATCGTATCTGGCGCCGGATTCACACTGGCAGGCTTCGGTTCAACCAACGTACTGGTGCGGTTCACGTCGCCGGGCAATGGCACCTTCAGCACCAACGTGGTTTTCACTACCTCGAACGCTGGCAGTTCCACCAACCTGGTGAGCGGGGTGGGCCAAACACCGGGACAAATCGCGGTGACCCCGGCCAATTGGAATTTCGGCTGGGTGGCAGTGGGCTCGAACACAACCTGTTCGTTCGCCATCACTAACAGTGGCGGAGCGACGGTGACCGGTGGAACAGTGAGTATCAGTCCGCCCTTCAGCGTGGTGTCCGGGAACAACTTTTCGGTGGCGGGTTTTGGTACCACTAACGTGGTGGTGCAATTTGCACCGACCAACGCGGCCGCTTTCAGCAACAACGTCGTGTTCAGTTCGGTCAATGGCGGCAATGTGACGAATATCCTGACCGGCATTGCGGTGACGCCTGGCAGCATCACGGTAACCCCGGCCAGCACGAACTTTGGCATTGTCATGGCCGGCACGAATGCTGTCGCCACGTTCGTCGTCACGAACACCGGCGGCGGGCCGGTAAGTAATGGCGTGGTCAGCATCGGAACGGGACCGTTTGGCATCATATCTGGCGCCGGATTCAACCTAGCCGGCTTCGGATCAACTAACGTGGTGGTGCAGTTCACGCCTCCAGGCAATGGCACCTTCAGCACCAACGTGGTCTTCACCACCTCAAACGCGGGCAGTTCCACCAACCAGGCGAGCGGTGTGGGCCAAACACCGGGACAAATCGCGGTAACACCCGCCAATTGGAATTTTGGCTGGCTGGCGGTGGGATCGAACGCGGCATGCTCGTTTATCGTCACCAATAGTGGTGGAGCGGCGGTGACGAGCGGAGTGGCTGCTGTCAGTCTGCCCTTCAGCGTGATTTCGGGCAGTAATTTCACGGTGGCGGGTTTTGCCACCACGAATGTGGTGGTGCAATTCGCACCGACCAACGCGGCCGCTTTCAGTAACAATGTCCTGTTCAGTTCGGCCAACGGCGGCAGTGTGACCAACGCGGTGACGGGCAACGGAGCCGTCGTTCCAACGGCCGGTTTCACCAGCGCACCCAGCAAAGGGTCGGCACCTCTGATGGTATATTTCAGCGACATTTCCATCGGCACGGTCACCAACCGGTTCTGGGATTTTGGCGACGGTGCCACAACTAACGCCACTTCGACAAATATCGTCCATAGCTACAACCTAGCCGGAACGAACGCCGTTAGCTTGGTTGTAAGCGGACCTTTGGGAACCAGCACCAACAGCCAGTCTGGCTGCATCGTGGTGACTAATCTGCCACCCGCCATCACGGGCCAGCCTCAGAACCAGACAGCGGTTGTGGGCGGAACAGCCCGGTTCAGCGTCACCACCATCGGAACGCCCCCGTTAAGTTACCAATGGCAATTCAATGGCACCAACCTCGTCAGCACTGCCCGAATAAGCGGGGCGACCAGCTCTACACTGACGATTTCAAGTGTCCAAACCAATGACGCAGGGAACTTCTCCGTGGTGGTGACCAACACCAGCGGCAGCGTGACCAGCAGCATTGCGATGTTGGCGATTACGGTTCCTTCGCCATCTGCTTTGACATGCCGGCAAGTAGCTGCCGGGAGTTACCATACGGTGGCGGTCAAAACCGATGGTACACTTTGGGCGTGGGGCTACAACTACGATGGCCAGTTGGGGGATGGGACGACGGTCAACAAGTCCAGCCCGGTCCAAGTGGGAACAGATAGCCACTGGCAGTCGGTGGCGGCGGGAGGTTACCACACGGTGGCGGTCAAAACCGACGGCACCCTCTGGGCGTGGGGTTTCAACTACTATGGCCAGTTGGGGAATGGGACGACGGGTAACAAGTCCAGCCCAGTCCAAGTGGGGACAGATAACCACTGGCAGTCGGTGACGGCAGGAGAATACCACACGGTGGCGGTCAAGACCGACGGCACCCTCTGGGCGTGGGGCTACAACACCTATGGCCAGTTGGGGGATGGGACAACGACCAACAAGTCCAGCCCGGTCCAAGTGGGGTCGGATAACCACTGGCAGTCGGTGGCGGCGGGATATTGCCACACGGTGGCGGTCAAGACTGACGGCACGCTCTGGGCCTGCGGCTACAACCCCTATGGCCAGTTGGGGGATGGAACGATAGCCGACAAGTCCAGCCCAGTCCAGGTGGGAACGGACAACCACTGGCTCTTGGCGGCGGCGGGAGGTTACCACACGGTGGCAGTCAAGACCGATGGCACGCTCTGGGCGTGGGGCTTCAACACCTATGGCCAGTTAGGGAATGGGATGACGGCCAACAAGTCCAGCCCGGTCCAGGCAGGAACGGATAACCACTGGCAGTCATTGGCGGCGGGATATAGCCACACGGTGGCAGTCAAGACCGACGGTACCCTCTGGGCGTGGGGCTACAATGGCTACGGCCAGTTGGGAAATGGGATGACGGCCGACATGTCCAGCCCGGTCCAGGTGGGGACAGATAACTACTGGCAGTCGGCGGCGGCGGGGGAATACCACACGGTGGCGGTCAAAACCGATGGCACCCTCTGGACGTGGGGCTGCACGGGCTACGGCCAGTTGGGAAATGGGGCGACGGCCAACAAATCCAGCCCGGTCCAGGCAGGAAGGGATAACCGCTGGCAGTCATTGGCGGCGGGATATAGCCACACGGTAGCAGTCAAGACCGACGGCACACTCTGGGCGTGGGGCTACAACACCTATGGCCAATTGGGGGATGGGACGACGACCAACGAGTCCAGCCCGGTCCAAGTGGGAACGGACAGCCACTGGCAGTCGGTGGCGGCGGGTGGTTACCACACGGTGGCGGTCAAGACCGACGGCACGCTTTGGGCGTGGGGCTACAACACCTATGGCCAGCTGGGGAATGGGACGACGGCCAACATGTCCAGCCCGGTTCAGGTGGGAACAAACAACCACTGGCAGTCGGTGGTGGCGGGATATGAGCATACGGTGGCGGTCAAAACCGATGGCACCCTCTGGGCCTGGGGCTACAATGGCTACGGCCAGTTGGGGGATGGGACGACGGCCAACAAATCCAGCCCGGTCCAAGTGGGAACGGACAACCACTGGCAGTCGGTGGTGGCGGGATATGAGCATACGGTGGCGGTCAAAACCGATGGCACCCTCTGGGCCTGGGGCTACAACGGCTACGGCCAGTTGGGGAATGGGACGACGGCCAACATTTCCAACCCGGCCCAGGTGGGAACGGATAACCACTGGCAGTCGGTGGTGGCAGGAGATACCCACACGGTGGCGGTCAAAACTGACAACACGCTCTGGGCCTGGGGCGAGAACGACTATGGGCAATTGGGGGATGGGACTGCCTGGCAAGCTGCGCCGATTCAGATTGGTCCACCGGTGATAGTAGTGCAGCCGGCGAATATCACAAACATGGTCGGCAGCACCGCCACCTTTAGCGCGACGGCGACTGGCGGCGTACCGCTGGCGTATCAATGGTGCTTTTACGGCACCAATCTGGTTGGGCAGACGGCCACCAACCTGACCCTGAACAACGTGCAGGTCAGTCAAGCCGGTCCTTACACGGTCGTGGTAACCAACACAGCCGGGGCCGCGACAAGCAGTCCGCCCGCCCAACTCACGGTGCTTACGGCTCCCTCCCTTGCGGTATCCCCGGCGGCCACGAACTTCGGCACGATCGGGCTGGGTGGCTATGCAGATTGCACCTTTGCGGTCACCAATCAAGGCGGGTCGGTTTTGAGCAACGGCGTTGTGTCCGTTGGTGTGCCCTTCACCGTGACGGCAGGGAGCAATTTCATGCTGGCGGGCTTTGGCATGACTAACGTCATCATCCGCTTCACATCCAGCAGCCCGGGCGCCTTCAGCAACAATGTCCTGTTCAGTTCGGCCAATGGCGGCAGTGCCACGAATCCCGTCACCGGGCGGGCCCTGGGAACCATGTCCCTCTTGGCGCCCGTTTCCGTCGGGGCCAATTTCAATTTTTCCTTCAACACCGTTTCGGGCTTCACCTATGTGGTGCAATACAAGAACAACCTGAACGATCCAGTCTGGCTGACGCTGCAATCCGTGACGGGGGATGGCACGCAACAAACCATCACCAATTCGCTCCCGTTGACCGGTAAATGTTTCTATCGCCTGACCATCCAGTAGATAATGCCCTTTCCCCTGAACTTGGGGGCCGAATCGCGAGCGCCGCTTGAATTGGGCGGTGTCAAATAGCTGGGCCTTGGTTGCTTGCCTATTTGACGGGCACACGTTTCCAGACTTTAACCCAATCCACTTCTAATTTATTGGTGGATTTCTCCTTGGGGCCATAACCATTAATGGGCCGATCTCCACTCCAAGTCCTCCCCTTGGCCTTCGACTCACTGGTAAGCAGGAAAAATTCCGGGACTTTGGATCCAGGACATTTCAAGTCGGCCCCCACTATTTTTCCATCAAAGGTAAATCGGTAGCCAGTATCATCCCACTCGACGCCGTAGGCGTGCCAATCTTGACCTACCGGCGTGGAAAATTTGCGGCGACTGCTCATTTCAGTCTTTCCATAGTTACCCCAATGCAACGCGTATTGATAGCCGCCCTTCATCACCCCCGTTGTTTCGAGAATGTCAATCTCAACGCCGTCCTCAGCTCCATTCGCCGGGTTGCCAGATTTGCCATAGGTGGGTGACTGCGCCCAAAATGCGGCTTGTGATCCCGGCTGGCAAAAAAAACGGCAACAAGCCATCGCCTTGCCTTGCGTCGCGAGAAACTTATTACGAGTGGTTACGAAGCCACAATGAGTCACGCCTTTTGCGTCGGTATATGTCGTGATCACAAGTTTGCCATCCTGCAGATCAACCGTGGATGCGTCATTTATTGCATCATTGCGCTTGCCAGTTTCAATGTTCCAGATTTTTGGATCCAACTTGGTTCCATCGAACTCCTCGTCCAGAACCAACTCCCACCGCGGTTCAGCGGTTTCAGATTTAGCCACGGGTTGGCTGGAATCTGCGGCCGGAATGCCGGTGGGCATTGTCGCGACCGATGAGACCAAAAAGCTCAAAAATATTGTTCGAGGGAAATTCATGCGGTGGGCCCCTCCCTCCATTCCGTTATAATTCATGATTTGCGTAACTTCCACGTTTACCTAAACCAGCCCGCCAATTCGTTAATCGTGTCGGCCATCCGTTCCTTCACATCCGCAAAACCCCCGTGGGTGAGCCAGAACACCGCCACCAGCAGCAGGGCAAACGCCGACCACGCCAGCGCCATGCGCACGTAGGGCAGCCGGCCAAAATTGGTCAGCGTGGTGATCGGGCCCAGATCCAGCGGGCGCGGCGTCATCTTGGATAATTGGAAATCCGGGCCGGCGCGGAAGAAGCTCTCGCGCATGGCGTCCACGAATTCAGGCGGCCAGGGGCCGGGGCGCAGGAACTGGTCCTGCCATTTGCCCGGCATGTCCGCCAGCAGCAGCGCCAGGCGCCCGCGCGTCGAGAGCATCTGGTCGGTGCCGGTGGGCGACACCTGCAAGACTTCGGCGAACCAGTTGGTCACCAGCCGGTCCATTTCCTCGGCGGCGATTTCCGTGGCGCTGCGCGCCAGCTCGGCCGGGGCGCGCCGCTGGGCGCGCTCCAGCACCCGCAGGACGAGCTGGCCCAGCAGTGGCTTGTTGCGGATGCGGAGCGCGTGAAAGTAATTCTCCACCTTCACATAGGCCGCGTTCCACTCCTCCAGCGACCGCCCGGCGATTTCACCGGCGGCGTTGGTCAAGATGTTCAGTGTGGGCTCCATTGATACACCCAGGTTTCACCAATCACATTGCCGCCCTGCTGCAAGGAACAGCGCAGATCCACCGCGGCGTTGGTGTCCGCCGGCGGCGCCATCTTCAACACCACCCGCCAAGTGCCCAGGAACGGGTTGCGGGTGACGAACGTGTCGGCCAGGTGCGCCCCGCCGCTGCAATTGGCAATCGCCACCGGCGGCTTGTCCTCAGACATGGCGTCAAATTTGGGGCCGGCAAAATCAATCACGAACTGCCGCGCGTCATGAAACTGCGCGTCCGGTCCGATACGCGTGGAAACCACCCGGTTTTCCGAGCGCTTCCAGTCCGCGTCGCCGCCTTCCCAATAGAGCGTATAGCCGAAGCGCAAGGCTTGCAGCGGCGCCGGTTTGTTCTTGGGATCCCAAAACGCCACGATGTTGTCCAAGCCCTCGTACCGGGTGCTCAATTCCAGCAGATGCAGATCGCCGTCGCCCCAGTTGCCGTCTGGCTCCACCCAGACGCTGGGCACCTCGTTATACAGGTTGAACAGATCCTGATAGGCCGCAAAATTCCGTTCGCGTTGCAGCAGGCCAAAGCCCTTGATGCCGGGCGCGGAAAAGACCTGATGCCGCAGGGCGGGCGGATTATCGAGCGGCCGCCAGAAAACCTCGCCGTTGCCCATGTGGACCAGCAGGCCGTCGCTGTCATGCACTTCCGTGCGGTAATCATCGAATTTCCGTTCCGTGTCCTTGCCGAACCAGAACATGCTGGTCAAGGGTGCCAGGCCAATCGTCTTGATCGCTTTCCGCTGTTTGTCCACAGCCGCCACGGTGTTGGTTTCGCGAAAGTAGAGCACGGCCTTGATGCTGGCGGTGGTGGTCTCACCCGGGCGAATGAGGAATTCATACGCGCCGGCGCAACTGACGCTGTCAAGGATGGCGAACAAATGCAGTTGGTTATCGTTCTTCTGCGGCTTGCCGAGCCACCAGTCGGTAAAAATGGGGAATTCCTCCGGCCGGTCGCCCTCGCCGGAGTCGAGCGCCAGCCCCCGTGCGGATTCGCCGTAACGCAGATTTTTGGCCAGCAGCCGATAATAGCTGGCGCCGAGGAACGCCCCGAGTTCATCCCATTGCTCCGGCTTGTTCACCGGGTACAACACGCGGAATCCGGCGTAGCCGGTGTTCACGGGAATTTGGCTGGCAATGTGCAGGTTGCCGTAGTCGAAGAAATCCTGCACAAAACGAATCGGCTGGGTGTGCGTGGGCGTGAATTCATGCACATGCACCGGTTCCTGGTAAAGGTAGCCGGGATGAAAAAACTCCACGCGGAACGGCAGATTGTCCGCAGTCCAGAGCGCGCGGTCGCGGCGGAAGCGGATTTCCCGGTATTTGTCGTAATCCAGGTTATCCTGACGCAACACCTTGGGCAGGTCGGCGCGCGGGGAGTGGAACGGCTGCCGGGCCCGTTCGAGCGCGCGCTGCGCGACATAGTCCAGGCTCACCTCGGCGGACTCCGCCGCCATGCCGGCCGTGGCAGCCAGCAAACTTCCCACAATCAGCAACCGCCTAAATGCGTGCAACATCTTGCATAAGGAAAGCCTAAAACCGCACATTTTGCAAGTTCGACGGTGACAGCGAGTGGAGCGCCAGTATCCTAACCCGGCTCGTTTCCGCGTTGGAGTTCACGCTTTAGCGTGGATATTTCGCAAACCTGTACCGCAGACTTCCAAATCTGCTGTTGGCAGATCGAGCTTCTACCGCGGGTGTCCAAACCCGCGGACACCTCGCATTATTGACGCTCTGCAATTTGGAAAGCGGCGATACCGTCCCGCTGGCACCGGGAGAAACCTGCGGTACGCCGGTCTTGCTCACCTCCGGCAATGCCGCTATGGAATATCCGGGTCCACGCCGTCCCGGCCCCAGGCAACTGCAGAATCCAGATAGCCCGGCAGCGCTCCGTCGAAATATCGCTCCCATTGATAGATGCCGGACTGCTGGGCCAGGCGGCGGAACTGCATGGCGGTCACGGCATTGTTGACGATCACGGCTGAACGGGTCATGCCCCGGGCCTTGAAGAGCTGCTGCCCCTCCACCATCGCCTGCTGTGCTTCCGGCGTCAAAGGACTCAGCTTCCGCATGTCCACGATTACGCAGAAGGGTCTGCTTTCCGACGCCAGGATGCGCCGGGATTCCTCGACCCAGTTTTGCATTTCCTCCAGGCCAATCAGGCCCGCGAAGGTGAGCAAATAACCCGATGATTTCCGTTCGATCTTGGTCATATGTATTGGTTTAGTTCGGTTGTTTTCGTTTATGTTCGTTGCGGACTGGCGGCCTGCCGGACACCGGTTCAAAAATTCGTGAAATCGCCTTCCATTGGGATAGTGTCCCGGCGTTGAGCCGTGGTCAGGGCTGGTGCCTTTGGCGCGTGGCCATTGTGGCTGGCGTTGACCGCTGCGTGAGGTTTGGCCGCCGGCGCGGCACCCCGGATGTTCCGGAGTGGCCGGACGTTAGCGGTTGGCCGGCGCGCGGCGGATTCACGGATGCCCCCCACCAGTTGCAGCAGTTCGCCGACGGATTGTCTCATGACCCCGGCCTGCGCGTTGAGTTCCTGTGCGGCGGCGGCGCTCTCCTCGGCGTTTGCCGCGTTGCTCTGGGTCACCTTGTCCATCTGGCCCACGGCAGTGTTGATCTGCGTGATCCCCTCGGTTTGTTCCCGCGACGCGTTGGCTACTTCAGTCACCAGCTCGTTTACTTGTCGCACCTTGGTCACGATGTCGTTGAGGGCTGCCGCCACCTTGCGGTTGATTTCCACGCCTTGTCCCGTCTTGGTGATGGCCCCTTCAATCTTGTCCGCCGTTTCCCTGGCGGCCGCCGCGCTGCGCTGTGCCAGACTGCGTACCTCATCGGCCACCACGGCAAAGCCCATGCCGGCTTCCCCGGCCCGCGCGGCTTCCACCGCGGCATTGAGCGCGAGAATGTTCGTTTGAAACGCGATCTCATCAATCGTCTTGATGATCTTGGAAATGTCGTTGCTCGACACTTTAATGGCTTCCATGGCGGCGGACATGGTCTGCATGTCACTCGCGCCTTTGTCGGCGGCATCGCTTGCCTGCTTGGCCAGGTCGTTGGCGTTGCGGGCGTTGTCGGCATTGCGCCGGGTCATGGCCGCCATTTCTTCCAGCGAGGAACTGGTTTCTTCAATCGAGGCGGCCTGCTCGCTGGATCCCTCGGCCAGACTCTGGCTGGAGGTGGACACCTGGCCTGCCGCCTCGACTACATGATTGGCCCCCTCACTTAACGTTCCAGACACCCGCGACAACACGCGTCCCACGCTGATGGCGATAAAACAGGCGCAGGCGATGCCGAGGACGCCGGCGGCGACCGAAAGCACGGAGATCACCCAGTTGCAGCGGCTGATGGTTTGCTCAATGCATGCCGCCCCCGTATTGCCATAGTCCGCGTTCCACTTCGACACTGTATCCAGAGTCACCTTGAAGATGTCAAAGGCCGGCACGAGAGTGGCGGCAAAGTAATCTTTTGCCTCCTGCGTCTTGCTGGCCCGGCTCAAGTCGAGCAGCGCGGCGCGGGCGGATCGGTAACGGTCCCGCGTCTCCTCAAGTTTCTTGAAGTTCTGGCGATCCACGTCCAAATGGATGGTCTTCTCATAATCAGCAAACAGCTTGTTAATCGCTTGCGTGTCCTGGATGATCCTGGCTTCCAAGGACTTCTTTTCCTCCGGCGTGGTGGCCATCAGATGGCGCAACAGATTGGCCTTGTTCTCTCCAGCGAGCGATTCAATGTCGCTCATTATGGCCATGCCGGGCATGGAGTCTTCCGTGATCATGGGCAGGGTCTTGTGGATGGTGCGCAATGAGAGCACTGCGGCTGTGGCCAGGATGGCCACCAGTACGAGCACGGCGGCAAAGCCAAAGGCGATGCGTTTTCCAATCGTCAGATTCTGCATGTTATTTTTCCTATAACTGTGTTGAGCCCGAACTCCGAAGTAGAGCGATAATTTTCGAGCCTCGCCGCCCTTTGAGATCAGATCATACCGCCTCCCATGGGCAGCCGGTCTTCCGGGGGAATCAACTTCGGCGACATACAGTT
>Ga0316217_10005515_pt1 | contig 13091 bp, 10 predicted proteins | sample 1anoAmetaG_FD_203633 | JGI IMG/M metagenome (GOLD analysis project Ga0316217, IMG submission 203633) | Freshwater microbial communities from Trout Bog Lake, Wisconsin, USA - 1anoA | ecosystem: Environmental > Aquatic > Freshwater > Lake > Hypolimnion/Profundal zone | place: USA: Wisconsin...
AGAACGAGCCGATGGTGCTGGGGTTTGATCTCATGAACGAGCCCGTTCCGGGGCTGGACGCCGGGAAAGTGCAATTGGCCCTGCTGGCGCGGTTGGCGGAGCAATTGGCCCGGCGACCAGGTGGGCCAACCTTGACAGTCGAACAATTGGCGGGGATGGAGGGCACGCCGGACGGAAGGAAACAGATCACCCAGTGGCTGGCGGACCTGGAGCTTTACGAGGGAATGCTGGAGGCGGGGATTCCGATCATGCAGCAGTTTGAAAGCGCGCGGCGCCAGCCGTTTTATGCGCGGGTCTGCCGGGCTATCCGCGAGGTGGATGCGCGACACATCATCTTTTTCGAGCCCGCCATGTCGGCCAACCTGGGCATCCCGACCGCACTCATGCCGTTGACGGACAAGCAGGGCAAACGCGACTCGCAACAAGCCTATGCGCCGCACGGATATGACATCGTGGTGGACACGTCATCCATCGAGCTGACCAGTCAGGAGCGGGTAGCTCTGATCTTCACTCGCCACGGTGAGTTTGCCCGTCGGCATCAGCTTCCTATGCTGGCGGGCGAGTGGGGCGCTTATTATCTGAACTCCAAAGCCGCGGAGCCCGCGCGCTTCGCAGTGAAGCAGTTCGACGCGCTCGGATGCGGGGACACCTATTGGGATTACCAACCGGACCTCGCCAATTCGCCCTTGCTCCCCTCGTTTCGCCGTCAGGCCCCTGCCAACCGGTAGCCTCGGCGTTCCCGCGCAAGGGCGCTGAGTCAAGCCCTACGCCCGGCAAACGGCGCGAACTGGTCCGAATCCCGCAGGTCGGAGCACAACGCCTTGAAACGGGCTTCCTTTTTGAGGATGAGTCGGATCGATCCTTCACCATGCGATCCTTCCGCCGCGGGCTCTGGATCGAATAGGATTCAATTGAGACCTGGCAATGGAGTAATCATCTGGTAAGCGTATAGGCGTGGACGGCGCGACCTCCCTGGGGCGATGCTTTTTGATTACGCGATTCGTCCGATTGGACGTAAGTCACGGTCGTTGTGAGCGGGGACACGGTCACGCGAAGATGCCCGGAACCGCCCAGGATCGTACCGCTCCGGTAGCCGTATTCTTCGGCAGCCCGAGGAGCCTTGCCATTCCCAGGGTAGCCGGGTTGGGGCACTTCTTGGTACACGACGCCATCCAGATCCTGCTTTGCATAAAAGTGGTCGTGGCCGTGGAATACAATGCGGACTTTGTTCTCGACAAGCAGTTGGTGAATCGGCGCAGGCCAGCCGGGGCGATTCGACTTGAAACCATCGCTGCCATCCTGGTTTCGCCCGCCCCATTCATAGAATGGCGCGGCTTCCGCCCCGCCGCGGCCCTTGTTGTCGGCACCGCCCACCAGGTGATGGATGAAGATGAATTTGAACCTGGCGTTGCTCGCTTCGAGAGCGCGTTTGAGCCACTGGTACTGTTCTGCGCCCAGGGTCCGCCTCCAATTGCCGCCCTGGCCTCGCTGGTTCTGAGTAAACCAGAATGGATCCAGCACCATGAACAGCGCATCGCCCCACTGCCAAGCATAGTAGTCCTGCAATAGGCCGGCTTCCGGATGCTTCGTCGCGTTGCCCGTGTAGAAGGAGTCGGGAACGGGATTGGGGAAATAGCGCTTGCGCATCGTGTTCGACCAGACGGCCAGGCTGTCGGTGTCACCCCCGCGGCCGCGCGGGCTTTCGCCGTCGTGATTGCCGAGCACAAAGAACAGCGGAACGGACGCGCAAAGTTGCCCGAAATAGTAGCGCTGGGCCAGGTATTGCTTCGCGGCTGATTCTCGATTGGGATGCTTTTCACTCATGAAAGTACCGCCCAGGTCGACATTGAAATCTGGCGCGTCAGCCAGCGCGTTGGCCAGGGTGCGTTGGTAAATAGCTGGCTCGGTGTGCTCGTCCAGATGGGAGTCGGCTGTTACCGTGAAGGTAAAGCCGTCGCCCGGTAATCGAGCCGTGCGGAAAGAACGTTCCACGCTATTGGTCCGGGCCCAATGGAGTTGGTAGAGATAGCGGGTGTCTGGGCGAAGTGGGGATAGCACGATTTCCGCGGGCTCCCCTTTTCTGAACGACCGAGCGGCAGTCTGGGAGGTCAGTCTGCCCGACTCGGTTCCGTAAGCGATGAACCCCTCCGGTTCCTGGTAGCACAAGACACTCACCGTGACCGAATTCGAGGTCGGGCGGCCCAAGATGAGGTCGAAAGGATGCGCCGGGACCTCGTTGCATTGCGAGGTCTGAACCGGTTGCCGTGATCCGCCCTTGAGGAGGGGCGCGTCCTCGGCGGCCTGCGCGGCCAGCAAAGCCAACAACAGGGCGGCAGGGTGAAGCAGATTCTTCATGAAGTCGTTAGCGTTTACTTTCCCAGGTTCAAGAAGCGGTCGACCACAGTTCCTTGCGGGTGTCTCCCAGCAGCGCCAGCGTGTCATTGCTTGCCTTTCCGCTTGCCGCCTCGGTTAACCTCGGTCGGCTTGGAGGGATCGTAATTAGTATTCGGTATGGGCATCTGGGCGTTTATGGCCTCCAGGTAGTCAGTCAGCCGCTTATCCAACTCCTTCGCTTTGGCGGGCATTTCCCGCGCCAGATCGTGCCGTTCGCCGAGATCACTGGCGAAATTGAATAGCCGTGAGGCGCCCGTCTCGTAGATGTGGATCAACTTGAAGTCCTCCAGCAGGATCGCGGAGGCCGGACCGATGGCATCCTTGTCGTAGTGTGGGAAGTGGACGACAAACTCGTCACGCGGACGTTGCACGGTCCCCTCTCCGGCGTTGGTCAGCACCGAGGCCAGACTGCCGCCTTCAATGCCTTTGGGCAGAGGTTCGCTCACCTGATGCCCTGCTCGCTGGGCGGCATGGACGGTGTGAGGGAATAGAGGCCGGTCGTTTCATCCTTAGTGGGATAGTCGGCCATGTGCTCGGCGGTCCCGTCGACGATGTCAGCCCACCTGTCGAGGGTGGCCCGCGTAGGACGGAGTCGATATTCCAACTCAGCGAAGAAGATCGGATGCGGCTGTTTCCATAGCAGCACCTGATTGCCCACCCAGGGTGCCGTGCGGCCCTCGGGTCCCACCGACTTCTGCCATTTCAAACCTTTGTAGCCGAGCTGCGCGGCAAGTTCGCGCGCCGCCGGGACAAAGCGCCGATAGCAACCGATGGCCTTGTCGGCTAGATCCCAGCGATCCCAAAGGGCATAGTGGGCGAGGTGCCACCACACCATCTCCATGTGGAACTGGCCGCGCCAAGCATCGATGCCCAACAGGCCGTTCTCGGAGGAGGGCCAACTGCCGGCGGACATGGCCGCCATCAGGTATTGGGAAAGCACGGCATCCGTACCGGCAGGGAAGTTGTCTCCGCCGGTATTGCGCCCCTTTTGGAAAGTGCCCGTTGACGGCACCCGATCGGGAGTCCAGCCCTCTGGCAGCGGAAAACTGCGCCAGCCCCAGTGGGACATGGAATTGCCGGCGAAGGTTTGCAAACCCGTAGCATCGGCGCCGAAGCAGAATTCGCCATTGCCCAAGGGCAGACGCCCGGCGACTTCATTCCAGGTGATGTTGTGTCGCGTGACCAGCGCGTGCCGGTCGATACTGGCTTTGCCTGCAGGCAGGTCGGCAGCGTGCAGCGAAGCCAGCGGAGCCAGCAGCAGGGCGGAGAGAGTGATGACGATTCGCTTCATGAATGTGCTCAGTTTTCTGATTCGGCAGCATTTGTTTCAGCGCCGCTACCGTGCGCTCATTCTATGGCAGTTGGTGATTGAAGGCCAGCGGCGCGGCGACGGAAGGGCCAATGAACCAGAACTGTGCGTTCATTTCTCGCGCGGGTCATCCCGCGGCGGACGATCATCGCGATCTTCCCCGCCTCGCTGTCCCCCACCGCCACCGCGGCCGCCCTTGCCACCGCGACGGTCTCCACCACCACCTTGGCCCGGGGGTGGTCGCCTTGCGGACGCTTGCGATAGACATCGATGCCTTTCTCGGCGCGCTCGGTGATCGTGCCTTTCGGCGTCAAGGCACGGCCTTTGAACGCGGGATGATCGGCGGGGTAGCGGTAGGCGCGGAAGGCGGAGTTCACTATCGGCAGAACGTTGCCAAGCACTTTCACCGGGCCGTCGCGAGTGACGGGGTTGATATATTCCCAGGCAAGTTCCCCTGCGGCGGTCACCTCGAAGAAATGGCCCTCCGTGTCGGAGCAGATGAAGGTGTTGCCGTTCGGGAGCCGCTGACCGCTGGAACCGATGTGGCTGAAGAAGCCGTGGCTGTTCATGGACCGGTAACTCCAAACGACCTGCCTCGAGATCAAGCGCGGCAGGTTGTGCGTGTCCCGGTCGTAAGTCTCCCGGCGGTAGCCGGCATCGGGCGGGTTGACATATTTGCCGGTGTCACGCCCGCTCGCGTCGAGGAACGGGTTGATTTCGAGGATCGAGGACTGCGGCGTGCGCTGGAACAGATACTGGCCGTTGTTGAAAACCATGAGGTGGCCCGCGCCGGGCAGTCCAGGCGGAATCCACGAGGCGTGATGCGAGCCACCCATCTGCTTGTGGCCGGAGGTGGCCGAGTCCCAGTTTTCCAGCACGCGCGGCGGATCACCTTGGCCATACCGGGCCGGGTCACCGAAACGATAGAGGGAATCGCCCTCGGAGCTGGCAGCCTTGACGATGCTGGCCTTCGCGTCGGCAGCCACGAAAGTCCCGTCGTGGTCAATGACGTAAAGCTCGCCCTGCACCGAGTTGATGACGATATGGCCGGAGACGGTGTTGAAGTCGATGGAGTTGCAGTGCAGCCAATCCCGTTTCAGCGGCTTGCCCGGCATATTCAGGTTGATGCGGCCGGGATGGTCGGCCACGCTCTTACCCTGCCCGACGTAATTGGGTTTGGCCGGATCGACATCCTGCACGACATGGTCGAAAAACCACCATTCCCAGACGATGTTCCCTTGCAGGTCCACCTCGACGATGGCATCCATTTGGCCGCCCTCATAAGGCCCTTTCCGCGGGTCGGCGCCGGCGGCGATTGCCTGGTCGTTAGAGATGGACTTGTTGGCGATGTAAAGCGTGGTGGGCGCGCCGAGTTGCTTGTTGAAAATGCGCACCCAATCGTGGTGCGGGGCGTAGTCCTCGCGCTTTTCGGTGTATTCCCAGACCGTCTTACCCTCCCAGTCGACCTCTTTGAAACCCTGAAACCCACTCGGGTCGTCCTTCGACGCGTCCACGATGTGACCGTTATCGAGCAGGTGCGGATTGGTTCCGACCGGCCAAGTGTGAACCACTCGTCCCTCCATGTCCAGCAGGAAGGTCCGGTTGCCGACGCCGAAGAAGGTGTAGCCGCTAAAGGCCTTCTCCTTGTCGTAGAAAAGCAGTTCAGTCGGTCCTTGCAGCCGTTCGTAGGCGTTAACGGGGTAGCCGCCAATAACGGCCAACAGCACCGGCAGAGAACTTGCCAACCGGGCCAGAGCGCCGCGAACCGGCAATTGCCCTGTCTTCATGGAAGTCCCTCGCTGCCGGGACCGCCCCTCCCGCCTGGGCCGCCTGGACCACCACCCCTGCCACCTGGGCCTTGTGGCTGCCGCAGCTCCTTCAACCGCCCAAATTGTTCGGGAGTCAGAATCTGCTCCAGCCTCGCCTGCGCCTCAGCCTCCAGGTCCGACAACTGTTTCTGCTGGTCCGGGCTTAGGTTCAGTTGTTCCCGTGCGCGTGCCGGCAGCAGGTGAAATCCGCCCGGCCCGCCCGTGCCTGGACCCAGGGGAAAAGCTCCAGGTTCTTCCGCCCTTGTCGGAGCCGTCGGAGCGGACGCAGCCGACGCGGCCTCGGTCCGCTTCACGACGCCCCCGCCGCGCACCAGACGGACGTAGTTATAGATGCGGATCACGTCTCCCTGCGGCCCGCGGCCATGCGGGAACATCGCAGGGTCTCCGGCTTTCGGATCGCTCCGCTGGGCGCCGGCCCCGTGAACGTCAACGTAGTGGTACTCCCCCGCCGCCCCTCCCTGCTGGCCGGGTCCGCGCCGCATTTCTCCTCCTGGCCCTGCGGGGCCATCCGCGCCGGACGCCGGTGGCCCGCCCGGACCGAAGCCCCCTCCTGGCACGGAGCCAAATCCACCGCGCCTCTCCGGCGGCCCGCCCGCCATGGCGCGCGACGACATCCAGCCCGCCGCGCGACCGAACGCCACATACATCGCCGCCCCGCCGCCCATCAGCCCGCCGTGCGTCGTCGCCGACCAATAGAACGGATAATCCGCCTGGTGCGCTTCATTGGTAATAGTCGTGCAGGTGAAGACCGGATCAATCGCAGGCGAATGACCCGTGTCGGGCGAGCGCGTGTAATCCACGATGCTCTGCAGCTCCTTCACGCTGGGCAGCCGCCAGTCATCGTGGCCGAGATATTTCTCCGCGTTTTTCTTCTGCACCCAGGCCAGGGCCTCTTGCCAGTTCAGACTTCGTCCGCTGTCTCCCTGGCTCCACGTCAGGCCCGTCGCCCGGTCCGTGATGGTGGCGTCGCCGTTGGCCTGGAAGTCATTCTTGCCGTAGTTCGGGTTCCCGCGCACGCACTGCACGAAGAAGGTTTTCTCCATGCCCCCGCCGGGCATGAACAGGTCGTAGCCTTTGATCCGGCCGTCGGCGAAATTCACCCCGAAGAGTTTGTCGAACCCGCGAGCGCCCTTGCCGACATACTTGGTGCTGGACGCGTATTGCGAATCAATGATGCGCTCGCCGCTGCGCGTGTCCCCGTAGGCGAACTTGAAGAACTTCGTGTTGATGAAAGGGGTGAGGCGCGCAGTGTCCATGTTCATCGGCCCGCTGGGGTCGGTGCCGCGCCCGTCGAACAGCGAATACAGTTCCTTGATGGACGGCAGGCGCCAATCGTCAAAGCCGCCGAACTTTGTGGCATTGAGCTTCGCGGGCTGCGCCTGCGCCTGGGACAAAGTCAGCTTGTCCCGCCAAGTGAGCGCGCCGTCCCCGTCCGTGTCCGGGCTGCGTTGCCACGTCAAGCCGGTGACGTTGTCCTGCACCGTCAAGCCGTCCGCGCTCAGCGTGTAACTGGGCGGATGACCCTGGAACTGCGCGTCCTGGCCATAGAACGGTTGGCCCGCCTTGGGCGGCGCGATTTCGCTGCGGTTGTCGTAACACTTTGCCTGGCCCGTATCAACAACGAGGTAGGGTGGCGCGGCGCCGAAGCAGGGGCCCGACAGGCCGACTGCCAAAAGCAGCGCCAGAGCCAGAGCGGAGGTTTTCATGTTCGTTGCGGCTCTATTCGCTCGGTGGACGCTGCGGAAGTCCCTCGCCGCCGGAACCGCCTCGCCCTCCGGGACCGTCTTGACCACCACCAGAACCACCTCGCCCGCCAGGCCCGCCCATGCCTCCGGGGCCACCACCCCTGCCGCCTTGCCCTTGGGGCCCCCGCATCCGCTGCAACTGCTGCATTTGTGCCGGGGTCAGAATCTTATCGAGCTTCGCCTTCATCTCAGCTTCCAAACTCGTCAGTTGCTTCTGCTGGTCGCTCGTCAGGTTCAACTGCTCCAGGACGAGTGGTGGCACCAGGCGAAAACCGCCTCGGCCGCCGGGGCCGCCCATACCCCCACCGGGACCGCCTTGCGCGAAGGGATCGCCACCGCCAAAGCCGCCGCCGAGCCCTCCCTCCCGGCCGCCCAGGCGATCGGGCGGGCCCATCTGCTTCACCTGTTGCAGTTGGTCGGGCGTCAGGATTTTTTCGAGCTTTGCCTTCGTCTCAGCCGCCAAGCCCGCCAGTTGCTTCTGCTGCTCGGCGGTGAGGTTGAGTTGCTCCTCCGCGCGCAGGGGCAGCAGGCGAAACCCGCCCTGTCCGCCAGTACCACCGGGACTATCGGGACCACCAGGGCCGGCTTCGTGGCCGGGAGGGCGTTCACCGGACGGGGGAGGCCCGCCTTGGTCTTGAGCCGTTATGGACCAGGTTGACACCACGAGTACCAGGGCCAGAATGATTGCTGATTGTTTCATGTTCGTTGTTCCTGCTTTCCGTTGTTCATAGTCTCCTTCGGCTCAACTGCCCGCACCGGTCTCGATGCAGTATAGAAAACGGTTGGAGCGGAGGAAAAGCTGGTTGCCCGCCACCGCGGGCGAACCGTTGAAATCGGTGTCGTCGCCCGCAAGTTGGTTCTGCGCCACGAGCTTGAACTCGGGCTGGGCTTCGATCACGAACGCGCCGTTGCGCCGACTTACCGCGTACAGCCGCCCGTTGGCCAGCACTGGCGACGCATAGAACGGTTTGGCCCCGCTCACCCCTGGCAACCGCTCGGCCCGTCTTCGCCTCCAGGCAGGCGGCATACCCCTGGTCGCTCACGAGGTAAAGATAGCCGCCCTGTACGACGGGCGACGGCACATACGAAGCGTCCTGGCTGGACCAGAGGACATTGGTTTGCGTGACGTCCCCCTTGCCGCCGGCGCGCATGGCGATGGTCCCCTGACGCGGGTAGCCGCCGGTGGCATAGACGATGCCGTCCGCGGCGACTACGCTGGGAGAGACATTGCCGGCGATGCCCGTCTGCGCAAACCAAACGCAGCTTGCCGGTCTCGGGATTCAGTCCCCACAGCTCTCCCGGTACTGTCAGCGCCAGGTCGGTGCGTCCTCCCGCGCAGACCACCAGCGTCGGCGTCACGTAACTCAGTTCCAGCGCGCCGCCTGGGGCCTTCCACACCTCCTTGCCGGTGAGTTTGTCCAGAGCGAAAATCGCGCGCCCTTCATCGGCGGCGTTCACGATCACGAGGTTCTGGTGTAGAATCGGACTTGCCCCCGAACCCCAGCGCCGATTGCTCGATTGATGGCCCAGGTTGACCTTCCAGAGCTGCTCCCCGGCCAAATCAAACGCCAGCGCGCCCGTCTTGCCAAAGAAAACATAGACCCGCTCGCCATCCTTGGCCGGTGTGCTGCTCGCGTAGCCGTGCTCCCGCAGATTCCCCATATAGGTATCCTCGGGCAACTCGGCGGCTACGGACTTGTCCCAGAGGATCTTCCCGCTTTGGCGCGCCACGCACACCAGGTGCCGTCGCAGCTTCTCCGGCCCATCCCCGCCGCTGCCGTCCCCGTAGCCGGAGTAGCACGTGACGAACACCTGCTCGCGTGAAACAATCGGGCTGGAGGATCCGGGCCCAGGCAGGGCCGCCTTCCATTTCAGATTGTTCGTTTCGCTCCAGTTGGTGGCTGGCTTCGCGTCCGCGGCAGCGATGCCGGAGCCATCCGGTCCGCGAAAACGCGGCCACTCGGCACCGGTGAGGGAGGTCTGCCCCACCGCGGTCATCAGCCCGGCAATCAGCACCGGGGCAGAGAGTTTTAAGATCATGCGAGAAGTTTACGCGAAGGCACATTAATGGCTAGCCCTCACGGGGCGGGCGATCGTCGCGGGGCGGGTGGCCTTCGCGATCACCCCCGCCGCCTTGCCCACTTCGGCCTCTGCCGCCAGGACCGCGGTTGTCGCGAGGTTGCTCGTTGACCTGGTCCAGCCCCGTCTTGCCCTTCTCCGAGGCTGGCAGTTCGATGACGCCTTTCGGCGTCAGATCGCGCCCGGCCAGACCGGGGTAATCTGGCGCATAGCGATGAACCTTGAAGACGGCGTTCCAGAGGTGGCCGCGCATGTCTTTGCCAGGGAGTTCGCCCTGCGCCAGGACTCCGCCGCGCACCACCGGATCAACATATTGCCAGACCATCTCGCTAGCCGGCGTGATCTCGAATAAATGGCCGACCACTCCTGCGCAGATGAGGGTGTCCCCGTTGGGCAGGCGATGCGCGCCCGAAATCTCCGAGGAGAAGAAGTCGGTGCGGTTTTTGGCCTCGTAATGCCAGGCTGGCTTTTCGGGTCCGTAAGACTTGCCGGGTTCGAGGAGGTAGTGGCCGCTCGCATCCATCGGCGGCACGATTTCCTCGATGCTGGACCACCCACGGTCGTAGCCGTTGTTGAAGATCGTGAGATGCCCCGCTCCGGGATACCCTTCGGGAATCCACTCCGCGTCATGCTGCTGGACCAGTTGCTTATCGCGCATCGTCCCGCGCTGGTAGGCGGCAGGGTTGCCCCAGCGATAAATGAGATCGCCGCCTTTGCCGTGCTTGCCGCCGGTGTGACCGGCGGCCTCCTTTGTGGTCGTGCTGTGGTCCAGGAACCAGATCTCGTTGCAGCCGCGGACACTCAACACAATCTGGTCCAGCGCCGGGTTGTAATCAAGGGAGTTCATGTGGTTCCAAAACGCCGGGGTCGGGCGTCCGTTGCAGGCGACATCCGCCAACTCGGGATGCGCGGCCACGTCACCATAGTTGGCCTTCGTGCGATCGGAGTTTTGGATGAGATGATCCCAGACGTGCCACTCCCACACAATCCGTCCCCCTTTGGGCAACACCGGTTCGATTTCCACCACGGCATCGGGTACCAGGTAATCATCGCGCAACAGGTGGTCATCGAAGCCGGCGGCCAGGGCTTCCTCGCGGGACTTGAGCTCGACCATAAGCGCGAGAATGTGGCCGTTCGGCATCGGTCGAATATCATGATGCAACTGGTAGTTGCGGGTCGCATGGTTGAACTCCCAGACCAGGTTGCCCTCCCACTCGTACTCCTCGATGCGACCACCTTCGCCACCTCCCGTGCCACCTTGAACCTTCAACATGCCGGCGCGCACCAGGTGGCCGTTGGGGAGCAGATAGGCGGATTGGCCAGGCTCGTAGGTACTCATCCACTGATGAACGACCCGGCCCTGGTTGTCCAGGAGGTAGGTAACCGTGTTGTGCTTGGGCGCCATCAGCGTATAGCCGGGACAGGCCTGCGTAGTGGTGAAGAACAGGCCAACGGACTGGCCGGGGTTCGGCGCCGCTGGGGTCCGGTTTTCGGGCATCTCCCGTCGGCCTCCACCCTCAGGCCCGCGGCCCGGGCCGGGGCCGCGATCCCGCCGCTCCGGCCGGGCGGGGGGGTGGTCTTGCGCGACGGTGCTCAAGGCCCCGCGCAGGCAGCATAGGCCCAGCAGGGCGGCAACCAGGATTTCCTTCGCCGGGAGCGATGAATATGAAGATAAGGGTTTGGTCATACGCAGAAGGGCTTCGAAGGTGGATTCTCAGCGATCAGTAGGCGGTCCGCCCGGTCCGCGAGACGGATCGGGTCCACGCCGCGGACGTCCGCCGGGAAACCGGTCGTCGCTGGCATCGGTGGCGCCCTCCGGACGTGAATACACCACGCTCAACTCCGCGCTGGCGAGGACCTTGTCCTTGATAGCCGCGAGGAGGACCTCCCGGTTCACCCGGTTGGGCGGCACGCTGATCTTCGGCGGCTCGGACAGGGCATAAACGGTGTACATGTAGGTCTTGGGTCCCGGCCCCTTGGATCGAGGCGGAGCATATTCGGCTCGCTCGTTCACGCTGTTGTTCCCCAACGTCCCTACCCCTTTTACATTTCGCGGCAGGCTGTGCATGTCGGCGGGCAGATTATACAGGATCCAGTACCACTTGATCTGATCGGGCGCCAGGTGGTGCATCACCACGGCGTAGCTCTTGGTTTCGGCGGGCGCGCCCGTCCATTCCAGAGGCAGCGTCGCGCTGGCGCCATCGGCCGTAAAGTCGGCGGGCAACATGCCTTCAGGGGCAACCGCCGGGCTGCGCAAGCTGAAGGAGTTGTTGAGCTTGCGCACCGCCTCCCCGGCGGTGTCTCGATATGGCGGTTGGACGCCGGTGCGCGGCGCACGCTCGTCCCCACTCTCCCCTCCGCCGCGTTGACCGGCTTCGGGTCGTGGACGCCGCCCGGCGCCTTGCGCACCATCGCGCGACCCCATGCTCGGCACTGGGGTCGGTTTGATTGCCGGACGGCCTTCGGCATGCGCAGGGCAGACCACCCGGAAGCCGAAGGCATAGTAGGGATGATTCGGATCCTGGGGACCTCGGTAATAAGTGGGGACGTGATTGGAAATACGCGCCCGCATATAGTCGCCGTTGTACCAACCTCCACCGCGCATGGAGTGGTAAGGCTTGCCATCCGGCAGCAGGCTGCCCTGGGCTGGACCCACGGGGTTGTTGGATGGGCTGTAGGAATAATAATCGTGAGTGTACCAGTCGTTGCACCATTGCCAGACATTGCCGGCCATATCGTAGAGGCCGAAGCCGTTGACGCTGTTGGCCGTCTGATAGGTTTCCGGCGCTCCTGGCCAGCCGAAGTCGGCCTTGAGCTGGAGTTTTCCGTTGAAAAAACCGACGGGAGTCGTCCACGGCAACGGGCCGGCGCGAAACGGGTTGTTCGATTGCGGCACGTTGGCTTTGGCGGGGTCCGAGTCGTCGCCCCAAGGGTAGTTGCAATACGGGTTTTGCTTTCCGCCGCGGGCCGCGTATTCCCACTCGGCTTCGGTGGGCAGCCGAAAGCCGCTCTTGTTAAAATCGCATTCCCACGTGGTCGTGTCGTAGCAGAGTGGCAGGCTTTTTTGCGCGCTCAGCCAGTTGCAGTACGCGGCCGCGCCCTGCCAGCGGACGCACACCATGGGATGGTCTTCCTTCTGGTCGAGCACGGTGAACTGCTTCCCGTCCCAACCGATCCGCGCATAGGGCGACAATGCCCGCGTATCACAAAGCAGATCCTTTCCGCCGAGCAGGTAAACCCCGCCGCTCCTGACCTCGATCGCCTTCTGCGCCAGCACCGAGTTGAGAAACTCGGCATACTGCTTCGTCGTTACGTCGTTGATGCCGATGTAGAACGCATCCACGTAAACCACGTGGAGGGGCACTTCATGGCTCTCGTGTTTCTCGTCGCGGTACCCGTAGTGGTCGCCCATCTCGAACGTCCCGGCGGGGATCAACGCCAAGCCGGCCATCTTCTCCGGTGGCGGAGCGCCCGCGGTACAGGTCATCGCCACGGCGGCCACCACCGCCGACGCCATCGCTGGATTAAGTCGTATTTTCATGTCCAAGAGGCTAAACGCAGAACGGTGGCGAGTTTCTACACGAAAACCATAATATTCCTTCGATTTGCATACGGGCAGCCAATGGGCATCAGCGGTGAGCCCGGATGCGGTAAAAAAGGTTAGTGCCGGCGGCCGCGCCGCTGAGGCGGAAGGAATTGGTAATGCCCGTCGGCGGCGTATTGGTAAACACCGCG
>Ga0316217_10005516_pt1 | contig 13089 bp, 14 predicted proteins | sample 1anoAmetaG_FD_203633 | JGI IMG/M metagenome (GOLD analysis project Ga0316217, IMG submission 203633) | Freshwater microbial communities from Trout Bog Lake, Wisconsin, USA - 1anoA | ecosystem: Environmental > Aquatic > Freshwater > Lake > Hypolimnion/Profundal zone | place: USA: Wisconsin...
GGCCGGCTGGCCGAATGATGCGCTGCGGGGTCAGGAACGGCCGCGCGATCCGGCCGCGCGCCGTTGGAGCCTCTGTTTTGCCCTCTGCCTCGGCGACTGCTATTACCTTTTTTCCGACAGCACCTCGCACCAGCACGATTGGTATGCCGAGTTTGATGTCAAGATCGGCCAACCCAAAGGCGACGCCCAACGCGTCAATGACCACGTCTGGCAGCGCGGCTATGACAAGGCGCTGGTGGTGGTCAATTTGCCCGGCGCCCAATCGCCCTATGAGGTGATTCTTGATCAGCCCGCCAAAGACACGCTGACTGCCGAGACCGGCCGTCGTTTCCTCATCCCACCAGGTGATGGCCGCATCCTGCTCGATAACGCTGGCAGCAAACAAGCGCCCTGATTCCGTTTAGCCCTCTGGCAATCGGGTGCGCCACCTGGTCCAAATCGACGTGCTGCGTCACCATCGCCACCGCCTAAACCGAATCCCGAGTCGGGTAAGCGGGATGCTGTTGAGGGGGCCGATTTCGTAGTCGTCACGCATGCTAACCCAAGATTGGTCGCTAGGTGAGACCGCTTATTCTTCCTCCCGGAGGGATTGCCGAAAATATGACACGGTTTCAAGCGTGAGTACGGCGAACACTGTATCAAGTCCCGAGGAATCGGTTGAAACGGTGTCATTCGCCAATCGCACGCTTTCAATCCACGTCGTCCACCTTCGGTGGTATGACTCCAAGCGTTACCGTGACGCCTTAGCCATTCATGCAGAATGAATCATGAGCAGATTGAATCTTCATCGCCTCGAACGACGTCGACAAGGTACCAAGATGTTATACCAGGGAAGCCAACGCAGCTCCCGACAGTTTATAGCCCGGCCACCGCTTGAGCAGGCGTCGAAATACCCGTCGGTCCCGTTCATCAGCCATTGCCTTGATCGCCAGGGTCGCTTGCCACGCGTCTGCGACCAAGTTCAGCACCGCTTCCTCTCCTTTGGTTGGTTTGCCGGCCGTGAGTGGTAACTCCAACGCCAATCGAGTCAGCTGTGGTACAACCTGCGCCTGGGCAAGCCAGCGATTGAGCTCCGCGGCGGCATTATTTTGGGCGTCTCTGTGGCTCCCGACAACTCGCGCGACCTTGAAGGCGGGAACCGCAGCGCGTTGCAGTTGAGTCGCCAGGCTATCCATCAGTATCAACGTATCGTTGTCATCTATTCCTCCAATTACGAGGGCCGTGTCGAAATACAGAACATATACATTTACACTTGTGCACTCACTTTCCAGGGCCAACCAGCCCCAACTACGCTGCCTAAACCGCAGCCTCCCCGCTCGAGCGATGGCTTGCAAGGTTTGAGCTACGGCGTTTTCCACACCAGCCTGGACGGCGATCCAGTTTTGAGCGCGAGCAAGAGCCTCGAGTTCCGATGTCGCCGCCAACGTCAAAATGTCGGTCCCGTCCCGTTGCTCGAAGCGCAGCTTCCAGCCGGCGCACTTTCCGGTGCTGGCGACAATCGAGTCGATTTCCCCATGTTCGATCAGCACTTCCCATGCCGAGGGTTGGTCAATGGGCTCGGGCCACGAGTTGTCCGACCACTTCCAGATCTTATCCATATCGAAAGTATTGTACCAGTTTTTCACCCATCTTTCCGTCGTCCGAGTTTTATTTGCCATAGATCCTGATTTTATCAAAGATCGTGGGGATTCTGCCCGTACGGCAATCGGTACGCACGGAGGAGCTTGATCACCTCGGATCGCTCCAGGCAGGCGTCCAGCCGTAACCTTGGTGTGGTGGGGGGGGTGGCGAACCGACGAACAGGTCGGAAAGTTCCCATTCGAGGTTTCCGCGCTGTTTGCCGATAGCATCCTGATGGCCGCGGCAACCTTAACCATTCAGCCAACGACAGTTAAGTCGCGTAAACGAGCCTCTAAACGGGGTCCGCGATGGGTATCCATGAATCATCCGCCCAGCCGGATGACAGGCTCTGCACAAACGGTACCATGCAGGGTGCGGAGATAGACGGCGATCGCCCCGGTGCCAACGACGATTTTACCATTATCACTGATCCAGACTGATGCGGGGACTCAGAGCCGTGCGGCGCTTGACGAAATCGCCGTAGGCGAATATGCCGAAAGCATGCTGGGTGGCAATCGATTTCCCCCCGTGGTGGTTTTTCACCACACGGGAGATTATTGCTTGGCGGATGGCTTCCACCGGTTGCGGGCGCGTCAACTAGCCAAATTCAGGAGGATTGAAGCCGAAATCCGGCATGGTGATTGGGTGGACGCTCTTAAGTGCTCGCTGGCCGCTAATCGTCAGCACGGGCTCCGTCGCACCAGCAACGACAAAAGACTCGCGGTCGAGACAGCTTTGAGGGAATTGCCGCCTGGAGCGACCGGGCCATCGCGGAACTGTGTGGAGGGTCGCACCCATCGGTTGCTGCCGTACGCCGCCAACTGGTATATCTTTCCAGTGGCCAGATCCGACTGGGACGGGACGGAAAACAGCGGAGAGTGCCGGGTGTCCGAAAGGCGATCGCCGAGAAGCAACACGGCAAGACCTCAGTGCTGCTGCCCGTCCAATCCTACGTGAACATGCTCTTGGAAGGGGGGCGGAATTGCACTCCCTGGGGCGAGTGCGCTGGCGAGAGTCCACGAGCGGTGAACCGATGCCAGATCCCTCGCCGACTTGCTGCTTCGTGCTGCGAGGGCGAGAGGACTCCCGCGGTTGAATTGTTGGAGCCTCGATCCGTTAATCACCCTCGGACAACGCCTTGCGCGCGACATTGGCGAGGCGCCAGCCACCTCCCCCGAGGATCTGCACCGACTTGATCTCTGCCGGACTTCGCATGGTGGGCGCCGTTAAAACGCAGAGAATTGCATACCGGAAACCATCCGGAGTCCTGGGTTCAGGTGCTGGGAGCGCGTCGGCGGCACTGTTTATCAACACCACTCGTGTGACGCGGCGTTCGCTCCGGGCTCCCCGGCGAGGAGCACGGTTGGTCTGGAATAAGCCCAAGCCATCGCTGAGCTCACGCCCCTGAAGGCGGCGCTACCCAGAAATCAGCGTCACCTTACAACTCCCCTCTTGGTGCTTCCGCACGCTATAGGGCAAAGGTCGGCGCGAAAACCACCATTTGCACCGCGTTCCCTGTCGATCCCATCCAATCCGTGAACTAGGTTCGTGCTGACACCTGCTCAAGCCGAGATCGAGTTGGATCGAACACATCGCTCAAAACAGATGCGCCTCACACAAAACCCCTTCTTACGCCCTTACTTAGAACACCGACAACCTGCCGATTCGCTGCCCCACGGACCACCTCACCAAAAGCAGGGGCACGATCAGCTCGGAAAACCCCGCCATCGCAGCCCCCACGCCTTGGTGGCTACAGCTTCCTCGGTGAGATGCTGTCGCCTCAAAGCATTCGTGCCCAACCTTGACCACGTCCCACTCACTACTCCCGGCCGGCTTGGCATCCTTCACACCGATCAAGACCAAGACACTTAGCCAATCCTCAATGGGGCGAAGCCAACTCCGAAGTGCCTCTTCGTCGTGGCTGTCCCCACCCACTTATGCCCCCCGGCTCATTGCCCACCCCGTCCCGGCAGGGCGCCATGGCGAACAATCTCGCCACTTGAAATGACTTTCGGCAATGATCCCCTAAGACGGTTGAGGACTAGGCGGCCGGCAAAAACAGTCTTGGTGCGTTCCGTGCTGCTTGCACCAAATCTACCGAATCCATCACGCCCCACCGGTGTTGGTGGCCTTGGGTCCACGTCACATTCCACCACCACCAAAACGGCTATTAATACCCAGTCCAGCAAGCCCCGGTTGCCCCCGAATCCTCGCCCGACACGGAGGAACAGCAGACCCCCCTCCCATCCAGTTTGGGAGTTCACCGGCCGATTCCCCCAACAAACTCACACGTCCTAGACCGCGAAAACACACCCGCGACCCAATCCTCAACCCTCGCCTGACCACGGCGCCTTCACCTTCATCACCGATTCGGCGGTATCGGCATACCGCCCTCTGCCAGTGCGGCACCCACATCGGCCGACGGCCGTTCCGCAGACGGTACATCAACCTCCCGCCGCAAGACAAAGGCCCGGGCTATAACGCCAAACCATAAAACGCCCATCGCCTGCTCATGACCACAAGCTCTTCCCCCACCACGCTACGGCTCTGCCCACTTACCCGCCCTTCCAGAGTCGGCCCGGCACGGGGAGCAAAGGAGTTCGCCACGTTTGCCGCCTCCCGCCAACTAGCCATTACGGCGTCAAAACCCAGCTACATCGACCGAAGCCCCGATCCCGACACCCCTTTCGTCAGAGCAAAACCAGAAAACGACCTCGAATGCCCAGACTAGTCGCGTCCTCAACAAGAAAAATTCCCGCTGGACGCACACCGAAATCCTTCTATAACCAGCCGGATGAAGCCAAGTCTGCTTCCAGGTCTATTCTGCGGGGCGCACACGTGGCCCCCCGAGACTCAGCCCACACCGGCGGTCCAGGCGACGTCTCTAGCTTGCAATGTCAAAAAAAGGTCGCACGTAATGCAGCTTGGCAGAAAAAGGCAAATAAATGAGGTTGGCCTGGAAATAGAGGTATCATTTGGAGGATGTACGCCTTAGTAGTGTGGGCCAAACGCGGAAATGAAAACCAGGTCGAGTTGGGAGGCGATCAGGAGGGAGGTGCAGCAGATTCCGGGTGGGATAAAGGGACTGCTCGGATAATGACCCGGAATGGGGGTTCTGGTCGATATTGGATTGAGCCAGCCGAAGAATAGGGAGTTCTTGTTAGGCTGATTCCGCATGAAATTGTCCCGTCAGGATTGAGCCTTCGCGGCGGTGCTCATTCGAGTGAGGCCTGGCTCTCCTCGATGCGGTCGAACAGAGGAGGCTGGCATCATGTCCCACAGTGGTAGAAGCAAACGGGTGCAAGATGAGAAAAGCCGAAGTAGCCGAAGATAAGGGGTTTAGAGGGTCTACGGTCTCACATCAAGCGGCCCATCCATGGTAATGGACCTCCTGGCTGTCGTGAAGGCTCGATCCGGTTTCATCTCAGAATCAGGTGTATTGCTCGGCTTTATTGGCAGTTGGTTGGTGGTTGGTTCTTGATCCAGAGCAAATCAAGTCGGGGAATAAAAGAGCATCCTCCGGCAGGTTTATCGAATGATCCTGGAAAAGGCTGAGTCCGGCTCGGAGTGGGCAGGGCATGTGAGCTAAAGCCTTTTCGGCGTGCATGTTAGACAGAGAGATTTTGGCAGGCATTGTGGTAGTGTAATTGGAACATTGGTGACTGGGCATTGAATGTTTCGGCCATCAGCCGATTACACCTGCTTGCCAAACTCCGCGGTTTCAATTTCAAAGAGGGTGTTTTGGTATCCTCCAAGCTCGGGTGGATTCTCCTCCCTTGGAACAGCCTTGTTACGGCATTGGTCATGATCTCAAACGGACGGAAGATGGGTCGTGGCCGACATGCAGCGTTGCATTGACCAAGGCACTCCGCGAAAGCTGTGGCGAAGCTCCATGGATAGATAGACCAAGTACGCACAGAAGGCTTGGGAGACCACTGTCCATCGGGCTTCCGCCGTGAACCATTGCCTGGCCAAATTGGCCTCTGGTTCGTGTCTTGCTCCTGCTCGTGCATCAATCCGCTCAGGCAGAATCAAAGGACATCCGCGTGGTGGCGGTTGCAGTGATTCTAGCGAAGGCCGGTCAGGTTTTGTGTGGAGAGCAAGGCTGAACTGTCGTTGCATCCTTCCCTCATGGGAAAGGGAAGGAAGCGAAATACTCCTGGGGATGTTACCCACGTTTAAAGGCCGAGGGTCGGAGGTTTTGGCTGTTCGCCGGCATCACGTTCTGGACTAATCTTAGCTTTTCGACTCTGCGGCTGGCACACTCTTTGTGGGTCAATGCCAAGACCTGGTGGTAACTGCTCAGGCCACTCGGGCGGTGGTTCGTCCCAATCCGATCCGGGGGTAGCCGGTATGGGAGTCTGGAGACCAGTTCGCTTCGTTGCTGCGGGTGAGTCGATGCCTGGATCCGGTGGTAACTGCTCAGGCCACTCGGGCAGTGGTTCGTCCCAGTCCGATCCGGGGGGAACCGGTATGGGTGTCTGGAAATCAGTTACCTTCACCGCTGTGGGTTGGTCAATGCCTGGATACGGTGGTAACTGCTCAGGCCACTTGGGCAGTGGGTCGTCCCAGCGTAGTCCGAGTGGCGTCGGCTTGGGAGCTTGGAGCCCAGTTTGCTTCTGGTCAGTAAGACGATCAGCAGGTGGCGGTATCTCCGGCTTGTCCATCGGTGAATGAGCCCGATCTCCCTGAACAGCCTTCTTCATCGGATCGGGGCCGTTTTGCTTGCCAGGCGACCAAGGGTTTACGGCGTCGGCTACTCGCGGGATACTTGGCGGGTATAGTGGAGGTGGGTCCAACTTGGGACCTGGAGATGACAGAGCTGGTGGCAAGTCGGGCACTTGGGTGTTCGCAACCCCGGCTCGGTGCTTGAAAGAGATGAGGAACTCGAGGCAAGTGCGTTCTGAGCTGCGAAAGTGCAAGCTTGTCAGGAAGAGAGCCTCCTCATCGCAAATCCGATCTCGATCGACGAGGCGGCGGTAGAATTCGACGCATTTGTCTAGCGGGGTCATTCCCGGCCGAACGCGGGCCAGGCTGCTTACAAATTCCAAGGCGAGATCCCAACTCTCCAGGCGGGAGCTCTCCTTGAGCTTCGGATAGTATTTGTGCCACAACGAGTCAAACGGATTCAGGTGACCTGGACGCTCCTTCTGGCTGGGGAGGATGGTGGTATCGGCCTCGGGAGCCGCGTCAATGAAGAATTGGATGCCTTCACCTAAGAGACCTCGAGCCAGGGCTCGCTCGATGGCGATCAGTGTCTCATCGTGCCGAAGCCGGATCATCTCGCCCTCGTGCCGGAGCACGATCAAGTTTTTGTCGGGGTCATCGTGAACGACGGGTGCTCCCAGACGATTGAGTAATGAAGCAAACTCTTGCGGGTTTTTCGGTGGCACGGCTTTAGACCGCTCGGCGCGGTTGATCAACCAAAGTGGGACCAAAGGTCGAAAGACGGTTTCGGGGCCATGTGCCTGGCGGGCCTTTGGAACCACGGCTTCGTCGGCAATCGCTTGGGACGAGTTTACTGGCGAGGCAGTTTCCGGGCTTTCTGGATTCGGTTCGTCAAGCGAGGGTGCCGAGGATGATGGCAAGCGCGGGGCGATTCCGGTGCCATATATGCCCACACGGAGAGCCACCATGAAGTCCGCGATTCGGGCTGAGCTCGATCGAAAGTGCAAGGCAGTCATGAATAACGCCACTTCCTCAGGAATCCGGCCAATGCTCCGCAGGTTGCCGAAGAAGCTGACGGCCTTCTCCACCGGAGTCATGGTGGAATTTGCCTGGATCAATTCTGCGACAACATCACGAGCAGTACGCCAGGCTTCCTGGCAGCGAGACGTTTTCAGCTTGTCATAATGGCGATACCACATTTCGTCGAAGGGTCTGTCAGGCGTCCCCAGGGAGGATTCCACAAGACCGTGCGAGTCATCGGGGTCATCGAAGTAAAACTTGGCCGGCCCCATCAAGCTTCGGCTCAACGCGAGGTTGACTGCAATTAGAGCCTCGTCCCATGGAAGGGCGACTGGTCCTGCCGGCCCTTGCAAACTGAGCAGGTTGTCCGAAGGCTTCTCCTTTGGAATCGGAAAACCCAGCTCGCGGAACGCTTTGCCAGCGGCGGTGGGATCAGAGAATGGGGCGAGCTTGGATCTTTCAGCGGCCTCGATCAGCCACAGGGGAATCATGGTCGATCCCTGTCGGCGGTTCGGAGCAGAGTCCTCAATCCTCTCGATTTTTGCCGGGCCGCTTGCCCGGGCCGTTTTGGTCTCTTCTGGCCTGGCATCCGTCAGAACTTCGATGTCACGCGCCGCTGTCTCGACCTTCGAATCTGTGCCGCTCCGTGCTGAACTGCGTTCTTCCAGTTGACTCCGCTCCCGCTCCATTTCGCGCAGGCGCTCTCTGACGAGCATGCGGGCCTCGTAAAGGATCCGAACGGCGTCAACCAAGGATTCGGCCGGGCGCTTGCGTTTCCGCGTCTTCGCTTTGACGCCCCTTTGCATGCGTCGCTCCTCGCGCCGCTCTTCCCACTCCGGGTGCCGGACTCGTATGAACCCTTCCTTCGCTTCCGCGGCAGGATCTTCCTTTGCGCGCCGCTCCGGTTCGTTGCCCTCTGACCAGTCCTGAACCGACGCGGCACTCAGCTGGTATTCCTTGTCCCGCAAGCCGCGGCACATGGTGTCCTCGTCTCGTAGGATCACCAGGTCCTCCAAGCGCACGGGGAGCTTGACCGTGGGGTCCGCCGAGATTCTCCGCCGCCAGTGATCAATCTCCAGGTCGGCAAGGACCTGGGAAAGTCGCGGCGTCTGGCGCTGCTCCTCGCGGACCTGAGCCATCTGCTTGATCGGGACCTTGCGATTCTGGTTCCAGGTCGCCTCCAGTAGATCATTAACACGAATCAACTCTCGGCGCAGATTTCGAGTCGACGAACGAATGGGATATACAAACGATGCCAACTTCTTGAAATTCGAGGTGAGCGGGTTGATTTCGTGCCCGGGAACTCCCACTTGCTCCGGCGTTTTCCAATTATGGTAAGCGACTTTGCCCAGGGTTCCAGGGCCAAGGATCTCCTGCAAGGCCTGCAACTGCTGACCACTTTGCATGGCGTCCAGGTGTGTGTCGTGCGGTTGACGGCCGATCTGCCATTGTGAAATGGCTTTGGGGTTTCTCCCGGCGACGAATCTCTGTTGATGACGGCAAGCAGCTCGACGTGCTAACACATCGTCTTTGAAGGACCCAGGGGTGGTTACGCCGAGGAATATGGGCTTTGGCTTTATAAAGCCAGGATGCAACTCTTCGTCCTCCAGATAGTCGGCATCCTCCTCCATGCCTTTCTTAGTGGTATGCGTAATGTTGGCTTTCCAATTCCCCATAGGTTCCGTCAATTCCTGCTGATCTGTTGTTCCGGAGGCGATCCTCTCGTGGCTGGCTTTGGCTGCCTCCGTTCCCCGGCCAGCGAAGGCTTCTTGTTTGCTACAACGCCAAGGGTGGGAAAAGCCGTTCTCCAGTGGCCCCTGCCAACGGCTCTTTCCGGGAATCGTCGCTCGATAGTTTCCCCCGCAATCACGCTGCATCCCCTACGCCGCATGAATCAATTCACGATTCGCAGAAGGGATAGGTACTCGATGATAGTCCGCGCTTCCGTATCCAGTTCGGAACGGCCCATCCCGCCCGCCCCATTTCCCGCGAGCGCCACTCCGATCAACGGTCGAAGTGATTCCTTATAATAAGGGTCGTACCAAATCCCGCTGCCCGCTGCCACTCGGATCAGCCCTCGGGCTTCGCGCCCTAACGCCTTGGCTTCATGGTGGACGCCGCGCAGGAAATCTCGGTGCGATCTGTCCTGGCAAATCAGAATGCCTGCGCTCGCCGCCACTCGAACGGCAACTGTCGTGTGGAGGAGATCGTCAAGGATTCTGACCGTGGATCGCAATCCGTCATAGATCATCACGTCCTGCAGATCCCGCCCATCGAGGTGACCATAGAGCACCTCGAGAGCGAAGCGATTCTGCGACCAGCCCCAAACCTCCCGCAGTGCCTGAATGGTACGGTAATCTTCAATATTCAATTTCAGTTTCATCGGATGCCCATTGTTCCGCAGGTCCTTTGGGGATTCCCGACCACTGGCCGGCATCAACCCAGGCACGAGCATTCCCTGAGTCAGGGCCACCGCGAGAACTGGAACGAGCTCCTCCCCGGGCGGAGGCTCGACCACGTCGCAGACCACGGCCAGCAAAGCCAACGCCATGTCGGAATTCAGGGGCGCCGTCGGCGCGTTGGTGATCGCAAAACGGGCATGGACGGCATCGTTGGCGCGGCTGTAGATATCGGTGACCCGCTGCCCGGGCACTCCAAGCAGGTCGGCTAGCGCCGCGCCGATCTCGCTGACGAGGATTGCGCACTCTTGGACCCCATTTGCGCAGGAGGCATGCGACGCCCGCAGGACCAGGGCCAGATCCTGGTCCATGGCATCGGAGGGAGGGGCCATATCGAGCCGCCGAAGCGACCACTCCAACCGGGCAATGGAATCGGCAATTTGGCGGGCGGCGCCCAGAATGGAGCCCAGGTGGGCCAACTGATCCTGGGGACCGCCCAAGGCTGCCACAATCGTCTCCCGGCACCAGGTGTTCAGGCCCCGCTTGGTGCTTCCCGCGGCTTTTCTCAGCCCGGCGCGGAGACGAATGTGGAAGTTGACGTTCATTTACCGAGATGAGAAGCCGCCGGCCGGGGCGGGAGTTGCCTATGCACTTCCTTGGTGCTCAATGGGTGGACGAAATCGCCCGTGAGCACTTTGGATTTCATTTCGGGCGGCAGCCGATTGAAATCCTCTTCACCCAGTTTGCGGCAGATCTCCCTCAGCCTGCGAACGAATTCCTTGTTCGCCATTCCCGATTTTTTCAGAGCCCTGCCGATCGGCACGTGCACTCCGAGCAAACGTCGCTTGGGATCCATTTCCGGGATCTTCGCCAGCCATTCCTTAGGGAGCCCTCCAATGTCGACCAACTCCTTGACCGCAGCGGCGTGTTTGTGCCAGATCGCGTTGACCGGGTCATCTATCCGGTTCGGGTCCCGGACGACACTCGTGCTCAACTCGAACTTGAGGTCCTTCGTCACTGGCGGCTTCACCGCCCCCGTCGCGATCTGGATGGGGAGCATGGGGTTCTTGGCGGCCGCAATGGCTTCCAAGATCCGATACCAGCCCTGGTATTCCTCCCAGGTTGTTCGTGCTTCCGCTTCTTGCCCGCTAGTTGGTTCGCCACGTTGGCGCCGGGCCTCGCGGTATTCCGCCTCTTTTGGATCTATTTTCATACCAATCCTTTGTTTGTTTGTTCGTTGTGGCGCCAACTCACTGTCTTCCCCCAGAGGACGCCATGGGGAAATTCATTTACGCGGCCTTTTGCGAGGTTTCCATCCGCCATTGCGCAAGGTGGCGGCTCGCGCCGTCTTCTGACGACTAGGCCTGGTTCGAGCACCGGGAACTTCGCGATGGAGAGATGGGTCGGTCTGCCGCCCCGGGGTCGCCCCGCACCCGCCAACGGCCCGACGTCGGATGCTGGACTTGATCGTTTCCAGCAACCCCTCGACCTCGGCCGCCGCCGGCGGCAGTTGATCTGCCGGGAGTCCATGCACCACGGTGGCCAGATCACGTACCCGTTGCCGCACATTCTCGAAGCCGCGGGATGCCGGCGTCGGTTGGGAATCCGATGCATTCGAGTCGGGCAACGCGCCCCCGCCCTTCGCCGGGCGCCTACAGACTTGGTCGAAGAGGGCACGCTCCGAACCAGCCTTCCTCAGGGCGGCGTAGAATTCCTTGAAGTCGAAGTTGACTATGATCCAGGGATTCCGGCGCAGCGTCCCCATAGTGACCCGCTCACCGAGTTTCATGGATACCCAGCCATTGATTATCTGCTTCTTCCGGTTGACCGTCCGGATGGGTAGCATGCCACCGCACAGAATGTTAAGGCATTGGAGAGCGTCCAAAACGAACCCATGGCCAACCTCCGCGCTACTCCTCCAAAGTTGAGCCGCAGCCTGCCACTTCGCCCCGTCGGCCGCTTGGTCCTTCTTGGCCGATTTGACAAGGCCCACCGCGGCGGAGCGAAGGAGCCTCCGCACCTTGGTTCGGCTCCTTCCCCTCAGCCCTCGCGGCTTCGCGAATGCCGCGTCGAGAGCGCCAGTCAGCCACTGATTTATCAGTTTCGGGGAGATATAACCTGACTCGACGCCGGCGGCGGAAGAATCGCCATCTCTTCTCCAAGCGAATGGCCCCCGGCGGTTCATCGCAACCCCTCCCTGACTTGGGACTTGAGGGGCTGTTTTTGGCCGAAAACCGCGTCCAGCGCGTTGCCCACCAGTGAGTCGCCCAATTCCGCCCCGTTTAGCTTGCTTGTTCCTGGGTTTCATAGCCTCTATTCCTTCCCCCCTTTATTGCTCCGCTCGGCCGCCAGTTGATCCAGGAACCGCAGCATGTCGCCCAAATGGTAAAGGCGCGTTCCCCGTGCAGCCTTCGGATCGCGAATGCTCGCCACCCGAATGTGTTTTCTCCCTATTCCGTCAAGCAATTGATAAAGCCGGCTGTGGCCCAGGCCGGTGTAAGGGCAATGTTTCCCGTTAGGGGGGATTTGCGCCCACCGGTTCGGGTACAATTCGGTCCCCTCGGCTTCCGCACTACCCATAACTTCCAGCCTGCTTTCACTTGCGCTAATGCAATCGCTCACCCTCAAGCGTAAGATCGATGCTGAAATGTCAAACCCTCTTTCCTTGACATCAGTGCAAATTTGCACTACGCTGATGCCATGAGTGACGCGAACGCGGTTCAGGGCCTTGGATCGTTGCCGGCGGTGACCGAGCCCAGCATCAAGTCACAGTCCTCCCAACCAGGATCGGCAAAGGAATTCGCCCGGTCATTGGGCTATGACGTTCACGACTTTGCTGGATGGCTCCCAGCCCCAAGCGAGACAGACGTGGCCTGGTGGGTTTGCCGCATGCGGAAGAATGAGATCAAGCCCCAAGGCTGGTGCGGCATGGTCACTTTCGTTGAGTCGCCCGGCACGGCGCCGCAGCTTCTTTGCGGGTTGGCACAGTTAGCCGCATGGCGCAAACTGGAAAACGGGCTGGATTCAATTCCGCAGGGGTGTGTCCGACGGGTTTCGCCACAAGGGGCGCTGTGGGAGATTCTCCACCACATCGGCGAGCGGGCTGAGTGGAGGGAAGCACGAAGAGCCGCCGCCGCCGCACTATTTGTCGATGAGGTCAGCGGCAAGTTTACTGCTTTCCAGAAGGCACTGGTTCCCGTGGGCGGCAACGGCAGCGGTCCGAACGGCGTGCTCGCAAGATTGTGCAATGTGAGCCGGCGGCAGATCTTCTACCTCGTCAGCAGAACCTGTGGCTGGAATCGGGTTCGGGAAGCTTTCCTAAGTTGTGATACAGGGCTATTTTCATTGCTTTGAAGGTGCGGAATCCATAAGAGCGTCTGGT
>Ga0316217_10005517_pt1 | contig 13087 bp, 18 predicted proteins | sample 1anoAmetaG_FD_203633 | JGI IMG/M metagenome (GOLD analysis project Ga0316217, IMG submission 203633) | Freshwater microbial communities from Trout Bog Lake, Wisconsin, USA - 1anoA | ecosystem: Environmental > Aquatic > Freshwater > Lake > Hypolimnion/Profundal zone | place: USA: Wisconsin...
GAAGAACACGTCGCTTCGCTCCGATCGGAGCACGTCGCTTCGCTCCGATCACGGAGTGTTCACGATGCGCGGTCCAGGTGTTCACGATGGCCGGAATGCGCAACAAGTTCGCGGCGCTCCCGTGGGTCGGCAAGACCGGGATGCTTCTCGGGCGGAACGTCACCCATCGGACGCCGCTGGGCTTTTTCGGCCCGGCAGGCAAGCCCCCCGGCGCCACGGCTCTCACCGCGCCCCTCCTCCCGCCCGACCTCATCATCCAGGACGAGCTGCACCTCATCTCTGGCCCGCTCGGCACGATCGTCGGCCTGTACGAGACCGCGATCGACCACCTGACGACGAGGACCGTGGGAGCGGGGAAGGACGCCACCACCATCCGCCCGAAGATTGTCGCGTCCACGGCGACCGTTCGCCGCGCGTCTGCTCAGATCCAGGCCCTCTTCGGGAGGGACAGGGTCGATGTCTTTCCGCCCCCCGGCCCTGACCGACGGGACTCATTCTTCGCCGAGACGAAGCCCGCGTCCGAGGTCAACGCCCGCCTCTACCTCGGGCTGGCCGCCCCCGGACGGAGCATGAAGGTGCTCCTCATGCGGACGTACATCGCGCTCCTCGGGGCCGCGAAGAACGCGTACGAGAAGGACCCGCGAGCGACCGACGCCTACATGACCCTCGTCGGCTACTTCAATAGCCTCCGCGAGCTTGGTGGGTCGCAGCGCATCGTCGAGGACGAAGTGCGCGCCCGCCTCCTCCGGCTCGGGATGCGGCACCGGGTCGGAGAAGTGGCCACCTACTTCACCGAGCGGCGGATCGACTACGAGTGCGTCGAGCTGACGAGCCGACGCAGCACCGACGAGGTGAAGGAGACCAAGGCTCGCCTTGAGAAGCCCTTCTTCGAGCCATCCAAGCATCACGCCCCCGTGGATGTGGCGCTCGCGTCGAACATGATCTCGGTCGGCGTCGACATCCAGCGGCTCGGCCTCATGGTCGTCTGCGGGCAGCCCAAGACGACGGCCGAGTACATCCAGGCGTCGAGCCGCGTCGGACGAGACGACGAGGTCGTCCGCCGTCGCGAGGACAAGCCCGCGCCTCAGAAGAAGCCGAAGGAGGCTGAGGTCGAGGTCCTGCTCGCCGCGAGCGAATCGAAGAACAACGACCGCTTCACGCTGAAGGGCGTCCCCTTGCCCAGCGGGAGGTCCGGGGCGATCTCGCTCGTCAGCAAGCTCGTGCTGCTCCCCAGGCTCACGGAAGTCCGGGCGCTCGTCGGCTTCACGAGGTTCGACCCCAAGGGGACGGACATCGACGGTGACCTCGACATCGGCGCTGAGGTCGCCCGCATCGACGACCCGATGACCTGGCTCCCCGCTGTCGAGAACTCCGGCGAGGGGTTCTTCTTCTCGCTCGATGAGGCGGCTATCGCCCGGTGGGAAGCGAAGGAAGGCACGAAGAAGCGCGGTGACCTGTTCGGTGCCGGCTTCAAGGCGTGGCAAGCGCAGCGCGAGGATCGGAAGAAGGCCAAGAACGACTTCGCGACCGCCCGCTACGTCCTCCTGCACTCGCTCTCCCACCTGCTCATTACGGCCGTGTCCCTGGAGTGCGGCTACGCCTCCAGCTCCATCCGGGAGAGGATCTACGCGGGCGTCGGCGGCTCGGGCATCCTCCTCTACACGGCCTCGCCCGGCGCGGAGGGATCTCTCGGGGGCCTCGTGGAGGTCGGGCGACGACTCGCCAGGTACCTGGACCAGGCGCTCGACCTAGGGCGCCTCTGCTCGAACGACCCCGTCTGCGCCGCGCATCTCCCCGACAGCGAGGTCGGAGGGTCGGACCGCCACCTTGAAGGGGCGTCATGCCACGGCTGCCTCCTCATCTCCGAGCCCTCCTGCGAGAGGATGAACCAGTACCTCGACCGGACGCTCGTCATCCCTACGGTCGAGACCTCCACGGCGGCGTTCTTCGCGGGCGCGTGATGGCCTTCGACGACTGGCTCGACGAGGCCACGGCGGCGGACCTCGATGCGCTGGCCACATCTTTGCTCGATGGGAGGATTCCCTCGCCGGGGTCGGCAGGCTCGATCCAGCTCGCCGGCTTCAACGTCGGAGCCGTGCGGTTCCTCGACCACTTCAAGGACTCGAAGCCCGAGGTCATTGCCTGGACGCTTCGTCGCTTGGCTCGGGAGCGACGGACCTCGGACGACAGGTACGCGAACGTCTCCCGTCTCGTGTGGAGCGGCGCTTCCGAGGACGAGGAGGCCATCCGGGACACAAGGGTCGTCCTGGACGACCTCTTCCGGCGAGCTGAGCGGCGCGTGCTGATCTCGACCTTCGTCATCTACGACGGACGGGCCGTCTTCCGGAGCCTCGCAGCGCAGGTTCAACGCGTGCCCGGCCTGGAGGTCGAGCTGTTCGTGAACCTGCCCTCGAAGACCGGCCGCCCCGAGGACGAGGCCGGGGACGTGGCCGAGTTCCTGGCGACGTTCGCCCAGCATCACTGGCCGGCCGGCGTCCGGCCACCGACGATCTACTACGACCCCGAGACCCGGAAGCACGGGGAGGAGCGAACCTCCCTCCACGCGAAGTGTGTCGTCGTGGACGAGCGCTGGGCCTTCGTCACGTCCGCCAACTTCACCGAGGCCGCCCAGGAGCGGAACATCGAGGCCGGGGTCCTCCTCGACCACCCCAAGCTCGCCGGGGCGCTCGCGGGCAGATTCCGGGCTCTTCGGGACGCGGGTCGCATGCGAAGGATGACCGGGATCTCGGGGGAGGGCGGCCGATGAGGGCTGGGTTCGCGAGCCCGGAGGGCGCGGCTCCGAGAGCTGGGGGCGAGCCTGGTCTGGTGAGGGTTGACGGATGAGAACGACGTGGCACCGAGCGAAGGATCGACAGGAGCGCCTCTACACAGTGGCGAGGAACGGCGATGCGTCCGTTCTCTACCTCCCGAACCTAGACACGAAGGACCTCTTCGGGTCATCGGGCGGCGTCATGAACGACCCGGACGGGAAGGTGGTCAGGTTCTGGCGTTGGGAGTTCAGCTCGCGCGAGGATCTGGAGCGGCAGAAGCGGGAGTGCGAGATCGTTGAGGAGGTCCCCTCTTCGGCAACCCCCGGTTGGTTCTTCGACCGCATGCACCGGGGACCGGAGCATCCGCCGGTGGATGTCGCGGCACGGACGGCGACGATGCGAGCTGCCCGCAGCCTCTTTGCTCGGTTGCGCGACGCTTTTCAGGTGGTCGAACCAACCCGATCACACGATGCGGTGTTCGGGCATGAGCTTCGCCAGCTACTGATCTTGGCCTCGACCGAGGTCGAATCGTCGTGGCGAGCCGTGCTCGCGGCGAACTCGTACCCGGCTGGCCGCTGGAGCACACATGACTACGTGAAGCTGCTCGGCCCGATGAAGCTCGACCAGTACGTCGTCCGACTCGCTTCGCACCCAGGTTACGGGGACATCGTCCCATTCGCCGGTTGGGACAGCAGCAATGCCACGCGCTCCCTCGACTGGTACGACGCGTACAACGCCACGAAGCACAACCGAGAGGAGGAACTGCACCGGGCGACACTCGGTGCGGCGATCCACGCGTTGGCCGCCGTTCATGTGATGACGGTCGCTCAGTTCGGGTTCGAGGACGTTGAGCGAGGGCACTTTCACGCCGACGAGTTCAACTTCGAGCGGACGCCGACGTGGTTTCCCGACGCCTACATCCGACCGCTGCTGCTGCCGGATCAGCCGCTGATGGAAGGTGGTCGCTGCGTCGACTGGCCCGACGAGTGGGTGAAGGGCGCCTGTCCCTTCTGAGGCGGTTCGCCGTCGGCTGCGCTTCGATCCCTTACGCCGTGCCGCCTCCCGCCATCGCCTCGATCCCCATGCTGAACAGCGTCGACCCTCCTGCGCCGACCACCACGACCCGGACGTGGCCGGGGTAGACGGGCTTCGAGATGTTCGCGCTCACCGTCGGGTTCGACACGGCGAACAGCTCGACCGCTGCCTGCCTGGGGACGACGGCGACCAGCGTCGGGATCTCGCCACGAGCCTGAGCACGGGCAGCCTCCACGTCAGCGTCGAGGCCCGAAGATCGCTCCGCCATCGCCCGAGCTAGCGCCGCACCGATCGAGTCTCGGGTGTCTGCGACGATCGCGACGGCGTCCTCGATGTCCAGCCCGGCGGCCACGGCCTTCTGGATCATCACGGTGACGGCGTCCCGGTTGCCGTTAAGGAGGTGCAAGCGGGCTTCGAGGTCCGGGTTGCCCATCGCTCAGTCTCGGCCGTCGTGCGTGAGCAGGCACTCCTCAGCGTCGTCGGCGAGCCGGCACAGCGCGTCGAGGAGCGCCGGTCTCTCGATGCGGTCGCGGGCGACCTCCGTGATCAGCTCGTAGGCCAGGGCGTGGATGCGAGCGAGGCCCTGGCGGACCTGGTCGTCCCTGTCGATGGGCTGGGTCACGGGGTGGGTCACGACGCGGCACCGTAGCGCGGTGGACGGTCGGCGCCAGACATCCGTTCGATGATCGCGACGGAGCGTTCTGTTTGATCGTCGGCGCCTCCCGAGTAGGAGGCACATGCACCTGTCACGTACGCGTACCGAGTCTCTCCCCGGAGTGCTCGGAGCCTCCTCGACCCTCCTGACCCGACCCGCCACGGTCGAGCCGTCCGGCGGCCGATCGCCCGCCGCTCGGTCCTGCTGCGTGTGCGGGGTGGTCTTTCACCCTCGTCGTCCGGAAGCCCGAGCCTGTTCGGGCAAGTGCCGGATGGCTGCGAGCCGTGGCCGGCGCGTGGCCGAGCTGGTCGCCCGGATCGAGGCGGCCGAGCTTCGGCTGGCGGAGGCCGAGCGCGGTCTCGGCGAGGCACGTCTCGCTCTCGGAGGGCTCCGGGAACTGGCGACGGTGGGCGCGTCGAAGGTGATGCCATGAGCCGCCGCGTCTCGAAGAGGGTCTGCATGGCGCCGATGGCGGTGGCCAGCGACGGGACTCTCCTCCTTAACATCGCCATCACCGACGGAGCGACCGACCCGAGGCAGCTCTTGGAGCGCGCCCTGGCCCCGGCCACGCCCGTCTTCGTCGCCGTGGTCGCGACCGCAGGTGAGGTCGCCGTCACGAGCCGATGGATGGATGACGCCACTGTGGAGGTCGTCGGGGCCATCTGGGACGGACGCGGTCGTCGTCACCGTCCCACGAGGTCGCGGAGGTGACGCTCCGCGCCGGGTCATGCCTTCGACGGGCGCCCCCGCGTCCGCTTTGGTCGGCTCTCAGGCTCGTCCAGGAGGGCACGGGCGCGAACGCCGAGCCCGCGAGCTACGCGCACGAGGGTGCGGAGCGTGACGTTCATCCCTGCTTCGACCCGCTGGAGGTTCTTCAGCGGCATCTTGAGGTGCTCGGCGGCCTCTTGCTGGGTCCAGCCGAGCTGACGGCGGATCTCGGCGACGCGTCGGCCCACGTCCTCAATCACCCGCTCCGCGCTCTCTCGCTCCACGCGGATGAACGTCGGTCCTATTGACCGTCTCTAAAAACCACACGAGCATGTGGCAATTCTCAGGAGGCTCGGTCATGCGGATGCGCTGGATGTGGGTCATGCTCGTCGGCCTGGTCGGGTGCGCGGACAAGGCGAAGCCCGACTATGACCGGTGCGTCCAGGCCGATGCCGCCGGGGATCTTCCGGGGGCTCTGGTGGCGTGCGCCGCTGCCATCTCCGCCGACCCGAAGAGCGAGTCGGGCAAGCTCGCCGCCGCGAAGGTCACGGAGATCGAGCAGAGGAAGAAAGACGCCGTCGTCGCCGCCAACGAGAAGGCCCGCGCCGCGTTCCATCTCTGGGACGGCGATGGCGACGGCGGCGCGAAAGACCGGGTCGGCGCCCAGAAGGTCTTCGTCGACACGTGCGGCCACGGCAGCCAGCTCGGTTGTGCTGGGCTCTCCCTCACGTATCTCGACGGCGTGAACGGGACGGGGAAGGACTTCAAGAAGGCGCTCGCTCTGCTCCAACCTGCATGCGACGCAAAGATCGGCCGTGCATGCTCGGCTCTCGGCAACGTCTACTCGTTGGCGGAGGGCGTGCCGAAGGACGAGAGCAAGGCCGCAGACCTCTACAAGGTCGCCTGCGACGCCAACGAGGCACGAGGCTGCCACCAGCTCGGCCTCTTCTACGCGCTTGGGAAGGGCGGCCTTCCGAAGGACGAGCCGCACGCCTTCGCGCTACTGAAGTCTGCGTGCGACGCGGGCCGTTCCGATGCCTGTCACATCACGGCTGTCGCCTATCGCCACGGCGACGGGACGCCGAAGTCGACCGCCGACGCGCTCAAGTATGCCCAGCGGGCGTGCGAGGGGTCTCATGGGGACCGGAGCGGTGACGGCTGCAACTTCCTCGCCGGCTTCTACGAGCGCGGGGAAGGCGTCCCGAAGGACTCCAAGAAGGCTGCCGAGCTGACGAAGGACGCGTGCGACCTGGAGAGCGCGAGCGGGTGCGCCACCCTGGCTGCGTTTCTCATGCGTGACTCCGTCCCGCTCGACTTCAAGGGGGCGCACCAGGCTGCCGCGAAGGCGTGCGACGGGGACGACGCCGACGGCTGTTACATGCTCGCGACCTGTGAGGCGCGAGGCTGGGGCACTGAGCGGAGCCCCATGACCGCCGACACGTTCATGAAGAAGGCCTGCGACCTGGGGAACGCCACCGCGTGCAAGGAGTTCCGACGATGAGATGCGAGGCACGGATGTACGGCCTTCACGGACGGGTGCCGGCGGTGGCCGCGATCCTCTGGCTGATGACGGGATGCGCGGAGATGCACCAGATGAAGTTCAACAACATCGAGCCTTACTGCGAGGCCAATCAGGGGATGTGCACGCGTCTGTGCTCGTCGTTTCCCACGAGCCCGGAGTGCGAGATGGGCATGGTGCGGTTGGCGGAGGAGATCACGCGACGCGGAAACACCGGTAGCGTTGACGGCGCGGGCCTTGCGACCCTGCGGAGCGGGTTGAGCCGTACCTGCACGTCAGGCATCGCTCGTGCCTGCGCGGCCGACCAGAACCTCGGCGCCTTCCTGGACGCGAAGGAAGGGGCTCGGCAGAACGTCGCCGCCGCCGCCGATCAGTTGCGAAAGTCAGCGGACGAAGAGCGAGCGAAGCTGGAGGCCGATCAGGCCCTCGTGGTCGCGGCGACGGAAGCTTGCGGTGCAAACCCTGCTACGTGCCAGACGCGCTGCGATAAGGGCGAGACACCGTTCTGCGTTGTTGCGGCTACCCGGATGCGGAACGCGAAGCCCCCGAACCTCGCCGAGGCACGGAGCTACTTCCAGAAGGCATGCGACGGCGGCATGCAGGCGGGCTGCCGGGCCGCTCTGGACATCGAACAGCAGGTCCAGGGAGCCGACAGCCGCGCCAACGAGCTTTGGGAGCAGGTCCAGCAGGCCGGCGACGACATTGCTGCGAAGAGCCATGCGGTCGACTGGGCGCTGCGCGTCTCACCGACCCTCCAGACGCAGATGGCGATGGCTCGGATGCGGAAGGTTGCCGCCGCGTCGGTCATCGAGAAGTACTGCCCAGCGAAGAGCGAGTTCATCACCGCGACGAGCGCGGCCGAGTTCACGAAGCGGGCTGCCGACCACTGCGCGAACCACGCGCCCACGAGCAACGAGGGCACCGTCCTGACGATCCAGTGTCGGGCCGCGTTCGCGGCGGGATGTCCGGCGGCAACGCCACGAGCAATGCCTCCGGCAGAGGACCCGGTCAACACGAGCCCGGCGTGGCGGACGGTGCGAGACGCCGGGGACCGGCTCGCCCAGAACCGCCACCAGATCCGAGTCAGGGTGGACGTGAACCCGACCCCCCACAACATGCAGGAAGCCGAGGCATACCGGCGCTATGAGCCAAGGATGATGGGGGAAGCCTACTGTCCGGCCAAGAAGGACTTCATCTCGCAGTTCAGCGCGGACGAGTTCCGGAAGAGGGCGGCGGCGCACTGCCAGGGCGACCCTCCGACGGACGAAGGCCTCTCCGGCGCTCAGGTTCCGCTCCCGCAGGATTGCCGCGACGTGTTCGCGCTGTCGTGCCCATAATGACGGCTCGACCCGCCAAGGATCGTGCCGGTGACATGGCCCCGGCGACCGAGGCAAGCGCGACGGACGCCCTGACAGAGGAGGACTTCCAGGAGATCGTCGAGGTCTTCCGCATCCTCTTTCGGATTCGCAACGAGGAACGTCGCAAGGCCTACGCCGGACCGACGACCGTCGAGGGATAGGTGGCCTACATCGGGCGTACGCGACCACCGTGCGCCGCGTGCCACGCGCTCGGTCCGTTCGATCACGAGGGGACGAGCTACGAGCTGTACTGCTGCCTGCTGCGGCTCCACTCGATCCCGATCGTCGACCCGGAGTGGCCGACCGTCATGGCCTGCTTTGGCAGGGGGCCGGAGGACTTCATCGACGGGATCGGGCTGGCCGCGAGGGACCCCGTCCTCGGGCAGGCCAAGCGACGCGCGACGGAGCTGGGCCTCTACGACCCCGCAAAGCCCCTCAGCCCGCTCTTGGAGCCGTTCATCACCGCGATAGCGGACATGATCGTGGAGGACCTGATCCGGCATCCGCCGCCACCCGAGCCTCCCCGAACTCGCAAGCGCCCACGAGTAGCCTGAGCGGGCCGCCCGCCCTGGTGCCGACGCCGTCAGGCGGTCACGACCCGCACGGGCAGCACCCGGAGATGCCGCCGCCCGGCCCCGCTAGAAGGCTCCGGCAGCCGCTCGGAAGGGGGGGAGGTTGAGCGGGGCCGGGGCCTCCGCAGCCGACCGCGTACTCGTCCGCGTGGCATTGGTCGGTGCAGGTCGTCCCGGCGTTCCCGCCAGCGCACTGCGTCGGGTCGTTGCTCAGGCAGTCCTCGCCTCCGCCGCCAGGGAGCTTGCAAGAGAGGTAGGTCCGCGCCGCGACGCATGCCGTGGTTGACCCGTCAGGCGGGTCCAAGCTCGCCGGCCACGAGCAAGCCGGCAGCGACGTTGACGAGTCGGCCTCCGCGCGAGCGTCTTGCGCGCCCCCCGTCTGCGCGGTGTCGAGGCAACAGAACGCGCCGCCCGGATTTTCGGGCGGAGGGTTGCAGTCTTGGGCGCTCGTCGGGGCTTGCTTCGAGCACTTGACGCTCCCGAGGACGCACCTCCCGCCAGCGGACGTGCAGGCGCTTCCGGTCGCGGACGACGAGGACGTACACGCCGACAGGACCAGGCCGAGCACGACGAACATCCAGGCCGAGTGCATGGCAGGCAAGCTACCGCACGGGCGCCTGAGGTCGAGCGATTGCTCGCCTGGCGCCTCTCGGATCTGGCGAGAGAGCGCACCGGAAAGCCCCCGGTGCTACACCGCGTGCATGCTGCGCCTCCTCGTCGCGTGCTGCGTCATCTCGGCCATCGGGTGCACCAGCGAGGCCGCCGAACACGCTGACGCTTCGCCGGGACGGATGGACGGCGACTCGGAGGCGGCGACCGGCCTCATTCCCTGCGACGACAGGACCGGTGCCACCGACTGCTGCCCTGGCGGAGTCACGTCGGGAGGGAGATGCTCGACATCGGCGACGCCGTGCTGGACTGCGTGCGACTTTTCGCTCCCGATGGCGGATGCCCGCCAGGGCTACCGGTCTGAGATGACATGCAGCGGTGGACACTGGACCGCCGGTCACGGACTGTTCCCGTGCTCCCCCACCGACGCGTCCGCACCGCTCCCCGCGTGCACGTGGAAGGCGAGCCTCTACCACACGGACGGGTCGGCCAACCTCTGCTTCGCGGCCCGTACCAACACGGTCTGCACGGGCGTCAACGGGTGCACGGTCGAGTGCCTCGTCAACGACCCGTCTCGGTGTCCAGGCCCGTCGAACGGCTCATGTCAGTCGTCCTTGGGCGACACCGGACCGATGGCGTGCGCCAACACCTGCAAGCCCGACGAGTACGCGGTGGAGTGCGAGGCTTCCGGTCTGGGCGGCCAGGGCCCGTTCGCCGTGCCCCCATCTGGGTCCGGCTGTCACGCCGACACAACGGCGCCCCAGAGCGCGGAAGCGGCGTACTACTGCTGTCCCTGCGGGACGTAGCCTTGCCGGGCGCTGGTGAGGGTCGGTCGAACGACCCTCACCATCGGATCGAGCGTCGCGCGAGGGCTCGAAGTTGATGGTCACGAACGCGGGGGTCCGCTCCGCGTCGTCCCGTCAGTACGGCGCCCCGTCCTTGTGGTGCCAGACGAGCGGGCCGGAGTAGTGGCCGGCGGGGACGAAGAGGTCGATGTCCGGGTAGGCGCCTTCGTCCGCGTCGCTGCGTGAGCCGACGACGAGGAGGACCGCGTCGCTCGACGACCGGTTCTGGAAGTGATGCCCGTCCGTGACCCCGGCCTTGAACCCGGCGCTGTCGCCCGCCCGCATGGGCTCTTCGCCAGCGTCGGTGACGAGCACGACTTCGCCCTCCACGATGGACACGAACTCGTCCTCGTGCGAGTGCCAGTGGCGCTGGCTCGACCAGGCGCCGGGCGGGAGGCGCACAAGGTTGACGCCGAACTGCGTGAGCCCGGCGGCGTCGCCGAGACGGAGCCATGAGCGCGCCTTGCAAGGCTCGGCAAAGGGAGCGGGGTAGCGCGAGCCCGAGCCCTTGGGCGCGGCGGTCGTGTCGATCTTGGGCATCGGTCGATCTCCTGGCCGCCCGTCTCTAGGTCTCGAAGGGAGGGCGGGCAAGCGCCTACCTGGTGCGAGGGTCCGTGCGGAGCATCCCGATCCCCAAGCTCGCGCAGACGACGACCGAGAGCAGCGTTCCCGCAGCCAGGACTGCGTCGGCCTGAGCCACGAGAGTCCGCAGGGCCTCCAGCCGATCCTCTACGGCCGGCAGCTCCACGATCACCGGAACTGCCCGCAGGATGAGCGCGCTCGATGCGAGGAGTCCGACCCCGCACGGCCCGAGGGCGGCCAGACCAATGAGCGCCCCTCGACGGGCTGGGAGAAGCTTCGCCGCCACCGCGCCGAGCGGGGCCGCGAGGAGCACGACGGCGAGGCCGCTGAGTGCCCGCAGTTCGACGGCCTCGATCCAGACGAAGAACGTGGCGTCGAACTTTTGGGTGAGGTGCCGGTGGCCGTCAAAGCGGCCCGCCTCCATGCAGAGCACGACGAGGAGCGGGGTCGCGTAGACCGCCAGGCGGGTGAGGCGGGTTCGCGTCAGCGCCACCAAGAGCGCAGCCGCGACGACGATGCCGATGCCGGCGGGGGACCGCAGCAGGTCGTGTACCGCGTAGATCATCGGGCCTCGACCAGCCGGACGAGGGCCCGGTCGTCGGCAACGATGCGACCCGCCTGGACCCCCATGACGAGACCGCCGAGGAGAAGGACGATCGCGAGGTGCCTGCGGGTCATGGTCAGCCTGACAGCATAGGCGGGAGAGGGTTCCCAGCGGTCTGCCCCTGGCGGGATCGACCGCGCAGACACGACCGGCTACCGTGTGGGCGCATGGCATCCGGGGTCGACACGCAGAACGAGTGGCTCCACCCCGGCGGGCAGTACGTGATCAGCGCGGACCCCGCACGCATGGACCTCGACGTGGTCCACGGCGTCCTCAGCCAGAGCTACTGGTCTCCGGGCATCCCCCGCGAGGTCGTCCGCCGCGCCATCGCCGGGTCGGTGGCCTTCGGCGTCTACGCGACGGGAGGCGGTCAGGTCGGGTTCGCCCGCGTTGTCACCGACAGGGCGACGTTCGCGTACCTGGCCGACGCGTTCATCGTTGAGGCCGAGCGCGGGCGGGGGCTGGGCAAGTGGCTGATGTCCGTCATCGTCGAGCACCCTGACCTCCAGGATCTGCGCCGGTGGCTGCTTGCCACCCGCGACGCCCACGGCCTCTACGCGCAGTTCGGGTTCACGCCGTTGCGGGCGCCGGAACGGTTCATGGAGCGGCACGACCCGGACGTATACGCGCGCATATCGGCGTCGTAGGGCGAGGTCGTGGGCTTCGAGTATCGCGTCCGCTTCGCCGACCCGACCTGGTACACGGCCAACCGCACAGCCGTGCTCGCGTGTGTGACCGAGGTGGAGTGCCGGGTCCCCACGGAGCGCCCAGCGGGTTCATCGTCCGCCTGGGCGCCAACGGACTCCGAGGTCTGGCTGCGCGCCCACGAGTCGGAGCGCTCAGCGGAGGCTTGCCCGTACGACGTGCGCGTGTTCGTCCGGGACGAGCTGACCGTCGAGGTGTCCGTGTTCAGCCCTGCGTACGTCACCGGCGTCCGAGACCTGATGGAGTGGATCGCAGGGGAGACGGTCGCTGAGCTTCTCGACGACGACGGCGAGGTGGTGGTGTGGCCGGTGGACGCGCAGTGACCGGGTGACCCACCTTCGTGCAGCTTAAGGCACGGGTGTCGTGATGCCCTCGTGGAGGACGGCCTCGATCTTGTGGCCGTCGAGGTCCCGGATGAACGCCGCGTAGTAGCCGGGGCCGTACTGGGGACGCAGACCAGGAGCCCCGTCATCGGTGCCGCCTGCCGTGACAGCAGCCGCGTGGAAGGCGTCCACCGCCTCCCTTGTTGTGGCCGTGAGCGCGAGGTGAAACCCTGTCCCCGGAGCTGACGCTTGGTCCCCGGAGGAGAGGAGCGCGAGTTGCTCGTCTCGATCGCCGGGATGGCCGTAGCCGATGGCACGCTCATGCGTGAGGACCCGGACGTAGCCAAGGTGTGCCAGGACGGCATCGTAGAACGCTGCGGCTCTGGCGAGGTCCGCGACGCCCAGCGAGAGGTGGTCGATCATCGGGGGACATCGTAGCCCGGTCCCGAAAGGTGGAACGCGTTCCGGGTTGGCCTGGTCGTCGGCCTAACACCGAGTCGGGGGACGGGGGAGTATGCTGACGCAGACCGCCATGAGACGACCTGCGACAGCGGTGATGTTCGCGCCCCTCTTCGGGGTCATCGGCTGGGTGGTCGCCGCCGGGTGCGGCGCTCGGTCGAGCATCGACTTCCTGGGACCCAGCGGGAGCGGTGGTTCGACCGGCTCCGGGTCGAGCGTCAAGATCGACGCGGGACACGACAGCGGGATGGATTCGGGATCGAGTTCGGGAAGCGGGTCGGGCGGAGGAAGCGGGACGGGGAGCGCCTCCGGTTCGGGGAGCGGCTCAAGCGTCGATGCGGG
>Ga0316217_10005519_pt1 | contig 13086 bp, 14 predicted proteins | sample 1anoAmetaG_FD_203633 | JGI IMG/M metagenome (GOLD analysis project Ga0316217, IMG submission 203633) | Freshwater microbial communities from Trout Bog Lake, Wisconsin, USA - 1anoA | ecosystem: Environmental > Aquatic > Freshwater > Lake > Hypolimnion/Profundal zone | place: USA: Wisconsin...
CGACAACCTGCTTCGCGCCGTGGTTTAACAACACATCCGTAAATCCACCCGTCGAGGCACCAATATCAAGACAATAGCGGCCCGAAACATCGATCTTAAAATGATCCAACGCCGCCTTCAGCTTAACCCCACCACGCGAAACCCAAGGATGCTCCGCGCCTGCAACAATCTCGGCATCCTTTGCGATAGTCGAAGATGCTTTGCTGATTGCAACACCATTTACTGTCACAAGCCCAGCCGCAATGGCCGATTGCGCCCGCGCGCGGCTTTCATAAAAGCCACGTTCTACCAATAATAAATCGGCGCGAAGGCGTGAGGTCATACACGCCTTAAAGCAAGTCTACGCTCACAAGTCCAATCGATGCGTCATTCAGGCAGCGGAATAAATTCATGTTCACCCGGCACCGTGTCAAACGGCCTGATTTCCATTCCGCTTTCGCCTGCTCGATCCGCTCTTTGCGGGAGGAGACAAAATTCCACCAAATATGGCGCGGCCCATCCATCGGCTCGCCGCCGATCAACATCAAACGGGCATTCGAGAGCGCCAATACCGAAATCCGGTCGCCGGGCTTAAACACCAGCAATTGACCAGAACCGAATGTATCGCCCGCAATATCAATCTCACCGGAAACAACATAAATCGCTCGCTCGTCATGGCCCGGATCAAGGGGCAAAATGGCGCCCGGTGCCAACACCGCTTCGGCATACATCACATCCCATGGAAACGGCACGGGCGAGGTTTCGCCATAAAGCGACCCCATAATCACGCGTACCCGCTTTCCCTCGCCCGTAATCCGCGGCAAATCGGCTTCGGTAAAATGGGCAAAATCCGGCATGACCTCTTCATGGCTTGCAGGCAGTGCCGCCCAGGTCTGAATACCAAACAGTTTTGGAGCCTTGGCCCGCTCTTCCGGTGCGGTGCGCTCCGAATGTACGATACCGCGCCCAGCAGTCATGAGATTTACCGCACCCGGACGGATTGGCTGCACAATACCCAGCGAGTCCCGATGCATAATCTCGCCATCAAACAAATAAGTCACCGTCGACAACCCGATATGCGGATGCGGGCGCACATCGATGCCTTGCCCGAGTAAAAATTCCGCAGGCCCCATCTGGTCAAAGAAAATAAACGGACCAACCATTTGCTTGCGGGCAGATGGCAAAGCGCGGCGCACCGAAAACCCGCCGATGTCCCGCGCACGCGGCACAATCACCGTTTCAATCGCGTCACAGCTCCAAGTATTTCCAACAATGGGGTCGTCATGATCAGGCGTAGACATGGGCATACTCCTTGTGATCCCCTATCTTGCCCTAACGCGCGCCATCTTCAAGGAAAGAGATGCAAGCCCCCGTTTGCAGGCTTGCTATTCAGCATCCAGCGGCGTCGTGCCTGTTGGCTTGCCTTGTGCGTCCAAGGTAATCTTTTCGATCCGCGCCTCGGCCTTTTTCAACAAAACCTCGCATTGCGCCCGCAACGCGTCGCCTCGCGCATAAAGTGCAATCGAATCCTCAAGCGGCACGTCGCCCTTTTCAAGACGGCCAACAATCGTCTCCAATTCGGCCAAGGCCTTTTCAAACGGTAAAGCGGCAATATCGGCAGAAATAGACTGAGACACGGGCACGAATCCTTCTATTAAGGTAGCAATCTTATCGACTAAGGCGATAAAAGACGCAAGCCAAGCTTAGACGAGCATCGATTGTCTTGAGTTTCATCTTTGTCATCGGCTTTAAATATACAGAAATAATGTTGCACGATCCGTATGAAAGCAAAAAAACCATTCTCTTCAACGGCTTGCCGCAAACCTAAAGAGCTTGGCGCGCTTTGAACGCCCTTGAATTATCTATCAAAAGTCGCATTAATCCAAAAAAATATTTGAGAAAGAAAACATAATCATTGGCATTTTTATAAATCTTGCGTCTAATCACTTTCTTTAACGTCAGACAAACTGGCGACCAAATATAGGGATAAACGATGGCATCCGTCGATATTAGGGGAGTGCGAAAAGCCTATGGGGCCGTAGCCGTTGTTCACGGCGTCGATATACACATTGCGGACGGGGAATTTGTCATCCTTGTCGGCCCATCGGGATGTGGCAAGTCTACGCTGTTGCGGATGATTGCTGGCCTTGAAAACATTACAGGCGGTGAAATTTCCATTGGTGACCGCGTTGTCAACACTGTGCCGCCTAAAGAACGCGATATTGCCATGGTGTTTCAAAACTATGCCCTTTATCCGCATATGACGGTTGCCGACAATATGGCGTTTTCCATGAAATTGCGGAATGCCCCTAAGGCTGAAATCAGCGAGCGGGTTCAAAAAGCGGCGGGTATTTTGGGCTTGGAAAAGCTTCTGGATCGTTATCCGAGGCAGTTATCCGGTGGGCAGAGGCAGCGTGTGGCCATGGGGCGGGCGATTGTGCGCGACCCGCAGGTTTTCCTCTTTGATGAGCCACTTTCCAATTTGGACGCAAAGCTTCGCGTACAGATGCGGACAGAAATTAAAGAGCTGCATCAAAGACTTAAGACGACGACGGTTTATGTAACGCATGATCAGATCGAAGCGATGACAATGGCCGATAAGATCGTGGTGATGCATGACGGCATCATTGAACAGATGGGCGCGCCGCTTGATCTTTATGATCGGCCCGATAACCAGTTTGTTGCTGGGTTTATTGGATCGCCTGCGATGAATTTTATCCAGGCAACCGTGAGCGCTGATGGTTCGGGTAGCGTGGTTACGGCGCAAGGGGATATCTTACCCGTTGCTCAACTGGGGACTGCCAAACCGGGACAATCCGTCGTTTACGGCATTCGCCCGGAGCATATTCACCTCTCGGATCAAGGACTTTTGACCGATATTGTCGTGGCCGAGCCGACAGGATCAGAAACACAAGTTGTCGTTCGATCAAACGGTCATGATATGGTGTGTGTGTTTCGCGAACGGGTTATGGCAAAGCCGGGCGAAAAAATAAGAATTTTACCTGATCCCGTTTTGGTGCATCTTTTTGATACGGCAAATGGCAAACGAGTGAATTAGCAAGACCAATCGAATGATGTGGCATCATTCGAGAAAAAGCTTAAGACCTATAATGTTTAAAACAGGCCCAAAATGGCTGATTAAAAAAGGGGAGAACATATAAATGACAATGATCAATCGTCGCAATCTTATCAAAACTGCGGGTGCCGTCGGGGCGCTCGGTGCATCTGGCTTGCTTAATTTTGCCAAAGCCTGGGCTGTGGCTTCGCAATGGACTCCGGAGGCCAATGCAACGCTCAATGTGCTGCGTTGGAAGCGCTTTGTGCAAGCAGAAGACGATCAATTTATGAAACTTGTGGCAGCGTTCAGCCAAGCTACGGGTGTGCAGGTGAGCGTATCGAGCGAATCATTTGATGATATGCAGCCCAAGGCATCGGTTGCGGCCAATACCGGGCAAGGCCCCGATATTGCGTGGGGCTTGCATTCTCTGCCTCACCTTTTCCCAGATAAATGCCTCGATGTGAGCGATGTTGCAGATTATTTGGGTAAAAAATACGGTGGTTGGTTCGCTGCCCCCGAGGCCACCTGCAAGACGAAATCAGGCTGGATCGCCATTCCGGTTGCGATTAACGGCGGCTATATGAATTATCGCGTCTCTTCTATGAAAAAGGCAGGCTTTTCTACCTTCCCGGACAAGACCGATGGATTTCTAGAGCTTTGCAAGGCGCTTAAAGCCAACAATACGCCAGCTGGATTTGCGCTTGGTCATGCAACAGGAGATGCCAATTCGTGGATCCATTGGCTACTTTGGTCACATGGCGCTTATTTGATCAATGAAAAAGAAGAAGTCATCATCAATTCGCCGGAAACCGCTAAGGCACTCGAATATGCCAAAAAACTATCCGAGACCTTCATAGCTGGCACAGCATCGTGGAATGATTCATCCAACAACAAAGCCTTTTTATCCGGCGATCTTCATCTGACCGAAAATGGCATATCAATTTATGTCGCGGCCAAGAAGGACCCTGCATTGAATGCGATTGCAGATGATATGGATCATGCCGCCTTTCCAGTCGGCCCCGTTGGCAAGCCACAGGAACTCCAGCTTACTTTCCCGATGCTGGCCTTTAAATATACAAAGGTTCCCAACGCGGCAAAGGCCTTTATCGCCTTTTTAATGGAAGCTGAAAATTATAATCCATGGCTTGAAGAAGCGGCAGGCTATTTAACCCATCCATTGGTCGCTTATGATGCCAATCCGGTATGGACGAAAGATCCTAAAAACACGGTGTTCCGCGATGCCGCGCGGCGCTCTTTACCAGCCAGCGGCATTGGTCCCGTAAATGAAAAGGCAGCTGCAGCGATTGCCGATTTTATTCTCGTCGATATGGTGGCAAATTATTGCACAGGACGCGAGGAAATAAAGGGTGCCATCGCGGTAGCCGAGCGTCAAGCCAAGCGGATTTATCGCTAATATTCAATAGACGCTCTGTGCGGGCTGATGAACGCCCGCGCAGAGCTCTCCTTCTCCTGGCATAGGATGTAAAAAATGGCGTCGATTAAGACGAATGGGGCGTTGAATCGTTCAAAGCCCACCGACTTTTCTATTTGGAAAAGGCTAAGCCATGACCGTAATGTCCTCGGTGCGGCCTTCATGCTTCCGGCTGCTATTCTTTTAATTTTGTTTTTGGCCTATCCCCTCGGTAAAGGCGTTTGGCTATCGTTTACGGATGCCAAGATTGGCCGAGAGGGTGTTTTCATCGGCCTTGAAAACTATGATTGGCTTTCGGATGATAAAATCTTCTGGCTATCGGTGTTTAATACGCTTTTTTATACGGTGATTGCATCCGTATTTAAATTTGTGATCGGCCTTTATTTAGCACTGCTACTCAATGAAAACCTTCCGTTTAAATCCTTGATTCGATCAATTGTTTTAATTCCCTTTGTTGTTCCAACCGTTTTGTCCGCCATCGCGTTCTGGTGGATATATGATAGCCAGTTTTCGATTATCTCATGGTCGTTACGGCATATGGGGTTGATAACGGAAAACATCAATTTTTTAGGTGATCCGAACAATGCGCGCCTGTCGTTGATTTTTGTTAATATTTGGCGCGGTGTGCCTTTTATCGCCATTACGCTGTTGGCGGGACTGCAAACGGTTTCTCCTTCGCTTTATGAGGCCGCAACGTTAGATGGTGCAACACGGTGGCAGAATTTTCGCTTTGTTACCTTTCCGCTTTTAACGCCTATTATCGCGGTGGTGATGACGTTTTCGGTGTTGTTCACCTTCACCGATTTCCAACTCATATGGGCGATGACGCGTGGTGGGCCTGTTAATTCAACGCATCTCATGGCGACCCTTGGCTATCAACGCGCGATTCTCGGCGGCAATCTTGGTGAAGGTGCCGCCATTTCAACGGCGATGATCCCGTTTCTCTTAAGCGCCATCATGGTATCATGGTTTGGCCTGCAACGCAGAAAATGGCAGCAAGGAAGCCGTGATGACTGAATCAAAAAATAGAGCGGCAACAGATCAATTAAGCGATGCATCCGAAGGAATGTCGTATCTTGATGGCGGGATACGAAAGCTTATTCACGTTTATCTGCCACTTTTTATCATCATGGTCGTGTTGGTTTTTCCATTCTATTGGATGGTGCTGACGGCGATTAAGCCGGATGCGCAGCTCATTCATTTGGACCAATACAACCCGTTCTGGGTCGTTGAGCCAACGTTTAAACACATTCAAAAACTACTTTTCGAGAGCCAATATCCAAGATGGCTATGGAACACGATGTATGTGTCGGTGATTGCTACCGCATTATCGCTTTTTGCCAGCGTCTTTGCCGCCTATTCCCTCGTCCGCATTCGCTTTAAAGGAGCGGAGCTCGTGGGTGCCGCTATTTTTCTTGCCTATCTCGTTCCGACGTCGATTCTTTTTATACCGCTCGCCACAATCATTCAGGCCTATGGTCTGTTTAATAGTCCGCTCGCGCTTATTCTGGTGTATCCGACGTTTTTGATCCCCTTCTCCACCTGGCTCTTGATGGGATATTTCAAATCCATCCCCTATGAGCTTGAAGAATGCGCTCTGATGGATGGTGCGACGCGGTTGCAAATCTTGATCAAAATCATTTTGCCACTGGCAGTACCGGGACTGATTTCAGCGTCGATTTTCTCGCTCACCCTCTGCTGGAACGAATTTATCTATGCGCTAACCTTTCTCTCATCAACACAGAACAAAACCGTCCCTGTCGCCATCGTATCGGAATTTGTCGATGGCGATATTTACCGCTGGGGCTCGCTGATGGCAGGAGCGCTGGTAGGGTCTTTGCCGCTTGTGATTTTGTATTCGTTCTTTGTCGATTACTATGTTTCAGCCATGACGGGGGCGGTTAAGGAATAGCCTTGACCAAACTTAGCCGATCATGGGAACAATCTGGTGCTGCCGGAGAGAATTGAACTCTCGCCCTCTCCCTTACCAAGGGAGTGCTCTACCACTGAGCTACGGCAGCGAATTGATGTCGGTGAGGTGATTTGCACCCCTAAATCGGCGCGGACACTGCCATACGCCTTGCTTGATAGCAAGAAGCGGGAGGTAAATTCTTTGGATTTTTGCCATTTGCCATAGATTGGCCATCTGATCGGGGGATGGACATCCGCCGGGCTTGCCTCACGGATCGCTTCATCTTAAGCCTTCGGCACGAATTTGGTGCCAAAATCGGTTGCAACAGGATTGAGATGGCGAAATGACGGTACCTCCACGACATCCACGCTTTGAGCGTGCGGCGGCGGCCCTTCGTGAAAACTTGAAGCGCCGCAAAGCGCAGTCCCGTGCCCGTATTCTCGGAGATGGGGCGAAAGACGCGGTCGATCAGGGCCAAAAGCATGAATCAAAGCAGGCCGATGGTCAGGCTTAAAGCGGTGTAAGGGATAAAAATGGATCGTATTCGTATCAGTGGTGGCCAAAAACTGGATGGCATTATTCCGATTTCGGGCGCGAAAAACGCTGCCTTGCCTTTAATGATTGCAAGCATCCTGTCGCGCGAAACGCTGACTTTGCATAATGTGCCACGGCTATCGGATGTCCGTCTTTTGATGCGAATTTTGGGTAATCATGGTGTGGATACCGCCATCAGTGGTAAACGTCTGGGCCAATCGGAGGAAAGCGGCGAGACGATAACGCTTTCGGCGCGCGATATTGTGGATACAACCGCGCCCTATGAACTCGTTTCCCGTATGCGGGCGAGCTTTTGGGTCGTAGCGCCCTTGCTCGCGCGGATGGGCGAGGCGCGGGTTTCGCTTCCCGGTGGCTGCGCGATCGGCACGCGGCCCGTCGATTTATTGCTGATGGCGCTTGAGAAATTGGGTGCTGAGATCGAGATCGATGCCGGTTATGTGGTTGCCAAAGCTCCCAAGGGCTTACGCGGCGGGTTGATCGATTTCCCGAAGGTGACGGTCGGTGGCACCCATGTCGCACTTATGGCCGCCAGCCTCGCCCATGGCACGACAGAGATCAAAAATGCCGCGCGTGAGCCAGAAATAACCGATCTCGCCGAATGCCTCACCAAAATGGGTGCCAAGATTGAAGGCGCGGGTACCTCGCATATCATCATTGAAGGCGTGTCGCGGTTGGATGGCGCGCATCACCACGTTTTGCCGGACCGCATTGAAACGGGTACCTATGCTATGGCGGTCGCGATGGCCGGCGGCAATGTGCTCTTGGAAGGCGCGCGGTATGATTTGCTCGCCGCCGCTTTCGATGTTCTGACAAAAGCAGGCGTAACTGTTGCTAAAGAGGAAAACGGCATTCGGATTATCCGTAATGGCTCCGGTTTGCTGCCTGTTGATGTCATAACAGAGCCTTTCCCCGGCTTTCCAACCGATCTACAGGCCCAATTTATGGCCTTGATGACGAGGGCCGATGGCGATTCCATGATTCACGAAACGATTTTTGAAAATCGTTTCATGCATGTGCAGGAATTGGCGCGGCTGGGCGCGCGGATTAAATTGGATGGCGACAAGGCCTTTGTCAAAGGCCGGAGCCGTTTAAAGGGCGCACCAGTAATGGCAACCGATCTCCGCGCCTCGGTATCGCTGGTGATTGCAGGCTTGGTAGCAGAAGGTGATACGGTCGTTAATCGCGTCTACCATCTTGATCGTGGCTTTGAAGCGCTGGAGAAGAAGCTCGCGCGGTGTGGTGCGGATATTGAGCGGCTCTCGGGCGAAAAGTAAGCCTTTCCATGCATTGCAGCTTTCCGCGCGCTTCGGTAGAGGTGGCGGTAGCGTTTATCGTTAACCATCGAGAATGGACCTGCCATGGTAAAGGTTGCGGCCTTTGATCCAGAAGATCTGCTTGTGATATCGGCCCATCTGGAGGGCGCGCGGCTACGCGCCTCCGATATGGCGTATTTGCCGCAAGAGCGTCGCTTTGTCTTGGCGATGGATCGGCCCGTTGCAGGCGGGGCGAGCGAGCGGCGTCAAACAGGTCTGCATTTCGAACAGGTTACCCGCGCAATGACCTCAAAAATGCCAGGAAACGCACCGGATACCGTCCTTAGCCTCATCGGAATTGGCTTTGAACCGGTTGACGCCCCCTCAGGCCATGTGGTTTTGCTGTTTGAAGGCGGCGGTGCGGTAAGGCTTTCGGTTGAGTGTCTTGAGGCCGCTATGGTTGATCTGGTGCCAGATGGTTCAAAGGAATAAATCGATGGCGCTACGCCTATCCTCACGTGACCCCAATTTTGATCAACAGATTACGAAATTGCTCGCCGCTAAGCGCGAGATTTCAGAAGATGTAGATCAGACGGTTCGTGCGATTATTGCCGATGTGATCGCGCGCGGTGATGCGGCGCTTATCGATTATACGCAGCGCTTTGATCGCATGACCATTCAGGCAAATGCGTTGCGTATCTCGGAAGCCGAGATTGATGCGGCGATGAAGCAATGCGACCAGCCAGCCTTGGATGCGCTCGCTCTCGCGCGGGACCGGATTGAGGCCTATCACATCCGGCAAAAGCCATCGGATGAACGGTTTACCGATGCGCTCGGGGTAAGTCTTGGCCATCGCTGGACGGCGATTGAAGCGGTTGGGCTTTATGTTCCAGGCGGCACGGCCAGCTATCCCTCCTCGGTATTAATGAATGCCGTACCCGCAAAAGTAGCAGGCGTGCCGCGTATCGTTATGGTCGTACCAACGCCCGATGGGGTTCTTAATCCGCTGGTTCTTGCGGCTGCTCGCATTGCAGGCATTACCGAGATTTATCGGGTGGGTGGTGCGCAAGCGGTTGCAGCGCTCGCCTATGGCACGGAGACCATGGCACCTGTCGCTAAAATCGTTGGCCCCGGCAATGCCTATGTAGCGGCTGCCAAACGCCGTGTGTTTGGCCAAGTCGGCATTGATATGATTGCAGGCCCCTCGGAAGTTTTAATCTTGGCGGATGGTCATGCCAATCCCGATTGGATTGCGGCTGATCTCTTAGCGCAAGCCGAGCATGACCCAGCGGCACAATCGATTTTGGTCAGTAATTCCGCATCCCTCGGTTACAGCGTGGCCGAGGCCGTGGAGCGGCACCTTAAAACCCTGCCGCGAAGCGATATTGCCGGAGCCAGTTGGCGGGATCATGGCGCGATTATCATCGTTGATTCGCTCGAAAGCGCCGTTCCGCTGATTGATCGGTTGGCCCCTGAACATCTTGAGATTGAAGCGGAAAACGCTGAAGCACTTGCCGGCATGATCCGCAACGCCGGTGCGATCTTTTTAGGCTCGCACACACCGGAAGCCATTGGTGATTATGTCGGTGGTACCAACCATGTGCTGCCAACGGCCCGCTCTGCGCGTTTTTCGTCCGGCCTTGGCGTTTTGGATTTCATGAAGCGGACATCGATATTGTCGTGCACGCCGGAAGCGTTGAGGGCGCTGGGACCGTCAGCAATTGCGCTTGCAGAAAGCGAAGGCCTTGGTGGACACGCACGGTCTGTCGCCATTCGTCTCAATCTCGGCTAAAGCGCGTTTCGTTTTGATTGAATCAAAACGGCGCTCTCGTTTTTTATTTTTCCGATTGTTTTTTACGATTAACCGGTTTCCACTTAATCTAAACATGCTTTAGAAGGGGCAAATGGCCCCACATGCAGATCCCCGGAAACGGCTTATCTCCATCACCCTTGACGAAGGGTCGATTGGTCGCGGCGGTCCCGAACAAGAGCACGAGCGCGCGATTGCGATTTTCGATTTGATCGAAGGTAATAATTTTTCCGTCGCGGGCCATGAGGGCGGTCCCTATACGCTAACCGTTGGCCTTCTTACCAATAAACTCGCCCTCGATATTCGCGATGAACAGGGCCAACCCGTTACCGCGCATATTTTATCACTCACGCCGTTTAGGCGCGTTGTGAAAGATTACTTCCTGATTTGCGAAAGCTATTACCAAGCCATCCGCACTGCGAGCCCATCGCAAATTGAAGCCATCGACATGGGGCGCCGGGGCTTGCACAACGAAGCTGCCGAATTGTTAATCGAACGGTTAGAAGGAAAGCTCGAGGTTGATTTCGATACCGCGCGGCGTTTGTTTACGCTGATTTCTGCCCTGCATTGGAAAGGCTAACGCATTGGCACACGCGCGGAAAGTACAAGCTGTGCTTTTTGCCTGCGCCATGAATGCAGTACGCTCTCCGATGGCCGAGGCGCTGGCAAGGCATTATTTCGGTCAGACGCTTTATATCCAATCCGCCGGTATTCGAAAAGGCATTGTTGACGGCTTTGCTCTTGCGGTACTGGATGAACTTGGCATTGATGCCAAAGGACATAAACCCCATACGCTTGAAGAATTGGCGGAATGGGAAGGGCTTAATTTTGATTTGATCATCACCCTTTCCCCCGAAGCCCATCACGTAGCCTTGGAATTAACACGCACGGCTGCTGTGGATGTTGAATATTGGCCAACTCCTGACGTAACGGTAATCGAAGGCACACGTGAGGCCAAACTCGATGCCTATCGTGCGGTACGGGATAAATTATCCGCCCGTATTTTGGAGCGACTAAGCGGTTAAGCTTTATTCGCGGCGTAAAATATGCTCGACGAACCAATCGGCCCATGGCTTTGTTTTGAACGAATGTTCGAGCGCTTGCGGATCATAGATGGTTTCGACCCAGGTCTGGAAATCAATGCCTTTTTCCAATCCTTCTACCCGATAGCGCTCGAAAAAAGCGTCTAAAATCCCCGTTTTGGCAAATTTAAAATGCCCATATCGCCAAGAGAGTTGTTGCAAGGCTTCATCAAGTGGTCGCTTTTCATGAACGAGCAAATAGAGGGTCGCCATGAAACCCGCACGATCCGCGCCCGATTTACAATGAGCGAGTACGGGATAGGTAAGTCCCTGAAAAAAGGCCTTTGCCGAGGCGATTTTTTCCCGGTCCGGCGCACCGCGCGAGCGGATGACGAAATCGACGAGGTTTATATTAGCCTGCTCGCAGGCCTCGCGTTCAAGCGGCCAAGAGCCAAACTCACGGCCGCCGCGTAGATTAATAATGGTTTTCACGCCTTCATCGGCGGATTGTTGCACTTGCCCCGGTGTCGGCTGGGCTGCACGCCAGAAATACGGCGAAACGCGATGCTTATTCAGATAAATCAGCCGAAAAATCCCATGGTCGACGAAAACCATATCGATCCACGCCCAAATTCGCTGAAAAAAACCTTTTAAAGGTCGATCCCATCGCGCAATATTGGCGTCGCGGCGGGCTTGTCGATAGGCGGCCGTGGTGATTTTCTTAAGCACGATGTAGAAATAGTCCCGTTTTGCCGTATAAAGACCCAGTTTGTGTCGCTCATCGTCTTTCCCCTTGTCCCTATCAGCGGTCTTTGTGGAGAGCAAGTTTGACATGGCTTTTCGACGCAAAGCAAACATGGTAACGACAGACTTCCTTATCAAACTTAAAAAGGTTTTATTTCATGACCTATCTTGATTACTCGGCGCTTGAGCAAGCTCCACTACAGACCGAGCCTTACGAGTATCTGATCGTCGAGAAGTTTGTAAAACCTGAGAAATTCGCCGAAGCGATGAGCGATTTCCCCGCCGTGCCAGGACCCGGTTCGCATCCACCGTCGCAGCTTTCAATCAGTGGTAAATTCAAAGCGCTGCTGGATGAATTGCAGGATGATGCTTTCCGCAAAGCGATTGAGAAAAAATTCAAGATTGATCTCACAGGCCGCCCGACTATGTACACGGTGCGTGGCTTCTTGCGCTCAACGGATGGCAGCATCCACACGGATAGCGAAACGAAAATTATCACGGTACTCTTATATCTGAATGAGGATTGGGGCGCGGAAGGTGGCAAGTTGCGCATCTTACGCAATGGCACAGACCTTGAAGATTACGTTGCGGAAGTTCCGCCATCCCTCGGCACGTTGCTGGTGTTCAAGCGCTCGGATAATTCATGGCATGGCCATAAGCCCTTTGAAGGCCAACGCCGCGTGGTCCAGATGAATTGGGTTTTGGATGACGATGTGGTTTATCGCGAACAACGCCGCCACTCGCTTTCAACGCAATTCAAGAAGTTAAAGAACTTCCTGACGGGTCGCGCTGCTTAAGCCTCCATCTCCGACGTAATAGGCCGCCGATCAGCACAAGCCCAGTTGAGAACAGGCTTATCCATTGCTCGCCGCTTTCGCCTAAGGCGTTTGTGAGGTTTAGTGGCACCCATGGATCAGAATAAGCGAGTTGTCCTGCTGACCAACCGATAAGCCCTGCGCCAAGAAAAACGAGCGCCGGATAGCGCTCAATCCACGTACCTATGACATCAGCACCCCAGACAATGAGCGGTACAGACATCACAACGCCCAAGCCAAGAAAAACTGGCCTATCATGCGCAATCCCGACAATTACGAGCACATTATCAAGGCTCAAAACAATATCGGCCATCGCAATCGAGCGGACCGCTTGCCATAATTGGGTATGGGTGGAAATGGGGTTGGTATTATTTTCTGAGTCCCCGTCAATCAAGCTTGTAGCGATCCATATCAGTAAAATGGCGCCAATCAATTTAACTCCAGCCATCGATAAAAGGGGGATCGCTATCGCTGAAAAAATCAACCTCAAGCCGATTGCGGTCGTC
>Ga0316217_10005520_pt1 | contig 13085 bp, 6 predicted proteins | sample 1anoAmetaG_FD_203633 | JGI IMG/M metagenome (GOLD analysis project Ga0316217, IMG submission 203633) | Freshwater microbial communities from Trout Bog Lake, Wisconsin, USA - 1anoA | ecosystem: Environmental > Aquatic > Freshwater > Lake > Hypolimnion/Profundal zone | place: USA: Wisconsin...
TCTCCTCCCTCTACGGTTCAATCACCAGTTCCAACGCCCTGCTCACGGTCACGACCCGGAACCTCCTGATTTATAAATACGCCGGCGCGGAAACCATCGTCACCAAGGGCGAGGAACTCACGTTCCCCTACACCGGCATGATGTACTTTCTCCCGGACAATACCAACGGCGCGTACGTGGGCTGGGCCATGATCCAAGGCAAAAAGACGTATTGGATCAATTCCATTTCGCAAAGTTTATGGCTCAACATTCCCGGCAAAAACGGCCAGAGCTATACGCTCTTTGGCGATGCCGGTTCCGGGTTCGACGATAACGGACAGGCCTATTTCCATTCCAGTTTGCTCAAAGGAAGGAATATCACCCTACCCATCGGCACGCGCAGAACCTTCCTCTTCCCCAACACCTTTGCCGGGGAAAATATTCATGCGTACCCGGATGCGCAAACCGGCCAAATGAAACTGGATCAAGCCAGTTCCACATTCACCTTTGCCGCGCCGAATACGCAGGCAGCCAACGATTCCGGCCAGACGCTAGCCGACCTGATCAACGCCCAGGTCAAAATCTTGAAGAACGAGGGTTTCCAGGCGCAATGAAATCTGAGCTCCGCGGGTAGCACTTGACGCCACCGCGATTCGCTGCGATTTTTCAGGGGCTTGGCGCAGAACGAAACCTCGTCAGCGGCAGGCACCTGGTTCGCTGACATCCAGAAAGCTCCCGCCATGCAGGCGCTCGCCCGGCGCGTGGGGCAAGGCGGAGCGCTGACCTGTACCGGCGTGACCGCCAGCGCCCAGCCGTTTCTCGCCGCACTCTTGCAGCAATTGTTTCCACGACGCCCCATCGTTTTGGTGACCGAAAATCTGAAAACCCAGGAGAGTTTCCATCAGGATCTGGAGACGTGGGCGCAGGTGGCGGCCGGGGGTGCCCTGGGTCTCGGGGAACATCCATCCACCTTCGCCAAGGCTACGGCGGACAAGCCTTCCAACATCCAACATCCAACATCCATCGGGGGACAGGGGCCAACCTCCGACCTGCGCCCGATCTTCCCTCTTCCATCTCCCATCTTCCATCTTCTGTTCTACCCGGCCTGGGAAATCTTGCCGCACGAGGGCAAGTTGCCGCACGCCGACGTCATCAGCGAACGGTTGCAAACGCTGGTTGCGCTCTCGCCTCGCTCAACCTTCAACCCTCAACCCTCAACCTTGGTGGTCACTTCCGTCACCGCCTTGCTGCAAAAGACCTTTGCGCCGGACGATTTGAGCGGCCGCTCGCGGCGCTTGCAACGGGGGGACACCATCGCGCCGCTCGATTTGATCGAGTTTCTGGAAGCGCAAGGGTATGAGCCGGAGGCGCAGGTTTCGCAGAAGGGCGAATTGGCCTTGCGCGGCGGCATCCTGGATGTGTTTCCGCCGACCAGTCCGTGGCCCGTGCGGCTGGAGTTTTTTGGCGATGAGCTGGAATCGCTCCGCCATTTTGAGCCGCTCACACAAATCTCGCGCACAGAAATATCGGAAGTGACCATTCCGCCCGCGGGGGAGATTGGGATGCTCCGGAAGCAGGGGGTGGAAAGCGGGGCGCGGACAGGGGGCGAAGAGGGAAGAGGGAAGAGGGAAGATAGAAAAGAGGACGGAGGACCAAGGGCAAACATTCAACATTCAACATCCAACGCCCAACATCCAACATCCAACATCCAACGTCCATTGATTCAGGAAGGGGACAGAGGACAGAACGCGGAGGGCGGGGCGCAATTGGGAACGTTGCTGGACCATCTGCCACGTGAAACCATTTTCATTCTCTGCGATCCCGAAGCGCTGGCCAGCCAGGCGGAAAATTATGCGCAACTGATTCCGGGGGATGATCCGTTTCATATTACTTGGCAGGCTCTTCTTGCGGAACTACAGCGCCGGGGCCTGACGAGGTTGGCGCTGGAGGAGGATGCCGAGGTTCCGGTCGCCGGCGTATTTGGGGCTGAATTGAACAGTGACGATCCGCAACGGTTACGCACGCCTGAGGGAGATGCACGAGGCATCCCGAGGCTCACGGGCGGGACGCCCGTGCCACTATTCGGCAGTCTGGACGCTTTTCGACCACTGGCCGAGCGGGCGCCGGAGCCGCAGATTGCCGAGGCGCAGCGCCGCGAGTTCTTGCAACAACTGCAGCGCTGGCTGCGGCAGGATTATGCCGTCCATGTTTTCTGCAATAACGAGGGCGAGCGGCAACGATTTGAGGAAATCTGGAACGAGATGGGAATGGGGACGGCGGCACCCTCAACCCTCAACCCTCAACCCTCAACCAACCCTGCCGCCCCCGCCCAGCCCCAGATCCACCTCGGCTCGCTCGCACGCGGATTCATCTGCGACGAGGCAAGATTCGTCGTCATCACCGACGCGGAGATATTCGGGCGCTATAAAATTCAGCGGCCGCGAAAATTGAAATCGCCGCACGCGCTGGCCGCGCGCTCGGCGCTCGACATTGATTTCACGGACCTGGAGGAGGGTGATTTGGTGGTGCATCTGCAACACGGCATCGGCCGTTATCTCGGACTGAAAAACCTGCCGGCCACCGCGGGAAATTCGAAATCCGAGATTGAGTGCCTGGTCATCGAATATGCGCCAGCCGAGTATGCGAACGAGCCGCCCAAATTGTACGTGCCCGTCAGCGAATCGCATTTGGTGAGCAAGTACGTGGGCGCGGGCAAGGCCCATCCGCCGCTCAACACCCTGGGCGGCACGCGGTGGGCGAAGGCCAAGGAGCAAACCGAAAAAGCGGTGCGCGACGTCGCGGCGGAACTGCTGCGCATCCAGGCCGTGCGCGAGACGCAGGCGGGGCATCCGTGCCAGCCGGACACGCAATGGCAGCGCGAGTTCGAGAGCGCCTTCATCTACGAGGAAACGCCCGATCAACTCCGGGCGATAGCGGAGACCAAGGCGGATCAGGAGCGCGCCAAGCCGATGGACCGGCTCATTTGCGGCGACGTCGGCTTTGGCAAGACCGAGGTGGCCATCCGCGCCGCGTTCAAGTGCGTGATGGATGGGAAACAGGTGGCGATCCTGGTGCCCACCACCGTGCTGGCGCAGCAGCATTACAATAATTTCCGCGAGCGCATGGCGGATTATCCGGTGCGGCTGGAACTGCTCTCGCGCTTCCGCACCCAGCGCGAGCAGAAGCAGGTATTGCAGGCCCTGGCAGCGGGCGCGGTGGATATTGTCATCGGCACGCATCGCATCGTCCAGGACGACATCGGGTTCAAGGATCTCGGCCTGGTGGTGATTGACGAGGAGCAGCGCTTCGGCGTGCTGCACAAGGAAAAGTTCAAGCGCCTGCGCACGCTGGTGGACGTCCTGACGCTAAGCGCCACGCCGATTCCCCGCACGCTGTACCTCGCGCTCACCGGCGCGCGCGACATGAGCACCATCCAGACCCCGCCGCATGACCGACTGCCGGTCGAGACCATCGCCACGGCGTATGACGAACGGCTGATCCGCGATGCCATCCAGCGCGAGCTCCAGCGCGGCGGCCAGGTTTTCTTCCTGCACAACCGCGTAACCACCATTGAAACGATGCGGGCGAAACTGCAAACCCTCGTGCCCCAGGCGCGCATCGTGGTCGGCCACGGCCAGATGCACGCGGACGACCTGGAGGAGGTGATGACGGCGTTCGTCAATGGCCAGGCGGACGTGCTGCTGTCCACCACGATCATCGAGAGCGGCCTGGATATTCCCAACGCGAACACCATCATCATTGACCGGGCGGACCGCTTCGGCTTGAGCGAGTTGTACCAGTTGCGCGGGCGCGTGGGCCGCTACAAACATCAGGCCTACGCCTATCTGCTCCTGCCGCGCCACGTGCGCCTGCTCACCGACGTGCGCAAGCGCATCAGCGCCATGAAACAATACGCCACGCTCGGCAGCGGCTTCAAAATTGCGATGCGCGACCTCGAAATCCGCGGCGCGGGTAACCTGCTCGGCGCGGAACAAAGCGGCCACATTACGGCGGTGGGCTTCGAGCTCTACTGCCAGTTGCTCAAGCACAGCGTGGGGGCGCTCAAGGGGGAAAAGGTCCAGCCGCGCGGCGCGATCCGGGTGGCGCTGGATTTCCTGGAAACCGAAAACGTGCAGCGCGAGGCGGACGCATCCCGCGTCACGCATCACGCATCACTTCCCCACAACTATGTCCCCGAACCACATCACCGCATCGAGCTGTACCGCAAGCTGGCGCAGGCCACGGAAAAGCCGTTGCTCGAAGCTCTGCGGACGGAAATGCGCGACCGGTTCGGTCCGCTGCCGGCGGCGGTGGAACTGCTGCTGGCCGTGGCGGAATTGAAAATCCTGGCGGGCAGCAAAAACGTCACGAGCATTGAGGTGGTGGATAATAAGTTGCAACTCGTGCGCGCCGGCGACTTCATCACGCTGGGCGGTAAATTCCCGCGGCTGACCAAAAAGGAGCCCATGCCACGGCTCAAGGAAATCAAGCGGCTGTTGCTGGCGCTTTGATCAAAGCCCCGGAGGGGCGTCATCTTAACGCAATTATTACGAGGCGGGATACTATGCCGCTGCTAGCGGAGCTTGAACATCATATTTGGCCGGATTACTGCAACGATTTCGCACCTATGGTGCGGCGAAAACCGGTCAATGAACATTGTTTGCTTCGAGCAATCGAACCGGACCGAGCAAACCGGCAGGTTCGAGCGGGATCTTGGCCGTGAGTTTGCGGATGTTGGTCCGAGTCAGCCGCTGCGCCGACGGCAGACTGGCATCGCCAATAATCCGGTTCGGCCAGAAATTCACCACCTCGATTTGCAAGCGGTTTTCGCCCGCTTTCACCGCGTCGGTCACCTCCACGCGGAATGGGGGACACCAGACGACGCCGCAGGATTTGCCGTTCACTTTCACTTCGGCGAGTTCGTGGAGGTCGCCCAAATCCACAAACATGCGCGGCGTATGATGCGTGATGTGTGATGCGTCGGCCACGTTGAATGTTTTTTCATAGGTGGCGGTGCCGGAATAGAATTTGATTCCGGGCTCGGGGCGGGCGGGCCAACTCACCAGCGAATCGAACTGCACGGTTTCCGGGCCACCCCATTTCGGGTCAAAACGCACCGTCCACGCGCCAGATATTTCCTGAACGGGCGCGGATTCCAGAGAGTTCGATTTTGCGACTGCGGGATGCTGGGAGGAAGGTTCGGAGAACACGACGAACCATGAGCCGCAAGGATCAAAATCCAGCGGCAGGAAGGTGCGCCCGTCTTTTTCCTGGTACGCGGCGGCAAATTTTCGTTCCCCCGTCACCGCGTTCCACAACTCCGGCGCTTTGCCGCGGACGCGGAAAACGCACGTGCCCGAGGCGGCCAGGTTGGTGCGGTTGGCCACAAAATAAATTTCCGTGTCGCCGATGGTGCGATGGAGGTAATCAAAATAGGTTGAGGGTTGAGGGTTGAGGGTTGATTGGAATTCACAGTCTGGCGGCACCCCATCTGACAACAAGACTTCGCGCGCGGTCTTGCCGGTGAGGATGCGGCCTTGGCCCGTCTTGCCGCCCCATAATTCGACGGCGATTTTTTGCACAGCCGCGTCCGTGCCGACGACATCCGCCAGGGTCTCGCCGCGCAGGGGTTGGGGACCGATGACCGTGGCACCGGCGGCGACAAGCGCCTGGATTTTTTTCAGCACGGCCAGCGACATCACGTCGCGATCCGGCAACACGAGCACGCGATAATTCATGCCATCGGGCAGGACAATCCGGCCATCGCGGACGCTGGCGCGCTCCATGAGTGCCTCGGCGGTGATCACGTCGTAATCGTAGCCGGGTTCGCAATGGGCCGGATCGGATCTTTTGAGCTGCGAAAAATTAGGGACATGGTCGCCGTAATAATAACAGACATCGGCCACGAATAAACCCTGCTGCAGCATGAACTGGCAACGGTCAATGTAGCTGAAAAACGGCGCGGACTTTTCCCACCACGTCACCTTGGGGTTCAGGTGCGTGCCGGCGAAATATTGCTGGCCGGGAATGCCGGTTTCGTCCGGCGAACAGACAAACGCGTGCCAGACGAGGCGGTTCATGCCTTCGCAGAGCGCCTGATCAAAGCTGGGCTTGAGATTGCTCCAGATTTTTTCCTGCCAGTGGGGTCCGATGGTGGTGAAACCCTCGTCCTGCGTGATGCGGTGGCCATAGGTGTGGGCGGCGCTAGCGGGCTGCTTGATGAAAAAACGGTTGGCATCGCCGACGCGGTGCATCCAGGACCAGGCCCAAAATTCGCTCATGGGCACATCGTCCCAGCCGAGGCAGCGCTGCGCGTCAATGGGCACCGCGTGCGGACCGCCGCTTTCGGGATGGATACCAAGTCCGTGTTTGTGGGCGTTATCGCGGAATAGGCGGTAATGATTATCAATCGCCAGATCGCCGAGCGTCTGGCGATAATCGTTCAGAAAGCGGTCGCTTTCCGCGCGCGAATTCACAATCCGGCCGGCCAACACCGGCAGCCAGGACAGCAATTCGTAGCCGTGGCGCTGGTGAAATTCTTCGCGCAGCGTGGGCGTCCAGTTGGCCAGTTCGATTTCCCAACTGTCGGTGTGCAAATATTTCAACGTGGTTCCCGCCAGCGGGCCGGCGTCTTGAATCAGCGGCTCGATGATGCGGTCCCAGTAATTTTGAAACGCCTTTGCGCTGTACACGTCCAGCGCAAAACCACCCCAGCCGTCGCTGCTGGTGGACACATAGGCATGATCGCCAATGGTATAGCCGAACCGGAGCACCTGCCAATCGCCGGCGGGAACGTCCCAGGTCAAGCGTCCGTCTGTGGCAAGCTTCCCGGTCAGATCCACCACGTCCGCGGCGTTGGCATCCTGCTCGCCGGGCGTGGCGGGCAGTTCGGCGAACAGCGGCGACGAGTCCGGCGAAGAAAACGGCGTCAGTGATTCCTGCAACGCCTTTTGTTTCCAATTTTGCAACGGTGGGTGCGGGGCGGACTTAAGCCGATATGCCACCACGGCGATATCCCGGTAAAATTTTTCCCGCGCTGGCGGCGAAGGTAATTGAATTTGCGAATGGGCGCCGCCGAAAACCTTCAGTTCCGACCAAACATATTTTTTGGCGGCATCCTCCGGCGTGACGACCGGCCCGCCCAAGTTCCAGCCACTTTGGATGTTCAAGCTCATCTCCAGGCCAAGCCGTCCGGCTTCGCGCAAAGCGTGTTGGTAAAGCTCGCGCCAGGCGGGCGTGAAAAATGTGGGACCATGCGGCACTTTGTCATTGCCCTCCTGCGCCGCGCCGCCGGCGTCAATGATCACCGCGCCACCGAAGCCCTTGGCCTTCATTTCCTCCAGGTCATGCGTGATGGAAGCTTTGGTGACGTTGCCGTTGAGCCACCACCAATAAGCGCGCAAGCGGGCTTCCGTGGGCGGATTTCGCCAGCCGGTTTCGAGCGCGGACTCGGCGCGGATGCCAGCCTGGCCAAGACCAAGCAGCAGCACGGTAACCAACAGAATGATTTTCATGGACATGAGATTGATTTGGCTGGGAGGAAAAATAGCGGAATGGAGAAAATTGGAAACCTTATATTCCAACGAGACAGGGCAAGGATGCCCGCCGCCACGCTGCAGCGTCAGGCATCCTTGCCTGACGTGGAGGGCGGCAGCTTTGCCGCCCGGAAAAAGCACCGATCCTTTCAAGGTTCATAACAATTGCGGTGCGCCCCGGTATTCGTGAGGTTTTCCTCGCCGGGCTGGGAAGCCCGGCTCCACGGCAGGCAGGGATGCACGCCGCCACCGGATTGCAACGCCGACGTCAGCCGAGCAAAAATTCCTCGAGCTGGGTCTGGCGCATCACGTTACGGACCGACGCTATGGCATTGACAAATTTCAGGTTGATGTCGCGCCGCTTGAGATTCTTCTTGAATCGCACCATCAGGCCAATGCCGGTGCTGTCCACGAACGTCACGCGCGACAGGTCAATGGCCACCGTCATGCCCGGAGTGACCTGGGAAAGTTCGGATTCAGTATGGGCGCCCAGCTCGACCGCATTCAACACGGTGACTTCGCCGCTCCAACGAATCTGCAGTTCCGCCTCCAGCACTCCGCTCGAAACCTGCGCCGCGCCCGCCCCGGCTTCCATGACCATGCGGGCGCCGGCCAAGCTGGCCTGAATGGCGAAGAACTCCTCCAGCTTCATCAGTTTCAGCGCGGCTTCCACCGGTGGCCGCGGGGCGATGAGAAAAAACTGCCAGCCACGCTCGCGCGCGCGCCGCCGGAGCCGGATCAGCGTGCCCACGCCGGTGCTGTCCGCGAAAACTGTGTCGGTCAGATCGAAAAATACATTGCTGTTTTCGGCGGCGCGCAGCCATTCGGATTGCGACGCCTGGGCGGCGGCGGCGTCGAGGCGCCCCGGCGCGCGGATGATGAGATTGCCGACCGCGTCCGGGATGACCTCGGCGCCGACGAGCGACGCGGACGTTTTTCGGGCGCGCAACCGCCACCATTGGTGGAAGACGGCGCGGATGAATTTTCTGAATTGTGTTCCGGTACGGTTGGCCGGCTTGGTTTCACCGGTCAGGAAATCAAACGTCAGGCCCGCGCCCAGAACGAAGGGTACGCCAGCCTCGCGGTAATTCATGTTGATCCACTTCTCCTGCTTGGGCGACCCGAACGCCACCAAGAGAATGTCCGGTTTGGCCGCGCGCAGCCGGCGCCGGATTTCGGCATGGTCCATTTCCAGCAGGGGCTGGTCTGGCGGCGTGTACGCTCCCGCCAGTTGCAGTTGGGGATACCGGGCTTGGACTTTGCCGGCCGCCGAGTCGTCGCCGCCGAGCAAAAACACGCGCCAACTTTTCCCCTCCGCCAACGCCAGCAGGTGCGGAATCAGGTTTGGGATGGTGACATTTTCCGGCAGCATATTGCCCAGGACCTTCGAGGCCCAAACCACGGTTTTGTCTTCCGCCACCACCAAGTGCGCGTCGAACAGGATGCGCCTGAGCTCCACGTCCTCCATCGCCGCCGTAATAAAATCCACGCCCACGATGGTGACATAATGCGGCTGGCGGGACGCGACCATCTCGCTGGCCAGGGCGAGGATTTCGGCCAAATTGACGTTGTCGAACGGCACCCCCTGAATGGCGATGGGTGCGCGGTCGAGCTGGATCACTGGCGTGGTAGCCTGCATAATTCACAATATTCTTAGCATTTTGCCGCGCAAAGTCCAAGCTTGGATTCATTTAAGCCTTGGTGGTGGGCGAAAAGATCCGGTCAATGTCGAATGACGGCTGGCAAAACGGCGGCGGTTACACGGCTTCAGCGACCATCGAAAAAGGCACCCGCAAAAGGACGCGATCCCGTGCTGTCTGGCCTCGCCGCAATTCGCCATTCGGGCTTCGTCTTTCCTTCGTCATTAGGATTTCGTCATTCGTCATTCCTTGTCTGGCCATATCCTGCCCGCTACAAACGTCGAAGAACCACTTTGCCTCTTCTCGCCGTTACGCTAAAGTCTCCCTGCTCGCATGAAACCTTTCGACTACCTCATCCTCGGCAGCGGCATTGCCGGACTGACCTTTGCGCTCAAGGTTGCACCCCATGGCCGCGTGGCCATTGTCACCAAGAAGGACCGGGCGGAATCAAACACCAATTACGCCCAAGGCGGCATCGCCTCCGTGACCAGCAAGGAGGACTCGTTTGCCCTGCATGTCCGCGACACCCTGGCAGCCGGCGCGGGCCTGTGCAAGGAAAGCGTCGTCCGCAACATCGTGGAGGAGGGACCCGCGCGCATCGCCGAGCTGATCGAACTGGGCATGCAATTTTCCGAACGCGAGGCGCCCAGCGAAGACGGCGGCAAGGAATTGGATCTCGGTCGCGAAGGCGGCCATTCCAAACGGAGAATTCTGCACGCCAAGGACGTGACCGGGCGCGAAATCGAACGTGCGCTGCTCAACGCCGTATCGGACCAGCCGAACATTGAGATCTACGAGAACCACATCGCCATTGACTTGATCACCAGCCAGAAGCTTGGCTACGTAGGCGGAAACCGCTGTCTCGGCGCGTATGTTTTTGACAAGAAGTGCAATCGCGTCTGGACCTTCACCGCGCCGGTCACGCTGCTGGCCACCGGCGGCTGCGGCAAGGTGTATCTCTACACCACCAATCCGGATATTGCCACCGGCGACGGCGTGGCGATGGCCTATCGCGCCGGGGCGGCGATTGCCAACATGGAATTCGTCCAGTTTCATCCAACGTGCCTGTACCATCCCAAGGCGAAATCTTTTCTGGTCAGCGAGGCAGTGCGCGGCGAAGGCGGCGTGTTGAAAACCGTCGAGGGCGTTGAATTCATGGACGGCTATCATCCGCTGAAATCGCTCGCGCCGCGCGACGTGGTGGCCCGGGCCATTGACAACGAAATGAAAAAATCCGGTGCGGAACACGTGTGGCTGGACATCACGCACAAGCCGGCGCGCTTCATCATCAACCGCTTTCCCAACATTTACCAGACCTGCCTTGGCTACGGCTTGGACATCACCAAGGATCCGATTCCGGTGGTGCCGGCGGCGCATTACCAATGCGGCGGCGTGGTGACCGACGCGGATGGCCAGACGGAAATCGCCGGGCTGTATGCGGTCGGCGAGGCCGCCTGCACCGGATTGCACGGCGCCAACCGGCTGGCCAGCAATTCACTGCTGGAAGCGCTGGTTTGCGCGCATCGCGCGGCGGCGAAAGCCGTCGGTCTCCGGTCGCCGGCCAACCGTGAGATCTCGATTCCGCTATGGCAGGCGGGCGAGGCCACGAATGCGGACGAAATGGTGGTGGTGTCGCACAATTGGGACGAGATCCGGCGCCTCATGTGGGATTACGTGGGCATTGTCCGCACGAACAAGCGCCTGCAACGCGCGCAAAAGCGCTTGGCCAACTTACAGGAGGAAATCCGCGAGTATTACTGGGATTTTATTGTCACCGCGGATTTGCTGGAGCTCCGCAACATTGCCACCGTGGCCGAACTCATCGTGCACTGCTCGTTGATGCGGCCGGAAAGCCGAGGATTGAATTACAACCTGGATTTCCCCGACCTGAATCCGGAATGGGCGCAACGGGATAGCGTGATCCGGCGGGGGAATTGAGGGGAAATCCGAAGCCCGAAAGAAACCCGAAATCCGAAGCCCGAATAACGATCCGTTCGGACTTCGGATTTAAAATCCATCGCGGGTCTTAGCCCGATATTTCATAGCTGGTCAGGCGGAGGCGGGCGAAACCAGCGTACCGCAGGTTTCCAAACCTGCTGTATCGCCGATTTCCAAATCGGCAGGGCGTTGAAAAGGCGCGGCGTCTGCGGGTTTGGAAACCCGCGATACAGCAGACTTGGAAGTCTGCGGTACGGGTTTGCCTATGAAATATCCGGGTTAGCCCCAGAGTTTCTCCGGATAATCGCCCTTGGCCACCAGCTTGCGGATGCTTTCGACCACAATCGGACGGTCCTCGCGATACGTCACGCCAAACCAGGAATCCTGGGAGCGCAGCACCTTGACCCGGGCCTGGCCGCTCGTCACCAGCTCGCCCACAGTGGCGGGAATATAACACTCGGATTTTTGTTCGCCGCCAGACCGCTTTAGGAATTTTTCAAACTCCACCCTGAGTTGCGGGAATAGCGCCGGCGTGAAGCCCCAGAAATTCATCGAAACAGCCTCGTCGCCATTGAGCTTGGTGATTTTGCCATCGGGATCAGTGTTTTTCGCGCCGGCGCCATCGCTCTCGATCTTAAGCATTTCCACAATGGACGTGAGATAGCTGTCCGCACTCGTCCGCGAAACTCCACGCGCCACGCTGCCATGGTCGGAAAGGGTGTTTTTCAAGGTGAAGCCGACCATCGCGTAGTCCGGCGAACCGGAGGTGAGATGATTCGCCATGACGGTGTAGGCGTTCCGGCCATAAAAGTCATCGGCGTTGATGGCGGCAAAGGGCGCCTTCACAACCGGCTCCGCCATCAGGATCGCGTGCGAGGTGCCCCAGGGTTTGGTGCGGCCCGCAGGCAGGGAATAACCGGCGGGCAATTTGTCCAGCTCCTGAAAAACATATTCCACCGGAATACGCTGCTCGAACCGCGAGCCGACGATTTCACGGAATTGCTGCTCGATATCATGCCGGATAACGAACACCAGCTTCCCGAAACCGGCGCGCATTGCGTCGTAGATCGAGTAGTCAATAATGGTCTCGCCCGCCGGGCCGACGGGATCAATCTGTTTGAGTCCGCCATAGCGGCTGCCCATGCCGGCGGCAAGTACGACCAAAGTCGGTTTTGTCATCGGCAAAATCTAATTTCGTCCCGTGCGATTGTCCAGCGGACACTGACTGAATTTATGATATTGGCATTGCCATCGCCCCCAAGCAAACTTGGCGCATGACAAAAAGCGATTTCCGTCAGGCCATCGTGGACCATATTCGCGCCCAAGCCAGGCCGGTGGACAAGTTCAGCCATCAGGAGCGGCTGTACACGCTCACGCGGGAAATCGGGGCCGGCCAGCCATACGACGACGACGTGGTCTTTGCCGCCGCCTGGATGCACGATCTTGGCGTGTTCATCGGCCATCGCCCGGAGGAACCCGCCGCACTGGCCCGGTGGGATTCGCTGGCCTACGCGCTAGATCGCGTGCCGTCGGTGCTCCCCGGCCTGGGATTTCCCGCAGCGAAAATTCCCGCGGTCGTGGAAGTCATCCGCCACCATATGCCCAGCGGCAATCCGGCCACGCTGGAAGGTCTGCTCGTTCGCGACGCGGATATACTGGAACAACTTGGCGCGACAGGCATCCTGCGAAACGTGAGTAAAATCGGGCGCGACACGCGGTTTCAGGTCTTTCCCGAAATATTGCGCGTGCTGCAAAAAAACCTGGAGACTTTGCCGGACCAATTGCGCTTGCCGGCTGCACGCAAATTGGCGGAACCGCGCGTAAAGACGCTGCGAGTTTTCCTGGAGGCCGCCGCAGTAGAAGGTTGCCTGGGGGGATCAAGAAGTTCGGTGAACGCTGCGACCGAGGGACCGGTCGCGGGCCGAATCTGACGGACCGCGGGCCGGCCCGGCCCGCAGCACGCGGGAAAACAAACGTGCAACGAACCTTTGCA
>Ga0316217_10005522_pt1 | contig 13083 bp, 24 predicted proteins | sample 1anoAmetaG_FD_203633 | JGI IMG/M metagenome (GOLD analysis project Ga0316217, IMG submission 203633) | Freshwater microbial communities from Trout Bog Lake, Wisconsin, USA - 1anoA | ecosystem: Environmental > Aquatic > Freshwater > Lake > Hypolimnion/Profundal zone | place: USA: Wisconsin...
CAATCAGTACAAGGATAAGCTTGTCCTTGCTGAAAATGCGCTCCAAGCGGTCAAAGCTGGCGCGGATGGTACGCTGTCACTGCTCGGCGAAGTCGTATCGGCAAGCGCAGACAATAGCCTCAGTCTGGATGAGTTCAATCAGATCGTCAAAACAGCGTCTGACATACCTGGTGCAATCAGGATCGCCCTTAAAAAGAGTGCAGTCACTAATCCTCCAGCCGCATGACAGACTGGATTGAAAAAGTCACTATAGCGATATGCTATGGTATTGCAAAAGCTCTATCGTCGCCTGGCGTGATGGTAGGGCTTGTCAGGGCCTGGCGGCTGGCGAACGAGCCGCAGGAATTAACCGCAAATAAACCAACAAAAGACGATGACGACTTTCTTCGGTCGGCACAAAAAGACGGCTGGGTTAATATCCCTGTTGTTGATAAGCGCGTGCAGCAGCTCAAATAGAGTAGTGTACCTCGGAAGTGGTACAACAAAGATGGTCCAGCTTAGGGAAACTTTGAAAGGCGTAAAAGTATGGGTGAAGGATTCCACCGGAGTTGCAATCCCTATGGTAGCAGACTTGCCTGAAGGGGGATTTTATCGAAAAGATTTGAATTAGTGAAAGAAATCCGCTCCTATTTGTGCCTTGGGATAGACTATCCATCAAGATCATTTGCCGTAACTGTATGTGCAATAAGCAGGTGGACAATAGTGGATTCGAACCGCTGACCTTTCGCGTGTGAATAGGTTTCTGTATAACCGAATATGCCTACAAACTATAAATAGCAATACAAAACAACAGTTTACGCCAAACCCGAAAGCGACAACATAGCCAAATATTTAACAAGGCTATAAAATAAGCGCTATAATTTGTCTCCTGCCTGTCTCCTGATTATATTTGACCCGTGACGCAGGCAGGTGTCACATGTAAACAGTTTTAGCACTGATGGCCCTGCCTGGCTGTTGGTGCTTTTCTTTTTATGGTGAAAGCTGTATGAGCGTTACTTTGCGCGAAAAGGTGATTTCGGGAGGCCGGCTGTCTCTCTATCTTGACATAAACACGCGGGGATTTCCGCGACGAAAAGAGTTTCTGGGAATTTATGTTTTCGAGAAACCGCGCGGATCCATGCAGAGAGATGAAAACGCAAAGCTCTATCAAGTCGCGGAGCTGAAACTATCAGAACGCAGGGTTGAGATTGCGAAATTTGGAGGAGGCGATCATGGAATAAAATCAACCCTATCCATCTCTGATTATTGTAGAGTGATCGGGAAAGGAAAAAAAGCTGAAAAGACAAAACAGAACTGGCATGACACGGCTTACCATCTCGACAAATCCGGAATTGGGGAAATCATAACATCTGTTTTGTCGGTCTCTGACTGCCTTAGATTCCGGTCTTACCTCACTTCAAGTAAGCTGGCACAAAGCACGCAAAATAAGTATTTCGGACTACTCAAAACAGCGCTCAGGCAGGCGCATCTATCCTATGTCATACCAGCAGACCTGCATGACAGACTCGATTCTATACCCCGTGGACACGCGACAAAAGAGTTTTTACGGCAAAGTGAACTCGACAAGCTTTTCTCAACCCCTGTTCGAAGCAGGCTTACTCGGCAGGCTTTTCTATTCTCTTGCCTTACCGGCATGAGGCATAGCGATATAAAGTCGCTCAAATGGAAAAACGTCTATGACCTGCAAAACGGCAGGTGTGAACTCCGGTACATCATGCAGAAGACCGGAAAAGCGCATGTGCTTCCCATTGGTTCGCAGGCTCGCGATCTTCTTGGAGATAAGCGCGGGAAAGGCGAATCTCCAGTACTGGGCGTGCCAGCCATACAAACCGTCAATCGCTGTCTCCATGGATGGGCTGTAAGAGCCGGTATCTCAAAAAAGGTAACTTTCCATGTCGGTAGGCATACTTTTGCAACCTTGGCGCTTTCTGCGGGGGTTCCACTAAAAGTGGTGAGTGATTACCTTGGTCATTCTTCGGTAGTTCAGACTGAAGTTTATGCGCGATTGCTTGAGGATGAGCGAGACAGGTACGTTGGCAGGGTAGGTCTTACTGTTGCTTCTGATAGCCCACCTGCGTTAAGGCTGGTTAAATAGTGAGTATTTTATACGCGCTGCCTTAACTTGTTTATCGGGTACGTTAAGGATAGGCGTATAAGTTTAACTTGGTATGGCAGGCAATAAAAGACCTCCCATTGCTGAGAGGTTCCGGATTACTGGCTTAGCGCAATCCCCGAGGCAATGCCCATGTCGTAATATGCGCACAATCTCTTATATTTTACAAGAGGTCAGCGAAAAAATAAGAACATCAACTAAAACGGAGAACTGTATGAAGATCAGGGTTTTGTTAGTTGTGGCGATTATGGCGTTATCAGCTTGCGCCACAGCTTATACTTCGAGCGATTGGAGCGGAGGGTTTTCATCTCTTCAGCTTGATTGGAACTCATGGCAGGTCGCATTTGCAGGAAACGCCTATACATCATCAGAAAAAGCTGTTGATTACACGTTATTACGCAGTGCGGATATCTCGCTTGAGCACGGGTTTCCTTATTTCGTGATCGTAAGAGAGTCTCAAAAGACGGATATAAGCAGGGTTGAGATAAAGAGGGATGCCTTTTTCTTCGCGAAGCCAAGCGCACATAACATCATAATATGCTACAAGGATAATCCTAGCGAATTTGCATACAGTGCTGAGTTTACAGCGAAAAGCATTAGAGAAAAGTACGGCATGAAATAATCTTCCCAATATCATACCACCAAGCCCCGCTCATCACGGGGCTTTTTTGTTCTCACGCCTTCAGCGCATTGACCGCCATTTCTAGAAACCTTCCCGCTTGCTCATAGCGTCTACTCTCCGGTGCAGCTCCATGCACGTCCTTCAGCATCATTTCACCTTCCCCTGTTAAGTACCAGTTACCGTTTATACCGAGTTCCACCAAAAAAGGAACAAGGTGTATCGCTCTTCTCTTGTTTTCCCTGTACTCTGTTACGTTCGCTAAAGATTTTTTTATCTGTTTTGAAAACTGTGAGTTAGTCATCCCTAAAGCGTCTATGACCAAGCATAGATTATATGATATTTCTTTATCTGGTAAAATATTTTTCATGGATTGTTCCTTTTTTGTTTTGAAATGTTCCTTTTTTGTGTTACCATTAAGTGAACAGGATGTTAACAGTAGGTGCATAAAATATAAACACCAATGAAAGGCAAAAAATCACAAATCAAGTACAGTCGGGGAACTCCAACTATTACACACAAAAGGCTGCTTGACGCAGGCGAGAAGATCAGTTTTCACGGAGTTATACAGAGGCTTAGAGTTGGGCGAAACCTAAAGACTATGCAGATAGCCGCCGAAGTTGAGAAGGAGATGGCTTTTGAAAGGGAAGTATTAGGACATACGATAACAACAATAAATCAACTGACTTCGGAGCCGGAAAATATCAGCGACAACAAGGAGCCTGCATGAACAGCACCATCGAACAAGTGATCGCCAGAGCTACAGCTGATAGGACGGCAGGTCTTATCAGACCGGACATCGAAGAGCTTGCACGCAAGCTTGACGTGCTCCATGATTTAGTCGTTCAGATGGCTGACACGATAATGACGGCAGAGCAGGTTGCGGAGGCGCTGCATTGCTCAGTGCAAACTGTGATAAAGTATGTCAAAGAGGACGGTTTGAAGGGTGTTAAGCGCGGGAATGCCTGGATTTTCAGGAGGTCGCATGTGATAGAATTTTCCTCCTCTTCAGTCGGAAAGATTTTATCAAAAAAACTCATGAACAGGAGAGCGTCATGAAGCGCATCGTATGGCTAATTCTAGGCCTGCTCGTTGGGCAATCGGCAAGTGCAAGGGCAGAGAGCTCGTATCGGCAGTTTTGCGACTGGAGCAACAACAATCCTTCGTGGGTACCTGTTGCTTCTCATATCGCTCTTGGTGCCGGCATTGCGTATGCGCTCAGGACGCAAGGAGCAAGTCCAGTTGTAAGTTGGATAGTACCATCAATGATCGGAATTGGTAAAGAAGAATTGCTCGACAAAAACGCCAGCATGGGGGATATGTCGGAGTGGGCGATTGGCGGAGCTGTTGGTGCCTGGCTTGGTGGTGTTCGGGTTGCTCCGAAACAGGGTGGCGTTTCGGCTGAATTTTCAACAACATTTTAAACCATAAAAGATGACACGGGAAGAATTCAACGAATCAAGGTTCGGGTACCTTGACAGGTTCACAAACAGGAGCGAGTACGGAGATAACGATGTCTTTTGTCTCCAGACCGTTGATTATGGTGCAGGAACTATTAGGGATATATGGGGAAGGCTTCACAGAATGGAGGATGTTGAATTAATCAAAAAGGAGGAAAAATGATAAAAAAAATACTGACTGATATCGGGCGCGTGATCAGATACTCGATCACAGGGAAGGCGAAATGCTATGAGACCGTCAGAATTCTTGACGGCAGAATCCTGATAGCGGAAGACGGCTATCAAATACCGATAGAGGAGGTAGAATGAGCACTGTTGAAGTGGTAAAAACGGGGATGGTGCTAATGATCGTTGGGCTCTTTGCTGTGCCCGCGATTGATGGTGAGCAAATGACTTTGTGTGCATCGATTGGGTTCTGGATTGCGTTAGCTCTCGTTGTCGTAAAGACCGGTTATCTGATTTATGATTTTAGGAAGGAAGAGATGATTGCGGACAAAGAGGGCGACGGTGTAAAGGAGTACTGGTATTAATCAACAATCAAAACAATAACGGAAATGAAGTCTATTAAAGGTCATTCTGATTTAAAGAGCATTTGCTCTTATATCAGCGAAATAGAGGCGATAGACATGCCGGATTGCAAGACGCCTGAAGGTGTTGAGGTGGTAAGAACAATTGAAGAAAAGGTCGCTGAAATATGTTTTTGGATTATAAGCGAGGCGCGCAAAATGCTTTAAAAGCGAAATCCCAATGCGCTAACATCGGGACTTCGGAAACAACATCAACAATTAAAAGTAAAGTAAAAATGCGACAAATCAAACTGCTGAATCTTCGGATTAAAAACTTCAAAGGGTTGAAATCATTTGAGTTTTCGCCAAACGGAGATCACTGCTCAATCTACGGGCGCAATGGTCTCGGGAAAACCAGTGTATCCGATGCCATGCACTGGCTGTTATTCGATAAAGACAGCCACGGAGCTAAGGATTTTGGTTTTAAACCGACAGACAACGAAGGCAATGAGCATCACAATCTGGAACATATCGTTGAGGGAAAGTTTGAAATATCCCCTAATCGCTCGATTACACTCAAAAAAGTCCTCACGGAGAAGTGGACAAAGAAGAGGGGTCAGTCAGAGCAAGAATTCTCAGGGCACGAAACAGCGTACTTCATGGGCTATATACCGAAGTCAAAGCAAGAATACGATTTGATCATTAGGGGTATTTGCGATACCGATGAATTGTTCAGGCTGCTCACGTCTACAACTTTTTTTAATGCGCTTAAATGGAAAGATCAGCGCAGAATTGTGTTGGGTGTTTCCGGTGATATCGGTGATTCGGAGGTTATTAGTGCTCATCCAAAGCTTTCTGGATTATCTGAAACCCTGCAAGAGAGGTCACTTGAGGATCATCTCAAGACTCTAAAAGCGCAAATGCCAAAAGTAAACTCCGAAATAGAGAAGATCGGGCCGAGAATTGCTGAAGCATGGCGTGACAAACCTTCAGAGGCATCTACCATCCCACCTGCGGGGAATTACGCTGACCTGAAATCTGGATTGCAGAGCCTACAGAATCAAAGGGCCGCAATGTTGGCTGGTGACACTTCTGAGATCAGCGCGAAGATCATCAAGATCAGGGAGGAGATATCCAAAGCCAATAGCGAATTCAACATAAAAAAATTCTCATGCCATGAGGAGATCGAAGAATGGCAAAAGGTCTCTGAGTCTCGAAATAGGGACATCGAAAGACTGCAAGACAGGTTCAATCGGAAAGAGTTTACAAAGATCGGATTAGAAGAGGCTATTGCGATTCTCAAGCGGGAGTGGTACGCGGAGCACAACAAGCCCTTTCCGGTTGAGGTATGCAATATGGGTATGCCGGCAAGCGATCATCCTGGATATGACGCAAAGGAGGCGTTAAGGAAATTCAATGCTTCCAAAGCTGAAGCCGAAAAAGCGATCAACGAAAAAGGCGTATCAAAATCAAAAGAGCTTGCCGGAATCATTGCGGAGCAAAATGAAATCAACGAAAAGATCAAAGCCCTTACCGATGAACTCATTCTTGCAAAGGAAACGTCGGATACTATTGTGGTTCCCACAGAACCAAACCACACCGAAAGACTTGCAGAGATTGAGAAGCTGCAACAAGAGATAAGCTCTCTGTCAACACCAGATACAAAAAAGATTGATAAAGAGATTGCGGAAACGCAGGCAAAGATCGAAGCTCACGATCAGGCAGGTCGAAACCTAAAACGGCTCAATGATATTGATGCTCGTGTGCGGGAGCTTGAGATCGAAAAGAAAAGGCACGCAGCACTCCTTGAGCAGATTGACAAAGAAATTATGCTTTGCGAAAACTTCACCCGCGCAAAAGTATCAATGTTGACGGAATCGGTAAACGCAAAGTTTTCACCGCTTTCCTTCAAACTTTTTGATCAGCAGATCAATGGAGGAATCGCTGAAACATGCGAAGTGCTGATTAGTGGCGTGCCTTATGGAGATTTGTCAAGAGGACAGAAGGCGATAGCTGGCTTGTCGATTATCAAAGTCCTGTCAGATCATTACGGAATATCAGTGCCGGTATTTGTCGATGATGCCGAGGGTATAACGCTTGACTTGCCGTTTGTCGATGGAGGGCAGTATATCGAGCTACACGCTGACAGGACTTATCCGGAGCTGCAGGTAGTCAAAGCAAGCGAAGGCGTAGAGGTTTAAAAAATCCATTTAACGATACACAAATCAAAAATATCATGGCAAACGATACGCAAATACAAAAAAGCCCATCAACGGTTATGAATAACCTGCTATCAAGCAGCGCGGTTCAGGATATGATCAAAAGCTCCTTGAAAGAGAATGCAGACCTTTTTTGCACTTCCATTATTGAGCTTTATGGCAGCGATACAACACTTCAGAAATGCGATCCTGGAGAAGTCATTAAAGAGTGCATGAAGGCCGCAACACTGAAACTTCCTCTCAATAAAAGTCTTGGTTTCGCATGGGTAATTGCGCGATGGAACAGCAAGCTTGGCCGTTTTGTACCTCAATTTCAGCCTGGTTGGAAGGGAATTGTTCAGCTTGCTCAACGTACTGCACAATATCAGTTTATCAATTGCGGTCCTGTATTTGAGGGCGAGCTTCGAAAGATAAGCAAATTAACGGGTGAGCTTGACATTGAGGGTGAAGCGGTGTCTGAAAACGTAACCGGATACTTCGCCTATATCCAACTCAATAATGGATTTAAAAAGGCCCTGTACTGGACAAAAGATAAGACAGAAAAGCACGCTCTCAGGTATAACCCTGAAAGCAAGAAAGCAGGGAAATTAACAGGAATTTGGGCTGAATATTTCGATGAGCGCGCAATGGCGACTGTACTCAAGATGCTTATAACGAAATACGGAATAATGAGTATCGAAATGCTTGGCGCTTTGAAAAATGACGAAGAAAGCCCTGCTGAAGCAGCCGAAAGAGAGATAGCTGGTAATGCAAATTCAGAAATCATCGGATTTACGGCTGAAGTCGTCAACACGCATACCGGTGAAGTTAAGGGCGAAGTCGCAAGTGAAGAACCTTCAACGGCGGCTGAAGGGCCGAGCTTCTGATGGATATCCATGGAATAATCACAAAGTATATGCAAGAAAATGGGTTTGACGGCCTGTTTAACAGAGACGGAGAATGCGGATGTAATTTTGAAAATGGTTTATGGCCATGCGGGCAGTTTGATGATGGATGCGAGTGCGGGTATACGAGGATGCCATATCCTGAGGATGACCCTGATTACAGTTTTTTTGTTACACCTGTAAAACCGTATTCAGATCCGGAGGAGACACTGCCATGAAATTCACAGTCTACGCATCCGGAAGCACAGGAAACCTGTACTCAATATCCGATGGTAAAACCAACATTCTTCTTGAGTGCGGGCTATCGTACAAGGAGATGCAGCGATTGACCGGTCACACTTTATCAACCTTTGATGCTTGCCTACTTACTCATGAGCACGGAGATCATGCTAAAGGAGTTTTTGAGATTGCAAAGTACTGTACTCCGGTTTATTGCAGCTCTGGGACTCATCAAGGAATGGTGGAAGTACTTGGATCCTCAAAAACGATAAAATCAGGCCTATCATTCTGGATAAACACAATGCGGGTTATGCCGTTCTCGGTTGAGCATGATGCTGCGGAGCCTCTCGGATTCTTGATCAGGTCAGAGTATGACGGTGATAGTGCGGTTTTTGCAACGGATACATTTTATATCAAATACCGGTTTCCGGCTGTCAATATCTTTGCGATAGAGTGCAATTACGCGCATGACTTGATTAGTGATTGTCAGTATCAAGACCGGTTATTCCAGAGTCACATGAGCTTAAAGCAGTGCTTAGAGACGCTCAAGTCGAATGATCTAAGCAAATGCAGGGAAATACACCTCCTTCACCTGTCAGACGATCACAGCGTTGAAGAGAGGTTTGTAAGGGAGGTGCAGGAATTAACCGGAGTACCGACTTTTGCGGCTCCAAAAAAGATCAAAAAATGACAGACGCACAAAAAGAAACCTACTTGGCCTTATACGAAAAGCTGCCAGAGAGAGATCAAGTAAAATTTGCCCTGATGCTGAATCGTGACGAGATCGTCAACAGCGAAACTCAGACCGACAAAATGCTTGATAACATGTTGGAGTCTGTCAGCAAATATGAATCTAAAACCTTAAACATTTTTGAAAATGAGTGACTACGCAACAGGAAAGACTTACAGAGAGGTAACGCCATTTAGAGATGTGCATAATGATTGCAAGCCGTCAGGTAAGCCGGTTACAGTTATTATCACGGATGGAAAAGGGTTTATGAGTCAGGACGACATAAACAGGATGTACCGGATGTTGGGGTTTCAGGATCCAGTAAAAACACAAAAAATAACACCATCTTCAGTCAATTACGATGACTTCCAAGCAAATAATTTGCGGTTTAATCGCGGTCGCAGAGTAAAAACTATCACTGATTTTCTCGATGAGGTTACAAGGTTTCCTCTTCCAAATTATGAGTTGTCTTACAAGAATATCTCAAACAGGGAATGCACTGTAAGCGGACGACATAGGATTATTTATCACCATCGGTCAAAGTCGCTGTGCTATCCAGGAAGCTATTTCCCTGACGCCATAATGAAGGAAAAGAATGTGCTGGCGGTCATTTTGAACAATGAAATCCTGAGGAGGCGCACAAATGCAGAATGAAGATATACACCTAAATGCATTGATGGTACTCGGTACGGATGAGGCTCTATCAAAGTTGCGATCTGAAACAATAGAACTTGCTCACGCAATCGACAAACTGCTTGAAAGAAAGTGCGGTGTCGATCAAGTTGTTCATGAATTCCGCGACGTGCTGTTTGTGTGGGATAGGGTGAAGCTTATCAGCGAATTTAAAGATGAGTTGAAATCACATTGCGTGCATGTGTTGGTCGCAGAAAGGAAGCTTCAGCATGCGATAAATTGCAAAATAGAGGAGAATAAACAGTGACTGTTTTATACAGAGAGAAAAAGGAAGATTTCAAACCGATTCTACATAACGATCACTTCCAAAATTACAAACGGTATAACATCCCGAAGGCGCAATTGATTATCGCTGATATACCCTACAACATTGGAAAAGATGCCTACGGTTCAAATCCGAACTGGTATGAAGGTGGTGAAAATAAAAACGGAGAAAGTAAATTAGCAAATACTGAGTTCTTTGATACTGATAAAGATTTCAGGATTACTGAGTTCCTCCATTTCTGTTCAACAATGATGATGAAAGAGCCGAAGGAAACCGGAAAGGCTCCCTGCATGATCGTGTTTTGCTCTTTTGAGCAGCAGTTCGAGCTGATTGAAAAGGCAAAGAAGTATGGTCTAAATCGGTATCTAAATCTGGTTTTCCGTAAATCTTTTTCAGCTCAAGTTTTGAAGGCAAATATGCGAGTTGTAGGCAATTGTGAGTACGCTATTCTGCTTTACAGGGACAAGTTGCCGAAATTCAATAATAACGGAAGGATGGTGTTCAACTGCCAGGATTGGCCAACAGGCGACACCATTGAAAAAGTGCATCCAACGCAGAAACCTGTGCGATTATTAGAGGGTTTGATAGAAATCTTTACAGACAAAGGTGATGTGGTTATTGACCCTGTAGCTGGGAGTGGTTCAACTTTATTAGCTGCAGTTCAGAAGGGGAGAAAAGCATACGGTTTTGAGATAAAAAAAGACTTTTTCAGGCTGGCAAATGAAAAAACATTCTCAAGTATTCAACATTTCCTTTTCTAAAAAATGATCAATTAATAATGAATTAATTACCATGCTTATTCACTTTGTTTTGCTTCCAAACTACGGCTCTTCGTTGAGTTTCGAGCGCAGAAAACAGCGCAATCATACGGTATATTCTTGGTGGCGATTCTGCATTATTGTTGACAAAAACAGGAGGTTAAATTGATAGAATTCTTCGTACCAGGGAAGCCGGAGGCCCTCATAAGGCACCGAACATTCAGGTTAAAATCAGGGTTTACAGTGCAAGTTGACCCTAGCGCAGAAGCCAAGTTTAATTTTGCTGTTATGGCCGTTAAGCACAAACCTGATAAGCCTTTAAGGGAGCCGTTGATTGTGTTGATGGAGTTCCATTTCCCAAGACCAAAGGCGCATTTCACGAAGAAAGGGCTAAGAGATTCAGCTCCATATTACCACGCAGTTAGGCCGGACGCTGACAATCTTGCAAAGCTGATATGTGACTCACTTAAAGGCATATTCTGGCATGATGACAGCCTTATATCGAGGCTTATTATCGTTAAAAGATATTCCGAAAATCCTGGGGTTTATGTGAAAATAACTCCAACAACAGAACAGAAATATTTTGAATAATGGCAAACTCAGCGTATTGGTTTCGTCATGATACGAACGCGAAAGACGATTACAAGGTCATGCTTTTGATGGACCAGCTTGGTCTTGAAGGTTACGGAATATTCTGGGTTCTGCTTGAGGTATTAAGAGAGCAGGATGGATATTTATATCCCGTAGCTATGCTTCCTGTTCTGGCTAAAAGATACGGATCGAGCGCGGAAAAGTTCCGGACGGTCGTGATGAATTACGGCCTTTTTGATGTGCTTGAGGACAATACTTTCGTCTCTCCGTCACTCTTAAGAAGGATGGGAGAGTATGATAAGTATTGTGATCAAAGGAGGATAGCGGGTTCAAAGGGTGGGTTAAAAAAAGTAGCACATGCTAAGCACATGCTAAGCAAAGATGTAGCACATGCTAAGCAACCGAGTAGCAAACCTGTAGCGAGTGGAGAGGAGAGGAGAGGAGAGGAAATGACTAGACAGGAAGAAATAAAGAAAGAGGAGGAGAATTCACCCTCCGATAAAAAGATTTTCAATCCTGGATTTTCAGAAAACTTCATGATTGAAGTTTGGCCTTTCTACCTGTCATCCGGAAAAGCGAAGTACAAGAACCTGGATTCACAAGGAGTTGCACTGAAGATGCTTTACAGGGAATCAGGTGGGAATGAGAAGGAGGCCATAAATGCTCTTCAGTACGCAGTAGCTAACGGGTATCAAGGATTTCAGTGGTATTTCAAACACAAAATAGAGGCAAATAATGGACATGCAAGGAGCAATAAAAACGGTGTCACTCCCGACCAGTTCAAGGAGCTTATCGAATGGAGTCAAGACGGGAAGGCAATATCTGCCTGAAACCAGTGAGCTCACGATTTACGAGGGCGAATTGATGACGAAGCAGGATTCACCGCACATCATTCTGAAGGTTCTCACCGCCTTCCCTACGATGCAGAAAGGACAGGTGCAAATGCTGGTGGAGATGATGATAGACGAAGGGTTCACAAGACAACGGGCTATGGATTCTGTTTCTCATGTTATCAAGACATATCAGGGATGGGATAAAAACCCAAACATAGCTAACTTTATCCTGTACAATAAGCGGATTAAGGCTTACACGTATCAGGAAATCTGCACAGCTCACGATAAAGGGGAGATGGTATTTGCAGATTACGAGCCGATTGATTTAGGCCACGATAACCCTCGGTTCGCAAGGCGTGAGGATGTTGAGAAGTTCAACCTTAAAAAATGGGAGAAGAAATGAAAAATCATGAGTTCAGCATTTTAATCCATTGGATTGGAAGAAACCTTACTCCAACCCAACAGGTAAACAGGGAAATCACGTCATACGGGCTAAAAGAGATACCAGAAAAAGAGTTGGGAATCTATATCTCAAACGATGAATACAAAATAGCCATGACGAGTATGGGATATGAAGAGTTTATAAGCGAAACGCCAGGAAACCCATACTATAAGTTCAAGTTTGCAACGAATAAGCAAAAAATAATGCATGATGAAATATTTGAAAATACGACAGATAAAGAATTGTTATTTGAGGTCGAATTAAAAAAAGAAGATCAAGCGATGCAGCTTAATCAACCTTAAAAAATGGGAGACGAAATGATGAATGGAGAAGATGGAGAGGTAAAGGGCTTGATTAAATCTGTCAAGGTAGGAGAAATTACAAGAAGATTTGATAAATACGAGGAAGCAATCAATCGTTTGGGCGATTTATTTGGATACAAACATATTCAAGCGGAGGTGCATACTGTTGAATTTCTCGAAAGGGTAATTTCGGAGATCATAGAGCTCAGAGACCGAATCGCAGAGCTTGAATCGAAAGCTCCAAAAGTTGTTGTGCCTGTACATACAAAAAGATTACAGAATTATCATCTGGTATCGGTATGGGACTGTTCTTGCGGTGAAGAGGTGAATAGCTATGAAAAATTCTGTTCTCGTTGTGGAGCAAAACTAACCTGGGAGGCGATATGAAAAACGAAGGAAGCATGGGGACTGAGTTTGAGAGGGTTGTTAAAAATTATCAATGGTATACT
>Ga0316217_10005523_pt1 | contig 13081 bp, 7 predicted proteins | sample 1anoAmetaG_FD_203633 | JGI IMG/M metagenome (GOLD analysis project Ga0316217, IMG submission 203633) | Freshwater microbial communities from Trout Bog Lake, Wisconsin, USA - 1anoA | ecosystem: Environmental > Aquatic > Freshwater > Lake > Hypolimnion/Profundal zone | place: USA: Wisconsin...
TGGCAACCCTCACTTCCTTTTCAGCTCCGATTCAATCTGGAGCAGCTCTGCTGGAGCGATTTCAGCAGGTGCGTTCCACAACTATGCGCATTGTCGCTCCGCTCTCTGCGGAAGACGCTATGGTGCAATCGATGCCCGATGCAAGTCCGGCAAAGTGGCATTTGGCGCACACAACATGGTTTTTTGAAACCTTTATCCTCACCGACCAATTTGCTGGATACCGCGACTTCAATCCCGAGTATCGTGTGCTGTTCAATTCGTATTACAAGGCGCTTGGGAGCCATCCCGCGCGTCAGCAGCGGGGAACGTTTTCGCGCCCACTGTTCAGCGATGTTCTCGGCTACCGAGCTCACGTGGACGAGGCAATTCAGCGTCTACTCGCCTCGGAGCCGTCGCCTGAGATTCTGTCGCTTGTCGAACTCGGCCTTCACCACGAGCAGCAGCACCAGGAGCTGATTCTCACCGATATTTTGCACGCTTTCTGGACTCAGCCTCTTCGCCCCGCTTACGCTCCTCCGCCCTTCGAACGCTCCCCATCCGCTCCCGTTCCTTTGCGGTGGGTTGACCATGATGATGGCATCGTCAAGATGGGCGCACCGGCCGAGGGCTTTGCCTTCGACAATGAGCGGCCCCGTCATTCAGCGCTCCTCCAGCCTTACTCGCTGGCATCGCGGCTGGCCACCAATGCCGAATACCTCGATTTCATCAATGACAAGGGATATCAGCGTCCGGAATTGTGGCTTTCCGACGGATGGGACACGGCGTGTCGTGAGAGTTGGCTCGCTCCTCTTTATTGGGAGAGCACAGGCGATGGTTGGCGCGAATTCACTTTACATGGCATGCGCCCGCTCGATCCTGCAGCTCCCGTCGGCCATGTGAGCTACTACGAGGCCGATGCTTTTGCCCGATGGTCAGGGGCGCGGCTCCCGCTGGAGACTGAATGGGAACGGGCAGCCGGGAACCGCCTCATCGAAGGCAATCTGCTTGAGCGATGGCTGTTGGGAACGAGTCCCTCTGTGGCCGACGCCACCGGTGCCGCCGCTGCGGAAGATCAGTTGTTCGGCGATTTATGGGAGTGGACGGCCAGCGCCTATCTCGCTTATCCGGGATTCCGCCCTGCACCTGGAGCCGTCGGCGAGTACAACGGAAAGTTTATGTGTAATCAGTTCGTGCTTCGCGGAGGATCGTTCGCCACATCAGCCTCGCATCTTCGCGTAACGTACCGCAATTTTTTCCCTCCCCATGCGCGCTGGCAGTTCATGGGCATCAGGCTGGCAGGCAATGAGCGCTAACTCCCGCGCACTCCTGTTGGATGGCGATGCGCGAGAGGTGCTCCACGGCCTTAGCTCACTGCCTAAGAGTTTGCCTCCGAAGTTGTTTTACGATGCTGCTGGTTCGGAGCTCTTTGAGCGGATTACCGAACTGCCCGAGTACTACCTCACAACGACCGAGGAGGCTATTTTCGAGCGCTATGCGGCGGATATGCTTCGCGCTGCCGGAAATGCCTCCACCATCATCGAACTCGGGGCAGGAACAGCCAGGAAAACCATGCTCGTTCTGCGTGCCGCGCTCGCTCAGCACAGCACAGTCAGATTTATGCCCGTGGATGTCTCCGCCTTTGCGTTGAAAGCGGCGCAACGGCGAGTACTCGCAGAATTGCCGCAAGTAACGGTGCAGCCGCTGGTGCTGGATTACACCCAACGCTCTCCCAATCTGGCCGGCTTCCCCGGACCCAGGCTCATTCTCTTCATCGGCTCCAGCATTGGAAACTTTGAGCCGATGCAGGCAAGCGCCTTGTTGCGTCGTCTGCGCTCCACGCTCACTCCTGGAGACTCTCTTCTGCTTGGTACAGATATGCGCAAACCGGTCGATTTGCTGCTGCCCGCCTACGACGACCCGCTCGGAGTTACCGCGCAATTCAACCTGAATGTGCTGACCCGCATCAACCGCGAGTTCGATGCCGACTTCGATCTGGATAGGTTTGAGCACCGTGCAATATGGAACGAGCGTGACTCCCGTATTGAAATGCACCTGATGAGTCGTGCGGATCAAGTCGTGTCTATTCGCGCTCTGGACTTCTCTGTTTCATTCGCTGCGGGCGAGACGATTCATACCGAGAATAGTTACAAATTCACTCCGTTGATGATTGACTCGATGGCGGCAAACGGCGGCTTCCACATCGAAAGAAGTTGGAGCGATGAGCGCGAGTGGTTCACTGTCACTTTGCTTCGGGCTTAGTCTGAAGGTCGTCTGCGTGGAGCCGGGGTGATTTCGATTTATCATCAGGCTCTCCCGGATGTTTCGTCTTCCACAGAATCTGGCGCAGCATACCGAGCCAGAGCACGGCGTCGTTGTGTTCCAACTTCATACGGCCAAGCAGGCGCCGGACTTTTTCCTCGGCCGCACCCTCTCCCGGTGGTTGCACGTAACCGCTTGTGCATAGCGCCTCAAGCATGACTTGGGCGATGCGTTCTACTTCTGCGGCGCTCGCTGGATTTACCTCGTTCGAAGGTGGCACAGTCGCTGTGCCGCGTACCAACTCATAGAGGCATACCGCAACCGCCTGGCCAAGATTCATCGAATCATGTTCGCTGCGAGTGGGGATGCGCATCAGCCAATGGCAGTGGCTCAAGTCTTCGTTGGATAAACCGGATTTCTCTGAGCCGAACAGCAGCGCAACCGGAGAGGTCGCAAGCGCCTGAAGCATCAGTGCAGCGCCCTGCTCCAGCACTCGCAGTGGATGGTGGAGCTCGCGCTCTCCCACTGCGGTAGTGCCAACAACCAGGCCGCAGTCGGCGACTGCTTCAGCGACAGAGCCAAACACCTGCGCGTTCAGTAGCACCTGTGAGGCACCAACCGCGGCACGCGCACCGAGGTAAGAAGGCTCCCATGGAGTCACCAACCGCAGATTCTGAAAGCCGAAGTTGCTCATCGCACGCGCCGCCGCGCCGATGTTCAGCGGATTGCGCGAGCGCACGAGCACTACGCGCAACTGATCGAAGCATGGCCTCGCGTTCTGAGTTGCAAACGGTATGTCCAGAAGAGCCTCACTCGGATGCAGTGGCAATAAAAGATTGTAGCCCGAGGGTGCGCGGAATAGCCTGCTTCACACTTTCTTCTATTTCTTCTCCGTCTCCGGCGCGGGATATTCCGGCAACTTGTCCTTGTTCGAGGTCTGGCGCTTCACTTCCAAATCGTCAAAGAGAATGGATGGACTCAGCACGCTGTGCGGCACCGGTTGGATTTGGTTGTCCACGTTTTGATCATTGCCCGCAGCCACAATATTGCTGCGCATCGAGCGCTGATCCAGGTCGCCAAATACAGCACCGCGTACCAGCTCTTCTCGGCCATCCTGCGTCCAGACGCGATAGAGTAAGCGAGGCGCGTGAACCCCACCCATCGTCTCGACATAGTAGCCATAAGTCAGACCGCGTTCCTTGCAGAGTGCAATCAGCTTCCTCTTGAGTTGCTCGGGGGTGGCTGCGTCGCTTGAGCTGACAACAAGATTTCCCAGCGCCGGTGTGGGCCAACTCAGCGGAAGCGCTGCGCGTCCATGGCCGTTCGAGGAAGGGAAGTCACGAATTGGCTGGCGTCCCAGCAGAAAGTTCACCAGCACGCCCTTTTCAACCAGGGGAACCCGCTGCGCCTTTACTCCCTCGTCGTCCACTTCATAATGCCCAAGCAGTGCTGTACCATGCACAGCGGCCAGTTGTGGGTCATCTGTCAGGTTCAGAAATTCGGGTAGCACGCGTGTTTTGTAACTGCTGGCAAACTGTCCACGCACTCGCGCATTCTGCCCTAAGTCAGGCCTGTTGCCCAGCACGCTGTTGCCGATAAAAGTGGTGAAGATCGTTGAAGCGGATTCCGCCGACAGCAATACAGGGCCGTGATAGTCTTCATCCGCCAATGGAGCTTCACGAAGCTGCTTCAATGACGCCAGCAGCGTGGATGCTCGATCCTCAAACTGCGCCGCCGTGGGAAGATCTTTCAGCGATTTTGCATTGAATTCAGCCGAGCGCTCCAACTGCATTCCGTCGTCGGCCTGCGTGTTGCCGCCGATCGACATGCGATAGAGTTCCTCCCCGGTGCGCACCTCACTTCCCTCGGAGTTCAGGTAATAACGGTTCACCGTCTTGAAGCTCAGAGAAGCGCTAAGCAGTTGCACCTTCGGGTCGCGAGCGTAAAGTCCGGAAGCGTTGCGCAGCATTTTCAGCCATGGCTCACGCTCCACTTTGAGCTTTACCGCCGGTTGCAGCAGTTGTACCGGCTCCGCGTGGGCAAAGTCATCCACCGGATGGTCGATTGTCAACTGCTTCAAGCGGGCTTGCTTATCGGTCAGAGCCTCAACCGCCTGCTTGTAGGCTTTGTCGGTTGCGCTCCACACCTGGAAGCGAAAAGCGCGCTCATCACCGTCGAGTGGAAGCACATCAATCGCGCCCTCGCCGTGTGCGCTGGAACTATCCTGCTTGTAATCGCCCAGTCTGACTCGCACAATCAGAAAGCGAACCTGCGTATGTGCTTCCGAGCGCACGCCTCCAAGCGCGGAGTCGGCCTCCCAGTCATCCAAGTCCACAACCCTGTAGTCGATGAAGTAGGGCGTGGACATATTCTCCAGCCGGAGCTGGCTCTTCGATCGCTCCATCTCCGCCCTCAGGGCGTGAAGTATCGGATCACCTGCATCTTGCACACTCTCCGGAACCGCGGCAAACGTGCAGGTGACGCACAGCAGCACTGCCAGCAACAGCATCAATCGCTTCAGGATGTTCTTCATTATTGCTGGCCTCCTGCGCGAATCGGCGTCTTGGCTTCCTGTTCAAAGCCTGGTGGAGGCATGATCGGCAACCGCTCCTTGGAGTGCGCTTTCTTTTGCACTTCGATTTCCGAAAACAGCATCGCCGGGGCAGCCGCCGAAACTGCAACTCCGCCCGACTCTGCGCCGCAAACTCCGTTAAACACCGCTGTCGTATCGCCGGTCACCAGGATTCGGGTCATCGCAGCCAGTGGCGTGCCTACAATGTTCACCCCTCGTACCAGTTGATCGGGGCGGCCATCGGGGTATACGCGCCAGACAATCACGGGAAGAACCTCGAAGGCCTGCGGCGCCGAACGCTGGGTGAGCGTAAATCCGCCTTGAATATCCTCAAAGTAGAGTCCATACGGCTTACCCTGCTTCTTCACCTCATCGATCAGTTTTTGCCGCAGCTCGGAATCTTTCACCGCGTTGGTCGAGCTGACGATCAGGCTCCCCTGGCGTCCCACCGGCATGAAACCCGTCTGGGAGCGCCCATGCCCATTGGATTGATCAAAGCCCGCAATCGGCATCCGCGACATAAGAAAATTGCGAAGAATTCCGTTCTTGATCACCTCGACCTTGGCGGCAGGCACGCCCTCGTCGTCATATTCGTACCAGCCCGCCAGCCGCGTGCCCTCAAACGTTTTCAGCGTCGGATCGTCGGTGACCGAGAGGAACTCCGGCAATACGGGCTGGTTCAATTTCTTGGTAAATGTCTGGCCCTCTTCGTCGCCGCGCTGACGCTGGCCTTCCAGCCTGTGCCCAAGCACTTCATGAAAAAACACGCCGGCCGCACGGCCTGAGAGCAGAGCAGGGCCATCGTAAGGCTCCGCCACTGGAGCTTCGCGCAGAGCCTTCAGGTCCCTGGCCATTGCTCCCACCTTGGCATCGATCTCCGCCGCGCTGGGCAGCTTGTCCATCGAATCCGCCTGCATGGTCTCAACCCGGATCAGTTCCATCCCATCTTCGGCTCGGGTCTCGGCCTGAATCACGATGCGGATTACTGTCGCAGGCGTTACAATCCGGCCCCCTTCGCTTGAGACAAAGCGTCGCAGCGACTTTTCGCCCATCACCACTACACCTGACGAATAGATGTACGGATAATTTCGGAAGCTGGTCGAAAATCGGCGCACAAAGTTTTCCATCTCCTTCTGCTCCGGAGCGGGTGCTCCTTCCGTGTAACCGCCTTGTGCCTGCGCTGTCTCCATGCTGAAGTCGGCTGACAGGTCATCTTCCTTTGCCTTCACCTGCGCCTTGGTCTGCACGTTGAGAAATGCCGTAGAGGCTTTGCGGTATTCGCTGTAAGTCAGCCGCCAGAGCGCATGAGCAATCGCCTCCGAATCGTCATCGAAGGGCAATGTCTCGGTGATGATCGCCGACGGCCGATTCTCGCCATGCGCGTTGTCCAGCGCCGGAGTGCCCACGCGCATGATGACGTCTGCCATCCGCACGCGACCAGATGTGCTGGTGACCAGGCTGCCGTTCATGCCAACCACCGATGACACCTGCTCGTCGTGCACCGTATAGCTGATGTAGTAAGGGGCCGGAGTCAATTTACCCAGCTCTCCCTTGGCTCGCTGCAATTCTTTTTCCATGCTCGCCAGCACAACGTCATGCTTCCCCGCGGGTGCCGTGGATGCCCATGCCTTCGGCTGGCTGCAAAGAATTGCTGTCAATCCAAGTAGCCCACAAATGCAAATCAGCTTTCTCATCTCAGACATTTCTCTCCCAATTTCCGCAGAGCCGTGCGATTCAGCCGTGCCGGGCTTCGCTGGATACACCGGAGCTACGACCTGCAGGCGTCGCAAAAAACTGTCAATGCTGAAGTGTAAAACAGAGGAGCATGAATCCGCGCGAGAATTCCGGTTCGCGGGTATCTCTAAGCCCGAAAGCAAGGGAAAGACCCTACCGCATTCCTCCCAATGCAAGAGGCCGCCCGAAGACGGCCTCCCGATTGCCAGATTAACGCAAATTAGAAGGTGACACGAGCCGCCAACTGCATAGTTCGCGGGCCTCCTCCACCAAGGTACGGGTTGCCGGTGCCCACGTCCGGAGTGGCTTGAGTCTGCACGAATCCAGATGCGTTGGAACCGGTCCCCAAAAGCCGACCTGTAGAGCCACCCGGCGTAAAGGGCGCAAAGCTGCCAACGCCAAATGCATCGACTGAGAAGCTCGGCATCAGTGGGTTGCTGAAGTTCGCATGGTTGAAAAGGTTGAAAATATCCGCTTGAAGCTTCATCGTGACCCTTTCGGTCAGGTGCGATGTCTTCGCCAGCGTGAAGTCAAAGTTGGTGTAACTGGTTGAGCGGAAGGCGTTGCGCCCTTCGCTGCCTGGATGCTGCGTTCCTGGCACGCAGGCACCCGCAACGTTGTCCCACGTGCATGGCGCGGCAAAAGCAGCAGCATTCAGTAGATTGATGCCCGACGAGTTGATGGTATGGCTGACTTGCGGATTGCTGATGATGTCCGGGCGTCCAAACCATTCCCCCGAACCGTTGTAGTCGCCTTCATACAGGAAGCTGACGGTATAAGGCTGGCCCGTTGCAAAGTTGAACATGCCGTCCAATGACCAGCCGTTGGTCAACCACTTCGCGGACTTGTAGTTGGGCAATGCATAGTTCCAGTACCACTGCACACGATTCCGCACGTCAAAATTCGAATTGGCGCGTTCGCCGTGTGGATTGAAGCTGTTATCGGGTTGCGCGGCGTTGGGGACAAAGTCAAGTCCATCGCTCGCCGTGTCAATTGAGTGCGCCCACGTGTAATTCAGCGTCGAGGTAACCCCATGCCAGTTTTGTATTTTCAGAATCGCCTGCATGGAGTTGTAGTTGGAAAGTGCGCTGGTCTCAACCTGATTGATATACACGAAGTTCGGATAACAAGCGCTTCCGGGTGCAACGCTTGTACCGTTGCTGCAGGTATAAGTGTTCTGAGTGTTGTTCACCTGGTTGAGGTCGGTGAAGCGGAACAGGTGACGTCCTTGCGAACCCACATATCCAATCTGCACCGCAACCTTCTTCGCTATCTGCGATTCCAGGTTCAAGTTGTAAGCAAAGTACCGCGGCGTAACCAGCTTCTGCGACACCGTGAACGCGCTGCTCGCGCTGTAACCGCCGAAAATCGCCGAGCCGTCGGTGGGAATACTAGGGGCAACCGATGTCGCAAAGCCGATGTTATTGAAAGCAGGACCCGCCTGGGCTGGTAATGTGTTCCAAGGTTGGTTGCCAACAAAGAAGTCCTGCGATGGACCGTCATAGAAAACTCCAACGCCAGTGCGAAGCACGAGCTTGCCGTTTCCAAGAAGGTCGTCCACAACGCTCACGCGCGGCGCAAAATTCTTCCAGTCCTTCGGGTAGAGTGTACTGGGACCGCCATTGACGCCTACCTGTGTCAAGCCGTCAGTGGCAGCGTTAAACAAGCTGAACTGATGGTTCTTCTCGCCGACTACGCCAAAGTAATCCCAGCGTACGCCATAGTTCGCCGTTATCCGGTTGGTCAGGCGCCATGAATCCTGGAAATAGGAGCCCATGCCGTTCTGGTAGGTGTAGCGGGTGCTGAACCCACTGGCTGAGCCGCCACTTCCAGTTGCGAGGTACTTGTTGGGGTTATTGCTGCCGAGATCACCCGAAATATTGCCCAGGAGGAAATTATCCAGTGGGGTGTTGATGACGGCTCCCGTAACGCCGTCGTAAGTGGCTCCAAAGCTCAGACTGCCACGATGCCCGGAGTCGATGAAGCTATTGATGAAAGTCCGCCGCCATTCATAGCCCATCTTGAAGTTGTGCTTGCCCTTGGTGATCGAAACGTTTCCAAAGAGCTGGTAGTTGCTGTCAATGCGTCCACGGGAGACGCTGCCGGTTGCGCCAATCGGGCTATATCCGCTTAGGCTGATCGCCGGCAGGCCATAGTCGCGCGATGGAGTGGCATCAGGCGCTAAAGTGTTCAGGCCAATGCTGGCCGGGTTAAAAGCGATGTCCTGCGGAAAGAAATCCTGCAGGAACCGGTTGTAGCCACCGCGAAGTTCGACGACCACATTCGACTTCGGAATCGAAGTGTAGGAGAGCGATGCGATGTTCACGTGCGTCGGCGTTGTGGTGTTGAAGCCCGGTGCGCTGCCGCCTGTGTTGAGCATTCCCAGCGGGAAGCTCTGCGTGCCATGGCCAAAGTAATAGCGCCCCGTCAGCAGGTCGCCTGGGCTGAAGATGTGCAAGTGCTGGTCGATCTTTACGATCACGTTGTCGCTGTTGTTGGAGAACGGCGTGGAGAACGTCTCATCGCCGCTGCCTGAGTCCGGTAGAACACCCCAAGGATTGCGGGCCAGCAATTTCTGGATAACCGGATTGATGATTCCGCCGCCCGACGTAAAGGCCGTGATGTCAGCCTGAGTGGGCACCTTGCCCACCTGCGGCACGCTGCCGTTCTCGCGCTGACCCTCCCAGGCGACAAACCAGAACGACTTATCCTTTACAATCGGCCCGCCAATCGAGCCGCCATACTGGTTGTTTGAAAACGAATTCTTCGGCTGATCGGTAGTGTTGAAGAAGTTGCGTGCGCCCAGCGCATCATTGCGGAAGTACTCAAAGACGCTGCCGTGAATCTGGTTGGTGCCTGACTTGGTCACAATGTTGACCGTCGCGCCGGAGCTGCGGCCAAACTCGGCCTCAGGGCTGCCCGTGACTGGAACCTCCGCCAGCGCATCCGTTGGAAGAATCGTGGAGGGACAGCCCCACACGCCAGCCTCATTGATTGCAGGCAGGTTGCGGTAGCCGTCGTTCATGTCGGTGCCGTCCAGCAGGTAGTTGTTGGAGCGCCCGCGATTGCCGTTCAGGCTGAACAGTCCATAAGAGCCCGCCGATTCTGTCGAACCCACCGGATCGCTTGTCGTGCCCGGAACCAGTTCCAACAGCTTGGTAAAGTCACGGCCATTGATTGGCAACTCAGCTACTTCGGCAGCGGCGATTGTGCCACCAGTATTGTTGGAAGTGGTCTCCACCAGTGCTACATCAGCGTTTACTTCAACCAGTTCCTTCACTTCACCCGTGGCAAGCTTGGCGTCAGCGCGCGCTGGCGAGCCAACGTTCACCGGAACCTGTTTCAACGTCGTGGTTCGGAAGCCCTCTTTCTCAATTGTTACGCTGTAGGTGCCCAGCGGCAATTCTGAGGCCTGATATTCGCCCTGGTCATTGGTGCTCACAGAGCGTGACAGCCCGGTACCGGGGCTGAAGACCTTTACCTGTGCGCCGGCCACCGCCGCGCCCGTGGGATCCGTTACCGTTCCCTGAATGCTTCCTCGGAAGGTCTGTCCAAAGGCGCTACACGCAAATAGAACGGCAAAAAAAACAAATAAAACAGCTACTGAGCGGCTTCTCATTGGCCGGGCTCCTTTTTATTTTTTGTGAAGAAAAGGATGCAAAGATGAGCCCGATAATAACATGAGAGTTCCTGCTCAGGAACAAGGAAGTGAGACGTAGAAGCTTTCAAATAAAAAAAAGGAGGCCCTGGCGGGGCCTCCCTCAGTTTTTCTACCTAATCGAGTCTACCTCTTTCCCTTTTCACCGCCACCACTGTGCCCGCCACCACTTGCGTGACCAGTGGCGCTGTGGCCGGTGTTGCTCGGGTGGCTTGTGCCGCTAGCGCCGCCAGGGCGGCCAGCCGCTGCTGGGCGACCTCCGCCAGGTCGAGTTCCAGCTCCCGCGCCGGGACCATTCGCTCTAGGCGCCCCCCCCGGCCGTCCAGAGTTGGCCATGGGACGGGCTCCACCAGGGCGTCCGGCTGCTCCGCCCGGACGTCCATAGGCACCCGGCCTGCCCGCTCCATAAGCGCCACGGTTGGCCGCGCCACGGTTATATCCACCAGCGGGTCGCGCATAAGCTCCGCGTGCACCAAATCCGCGTCCGGCCGGGCCTCCTGGACGACTAAATCCCCGATTGATCACGGTTGTACTGCGCGTAAAGTAAGCTCCGCGGTTGTAAAACACTGCGTGGTCATGCCAGCCCATTCCCCAGTGCCCCCAACCCCAGCCATAATGTCCCCAAATTCCGATTCCGATTCCGATGCCAAAGCCAATCGCCAATCCGCCCCAGAAAATCCCCGGAGGAGGAGCATAGTAGAAGCCCGGATACATCACGATCGGACCGCCATAAACCGTCCAGGGGTCATACACCGGAACATAGACCACGGTGGGGTTAGCTGGCGCAATCGCAATCGTGCCGCCCTCGTTGGTCACCGTTTGCTGCGGAGTGCTGCGCAACTGTCCTGCACTCTGCGCCTTCAGCCGCATCGCCTGCACGGAATCCATCACATCCTGCGGTTGGTTGTAGTAAGCATTGCCCAAATCCGTGGTCCACTGGATGTTCTTATCCATCTGCGCCAACACGGTCGGAAACGCCGTAAGCGCCTTCACGCTGGGATCCCAGTTCTGAGCTTCCGCTCCGGCGGCAATTCGTTCTGCGGGGGCATTTCCCTGCGCCTGACGCCAGCGGTCAGCTTCTACCACCTGCGTAGGATAAGTGGCAGCTGCAAGAACCTGCGCTACCAGCGCATCCGGATAGAGCGCCATGGGTGCCACTAGCTGATCAAGCTGATCAGCGCTAAGGGGTTGGCCCTGTGGAACTTGCGAGTCCGGCGGTGGCGCTGACTCCTGAGGAGGGATGGGCAATGGCTGTTGTGCGTACGCCTGGCTTTGCCCCATTGGAATCATGATCATCAGCGCGCTGAGGACTACCGCTAGCCCCTGCCGAATCAATTGTCCAATTCTCTTTTCCATGGCAGTTGCAGCCTGCTCTGGCTCAAGTATGCCTTGCAGGGTATTGCGAAAGCGTGAGGTACTTCCTGTGCCTATAACGAATCTCATATGTCTTGCTCCTCAAACGCAGCATACTCAGGCTGCACGTTTGTTCCCCATTCTTACGGGTCGTCAATACAAACCCGGCTCAGGGTGCATAGTTTCGCGGACAGCTTCTGAACCTTCGCACATGCAAGCTCACATGCTCAGAATAGGCCCGCAACCCGCGTCCTGCATCCGCGGCAAGGAGATTATCAATTTTGGGTGGATGCTACAACTCTCTGAAGAAGAAAAGCAGTCGCGCGCACACAACTCAACCTTCACGCAAAGCACCGCGCTGTGTCCGCGCCTTTATTCCAGCTTGCAACTTCGCACTACAGCTTTTTGGCTAACTCTCCTTTGATACCGATTCTGGTGCTGACTGTTCCTGCACCAGTTCCGCCACCGAGCAGATCGACAAAGCCATACCGCATAGCACCATTAAAACTCCGATGAGCGGTTGAGTCGCCAGGCCAATCAGCCCGCCGATCAGAGCCGAGTAGCCGGCCAGCAAAACCCCCACACTGATCAACCTTCTGCGGCTCACACTCTTCGCTCCCATCCAGGCACTCGTGGCTCATCCCGCCAAATCGATCCCGATCAGCAGACAATCCTCATCGCGCCTTTATTCCTCTCCAATATCTCTGCCCAATCCTTTTCTTCCGTTTGCTCTTGAGCGTCAACATTGTTGGCAAAACCAATTGCGAGTACCCTATCCCACTCTCCGCCACAGCGGAAATTGAAAGTATTTATGGTTGCGATCAAGCATAGTTATGTCTCGTTGGCGCGCCCTTCGATCTTCGAGTAAGGTATAGTAACGTTCGCTGATCAGGAGGATTTCAGATGGAAGATATATATCGTCAGGACCGTGCAATAATCCGTGAGCTCATCGAAAACTGGGTTGTTTGGCGCGATACTGCGCACTGGGATGAATTCCGCAAGGTGTGGCACGAGGACGGACGAATGACTGCTTCGTGGAGTCAGTCCACTTTTGAGCAATTCATCAGCAATACCATCCAGGGCATGGACAAGGGCGTAAGTATCCTGCATTTGCTCGGCGGTAGCGGAATTAAGGTCAACGGGAATCGCGCAATTTCACAGACCAAGATGGAAATTTCACAGCGGGCCACCATCGAGGGCGTACTGTGTGACGTCAGTTGCTTCGCGCGCCATTACGACTTCTGGGAAAAGCGCAGTGGCCGCTGGGGTTTGGTATTGCGGGAGTCAATTTACGACAAGTCCCGCTTTGATCCCCTTGAGTCCGGTGCCAAGGTGCCCATCGATCACGCTCTATACGATCAGTTTCCGGTCGAATATGCGCCGCTGGCCTACCTGCAGGAAAAGATCGGATACACCGTCCGTCGTGACATGCCGCATGGCTGGCGCGGCCCCACCGTCGAGGCGCTCTACAAACGTGGTGACTCCTGGCTATCGGGGCAATCGGAAAAGCCCTGGTAGTTGGCCTA
>Ga0316217_10005524_pt1 | contig 13080 bp, 9 predicted proteins | sample 1anoAmetaG_FD_203633 | JGI IMG/M metagenome (GOLD analysis project Ga0316217, IMG submission 203633) | Freshwater microbial communities from Trout Bog Lake, Wisconsin, USA - 1anoA | ecosystem: Environmental > Aquatic > Freshwater > Lake > Hypolimnion/Profundal zone | place: USA: Wisconsin...
GGTCGAGGAGGATCAGCCCCTCGTCGACGTCATGACCGACAAGGCGACCGTCGAGATCACCTCGCCCAAGGCCGGCGTGGTCGCGGCGCTGCATGGCGCGCTGGGGGACATGGCGTCCGTCGGCGCAGCGCTGGTGGAGCTGGAGACGGGCGTCGCGGAGGCCGCAACCGATGCGCCGCCGGTGGTCGTCGAGGAGGCGCCGGCTGAGCCGGAACCTGCGCCTGCGCCTGCTGAACGCGCGCCGCGCCCCGACCCTGTGCGCATGCATTCCCGCACGCCCCCGCCGAAGGACTTTGCCGACGAGCTGGCGCGGCTGAAGCCCGCGGGCGACCGGCCGCTGGCGTCCCCCGCCGTGCGTCGCCATGCGCGGGAGATGGGGATTGATTTGCGCGGCGTGCGCGGCTCCGGCCCCGCTGGCCGCATCGACCATGCCGATCTGATCGCCCACCGCCTGGCCCCGCAAGCGCCGCAGGCCGCCGCGCCCGCCGCCCGGCGCCTTGAAAAGACTGGCCAGACAGAGGTCCGCATCATCGGTCTTCGCCGCAAGATCGCCGAGAAGATGCAGGCGGCCAAGCGCCACATTCCGCACATCACCTATGTGGAAGAGGTGGACGGGACCGATCTTGAGGCCCTGCGCCAGCATCTCAACGCCACCCGGCGGGCGGATCAGCCCAAGCTGACCCTATTGCCCTTCTTCATCCGGGCGCTGGTCAAGGCGCTCCCGGACTTTCCGCAGATGAACGCCCGCTATGACGACGAGGCGCAGATCCTGACCCAGTTCGAGGGCGTGCATGTCGGCATCGCGACGCAGGGGCCGAACGGCCTCCTCGTCCCCGTCGTCCGCCACGCCGAGGCGCTGGACCTCTATGCCTGCGCTTCCGAAATCGCGCGGGTGACGGACGCGGCGCGCCAAGGGACGGCGTCTCGGGAAGAACTGCAGGGCTCCACCATCACCCTGACCTCGCTCGGGCCATTGGGGGGCGTGGTGCACACGCCGGTCATCAACTGGCCGGAAGTGGCCATTGTCGGCCCCAACCGTCTGGTCGAGCGACCGGTGGTCCGGGACGGGCAGGTGGTGGTGCGCAAGATGATGAACATCTCCTCGTCCTTTGACCATCGCATCATCGACGGCTGGGACGCCGCCAGCTTCATCCAGAAGATCAAGGGCCTGCTGGAGCACCCCGCCGCCCTGTTCATCGATTAGGGAGCCTTGCACGTGAGCGATGGGATCAAGGCGAACGTGCTGGTGATCGGCGGCGGCCCGGGGGGCTATGTCGCCGCGCTGCGGGCGGGGCAGCTGGGGCTGGAGACGGTGATCGTGGATGCGGACGGCCTCGGCGGCGCGTGCCTGAACCGCGGCTGCATCCCGTCCAAGGCCCTGATCCACGCTGCGGAGACCTACGCCGCCATGGTGCGCGCCGCGTCCGGGGCGGGGACGATGGGCATTCGTCTGGCGGCTGCGCCCAGCCTCGACCTTGCCGAAACCGTCCGCTGGAAGGACGGGATCGTCCGAAAGCTGAGCACAGGGGTCGGCGCTTTGTTGAAACGCGCCCGTGTGCGTCATATTACGGGCCGGGCGGTGTTCAGCGACGCCAAGACCTGCACGGTGGAAACCGGTGGCCAGACGCTGACCATCCGCGCGCAGAACGTCATTCTGGCGACCGGCGCGCGGCCTGCTGAGCTTTCACACCTGCCCTTTGGCGGCAATGTGATCTCCTCGACCGAGGCCCTGTCCCTTGCACATCCGCCCAAGCGGCTGGTCGTCGTCGGCGCGGGCTATATCGGGCTGGAGCTGGGCCAGGCCTTTGCCAAGCTGGGCAGCGAGGTGACGATCGTGGAGGCGCAAGGCCGCATCCTGCCGGGCTTTGACGCCGAACTCGCCCAGCCCGTTTTGAAGGCCCTCGGCCGGGACGGGATCGGGCTTCATCTCTCCGCCAGGGCCATGGCGGCGACGGACCAGGGGCTTGAGATCGAAACCGCCGAGGGGCTGCGCCAGACGCTGCCCGCCGACAAGATCCTGGTCACGGTCGGACGTCGTCCGGTCACGGAGGGTTTTGGCCTGGACGCCATGGGGGTGGACCTGAAGGACGGCTTTATCGCGGTGGATTCGCAGCTCAAGACCTCCATGCGCGGCGTCTACGCCATCGGCGATGTGACGGGGGAGCCGATGCTGGCGCACCGCGCCTCTGCGCAAGGGGAGCTGGTCGCGGAGGTTATCGCCGGGAAGACCCGCGTCTTTGATCCCGTCGCCATCCCCGCCGTGTGCTTTACAGACCCCGAGATCGTCAGCGTGGGCCTCACCCTCTCGCAGGCCAAGGACAAGGGCTATGAGCCGCACGCGGCCCTGTTCCCGTTCCAGGCCAATGGCCGGGCGCTGACCTTGGGCGAGAGCGAGGGGTTTGTGCGCATCGTCTCCGCCCGCGACGACGGCCGGGTGCTGGGCGTGCAGGCGGTGGGCGCCCATGTCAGCGAGCTTTCCGGCGAGTTCACCCTCGCCCTTGAAATGGGCGCGGTGCTGGAGGATCTGGCCGGCGTCATCCACGCCCACCCGACCCTTGGGGAAGCCTTCCTGGAAAGCGCGCTGAAGGCCCTGGGCCAGCCGCTGCACGCCTAAGCGGGGCTCGTTCGCCCAACCAACGAAACCTGCTTGTATGCTTTTGTTTTAGCAGGGTTTTTATCCCAGGCCGGCGGCCGCTTTTGGGAAACTCTGCCTAGCCCAGGCGGGCCGCGAACGCGGTTCCGGGGGGCAGGACCGCCTTGTCCCCCTTAACCGTCGCGCCGAGATCAAAGGCGCAGGTCCAGGCGCCGGCGGGGAGGGCGGCGGTCATGGTTTCCTCCGCATCCAGATTGAAGATGAAGAGCAGGGTCTTCGGCCCCTCGCCGCGCAAATAGGCCAGCGTGCGGCCCGGCAGGTCGAGGAGGGTCAGCGGCCCCGTCTTCAACTCGTCCTGCCCCCGTCGCCAGGCGAGCCAGCGGCGGGTGAAGGCGAGCACGCTGTTCGGATCCTCCGCCTGCTGATCGACGGCTAAGGGGAGGTGCGCGGGCTCGACCGGCAGCCAGGGCTCGACCGGTGAAAAGCCCGCGAACGGCGCGTCGGATGTCCAGGGCATTGGCGTGCGGCATCCGTCCCGCCCCTGATGATCCGGCCAGAAGGCCAGACCTTCCGGATCGACCAGCCGCTCATAGGGCACCTCGGACTGCGGCAAACCCAATTCCTCCCCCTGATAGAGGAAGGCCGTGCCGCGCAGGGTGGTGAGAAGGGCGATCAGGGATTTGGCGAAGTCCCTGGGCCGGTCCTTGCCCCAGCGGGTGGCGACGCGGGCGACGTCGTGGTTGGAGAAGGCGAAGCTGGGCCAGATATCGGCCTCGGCGTTCAGGATCTCGATCTGGCGGCGCAGGAAGGCCGCGCCGAACTTTTGACCCAGAAACGCAAAGCTGTAGGCCGTGTGGAAGCGCTTTGACCCCCGCGTATAGTCCGCCGTCACCTTCAGGGCGAGATCCGACGACAGCTCCGCCACCATCATCCGCCCCGGCGCCTCATCGGTCACCGCGCGCAGGCGCTCGACAAAAGGCAGGGTCTGCGGCTGGTCGATATTGTAAAGGTGCCGCTGCATGAACCAGGGCTTGACCGCATTGGGATTGTCAGACGACGGATTGTCTCTCAGCAGAGGATCGTGGGTGTAGAAATCCGCCACATCCAGCCGGAACCCGTCCACACCCCGGTCCAGCCAGAACCGCGCGACGCCGAGGATGGCGTCCTGAACCTCCCTGTTGTGCAGATTGAGATCGGGCTGGGAGGTGAGGAAGTTGTGCAGATAGTACTGGCGCCGCCGGCTGTCCCAGGTCCAGGCCTGCCCGCCGAAGACGGCCAGCCAGTTGTTCGGCGCCGTCCCGTCGGGCCTTGCGTCCGCCCAGACGTACCAGTCGGCTTTTGCGTTGTCGCGGCTCTTGCGGCTCTCCGTGAACCAGGGATGCTGGTCGGAGGTGTGGCTGTAGACCTGATCGATAATCAGCTTCAGCCCGCGGGCGTGGCAGCCCGCCACCAGGGCGTCGAAGTCGGCCAGCGTGCCGAACAAGGGATCAATCCCGCAATAGTCCGAGACGTCATAGCCGAAATCCGTCATCGGCGAGGTGAACACCGGCGACAGCCAGATCCCGTCGACGCCAAGGCTCGCAATATAATCGAGCCGTGAGATCAGGCCCGGCAGATCGCCGACGCCGTCCCCGTTCAGGTCCTGAAAACTGCGCGGATAGACCTGATACATCACCGCGCCGCGCCACCAGTTGGGATCTGTGGTCATCAAATGCGCCTTTCGTCAGGGCTTGCGGTTGCGTCCGAAGTTCGGCTCCGGCGACTCCTGACCCGCCGCGACGATGCCCAGCCGGATGGCCCGGGTGCGGGTGAACAGGGCCTCGAGCTTGTCCGCCTCGCCCCAGCGGATGGCGCGGGACAGGGCCTGCAGATCTTCGGTGAAACGGCCCAGGATCTCCAGCACCGCGTCCTTGTTCAGGAGGAACACGTCGCGCCACATCACAGGATCGGAGGCGGCGATGCGGGTAAAGTCGCGAAATCCCCCCGCCGAGAACTTCATCACCTCGCTCTCGGTCACCTGCTCAAGGTCCGCAGCCGTGCCGACAATATTGTAGGCGATGAGGTGAGGCAGGTGGCTGGTGACGGCCAGCACGAGGTCGTGGTGGCGCGCGTCCATCAGCTCCACCTTCGCCCCCATTCCGGTCCAGAAGGCCGACAGCCGCTCGACGGCGGCCAGATACGGCCCGTCATGGCGCTCCTGCGGGCAGAGGAGGGTGAAGCGGTCCCTGAACAGGGTGGAGAAGCCTGCGTCCGGGCCGGACTGCTCTGTCCCCGCCACCGGGTGGCCGGGAATGGAGAAGACGTGGGCGGGGACGGCCGCCTCAAAGGCCTCGGCGATGGCCTGCTTGGCGCTGCCGACGTCGGTCAGGGTCGCGCCGACGGCGAGGGATCCGGCGATCTGTCCGGCCAGAGGGCCGATGGTGGCGGGGGGGGTGGCGATCAGGACCAGATCGGCGCCCTCGACGGCGTTGGTCGCCGTGTCGGTCACGATGTCGGCGAGGCTGAGCTCCCGCACCCGGGCGCGCACAGCGGGGCTGGCGTCATAGGCGACATATGTGCTGGCAAGGCCGGCCTCCTTCGCTGCGCGCAGGACCGAAGAGCCGATCAGGCCGCACCCGAGCACCGCGACCTTCGAATAAAGACTGGACATGAAACCAACAATCCCGGCGCCCGACGCCGAACATGGCGCTGCAGGCGATCAGCTATCAGCTTTGCCGCAGGCGTCCAGCCCGCAGCGTTCAAAAAATGGTCGCCTCAACGCTGCGGCGACGTGGCGGCGGGCGGGGTGACCGGCGCGTGGGCCACCGTGTGGACGACAGGCTTGGCGGCGATCTCCCGCTCCACCTTGTGGATCTGGTCGCCAAGGGTTTCGCACAGGTCGTCATAGGCGCCGTAAGCCCGCTGGCGGCAGGTCTGGTCATACACCACCTTCAGGTCCGCCAGACGCTCCTTCGCCGGTTTCGGCGGCGGATCCGCAGGCGCGGCGGCCGCAGTCGTCGCGTTGGGCGGCGGCGGCGCGGCGGTGGGGGTCGACGCCGGTTCAAGCGCCAGGGCGGCGATGGCGAGGGCCAAGGCGATCATGTGCGTCTCCTGTCAGCCGCGCAAGAGTAGCGGGGTGTTGTGGCGATTGAAGGGCCGGCGCAACAAAAAAGGGGCCCCCGAAGGGGCCCCTGAAATGTCTCCCGGAAGGGAGGCGTTCATTAGAACTTCTTGGTGACCGCAACGCCGTAGGTGCGCGGCTCGTTCACGAAGACGTTCGAGTACAGGCCGGACGAGGCGTCGGTGACGTAGCTGTCCTGGATGTAGGTCTTGTCGAACAGGTTCTTCACATAGGCCTGCACCGACAGCTGCCATTCGCGCTTTTCGGCGGTCACGGACATGCTGGAGTTGGTGTAGGACTTCAGCCGGTCGTGGTCGGAGTTGTAGATCCGCGTATAGGACTCGTCCTGGAAGTAGATGTCATAGCGCGGCGTCAGGTTCCAGCCGTCGGCCAGCGACCACTGATACTGCACGCCCGCCGACAGGGTGAGCTTGGGCGAGTTCGGAAGTTCCTTGCCCTTCAGATCCACAGCCTGGCCTTGCGACACCGCCGTGCCGTCGGCTTTGGTCTGCAAGGCAAAGCCCGAGAAGCCCGGCAGGCCGAGATAGGCGGCAAGACCCTTGGCGGCAGCGCTGGCCGACAGGCCGGCAATGCCTTCGCAGGACATGTAGTAGCTCGGGTTCGTGAACAGGCCCGGCACGATCGCCGGCAGACGCGACGCGGCCGGAAGCAGCGGCTGCGCATTGATGATCCCCTGGACGGTGATGACATCGGTCAACTTGGCCGTGCAGTTCGACGTCTTCAGCGACTTCACCAGCACCAGCGACGGATCGCCCTGGGTCAGGTTCAGCTGATCGATCGACGAGCCGTTGGAGATCTCGGTGTGGAGATAGCCGACGGTGCCGTTGAAGCGCAGCTTGCGGATGGGCTCATAGATCCCTTCCAGTTCGGCGCCGTAGATCTTGGCGTTGACGTTCTCGGTGACCGACGCCCGGTTGATGATCTTGCCGATCTGGTAGCCGGAGTAGTCGTAGTAGAACACGTTGCCGTTCAGCACCATCGATCCGCCGAGGAGGACGTTCTTCGTGCCGATTTCGATCGCGTCGACAAACTCAGGCGCATAGGACGCCGTGGTGCCGCCGATGCCCACCGACGACGGCGAGTTGAAGCCGCCGCCCTTATAGCCGCGCGAATAGGTCGCATAGACGAGGGTCTTGTCCGTGAACGGGGTCGTCGGCGTCCAGTCGATGTTCAGACGGCCCGTGGTCTCCTTGAAGGCGACGGTCTGGGCCTGCGCCGCCGGCAAGGCCGACGTCTGCAGCAGCAGCACGTTGAACGGCAGATCGCGCTTGCGGTCGACCGTGTAACGCAGGCCGCCGGTGACCTTCAGCGTGTCCGTCAGCTGGTAATAGACTTCGCCGAACGCTGCATAGGCGCGCAGATTATAGTCGGTCCGGCTGTCATAGTAGTTGAAGCCCGTGCCGTTCGGCTGGGCGCCAAAGTCCAGCGGATAAGGAACGCTTCCGCCGGCGCTGAGCGTGCCCAGCGCAATGGCTTCAGCCGGAACGTTCAGGCCGTTGCCATAGACGTAGTAGTTGGTCTGGGTCGTATAGTCGACGAAGTTGCCGCCGACGCTGAAGTTCAGCTTGCCCTTGTAGTGCGACTGCAGACGGAACTCTTCCGAAGCCTGGCGGAACACGTTCTGCTGGATGTCGAAGATCCGCAGCGTGTTGGTCGTGCCGACCTGCGGGTCCGCGACCACGCCGCCGATGACCGGCGCGCCGATGACCGACGGGGCGAGGAAGGACGGCAGGTTGAAGGACGTGCTGAACGGCGCGGAGGCGCCGACGCGGTTATAGTCGTCCATGCTGAAGAAGGTGCCGGTCGCATAGCTCGACTGCGAGGACAGGGTCAGGTCGTTGTTCACGTCCCACTGGGCGTTGAACTCGAACGTGTCGCCGCGGTTGCGATAGATCGGCTTGATCGCCCCGGACTCGGTGCGCAGGTCGTGGTTGGTCTTCACGTTCGCATTGAGATCGCCCGACGACAGGCCCAGCGCGCTGCCGTAAAGACCCGCCAGCGATTCGGCCGTGTTGGTCGCGCCATAGGCGTTCGGGCTGTAGAGCGAGCCGTTCGAGCAGCCCTGGCTGAGCTGGTTCTTGGTGATCGTGTTGGTGGCCAGCGGACCGACGGCGGAGAGGCCCGGATCGTTGATGCAGAGCTGCTTGCCCACGCGGTCACGATTGTCGTTCTCGTTGAAGTGTTCCCACATCAGATAGGTGCGGAAATTGTCGTTCGGCTTCCAGCTGGCGGTCAGGCGGGTGGAGTAGAGGTCCCGGTCGTCCTGCTTGGTGTTCAGGACGTCGTTCGTGACGGTCCCGTCGCGCTTTTGATAATAGCCCGCCGCACGCACCGCGAAGGTGTCGCCGAAGGGAATGTTCACAAAGCCGTTCAGCTTGGTGGAATTGAAGTTGCCGACATCGACGGTCAGACCGGCTTCGTAGCGGTCCTTCGGCTTGTTCGTCAGCACGTTCACCGCGCCGCCCGTGGCGTTACGGCCGTACAGCGTGCCTTGCGGTCCGCGCAGCACTTCGACGCGCTCCACGTCGAAGAAGTCGGAGGCGCCGAGGTTGTTCGAGACCAGCGGCACGTCATTCTCATGCACGCCGATACCGGCGTCCGCGCTCGTCGAGCCGGTGCCCTTGGTGCCGATGCCGCGGATCTGGAAGTTATAGCCGCCAAAGTTCGAATGGGCGAAGTTGACGTTCGGGATGGCCTTCAGAAGGTCTTCACCGCCCGCGATCTGCTGGGTCTTCAGCGAGTCCGCAGAAAAGGCCGAGACGGCGATCGGCACGTCCTGAATGGCTTCTTCGCGGCGCTGCGCCGTGACGACCAGGGTCTGAACGACGCTGGTTTCATTGTCCTTCGGCGCGGCGTTGGCTGCAAAGCCGTGGGTGGCCAAACCGAGGGTCGCCGCCGAAACGCCAAGCGCAAGCACGCTGCGCAGACGCATTGCATCTGTCATGGTAATCCTCCCGACCCCGGGCGGCCCACTTGTCGGGGCTCTGCGCGGGGTGTTTTTCCTCGAGCGCCGCGTGCAACGGGGTCACCCCCATGACGCCAGACCGCAGCATGCCTGACGATGCCTTGTTTTGGGCACAAGCCCGGACAGTCTGTCAACATGGGCTTTTTTAGTGGCGACGGTATTTTGCACGGAAACATCCGCGACTGTTGCCAATTCACGTCGGTATTGCGACGGTCGCGGCCGTGGTCTTGGTAAACACGCCTCCAATTCTGGACGGTCGGGCTTGAAGGCTGAAAAGATTGGCGATTGCCGCGCCTTCGCTCGGTTCCTGGGCGATGCGGTCTTTACCTTGGCCTTGGCAAAGCTTAGCTGACCTCCCATGACCGCTTCCGCCGCTTCTTCGCCCTCCGCCGCGCTGGTGCTATTTTCCGGCGGCCAGGATTCCAGCGTCTGCCTCGCCTGGGCGCTGCAGCGATATGCGCGCGTCGAGACGGTGGGATTCGACTACGGCCAGCGCCATCACGTGGAGATGACGGCCAGGCTGAAGGTCCGCGACGGCCTGATCGCCGCCTTTGCGCACCTCGCGCCGCGGATCGGGCCGGATCATGTCCTCGACCTGAAAGGTTTTGGCGCGGTGGCCCTGTCGGCGCTGACGGCGGACCGGGAGATTGCGCTGCGGGACGGCGGCTTGCCCACCACCTTTGTTCCTGGTCGCAACCTGGCGTTTCTGGTCTATGCCGCCGCCCTTGCGGACCGCCGCGATATCGATGTCCTTGTCGGCGGCATGGGGGAGGCGGACTATTCGGGCTATCCGGACTGTCGCCGGTCCACGCTGGATGCGCAGGTCCAGGCCCTGTCGCTGGGGATAGAGCGGCCCTATCGCCTGGAAACGCCGCTGATGGCGCTGGACAAGGCGGGCGTCTGGGCGCTCAGCCATGAGCTGGGCGGCGAGGCTCTGGTGAACCTGATCGTTGAGGAGAGCCACACCTGCTATCGCGGCGACCGCGACCATCGGCACGCCTGGGGCTATGGCTGCGGCGACTGCCCGGCCTGCGATCTGCGGGCAAAGGGCTATGAGGCCTGGCGCGCTGGTGGATCAGGGGCGCCAAGGTCGGAACGGGACCAGTAGCGCATGAGCTATGCGGTCAAGGAACTCTTTCTGACCCTTCAGGGCGAGGGGGGGCAGGCGGGCCGCGCCGCCGTCTTCTGCCGGTTTGCGGGGTGCAATCTGTGGTCGGGGCGCGAGGCGGACCGGGCGACGGCGGTCTGCACCTTCTGCGACACCGACTTTGTGGGCGTGGACGGCCCCGGCGGCGGACGCTTTGAGTCGGCGGCGGCGCTGGCGGCGGCCTGCGCGGCGAAGTGGCAGGGCGGGGATCGGCGCCTGGTGGTGTGCACTGGGGGGGAGCCGCTGCTGCAGCTGGATGACGACCTGATCGCCGCGCTGCATGGGCACGGCTTCGAGATCGCCGTCGAGACCAATGGCGTGATCGCCGCGCCGTCAGGGATCGACTGGATCTGCGTCAGCCCGAAGGCGGGCGCGGCCCTGGCGCAAACCCGCGGGCAGGAGCTGAAGCTGGTCTTCCCGCAGGCCCTGGCGCGGCCCGAAGCCTTTGCCGGGCTCGATTTTGAGCGGTTCTACCTGCAGCCCATGGACGGGCCGGACCGCGCCGCGAATACGGCGGCGGCGATCGCCTATTGCCTTGAGCATCCGCAATGGCACCTCAGCGTCCAGACCCATAAATATCTGGGCATTCCCTGATCGCGCCCTTGAGATTCTCTTCAGAGGTGAGACGCTCTTGGGAGGTGAGACGCTCTTAAGAGGCTTCGCGATGTTCGACCGGCGAAGCTCTTAAGAGGCTTCGCGATTTCCGAAATGCATGTCCGCCAGCGCGTCGAGCGTGGCGTAGCGCGCGCTCTTGCGGGCGCGGATGTCGGCCTTTTCAGCCGCCTTGCGCTCTTTGCGTTCGTTGCGCTTGGACTCAAGAGCGGCCAGCTCCATGTCGGCCTTTTCCTTGGCCGCCGCTTCCTTGGCCTGTAGCCTGGCCAGACGGAACGCCTCGCGCTCCTCCGCCTTCAGCTCGGCCCGGGTCTTGAGCTCCGTGGCCATGACGGCGGGTTTCGGCTTGAATTTCGCCAAAGTGGCCTTTCGGGCTTCCGCCGACGCTGAGAGGCGATCATTGAAACCCGTCTTGATCTTGTCGCGCATGAAATCCTGATTGTCCGTGAAAGTGGCGACCTTGTGCCAAATATTCGGCTATTAAGCAATGACGAACACGGTGATTGTGGTGTTTCCGGTGCGATTAGGCCGGATCTACCAGATCTTCACCCGGTCTGCGGGGCTAAGATAGAGCGCATCCCCCGGCTTCACGCCGAACGCGTCGTACCAGCCGTCCACATTGCGCACGACCGCATCCACCCGCGCCTGGCCCGGAGAGTGGGGGTCGGTGTGCAGTCGCTGGCGCAAAGCCTCTTCCCGGAACTTCGACCGCCAGATCTGGGCGTAGCCTAAGAAAAAGCGCTGGTCGCCGGTGAACCCGTCGATCATCGGCGCAGACTTGTCCCCCAGATGGGCGTGATAGGCGTCCAGCGCAATATTGATTCCGCCAAGATCGCCGATATTCTCCCCCAGGGTCAGCTTGCCATTGATGTGCTCCCCCGGCAGGGGTTCGATCGCGTCGTACTGGGCGGCGAGCCTCGCCGCACGGGCGTTGAAGCGCTCGGCGTCCTCCGCCGTCCACCAGTCCTTCAAAGCGCCGTCGCCGTCCGACTTGCGGCCCTGATCGTCAAAGCCGTGGCTGATCTCGTGGCCGATCACCGCGCCGATGGCCCCGTAATTGACCGCCGCGTCCGCATTGGGATCAAAAAACGGCGGCTGCAGGATGGCCGCGGGGAAGACGATCTCGTTGAAGGTCGGATTATAATAGGCGTTCACCGTCTGCGGCGTCATGTCCCATTCTGCGCGATCCACCGGCTTGTCGAGACGCGCAAGGTCCCGCCGCCAGTCGGCGGCCTCCGCGCGCAGAACATCGCCGACAAGATCGTCTCTGCGGATCTCGACCTCCGCATAGTCGCGAAACCTGTCCGGATAGCCGATCTTCACATGGAACTTGGCCAGCTTGGCCTTGGCCTCAGCCTTCGTCTTGGCGCTCATCCAGTCCAGCCGGTCGATGCGGGCGCCAAGGCTGGTGCGAAGATCGGCCACCAGCCCCTCCATCTTCGCGCGGGAGGAGGCGGGAAAGTGCTTTTGCACATAGACCGCGCCGACAAGCTCGCCAAGTTCGGCGTCGACGAGGGAGACGCCGCGCTTCCACCGGACAGGCTGTTCGGGCTGGCCGCTCAGCACCTTGCTGCGGAACGCAAAATGCGCCTCATCAAAGGCGTTGGGCAGATACCCGGCCAAGGTGTCGATGACGCCGAACGCCATCCAGGCCTTGAGCGTCGGCAGGGGCGTCTCGGCGAAGATCGCGGCCTTTTTCGGGAAGGCGGTCTTGTCGGACAGGATGATGCGACCCACCTTGCCAAGGCCTGCGGCTTCAAGCTCCGGCGCGAAGGCGAAACCGGGCGCAAGGGCGGCCAACTCGTCCGGCGTGACGGGGTTGTAGGTCTTGTCGGGGTCGCGGAACTCGGCCCGGTCCCAGCTCGCCTCCGCAAGGCGGGTCTCGAAGGCGAGCACGTCGGCGGCGGCGGCCTCGGCATTGGGCCATCCGGCGAGGGTCAGCATCTTTGCGATATAGGCCTGATACTTGGCCCGCGCCTCGGCAAAAGTGGATTTGAGGTAATAGTCCTTGTCCGGCAGGCCAAGCCCGGTAGAGCGGGAATAGACCGCGTAACGGTCGGGGGACTTTTCATCCGCCTCAATACTCAAGCCGAACAGGGCGCCATAGGGTGCGCCCGGCGCGCCCATCAGAGCCGCCAGCGCCTCCCGTGATGAGGCGTCAGAGATGGCCTTGAGGGGGCCTGCGAGGGGCGCAGCGCCCAAGGCCTCGATCCGGGCGGCGTCCATGAAGGCCGCGTAGAGATCGCCGATCTTGGCCGTGGCGGGGGTTGGCGCGCTGGCCGCCGCCTCGAGAATGTCGTGGACCTGCTGTTCGGAGCGAATGCTGAGGATGACAAAGCTGCCGATACTGGTCCGGTCCGGCGGAATGGTCGTGGTATCCTCAAAATGGCCGTTGACGAAGCGATCAAAATTGTCGCCGGGGCGCGTGGCCCGATCAGCGCCGCTGAAGTCCACGCCAAAGGCGCCAAGCTGGGCCGCCGGCGGGCTCGCCGCATGGGCTGCGGTCAAAGGCAGGCTGAGGGCGGCGGCGGCCAGAAGGGCTGCGCGAAGGCGGGGGGATGGGGACATGGCGCGATGAAACCTTACGCGACCGCGCGGACAATACCGACGATCGCTATGATGTTAAGACATGAGGGCGAGAC
>Ga0316217_10005525_pt1 | contig 13079 bp, 11 predicted proteins | sample 1anoAmetaG_FD_203633 | JGI IMG/M metagenome (GOLD analysis project Ga0316217, IMG submission 203633) | Freshwater microbial communities from Trout Bog Lake, Wisconsin, USA - 1anoA | ecosystem: Environmental > Aquatic > Freshwater > Lake > Hypolimnion/Profundal zone | place: USA: Wisconsin...
TGCTCGACGCGCTGCTCCGCACGCGGGCCGAGCGCCTCGAGCGCCCGCTGGATCGTGGCGGCATCAAGGTGCTTGCCTGCGACGTCTCGTACGAGCTGCTTGAAGTTCATCGCGGTCATCCTGGTGGTTGGGTCCCCCCCACCGACCGCCCCTCGAACGAGGAGTACGGCCCATGCAGCGACGACGAGACTTTACCACCCGGCGGCTCACCCGCAAGCGGTGGCGCCGGGACGCCCCTCGCGCGTGGACCATGGAACCGTTCTAGGATGCCGCCCATGTCCACCTGGCACTGCGGCTGCTCGACGTCGCACGGCACTCCGCGTCTCGTTGTCCTGACGGGCGGCCCCGGGGCGGGCAAGACCGCCGTCCTCGAGCTCATTCACCACCACTTCTGCGAGCACGTCGCGGTGCTCCCGGAGGCGGCGAGCATCGTCTTCGGGGGCGGGTTCCCCCGGAGGACCTCCGTCATCGGACGGCAGGCGGCGCAGCGGAGCATCTTCCGCGTGCAGCGGGAGCTCGAGCGGCTCGCGCTCGAGGAGGGGTCGGCCTCGATTGTCCTGTGCGACCGCGGGACGCTCGACGGCGCCGCGTACTGGCCCGGCGACAGCCCCTCGTTCTTCCGCGAGAACGAGACCTCGCTCGACGCCGAGCTCGCGCGCTACGCCGCCGTGATCCACCTCCGGACGCCCCCCGCTGGCAACGGCTACAACCACGCGAACGCGCTGCGCATCGAGTCGGCCCGGGAGGCCGCGGCGATCGACGCCAAGATCCTCGACCTCTGGGCGGCACACCCGCGCCGGTACGTCGTCGAGAGCACCCGCTACTTCCTGGAGAAGGCGGCCCGCGTGGTAGCGCTCGTCCGCGCCGAGGTCCCCGAGTGCTGCCGCCCGGACGACCAGGCCGCTACAAGTGGGGCTTCGCTCCTGGCGTGAGGCGCATCCGGGCATCGACGGCGATCGCCCCCTGACCTCGGGGGAGCACCTCGAGCGGGTTCAGCTCGAGCTCGGCGAGCTCCGGGAACGCCTCGACCAGCGCCGACAGCCGCTGGATGACGCCGAGGAGCGCCTCGCGGTCGACGGGTGGCGTGCCGCGGAATCCGTCGAGCAGCCTCGCGGCGCGCAGGCCGTCCATCATCTCGGCGGCGTCGACGTCCGAGACGGGCGTGATCCGGAACGCGACGTCGCGCAGCAGCTCCACCTGGACGCCGCCGAGCCCGGCGACGACGAGCGGGCCGAGCGAGGGGTCGAGCGTCACGCCGACGAGCGCCTCGAGCCCCCCCTCGATCTGCTTCTGGACGAGGAGCCCCTCGAGGCGGTGCCCCGCGTCGCGGATCCGGTCCACCATCGTGGCCGCCGCGGCCTCCACGGCCGCAGCGTCCCGTAGCCCGACGGCGACTCCGCCGACGTCGCTCTTGTGGATGAGGCCGGGCGCCACAGCCTTCAAGACCACGGGGTAGCCGATCCTGTCGGCGGCGAGCACGGCCGCCCCGGCCTCAGGCGCGACCTCCTCGAACGGCGCCAGCTCGATCCCCACGAGACCCAGGATCTCCTGGACATCCCTCGCGGACGCCCAGAGCGTGTCGGTGGCCCCGAGGAGGACGCGCTCGACGACGCGACGCACGGCGCGCACCGTCGCCCGGTCGAGGACGACGACGTTCCCCTGCGGGCGCCTCCGCCAGCGCGCGCACGCGACCGCGGCCGAAAGCGCGATCGCGGCGTTCTCCGGGAAGGCGTACGAGGGGATGTTGCCACGCGGTCCGCCCGCGAGCGTCGGCGGGATGCCTCGCGTCCCCATGAACACGGTCGCGATCGGCTTGCCGGGCGGCACGGTCCCGGCGCCCGTCGCGACGGCGGCGGCGACCTCCTCGGGCTTCGTGACGAGCGGCGGGATGTAGATCACCACGAGCGAGTCGACTGCCGGATCGGCGCCGACGAGCTCGATGGCGCGCGCGTACTGCTCCGGCGTAGCGGACGCGACCATGTCGACGGGGTTCTTCACGCTCGCCGCGGGGGGGAGGAACGCCCGGAGCTTCGCCTGAGTCTCCGCGGACAGGACGGGCAGCGTGAGGCCCCGCGCCTCGCACGCGTCGGCGAGCAGGATCCCGGGGCCGCCGGCGTTCGTGACCACGCCGACCCGCGGCCCCTCGGGGAGCGGCTGCGACGAGAGGAGCGTGACGACGTCGAAGAGCTCCTCGAGCGTGTTCGTCCGGACCACCCCCGCCTGCGCGAAGAGCGCGTCGACTCCGACGTCCAGGCTCGCGAGCGCCGCCGAGTGGCTCGCGGCGGCCCGCGTCCCCGCCGCCGACCGCCCCGACTTCACGGCGACGATGGGCTTCTTCCGCGCGACGTCGGGGGCGATGCGGGCGAACTTGCGCGGGTTGCCGAAGCTCTCGAGGTAGAGCGCGATGACCTTCGTCTTCGGGTCGTCGGCCCAGTAGAGGAGCATGTCGTTGCCGGAAATATCGGCCTTGTTTCCGACGGAGACGAAGTCGCCGATCCCCATGTGGAGCTCCACCGCTCGCTCGAGCATCGCGAGGCCGAGCGCGCCGCTCTGCGAGAGGATCGACACGCCGCCAGCGGGGGGGAAGCTCGAAGCGAAGGTGCCGTTCATCGGGCAGTCCCGGCTCGCGTTCAGGAGGCCCATGCAGTTGGGCCCCACCATGCGCATCCCCGCGGTCCGCACGATGTCGGCGATGCGGTCCTGGGCTCCCCGCCCCTCCGCCGACACCTCGGCGAACCCGGCCGAGATGACGACGACTCCGCGCACATGGGCCCGGGCGCAGTCGATGACGACCTCCTCGACCGCGTGGGCCGGGACCGCGATGATGACCAGATCCACCGGCTGCCCGATGGCCGTGACGCTCGGGAAGCAAGGGACGCCGTCGATCTCGGTGGCCCGCGCATTCACGGCGTAGACAGGCCCGCGGAACTCCGAGCGCAGCAGGTTCTGGACGATCGCCCGCCCGATGCTCGTCTCGCCGCGCGACACGCCGACGACCGCGACGCTCTTCGGCTCGAAGAGCGCCCGCACGCTCTCTGCGCCAGCGCGCTTCTCGCGCTCCATGCTCGCGCGGAGGAACGCGTCGGTCCTGTCAGTCGGGAAGGTGACGTGGAAGACCCCGGCCTCGAGCGACTGCTCGACGACGAAGCCGCTCTCACCGAAGACCTGAAGCATGCGGGCGTTGTCGGAGAGGACGTCGGCCTCGATCTGCTCGACGCCGCTCGCGCGAGCGATCTCCGCGAGGTGCTCGAGGAGGATCGTCCCGATGCCGCGCCCCTGCGAGGCGTCCTCGACCGTGAAGGCTACCTCGGCGCGAGGGGACGCCGCGTCGATGGTCCCGTCTCGCCGCACGCGAACGTACCGACCGACGCCGACCATGCGCTCGCCGCCTTCGGGAGTGCGGGCGACGACCGCGAGCGCGACGTGTGCGTTGAAGTCGAGCTCCGTCAGGTAGACGAGCTCTCGGTCCGTCAGGCTCTCCTTCGCGCCGAAGACCCGGTACCGGACCGACTGCGGGCTGAGGCGCGCGAAGAGCTCGGACATATGCTGCTTGTCCGAGGGGCGAACGGCACGGAGCGTCATCGAGGCGCCGTCCCGGAGGACCACCGGCTCGGCGTAGTCGTGAAGAGGGGTGGTTTGCATGAGCTCCATCGAGATCCGGGGGTTGGCCAGTCGAGGCGGACTGGAAGCCTCCCCGGGCGGTGCGTACGCGCGCCGTGTGACAGGCGTGTGACGCTGGAAGCGTCAGCGCGGGGCGGCCTCGCGATCGTCGTGGCATAGCAGGTGAACCGTCGGTCGAGCCACGCCGTCCGGTCCCCGGGAGAGCCGCTCCGGGTGGCCAGAGTAATGCATGGGGAACGGCACCCCCGTGGACACTCTCGGCGCCAATCGACCCGCGGGCGGCAAGGAGCCCGCTCCGCTGCCACGGCAGCCCCCTGCGCCCTGGTGGAGCCGGTGGGCCCTCCCCCTCGCGCTCGCGACGCTGACGGTGTGGTGGGTCCTCGGGACCCATGCTCCGCAGGCACCGGGCGTCAGCTACACGGAGCTCTACTCGCTGATCGAGCAGGGGAAGGTCCAGTCGCTGGTCCTGTCGGGGCAGCAGGTCTCGGGGAAGCTCAAACAGGAAGAGCTCCCGGGGGGGAAGAAGGGGCGCGACTTCCAGAGCGTTCTGCCGCAGCAGGACGACCGCGACCTCCTCCCGCTGCTCCGACAGCAGCACGTCGAAGTCACGATCAGCACCGAACACACGAGCCTCATCGAACAGATAGCGCTCAGCTTGCTTCCATGGGTCGTCATCCTGGGCGGGTGGATCTGGCTCTCCCGGAGGATGCAGCGCGCGGGTGGGGCGGGGCTGCCGTTCGGAGGGATGGCCGCGCGCCCCCACCGCGTCGAGCGACAGGACGGGACGCGCGTCCGCTTCGATGACGTCGCGGGCCTCGCCAGCGCAAAGCAAGATCTGCGAGAGGTCGTGGACTTCCTGCGCGAGCCCGGGCGCTTCCGGCGCCTGGGAGGAAAGCTCCCGCGGGGGGTGCTCCTGGTAGGCCCGCCAGGCACCGGAAAGACGTTGCTCGCCCGCGCCGTGGCCGGCGAGGCCGACGTCCCGTTCTTCTACGTGAACGGATCCGAGTTCATCCAGCTGTTCGTCGGCGTGGGCGCGCAGCGCGTCCGCGAGCTCTTTGACGAGGCGAAGAAGGCGGCCCCGTCGATCGTCTTCATCGACGAGATCGACGCCGTGGGGCGGTCACGCGGCGCGGGCCTCGGAGGCGGCAACGACGAGCGCGAGCAGACGCTCAATCAGCTGCTCTCCGAGCTGGACGGCTTCACGCGCAACGACCTGACCGTCGTCCTTGCCGCGACGAACCGACCCGACGTGCTCGATGCGGCGCTCCTGCGTCCCGGGCGCTTCGACCGGCGCGTCGTGATCGACCGACCCGAGAACAAGGCCCGCGCGGCCATACTGCGCCTCTACACGAAGGACAAGCCGCTCGGGCCCGACGTCGACCTCGATCTCCTCGCGGCGAGCACGCCGGGGTTCTCGGGCGCCGACCTCGCCAACCTCTGCAACGAGGCGGCCCTGACCGCGACACGGCGCGGCGCGGACGCAATCGTCGGGGAGGACTTCGCCGCGGCCATGGACAAGATCGTCCTCGGCGACCCGCGCGAGACCCTCCTCGAGCCCGACGAGAAGCGGCGCGTCGCCATCCACGAGTCCGGGCACGCGGTCGTCGCCCACTTCACCCCGGGCGCCGAGCCGGTCCGGCGCGTGTCGATCCTGCCGCGTGGCTTCGCGCTCGGGGCGACCCAGCAGATCGAGGCCCCCGATCGCCACCTCGTCACGCAGCCGGAGATCGAGGCGCGGCTCGGCGTGCTGATGGGGGGCTACGCCGCGGAGTCGCTGCTGCTCGGGAACGTCTCCTCGGGCTCCGAGAGCGACCTGCGGGTCGCGACGGATCTGGCGTTCAAGATGGTGGCGCACTACGGGATGAGCGCCAGGGTGGGACCGGTGTTTCACGAGCAGCGCCTCGAACACCCGTTCCTCGGGCAGCGGCTGGCGACCGACGGCGGCGTCAGCGATGCCACTACGCACGCCATCGAGGATGAGGCTCGCGTGGTGCTCGTGCGCGCCCTCGAGGTGGCCAAGCGGACGATCGACGCGCACCGGGGGTCGCTCGACCGCGTCGTCGCCGCGCTCCTGGAGCACGAGACCATGGAGAAGGGGGCGCTCGATCCGCTGCTCGCCGACGCGGCGCTCGCGGGGCCGGCCGCGCCGGGACCCGACTGACGCCGGCGAACCCCGGCTACAAGCCCGCCGCATCGGGAGGGCCCTTCCACGAGTCAGAGCGGCGCCACGCTCCGGGAGCAGCGGCGCACCTCTTGCGCAAGGAGCGCAGAAGCTTCGCGGCCGGAACGAAGGTCTCCGGAATCCTCCGGCGGAACTGACCGCGCCGACGGGCGCCGGGGCGGGGGACCCTGTGCTCCGAGCGGCGTGTTGCGGGCCGCTGAGGCCAGATCGCCGGAACAATGCAAGACTTGTCCCACGACCACGCGCCCTGGCGGAGCCCTCGCCGGAGGCCACTGGTCGGCGGAATGACCCCCGACCTGCGCGGGCATGACGTTCGCTTGATCTCGGCGCATGAGAGTTCCCGTCCGCTCCCAGCTTGTCGTGGGAGCGGAGGTGCCGGCCACGCGGCCCTGGGTCTTCTGCCCGGCCCAGAACCGCTCGGTCGACTGCGCGGAGTGCCGGAACTGCCCGCGACTGGTCAGCTTTCCCGAGAGCGTGAGCGAGCCGGGCGCCTACGTCGAGTGCAACGCGGTGGAGCCCACGCCGCTCGGCGCCCCGCAGGACCGCGGGCAGACGGCTCCGATCGGCGCGCTCGCCACGCCGCGCGTCGTGTGCGTGGACGCCGAACTCTCCGTCGAGCGTCTCTCCGCGGCGTTCCGCGAGTGGTCTGGGGTCGAGCTCCCCGTGATCGACAAGGGCGGGCGGTTGGTCGGAACGATCCTTCGAAGCGACTTCGTGCGCGCCCGGAGGCCTGGCGACGCTCGCCCATCGTTCGAGCAGACGCATCGCGTGGCCGAGCGGGTGAGCCGGGCGACGGCGCTCCACGAGAGCGCGAGCGTTCAGCACGCCGTCCGGGTCCTGGCGAGCCAGCGCGCGCGGACGCTCATCCTCGTCCAGGACGAGTACGTGGTCGTGGGCGTGCTCACCGACCTCGAGCTGCTGCTCGGGATGAGCCGCCTCCGGCGACAGCCACCGGAAGGCTCTACGCCATGAGCGCCGGCGCAGACTCCGCCAGGCCGTACGTCGTCGTTGCAGGCGCCGAGGACGGACCGGACGGCGAACGGGTCATCGAGGCTGCCGCCGCCAGCCTCGGCAACCGCGTCGGCGGCGAGCTGCACATCCTGCACCTGTCGCCGGAGTCCGAGCTCCGCTCGGAGGCAACGCTCGCCCTACTCGAGCACGGGCGGAGCTCGATAGCCAGGGTCGCCTCGGAGCAACACGCGGCGCCGCAGGGGCGCGTCTTCGTGCACATCCGCTCGGGCTCGCCGTGGAGAGAGATCGTCGACGAGGCGCGCAAGCTCCCCGCGGATCTCATCGTGGTGGGGACGCACGGCCGGACCGGAGCCGCACGTCTGCTTTTCGGGTCGCAGGGGGAGCAGGTGCTCCGCCACGCCCCGTGCCCGGTCTTGGTCGTCCGCGGCGCCCATGCCACGACCGAGGATGCGCCCGAGATCGAGCCCCCTTGCCCCAGCTGCGTGGAGGTCCGTAAGAGCTCCCAGGGGGCCTCGGAGTGGTGCGAGGTGCACGCGAAGCACCATGTGACCCCCCACCTCCACTACTCGTTCCCGCCAGGCTTCGGCGCCGGCTCGTGGCTGTTTCGCCCCTGAGACTGCTCGGGGCTTCGCTCAGCGCGCCACCGACCCGAGAGCGCGCTCCTTCGGCGCGTCCCACCACCCTCCACCCAGAGCGACATAGAGCGCGACGGTGTCTTGCAGGCGCTGGGCGACCGCCTGCACGTAACCGACGCGAGCGAGCAGGTACTGGCCGTCGGCCACGAGCACCTGAAGGTAGTTGCCGACCCCCGCCGCGTAGTTCGCCTGGACGAGCTTCATCGCTCCCTCCGCGGCCTCCACCGCCTCGGTCTGGGCGTGGAGCGTCTCGGCGTCATGCTGCAGGGCCCGCAGGGTGTCGGCCACCTGCTCGAAGGCGGAGAGCACCGTCTGACGGTAGGTCGCCAGTGCGGCGTCGTGGGCGTCGATGGCCGCCTTCCGCTGGTACCAGAGGGTCCCACCCTGGAACACCGGCTGCGTGACGCCCGCTGCGAGGCTCCAGAGACTCCCCGGCCCCCCTCCCGTGCTCGCGAGGCCGTAGCTCGCGTTGAGGGTCAGGCTCGGGAACATGGCCGCGGTGGCGACGCCGATGTTGGCGCGCGCCGCGTGGAGCACCGACTCCGCCATCAGGATATCGGGCCGCTGGCGGACGAGCTCGGAGGGGAGCGCCTCGGGGAGATCGCGCGGCAAGGCGATGTCGGTGAGCGAAATCGTCGGCTGCCTCCACTCGCCGGGTGTCCGACCGGAGAGCGTCGCAAGCAGGTTGGCGGCCTGGTCGATCTTGGTCTCGAGCGGGGGGAGCGTCGCCTCGGTGCTGGCGATCTGGCTCTGGATCGAGAGGACGTTCGCCATCGAAATGGTGCCCCCCTCGGCCTGCGCCCGCGTGATGCGCAGCTGCTCCCGCTGCAGCGCGATGGAGGCCTGGGTTGCGTCGATCTCGGCCCGGTACGCAGCCTGGGCGATGAGCGTGTTGACGACGTTCCCGGAGAGCATCACGTACGTCCCCGCGAGCGCGTACCTCTCGTCGTCCATCTGCGCCCGGAGCGACTCGATCTGGCGCCGCTGCCCCCCCCAGAGGTCGAGCGCGTAGCTCACGTTCGCGGACACCGTGAGCAGGTTGAAGGCGTTCGCAGGCCCCTGGATGATGCCTGGGGCCGGGTTGTACTTCTCGCGGCTCGCGCCGGCGGTCAGGCCGGCGTGCGGGAAGAAGACGCCGTAGCCGGCCCGCACGTTGTCCTGGCTCACGCGCAAGTTCGCGCGCGCCGCCTCGAGCGAGGCGTTGTCGGCGATGCAGCGCTCGACGATCGCGTCGATCTGCGGCGAGGCGAAGAGCCTCCACCAGTCGGCGGTGACCTTCTGGCCGACGACAAATCGCTGGGCCTTGCCGTCGGCGACAACGGTCGACTCCGGGAGCGACCTGTCGGTGATGGCGGCGCCCTTCGGGGCGTCGGGGCGGACGAAGTCAGGGCCGACGGCGCAAGCAGCCACCGCCACGCCCGACGCGAAGGCGCAAGACGCGAGCAAGGGCCGCCATGTAGGGTGTCGCGGTCGCATGGCCGGCCTCAGTCCTGCCCGATGTAGACGTCGACCAGCTCGCCGGGGAAGACCTCGACGCCGGGGATCGGCGTGAACCGGAAGATGACCGGCAAGACCCGGACGTCGACCTTCTCCTGCCGCTGGTTCGACAGCTCGATCTTGGGCGAGACGTACGGCTGCACGCGCACGAACTCGAGCGGAATCTTGGTGTTCGTCCCGCGGATGAACATCTGCGCCTTCATCTTGTCGCGCGGCGGCAGGCGGGGGATGAGGATCTCGTCGACGTAGACGCGGACACCGAGCGTCCCCTTCGACGAGCCCATCACGAGCACGGGCCCGAGGGCCTGCGTGTAGCTGTCGTACGCCCCCTGCGGCGAGACATAGCTCCCCGCCGTGCCGGCGACCGACAGCACGACCCCGTCGACCGGCGCCTTGATGGTGTACTTGGCGAGCAAGGCAGTCGAGGCGGCGTAGGCCTTCGAGAGCGCCTCCTCCTGCCGCTCCTGGTTCTTGATGTCGTAGACCCACGCACCGGCCTTCGTGAGGTCGTACTGGCGCGTGACGACATCGAGGTTGGCCTTGGCGACCTTCGCCGCGTTGACGGCATTGTCGAGCTGGTCCCGGCTGACCGACTCGGGGGCGATGTCGTACGATCTTTGCTGCTTCGCGAGGGTGTCATTGGCGCTCTTCAGGCTGGCCGTTGCCATGTCGACCTGCGCGCGCGCGACCTCGAGGTTCTCCTTCCTCGGCTGCGCCTTGAGCTCGTCGAGCAGCGCGCGCGCCGCCTCCGCCTGCGACTTCTGCTGCTCGGTAGTCGCCCGCTGAATCGAGTCGTCGATGGCGATGAGCGGCGTCCCTTGCGTGACGGTCTGCCCCTCGGCGACGAACACCTTCGCGATGGTCCCGGACACCTCGGGGTAGAGGTTGATGTTCTCGCCTTGCGTCTGGTAGCTCTCGACGATGCCGTTGGCGTAGATCCCCTTCGCGTAAGGGTCCGGGGCCGGGTTGAACACCGGGGGCAGCGGCTTGCTCGGGACGGCGTAGAGGTGGGCGCTGTAGAGCGCCACGACGATGCCGAGGAAGACGAGACCGAAGATGATCTTGTTACGCATTGGCGGAGCCCTTCTCGTCCAGCCCTACGATCTTGCCGTCCTCCATCCTCACGATGCGATCGGCGAAGTCGTAGATACGAGCGTCGTGCGTCACGATGAGGATGCACCGCTTGTCGGTGAGGACCTCCTTGCGCACGAACTCCACGATCTTGCGGCCGGTGTCGCCGTCGAGGGAGGCGGTCGGCTCGTCCAGGATGAGCACGTCGGGGCTGCTCACGATGGCGCGGGCGATCGCCACGCGCTGCTGTTCGCCGCCGCTGAGCTTCGTCGGGGGGAGGTCGGCGCGTGACGAGAGGCCAACGACCTCGAGGTAGCGCGCAGCCTCATGCAGCGCCTCCTTCCAGCTCCGTCGCCGGAGGATGAGCGGTATCGCGACATTCTCGGCGGTCGTGAGGCGTGGGAACAGGTGGTAATCCTGAAATACGAAGCCGACCGTGTTGAGCCGGAAGTCGGCACGGCGGTTCTCCGTCAGGGTCCACACGTCGGTCCCCTCGACGCTGACCGTCCCCTGGTTCGGGCGGAGGATGCCGGAGATCATGCTGAGGAGCGTCGTCTTGCCGCTCCCCGACGGGCCAACGATGTAGAGCATCTCGTGAAACTCGGCGCGCAGCGAGACGTCCTTCACCGCGTACGTGCGGGCCTCCCCTTCACCGAACCACTTCGTGAGACCGACGGCGTCGATGGCGACGGAGCTCATGGTCAGCTCCTGAAGATGTCGAAGGGCTCGATCCTGAGCACCTTGCGGATGGCGACGTAGCCCGAGATCGCGGCGATGAGGAGCACCATACCCAGCGCCATGAGCAGGTTGTTGTAGGTGATGATCGACGCGTAATCGGGGACCCGGAGGCGCGCCAGGGCGATGAGCGAGGCACAGAGCCCGATGCCGAGTCCATACCCTGATAGCGCTGTCAGGCAGGCCTGGAAGAGCAGTATCACGACCAGCTCGTGGGACTTCGCGCCGATCGCCTTGAGCGCGCCGAACTTCTCGAGGTTCTCGAGCGTGAAGCTGTAGAACGCCTGCCCCGAGATCGAGAGCCCGACGATGAAGCTGATCGCCGTCATCAGGAGCAGGTTCGTCCCCATCCCGGTGTGGAACATGTACCACTGCGTGATCCGGTCGATGAACCCCTGCTCGGTCACGACGTCGTAGCCGAGACGAGCGACCTCGGCCTGGATATGCGGGACTGCCGCGGCGCTGGTCGGCTCCACGAGAATGTACGAGATCGTGTACCGCATCGAGGGGATGTACTGGATGGCGCGGTTGAACGTCGTATAGAGCGTGGGAATACCGAACAGCCCGCTCGCGGGGACCTTCGCGATGCCGACGATGACCCCCCGGTTGTCGTTGATCTCGAACTCGGTCCCCCGCTGCGGGTTCTCGAGCTTGATGAACTCCTCGTCCTTGACGACGATGAAGCCGTTCTCGGCGTAGATGTCCTCGATGTTCCCCTCGACGAGCGGGGGCCGCCCGAAGAGGCTCGTGTCGTCGAGACCGAGCACCGTGACGGGCTGATAGGTGCCGCTCTTCAATCGCACGAGCGCGGCGCCCGAGTAGAGCGGGACAGCGAACCTCACGCCGTCGATGCTGCGCACCGCGTCGAGCACGTAGTTGGGCATCGGAATGGCGCTGGCGACGTTCGTCACCGCGTGGTCCATGACCCAGACCTTCGCCCCGGTGTTCATCACGGTCGCGGATGCCTTCTTCATCATCCCCGCGAACATCGACGTCATCTGGATCATGAGGAACACCGAGAAGGTGATCCCCATGAGCAAGGCCGCGAACTTCCCCTTGTCGTTGACGAGGAGCTTGTACGCAATCTTGAGGATGCCGAACACAGCACGCAAATTCGCTGCAGATCACATGCCGGATCGCGGGGCCGAGCCTCGTGGATCGGAGCCCCGATCCGTCATCAATTCCGCCTCACACGCGCGGAAATGACGCACTCTCCGGCGCAGAGCATGCGTTCGGTCGCACGGCATGCGCGACGCAGGCGGACACCGACTCGGGGCCGCGACGGCTCGCTCCGGATCCGCTCGCCGCACCACGAGTGACAGGTGGGGATTCGTGCGCCACCATGCAAGGAACGGGTCATGTGTCCGGGCGCGATACTCCCCGCGCGCGCCACGCGGGCCGGTGGAACGCGCCTTGCTCGACGCCATTCCATGGTCACGAAGGCAATCTCTCCGAAGCGCCCCGCCCCGCGCGCGTCCACCTCGAAGGCGAAGGCGCCTGCGAAGCGCGTCATTCGCGCTACAGACCCGATCGAGACCTTCATGACGCGATCGCCGCACTGCATCGGCAAGGACCAGAAGCTGGCGACCGCGCAGACGCTCATGCGCGAGCAGCGGCTCCGCCACCTGCCGGTCCTCGAGGGGGGCAAGCTCATCGGCATGCTGTCGCAGCGAGACATCTACTTCGTCGGCGCCATCCCCGGCGTCGACCCGGGCGAGGACACGGTCGAGGACGCCATGACGCAGGATGCCTACCGCGTCTCGCCGTCGGCCCAGCTGCTCGGCGTCGTCTCCACGATGGTCGACAAGAAGCTCGGCTCGGCCGTGGTGGTTCAGCGCGGGAAGGTGGTCGGCGTGTTCACGACGACGGACGCGATGCGGCTGCTGACGGAGCTCCTCGCGGGCGGTGCACGGTGATCGCCGAGTCCCTCGCCCCGTTTGTTCGTCCGGTCGTCGTAGCTCGGCCGACCGACTCGGTCGGGTCCGCGGCGCGGCAGCTTCGGGACGAGCGCGTCGGCAGTGTGGTGGTGGTCCGGGCGACGCGGGTCGTGGGCATCCTGACGGACCGCGACGTGACGCTGCGCGTGGTGGCCGCGGGGCTCGATCCGGAGCGGACGCCGGTGCAGGACGTCATGACCGGAGATCCGCTCACGCTCGGCGCGTCGGACACGCTTCACGCCGCCGTCCGCATCATGCAGCAGCACGGCATCCGGCGCGTGCCGATCGTTGACGAGGGGGGGCAGCTGCTCGGCATCATCACGGCCGACGACCTGCTGTCGCAGCTCGGTGGCCTCCTGGCGGCCATCGGCGGCGTCGTCGCGGACCCCGCCGACTCGGACGACAGCCGCTAGGACCTGGTTCGCCCGG
>Ga0316217_10005527_pt1 | contig 13076 bp, 7 predicted proteins | sample 1anoAmetaG_FD_203633 | JGI IMG/M metagenome (GOLD analysis project Ga0316217, IMG submission 203633) | Freshwater microbial communities from Trout Bog Lake, Wisconsin, USA - 1anoA | ecosystem: Environmental > Aquatic > Freshwater > Lake > Hypolimnion/Profundal zone | place: USA: Wisconsin...
AAAGGCGCCGGTCAAGCAACCTAGCCGCAAGCCGGGTTAAGCCAGCGATCGGAAGGGCTGCGCCGGCAACCGCGTTAGTGAAGAAGTCTAGTCTGAATTTTCGCGGGTAAGGATGAGGGAGGGCCACCGCAGTCCAAAACGCTTCGCGCACGCGGGGCCATCGTCCATCGCGCCAGCGTCTTGGAGTGCGCCAACCCTTCCGCCTTCGCGACGCGCCAAAGCGCCGCTCCGGCGCGACGGCGGCTGGCGCTTGGAAACGGCGCAATCAACAAACAAGAACCACGCACGAATCCCGTGCCGCGTCTTGGCTTCCCTTGCAGCGAGCCTTGCCCTAAGCTTCACTTGTCAATATAGTCCGATTCTGAACCATGACTTGTCTCCGTTATATTTCAGGCCTCGCCCTGCTGCTGGCCGGCCTCGCCACCGCCCCGGCCCAGGAGCGCGCGGGAAAAATTGAATTTTCCGACAGCAACATTTTGTCCGGCGTCATCTCGCTTTCCCCCCACAGCGAGTTGAAACTCGAGGCCGGCCCGCAAATCCGCACGCTGGCCCTCGACCGGGTGCGCGAGATCCGGTTCGCGCCGGAAAAAGAGGAGATGGAGCGCGCGTGGCGGTTCCGGGAAGCCGGGCAGACCGCCAAGGAGTTTTTTGGCGATCCGTATCCCGTGCGTCATCTGGCCGCGACCATCACCCTGGGCAATGGCGAAACCATCACCGGCCATCTCTACACCACCGTGCTTTACGTCACGGACGGCGACCAGGTGCAAAAGGTCATCCTGCTCGCCAAACAGCGCGGCAAGGAGGGCGACACTTTTCAATCCGTGGTTTATCCGAAACTGATTTCCTTCGGCGACAGCGCGGGGGCGACGGCCATGGTGAAATTGAAGTTGTCCGGGCTGGGCCCGAAACCGGAAGTGGTTGCCATTACGCGCGGCGCGCTGGCGCGGCTGGAAGCGAAGCCGCGCGGCGGCGCCGGCGAATTCGAAATGCCGTCGCCGCTGGGCAAGGCTTTTTTCATCGCGGCGAAAAGCGGGCGAACCATCCTGGTCGGCTGGCCGCCGCCGGCCGATGAGAAGATTACCGCGCTGGTCCGCGGCGCGCTCACGAACTCGGAGGATTTCTTCGACGACCGCCGGATTCTGGGCGCGTTCGAGGACGCGTCGAACTCGGAGATTTATTCGCTGGTGCTGGCGGTGCGGAAGGGCAAGACAACTTTGCATGAAACCCGCAGCCAGCCGTGGCGTCTGGAGTTATATCGCTGGAAGCTGGACGACGACGGGCGGGTGATGCTCGCCGGGCAGGATTACTTCTTTCGCGGCATCGGCGCGAAAGACGAAGCGCCGCCGACGGTGGCATTATCGGCAAAACTGTGGAACCTTCACCAGGACGGCGAAGTTTGGACGAGCAGTGACGAATGATTATCGGTGACAATCTGGACACGGTGGTGAGCGCGGCGGGCGCGCGGCTGAAATGGTCCGCCCTGCTCGCGGGGCTGTGCCGCTGGCTGGCGGTCTGCCTCGGCCTGTGGCTGGCGCTGTTTCTGGCCGATAATCTGTTGAGCCTGCCCGCCGGGCTGCGGCTGCCGCTGGCGCTGGGCGGCGCGGCGTTCAGCGGCATTCAGCTTTTCCGCAAGGTGCTGCGGCCCGCGTGGCGCCGGCAAACCCCGGAGCGCACGGCGGTGATGCTGGAACAGCGCTACGGCATCCGGGAAAATCTGCTCATCAACGCGATCCAATTTCAGCGCCAGTCGTTGCGTCCGGAGGAACAGGTTTTTGCCGGCCAAACCATCGCCCTGTCCGGCGAAATCGCGGATCGCGTGCGCTATGGCGAACTGTGGGACTGGCGCACGCTGCGCGTCTGGGGCGGCGCGGCGGCGGCGGTGCTGGTGTTGTGGTTCGGGTTCATCGTCGTGTATCCCCGGCAATTCGGCGCGTCGGTCCAGCGCTATGCGCTGCCCTTGGGCGACACCCCGCCGCCGGGCCGCGCCGTGCTCAAACTCACGCCGGACGCCGACGTGACCGTGCCGGAAGGCGGCAACCTCGATGTGGCCCTCGAAGTCAGCGTGCCGGGCAACCAGCCGCTGGCCAAGCCGCCGGTCATCGTCTGGCAGGAACGCGCCAACTTCATCCAGCCGGTGTCCAGCGCCGGGGAAAACCTCGCCATGACGCCGGGCGAGAACAAATTCATCCACACCTTCGCCAATTTGCAAACGCCCTTCGCCTTCCGGGTCTTCGCCGGCGACAGTTTCACGCGCAGCATCCAGGTGAAAGTGCTGCCGCTGCCGCAACTGAAAGACGGACAGTTTCGCATCACCCCGCCCGCGTACACCGGACTGAAACCGCAGGTGGTGTCCGGCCCGCCCGCGCCGGTCAGCGCCCTGCCGGGTTCGGGATTGGAGCTGGGCTTCAAGACAGAACCGGCCATCGAATCAGCGACTTGGAACGTGGCCGGACAGGTGCTGACGCTCACCCGGAATGGCGGAATTTGGCAGGCCGCGGCGACCATTACGAACAGCGGCGCGTATGAGATTTCCGCGCGTTGCAGCGCCAGCGCGGACCCGGTGACGCTCGCGCGCGGCGATCTCCGGCTGTTGCCAGACAATCCACCGGAAGTGGATTTCGTCACCGACGACCGCAACCGCGTGGTGCAGTTCGGGCAGACGCTGACGGTGGATGTGCTGGCGCGCGATGATTACGGGCTGGCGGATGTCGCCGTGGTCTCGCGGCCGGTGGAAAAAGAGGACGCGGGAACGGTGGTAAAACGCTGGAGCTATCTCGGCCCGCCGGGCAATCCCGGCCCGGTGCGGGAAACCTTGGCGCTGACGATTGATCCCCGGGTGTTCGAGTCGGGCGCGACGTATTATCTCCAAGCGCAGGCGAATGATTTCCGCCCCGGCGGCACGCCCTCGCGCTCGCGGCCCATCGTGCTGCGCGTCAAATCGGCGCAGGACATTGCGCTGGCCGACGGCGACCCGCTGGAACCCGGCTTCGCCGAACTCAAGCTCGCGATTGCAGCGCAAGAGAAAGCCACGCGCCTCACGGCCAATGTCAAAACCTACCTCGACGACATCATCGGCAAACGCGCGCTGTCCGATCAGGCGATGGCGATCGGCGCGGAGCAAAACGACGCCATCAGCCACGGACGCCAGGCGGTGGTGCTGTTCGACGCCCAGCCGGAAGGGAAAATTTTCAGCGCGCCGCTATCCACACTGGTGTACACGGATATGATGGGCGTGCAAAAGGATTTGCGCGATTTGCCGGCGGCGAAGAAATCGGATTTGCCCGGCCTGGTCGCCGGCGTGGAATCGCGGCAGGAGCGGATACTCGCGCGGCTGTTGAGTTTGCTGGGGCAAATCGCCGACGCGCGCGCGGAAAAGCTCAAACCGGTGGCCGACGGCAAAGACGAGAAGCAGCCGCCCGTCACGCCCGAGGAGCGCAAGCAGGAATTGCTGGCCGACCTGAAGAATTTTGTCGCAGATCAGGAGCGAATTCTGGAAAAGAGCCGCACGCTGGCGGACAAGGGGCCGGAGGATTTGACCCAGGAACAAAAGGACATTCTTGGCGAACTCGCCCGCGAGGAGGACAAGTGGGCGAAGTTCTTGGAGGAGAAGCTGACCGATTTCAGCAAGCTGCCGCAGCAGGATTTTGCGGACTCGTCGCTGGCCCAGGAATTCAATTCGGTTTATCAGGAAGTGAAGCCGGCGGCGGACGCGCTGACGCGCAAGAATGTTGAACTGGCCGTGCCCAAGGAACAATCGGGCTTGGAAAACGCGCAGGAGCTGGTGAACAACCTGGAAAAATGGCTGCCGGACACCGCGGACCACACCAAATGGAACATGGAGGAACCGACCGCGCCGACGGACGTCGCGCTGGCCGAGCTGCCCAAGGAACTGGAGGACATCGTCGGCGAACTGCTCGACAAAGAGGACGCCATGACCCCCGACGTGGAGGATGTGACCAGTTCGTGGATGGATTCGCTGGACAAGGGCGCGGGCTGGGGCGCGGGCGACGGGCCGATTTCGGACATGAGCGCCAAAGGCGTCACGGGCAATCAACTGCCGAATCAAAACGAAGTCGGTGGACGCTCCGGCGAGGGCCGCACCGGCCGCAGCCACGGCCAGATGGTTTCCGACACGGCGGAAGGCAAGGGCGGGCGCGAGACGCCCACACGCCTGGACCCAGAGCCGTTCGAGCAGGGCAGCGTGAAAGATTCCGCCAAAGACGATCAGGGCGGAGCGACGGGCGGCGGGAAATTGAGCGGATTCGCGGGCGAAGGCTTGCGCGGGCCGACTCCGCCGGGATCATCGCAAAAAATGCCGCGCCTCGCCGAGCAGCAGGCCAAAATCCGGCAGCAGGCCGAGGCGCTGGCCTTGCAGTTGCGGCGCTATCACCTTTCGAGCGGCGCACTGGAAACATCGGTCAACGCCATGAACCAGCTTGAAAGCACCGCCCGCAGGAATGACGGACTGGGGGTCCGCCGCGCCTTCAGCCAGGCGGTGAGCGCGCTGGGCGAAGCGAAGAAAACCGTGGACCAACAGGTGACGGTGCGCCGCGAGCAGGACAAACTGCCGCCCTGGATGCGCGAGGAAATCCGCACCGGCGTCCAAGACGGCATTCCCAAGGGCTACGAAGAAATGGCGGGCGAGTACTTTCGCGCGCTGGCGGAAGGAACCAAATGAGATTTATGATTTTTCAGCCACAGATGGACACAGATGAACACAGATTTGAGGTTGTAGCCGCCGACGTGAGGAGGCGGATAGTTGGAATTGTTACGCCCATCCGCCTCCTCACGTCGGCGGCTACGGATGTTTGGCGATATTGTTCTTCCATCTGTGTCCATCTGTGTCCATCTGTGGTTAAAGTTCTGGCGACAGCTTTGATTGTCTTTCAATCGGCGGTCTGTGCACCAGCCCAAGACCTCCTGGCCAACGGCGATTTTGAGAAAGCCGACCCGGCGGACCCCGCCCGGCCGGCTGGCTGGGATCGCGTGGACGGGCTGGGCGTGCAGTGGACGCAGTCGCCGACCGATGCGCATGGCCGGGCCATCCGCATGGACACGCGCCTCAGCGAGCAGGTGATGCAGGCGCAATGGATTCGAACCGGCCTGACCAATATCTGGAACATTCCCAAGCCGGAGAAAAATGCCATCGCGGAAACCTACGGGCTGTCGCTTTACTCGGCGCCGATGCCCGTGAAACCGGGACAGGCCTATCGGGTCACGTTTGACTTCAAAGGCCACGGCGGCGGCGCGAAAGTCTGGGTGCGCGGCTACGGCATGTTTCAAGGCGAAAAACGGCGGCGCTGGGAAACCTACGTTGACTGCCGCGCCAAAAGCGACGGCTGGACCACTCAATCGCAGGTCTTTCACCCGACGAAATTCCGTCCCGATGTCAGCGAAATCAAAGTAATGCTGTTTGCGTATTATCCCGCGGGCATCTATTGGTTTGATAACGTTCGCATCGAGCCAGTGGCGGAAGCCCCGGCGAAATAAGCCGGTCGCGTTGCTCCCCTAAACCGGAGCGCCGGCCTCCCGGCACTCCGAGCGCGCAGTTCATGGCCGCAATGCATGTCCGCTTGTGGAGGTTGGAACTCCCCATGAATCCCAAGAACATTCAACGCCCAACATTCAACAAATGCCCCAATTCGAGAACCTTGGACGTTCGATGTTGAATGTTGAATGTTTTTTCTGGTTCAGGGGAATTCCTCCCTTCCGCCGATGGTCGTGACAAATCCAGCCAAACCTTGTCTATTGTATCCAAGCATGAAAAAACTCCAAGCCGCGGCCCAAAGGCTATTGGCACATCGCGGATTTCCGCTGGGGCTGACGCTGGCAGCGATTCTTTTGATGCTGCCCGCTTTGAAAGTGGGGTTGCTGGGGGATGATCTGATCCAGCGGCTGAATCAGTTTCCGCCGGAGCAGTTGCCGGCGCGCATTCTGGATACCGGATTTGTGGCGAAGCATTCGGGGCAATTGGGCACGGTGCTGAATAATTTGTTTGGTTATGTCCGGGGCGGGGAAGCGGCCAAGCGGGCCATGGATTACGGAATCGCACCGTGGTGGGCTTCAGAAGGCTGGACCGCCGCTTTGTGGCGGCCGGTGACGGCGTTCACGCACTGGCTGGATTATCGGCTTTATCCCGATTCGCCGGCGCTGATGCACGCGCAGAATATCGCGTGGTTCGCGGCGGCGGTTTTTCTGGTGGCAATGCTTTACCGGAAGATCGGAGCGCGCCCGTCCCGGGCGCAGCGGCTTTCAAATCGCCAACTCGCTGACCATCACCAAGAGCCGTCGGTCGTCAGCGCATTGCTGCGGTCGGGGACGGCCGCGCTTCGCGATTTGGAAACACGCCCCGGGATAGCCGCAGCTCCCCGGAAATCATCAGAAATTTGGGTGGCCGGATTGGCGGCGGGTTTGTGGTTGCTGGATGGCAATACTTACTGTCCAGTGGCGTATGTGGCCAATCGCGGTTTCATTATCGCGCTATTTTTTGGGCTGCTGTGTTTTCACGCTCACGTTCAGTGGCGAACGGGCAAATCCGTGGTTTGGATGTGGCTTTCCGCTTTATGCCTGCTGCTGTCGGTTCTGGCCGACGAAGGCGGGGCGTCCACGCTGGCTTTTCCCCTGGCTTACGCGCTGACGCTGGAGCCAGGCGGGTGGCGGTCCAGAGTGGTCAGTCTGGTGCCGTCCGCCCTGATAATCCTTGGCTGGCGGGCGGTTTATGTGGACTGCGGTTTCGGGGTGCGGAATTTTCCGGGTTACATTGACCCGGGATACGCGCCGTGGTTTTTCCTGAAACAACTGGTTCCCCGGATGAACGGTCTGCTCGGCGGACAATTGACTGGGGTGGCGCCGGAATTGGCGATGGGTCTCAACGCGAAATGGCAGATGATTCTGGCGCTTGGGTTTGCCGGTTTCAGCCTGCTTTGCGCCCTTGTGGTTTGGCCATTGGTACGGCGGGATGCGGTGACGCGATTCTGGGCGGTGCTGCTGCTGCTGGCCCTGGTGCCCGCTGCCACCGTTGCGCCGCTGACCAAGAACCTCGGGTTTATCGCGGTGGGGGCGTTTGGCGTCATCGCGGCATTCCTGGCTGGGGTTGCCCGCCAGCAGGAGCGGGCGGCCATGCCAGGGCTGCTGCGGGCGATGTCTTGCTTGGTGGCAGCAGGCTTGTTGGCGGCACACATTGCGCTGCCGATCGGGTGCAGAATCGTGATGGGACTGGCCAGCCCATCCGTTCCGAAGTTCGTGGCGCTGGCCTCAGATTATCCGCCTTCGCTGGAGGTCGGTGAGCGGGATATTGTGGTGCTAAACGATCCGACCGTCCTGACCGCCATGGTTCCGTTTTATCGAGCGTATCGCGGTGAACCGTTGCCGCGCACCACGCGAATCCTGGTGCCGGGCAGCATGCCCTTCGAGGTGAGCCGACCAGATGCTTCCACGCTGATACTCAAGACCAAAACAGCCGACCTGTTTGACTGCCCGGAATTGGGGCCGATTCATGCGGGCTACGTCTGCAAATCAATCAACGACTTCCTTTATGGCGAAACCATCTGGAAAACCGGTGCCCAGGTGACCAGAAAAGGGTTCCAAGCCGAGATTCTGGAGGTCAGCCCAAGAGGCGCGCCCCGCGCGGTGGCGTTTCACTTCGGCAAACCACTGGAAACGGACGGGACGGTCTGGCTGTTTTTCGACTGGCACCGGGGTGCGCACCGGCCGTTTGCGCTGCCCCGGATTGGGGAAACGATTGGGGTGGCGGGGCCGGGAGGCAGCCTCGGCAAAATCACGGCAGAATAACTAGCGGCATGGTCACTCTGGCCCATCACGCATCACGGATCACGGAGCAATACCCTGCCCCAGTGCCGAATTCTCAAACAAATTTGCAGAACTCTGATGGCGCGGAGCGGCCAGAATTTGCTACTTTAGGCCCACGCAAAAAATCAATTTATGAGCAAATATCTGTCCTTGGGAAAATTCTCTTTTGGCATGGGCGACCGCTTTGCCCACCAGGGCAAGGCGCAACTGCGCGCCTGCCTGATGGCCACCGACCAGGGCGCGGAGGTGGTGCCAGTTTGGAACAAGTCCAACCGCGAACACACCTTCATCGGCACCGAGCCGTCCAGCCTGCGCGCCGAAGCCGACGCGGCGGTGCAGGCGCTCGGCTGGAAGAAACCCTACCACGTAGACGCCGACCATATCCGGCTCGAAACGGTGGACCGCTTCATCGCGCCGTCGGACTTTTTCACGATTGACGTGGCCGATACCATCGGCAAGCCCGCCGCCGCCGCCGCGGTGAAGGCCTTCGTGGACCGCCATCCCGAACTCGCCGGAAAGCTTTCCGTTCCGCACCTGAATCATCCGCTGGATATTTCGCGCGCCGAAGTCGAACGGGTGGCGAACAAATTTTTGCTCGCGGTCCAGGATGCGGGCAAGATCTACCGGCACATCGTCAAGGCCAAGGGCGAGGCCAATTTCATCACGGAAGTTTCCATGGACGAAACGGACAGCCCCCAACTGCCGCACGAGCTGCTGATCATCCTGGCCGCGCTGGCGGACGAACAGATTCCGCTGCAAACCATCGCGCCCAAATTCACGGGCCGTTTCAACAAGGGCGTGGATTACGTCGGCGATTTGAAACAGTTCGAGAAGGAATTCAATGAAGACCTCGCGGTCGTCGCCTTTGCCGTCCAGAAATACGGCCTCCCCCCGTCGCTCAAATTGAGCGTCCATTCCGGCAGCGACAAGTTTTCGCTTTACGAGCCAATGCGCAAAGCGCTGAAAAAGTTCAACGCCGGCGTCCACATCAAAACCGCCGGCACCACCTGGCTGGAGGAACTCATCGGCCTGGCGGAAGCCGGCGGCGATGGGTTGGAGATCGCCAAGGAAATTTACGCCTACGCCATCCAACACGTGGACGAGTTTTGCGCGCCCTACGCTACGGTGATTGACATAGACAAACAGAAGCTGCCCACCGGGGCCGCCGTGAACGGCTGGAGTTCGCAGCAGTTTGTTTCCGCGCTGCGGCATGACCAGAAGAACCCGGCCTTCAATCCCAGCTTCCGCCAGTTGCTGCACGTGAGCTTCAAGGTTGCGGCAAAGATGGGCGACCGCTATTATGCCGCGCTGAAAAAGCACGAGTCCGTCATCGCCAAAAACGTGACGGAAAACCTGTTCGAGCGGCACATGAAACCGCTCTTACTTCAATAAAACATATGGCCTTCATCAACGACGACTTTTTATTGGGCAGCAAACCAGCCCGCAAGCTGTATCACAAATACGCCGCGGCGGAGCCCATCTTCGACTATCACTGCCACATTTCGCCCAAGGACATCGCGGAAAACCGCCAGTTCAAGAACCTGTTCGAGATCTGGCTGGAGGGGGACCATTACAAGTGGCGGGCCATGCGCAGCAACGGCGTGGCGGAAAAATTCTGCACCGGCAGCGCGACGCCCGAGGAGAAGTTCAAAGCCTGGGCCGCCACCGTGCCGCAAACCCTCCGCAATCCGCTCTATCACTGGACGCACCTCGAACTGAAGCGCTATTTTGGCATCACGGAATTGCTCAGCGAAAAGACCGCGCCGAAAATCTGGAAGCAGGCGAACGCCCAGCTTGCCACGCCGGCCCTGACCACCCAGGGCATCCTGAAAAAAATGAAGGTGAAAGTCGTCTGCACCACAGACGACCCCGTGGATGACCTCGGACATCACCGCGCCTTTGCCAAGCTCGGCCATTCCACTAGGATGCTGCCGGCCTTTCGGCCCGACAAAGCCCTCACGGTTAATTCGCCCGCCGGTTTCAACCCGTGGGTGGCCCAGCTCGCCGCCGCCGCGAACACGGACATCAACAGCTTCAGCGCCTTCCTGGGCGCGCTCGACAAACGCCACGAGTTTTTCCATTCCCAAGGCTGCCGGCTGTCCGATCACGGCATGAACCATTGTTTCGCCGATTTCTGTTCCGAAAAAGTGGCGGCGGCCATTTTCGACAAAGTGCGCAAGGGCGCGGCGGCCACGCCGCAGGAACAGGGTCAGTTCGCCTCTTACCTGATGCTGTTCTTCGGTCAGCTCGACGCCCGGCGCGGCTGGACCAAACAGCTCCATCTCGGCGCGCTCCGCAGCAACAACACCCGGCTGCTCAAGCAACTCGGCCCGGATACCGGCTTCGATTCCATCGGCGATTTTTCGCAAGCCCAAGCGCTTTCGGCCTACCTCGACAAGCTGGACTCCGAGAATTCACTGCCCAAGACGATCATCTATAATTTGAACCCGGCGGACAACTATGTCTTTGCCACGATGATTGGCAACTTCCAGGACGGCACCATTCCCGGCAAGGTCCAATACGGTTCCGGCTGGTGGTTTTTGGACCAGAAGGAAGGCATGGAATGGCAGATGAACGCGCTCTCCAACCTGGGCTTGCTCTCCCGTTTCATCGGCATGATCACCGACTCGCGCTCGTTCATGAGCTATCCGCGCCACGAATACTTCCGCCGCACGCTCTGCAACCTCATTGGCCGAGACCTCAAGCAGGGGCTTATTCCCAACGACGAAAAACTGGTCGGCCAGATGATTAAGAACATCTGCTACGCCAACGCGAAGAACTACCTGGCGTTTCCGGGGGTGAAATGAAGCCCAAGCTATTTTGCCCGCAGCCACAAGAAGTTGGGCGTCACACCAGCGAGGAAAAAGGGTATTACTGCTAACCTCTGAACGATTAAGGAAATCGTGCATCTCTGGCCTTGATTTTCGGGCCAGGCGGGTTTACTTTCGGCTAAGTGGAGACGTGGTCAAATAAAAATAATCCGCATTCACCGCCTAAATCATGAGTGAAGAAAAAGAAATCACGGGAGAAGATAATAGGACCGTGATAGAAACGCCACATAAGCACGTTACCAATACGGTTACCGCCATTGCGCTTTTTGCGTTCCTCATTTTCCTCTTTGGAGGCGGTGGGTCGCCGTGGGCCGCCGCAGTTGCTGTTTGTGGATTGTCTGCAATGGGGGTGGGAGTCGCCTATTTCATGCTGCGTCAAAAATAGCAACTTGGGATTCAAACAGCCCCACCACCCATCGGTGAACCGTCCGTTTCAAGCTTCTCGCCTCACGCACTTGCCGCGCCGCAGCGCAGCGGAGGCGGGTCACGCCAACACCTGGCCCGCCAACTCCACCGGCAACTTGCAACCTCATGGGCAGAGGCCTCAAACAGCGACTCATTTCAGACGATGAAATATTGGTCGACCAAATAATCAAACACGTCGGTTACGCCAACGCGAAAAACTAGCTAGGGCGTGTTTTTCAATATCCACATTCTCTGTCGGAGCGCGGCTCTGTGAGCCGCAGCAATATCCAGCCTCCACGAAATCACCGCATAATTCGCACGCGTTCTGCCGGGCGAAGCAACTGCGGGTCACAGACCCGCGCTCCGTGCCCAGTTTGAAAACACGCCCTAGCGTTTCGGGTGTAAAATAAGGCCATTCAAAGCGCGCTCAATTTCGCGAAGCGTCTTGGGTTGCGTGCGGCCCTCCGCCGCTATCCCATGGACACGCGCGACCAAACTGGCCGCAAATTCGCTCAAATCATGCCGGCCTTTCAGATTTTGACAGAAAGACTTGGCAACAGGAAAATAGATTTACACCGCCTTTAGCGGGAGATCAACGATGGGAGTCTAGCAGCGTCAAATGAATATTCCCCGTCAGACCGCCGGCATCGCTGACTGCAATTTGATAAGTCTGGCCCTTGATGGCAGTGAAGGAAAGTCCGCCAGTTCCTGCCGCGGCCTGTCTCAGGCTGGGAAGACTTGAACCAGTGAACACCGCCAGCGGAAAGGAATAATCGCTGCCAGTCAAGTCCAACGAAACGGACCCGCTCACCGGCGCCGTCCACGACCACCAAACGGTCTTTCCGGTGGAACCACCTAGTACGGGCGCCCCGCGCTGGTAGATTGCGCCAGCATTGAAGCCGGTGGCCACCACGGACACTCCGCGCAATAGGATGCGATGGTTAAAATTGTCATTTGCGGACGGAGTCGTCAGAGCCAGAAACAGCGGAATTTCGCCGGTGGTTCCCAGGTTGCCATCAAAGGCAAGCTGATAGGTGACGCCCTTAACCGCATCAAATTCCACACCGTAGGGGTAGGCATCAAGCGCCATCGGCAGATTATCGGACGCGGTCAACATGGCCACCGACGTGCCTGTGTAGGCCGCGAAAAGCGGATAGAATACCGGCGGCGGATTCTGGTCAATTTCATTGCCGCAGTTCGGTGGCCCTGTCGTGGTTATAGTTAACCCGTACCCACCATCACCCCAAGTTGGCGCGGCATACTGCGGAACTTCGTTGGTCGTGAGCGTCACCCGTCCGGATGCTGGCGCCGTCCACGAATACCAGACCGAACTGCCGCCCGGGTTCCCCAAATGGTCCGGTTCGCCTGGCTCCTTCGTGGCGCCGGCATTGGAGGCAGCGGTAGTGATTCGTGAACCAGTCAGTCGGTGGCGCTTGCTAAAATCGTCGTTGGCCGGGGCCGGCGTGAATTGAAAATTGAGCGTGAAATCGCCCCCAGCCAGAATATTGGTCGTGAATACAGGCCCCCACCACATCATTGTGGCGCCACCACCGGCGGGAGTGGATATAAGCTGAATCGAGGTGTCGGTGATAATGGCGGAATCCACGCAAACTTGATACGTCTGGCCGCGCGCCACACGGAAACTGATCTGCTGCCGTTCCCGCCAATGGCAGCCACAGTCCCCGTCTTCATAGCAGATCAAGTAGTTGTTGCTGGCCACCAACGAAAGATTGGCAAAGTCATTGCCCCGATAAACGGTCAGCAATGGACTGAAGCTCTGCGCATCAGCGGACAGCACCACCATCCCGTTGGAGGGTGCCTTCCATGATCCCCACACGGTTTGACCGCTGGAGACGTCTTCGATATAGGGTTCCCCCACCTCAATGGTCGCATTGGACGTGGAACCAACGATCCAATTGGTCAGCGACAAAACTGGGCGGTTGGCAAAACCATCACTCATCACGATTGGAGAAATTCCTTGCGCAAAGAGCGGCAAACACGCGCAGCAACACACCAGAGCAACATGAAATT
>Ga0316217_10005528_pt1 | contig 13072 bp, 10 predicted proteins | sample 1anoAmetaG_FD_203633 | JGI IMG/M metagenome (GOLD analysis project Ga0316217, IMG submission 203633) | Freshwater microbial communities from Trout Bog Lake, Wisconsin, USA - 1anoA | ecosystem: Environmental > Aquatic > Freshwater > Lake > Hypolimnion/Profundal zone | place: USA: Wisconsin...
GATGAGCCCCACCAGTTCGCCGTCGCGGTTGACCACCGGCGAGCCGGAGTTGCCGCCGATGATGTCGCCGGTGGTGACGAAGTCGAACGGAGTGGAGAGGTCCAGCTTGTCGCGGCCCGCAGCCTCCTTGGGCGTCAGGTCGAAGGGCGGCTTGTTGCTGAAGCTGGCGGCCCGGTCGTAAAGCCCGTAGAAGGTGGTGAAGGGCGGGGCGACGGTGCCGTTGTAGGGGAAGCCCTCCACCGTGCCATAGCTCAAGCGCAGCGTGAAGGTGGCGTCGGGATAGGCGTCCTTGCCATAGACCAGGAAGCGGGCTTTGCCCAGCTTTTCGCCGGCCGGGGTGAGCACGCTGGTGACGGTCTCCCGCATTCGCCGGGCGGCTTCGCGGACAACCGGATCGGCGCGCCGCGCGGCCGCGATCATGGGATCGGTGGAGGCGGCTACCGCAGCCTCGCCGCCGTCGAGCAGCGCCTTGCGCACCGCCGGGTCGGCCAGTTTGGTTCCGTCGAGGAGGGCTTGGACGGTCGGTTCCACTTCGCCCCCTTGGAGGATGGCCTGCACATAGGCGTCGTTCTTGCCCAGCTTTTCCTGCGCCAGTTTAAGAGCGTTGACCATGAAGAGCTTTTCCGTCTCCATCGGAATTTTGGCCGGCGACAGCAACTGGAACTTGAGCGACTCCAGCCCGGCCTCGTGGAACTGCGGCAGCCGCTCGCCATCGGGCTTCTTGACCTCCGCAACATACTGCACGATCTGGAAGGCGAGGGTGAAGAGCCGGCTGTCGGCGCGGCGGAAGAACTGGACCTTGATTTGCGGCCCGGCCTTTTCTTCGGCGCGGGCGATGGTATCCCAGGTCTTGCCATACGCTTTGTTCCATTCGCGGTTGGCGGCCACCTTGGTGCGGAGATCGTCTTCTTCGGCCTGCTTCTTGGCCAGGATGGCCTTGTCGGAGAGCGCCACCGCCCGGCCCAGGTAGACTTTGAGGCTGTTCTGCAGGCCGAAGATCGTGCTCCAGACCAGACGCTTCTGCTCCGGCCCCTGGGCGGCGAAAGCCTGGCCGGCGGCAATGCGCCGCTGCAGGTACTCGACAGCCGCCGGGCCGAAGACATCGCGCTGCACCATCAACTGCGCGACCGTCTCCTGGCGCTGGGTGGTTCCGGGATGGCCGGAGATGAAGGTCAGCTCGCCGGGCGCCGCGCCTTTGGCGCTCCACTTCAAATAGTTGTCGGTCTTGAGCGGCTGGCCGTTGTCGTAGACGCGGAAGATGGCCATGTCCAGGTCGTAGCGCGGATAAGTGAAGTTGTCCGGGTCGCCGCCGTAGAAGGCCGCTTGTTGCTCGGGCGCAAAGACCAGGCGCACGTCGGTGTACTTCTTGTATTGGTAGAGCCAGTATTGGCCGCCGTTATAGAGCGAAACCACGTCGGAGCGCAGTCCGGTCCTGTCGTTGCTCTCTTTGGCGATGGCGGCGATCTCGGCGTCGCGGGCCTTGAGCGCATCGGCTTCGCCGGCAACTCCCTTGGCCGCCCCCTGCACCCGCGCGGTCACATCCTGCATGGCCATCAGCACATTGACTTCCAGATCGGGAGACTTCATCTCAGCATCCGGCGTGGCGGCATAGAAGCCGTCGCGGAGAAGGTCGTGCTCGGCGGTCGAGTTCTTCTGGAGCTGGCCGCGGGCCACGTGGTGATTGGTGAGCAGCAGACCGTTGGGACTGACGAACGAGCCCGATCCGCCGTCGTTGAGGCGCACGCTGGAGAGGCGAAGATGGTCGAGCCAGGCCGGCGTGGGGGTAAATCCGTATTTGGCCTGGAGCAGTTTCAGCGGAGGGTTGTCGAAGGTCCACATGCCTTCTTCGGCATGGACCAGGGGCGCCGCGAAGATGGAAACCGCAGCCAGCAAACATAGAGCGCGAAGCGCACGAGCGAACATGAGATGCCTCTCGATCGATTTGAGACGGGTCTCGAAGTCAGCTTCCGGAGTTGGCCTGCATGGGCACACAGCGCATCGCGGGAAGCGGGAAGACCACGAGAATTCTAAACCCGCGGCCTGCCCGCGAAGACAACCGAGCGAACTTTGGGGAACTCGATCTTGCACGTGATTCGATCCGAAACAAATTCCTTTTCTGGGAAGCGTTCTCCCAACAGATTTTCCATCGCTTCGCGCGAGACGTTTACCCAACTGACCGAGTAGGAATCGGGAGTGTCGAAGGGCCGCCAACAGAGCCATCCCTTGCTGCAGGATTGGAGAAACTCCTCTCTCCCCGGCTCCAGGGTTTTCCCCTCGGCAAAGACCACTCGGGCAACACCGCCGTGTTCGTCGAAGGAGACGAAGAACGCCCGCAGCGGATTCCCGGTCATTGCCTTGCTGAACGTCCCGCACCAGGCGGCGATCTTCCGCTCGAAGGGGAACTCGCTGGTTGCTTGCGGCATGGCTATCTCTCATGAAGCAGGCCAGCAATGGCCGTTTTCACAGCGCCCCCACGGGGCGCAGGGCTTTTGCTTGGCCTTGTCCCAGGGCTGCGCTTCGCTGGCCCTGGGCTATTCTCGTAGCCTCCCTACGGGAGGCAGTGCGGCGCGATCATTCTTGTCGATACTCGACTTGGCACGCCCGGTGCTCGACTTGGCGAGTCCGGAGCTCGCTAGGAACGGGCTGGTGGAGGGGGTCGGTCTCCCACCCTTTCCGCGAAAGAACAACCGCAGGTCCTTCGACTCCGCTGCGCTTCGCTCTGGATGACAGGGCACGGGGCGTCTGTGGCGGTTCGCGATACGCCCGCTAGGGCCTGGGCAGCACGAGCACTTCCACGCCGCTGGCTGCATCCTTCTGGTGAAACACCTGTTCGGTGGCCTTTTGAAACTCCTCCGAGCGGGCGTTGGGGATGTCGGTGAAGGTCTGCGGATTGCGGTCGGTCAGCGGGAACCAGGAGCTTTGCACCTGGACCATGATGCGGTGGCCGCGGCGGAAGGTGTGGAAGAGATCGGGCATGGTGAAATCGACCTCGGTCTGCTTGCCGGGCACGAGCGGCTCGGGCTTTTCCCAGCTATTGCGGAACTTGGCGCGGAAGGGCTCGCCGCGCAGCAATTGCTGATAGCCGCCCATGCGCAGCGTCGGGGCGTCGGTGACGCGCTTGTTGGGCCGCGAGGCGTCCTCCGCGTCGGGGAAGTCCTCGGGGTAGACGTCGATCAGCTTCACGTCGAAATCGGAGTCGGTGCCGGAACTGGCGATCTTCAACTTGGGCGAGATGGGGCCGGCGATGGTCACGTCCTCCTCCAGCGGCTCGGTCTGGTAGACCAGGACGTCGGGCCGGTAGCTGGCGAAGCGCTGATCGTCCACCATGTAGCGCTGGGGCACGGTATCGGTGGTGTAGCCCACAAACGGAACGGGGCGGCTGGGGTCGCTCAGGTACTCGTCCACGCTTTTTGCCTCGCTGGGCGGGTCGAAGCTGAGCTTGCCGCCGGCGTGGAAGAAGAGAGTCCGGGGCGCGGCCGGCTTGGGTGGCCAGGCATCGAAACTCCGCCAGACGTTGGCGCCGGTCTCAAAGACCACGGCCTTGGGCTGTTCCTTTCCTTTGCCTTTCAGATAGTGCTCGAAGAAAGGGAACTGGATGCCGGAGCGGAAATACTCGGCGGTCTTGGCGTTGAATTGCACGTCGCCCAGGTGGGATCCCTCGCCGCGCGACCAGCCGCCGTGCACCCAGGGGCCTTCGACCAAGGTGGCGGGCGTCTCGGGGTTGAACTTGGCGATGGCGTTGAAGGTCTTGTAGGGGCCGCTGAGGTCCTCGGCGTCGTACCAGCCGCCCACCACCAGCACCGCGCAGCGAACGTTTTTCATGTGGCGGGAGAGGTCGCGCGCCTGCCAGTAGGCATCGTAAGTCGAGTGCTTGGCCTGGTCGTTGAAGAGCCAGTTCGAGCCCTTCAAGTAGAGCTTGTCGAGATTGGCGATGTTGCCGGCCTGGAGATAGAACTTGTAGCTGTCCGGCGTGCCGAAGTCGAAGTTGAGGGTGGGCTTGGGCGTCTCCGGGTTCTGGTTGGGCTTGAAGAAGTTGTAGAACCCGAAGTTGGCCGAGAGCATGAAGGCGCCGCCGTGATAAGCGTCGTCGCCCAGGAAGAGGTCGGTCATGGGCGCCTGCGGGCTGGCGGCGACCAGGGCGGGGTGCGAGTCGACGATGGAAGCCGAGGTATAGAACCCAGGGTAGGAGATTCCCCAGATGCCCACCTTGCCGTTGTTGCCGGGCACGTGCTTGAGCAGAAACTCGATGGTGTCGTAGGTGTCCGAGCTGTCGTCCACGTCCTGGGGCGACTTCTTCTCGTCGATGTGGGGACGCATTTCGGCGAACTCGCCCTCGCTCATCCAGCGGCCGCGCACATCCTGGTAGACGAAGATATAGCCGCTCTTTTCCAGTTCGTCCGAGGGGCCGAGGCGCACTGGATTGCGGTCTTCGCCGTAGGGTCCGACGCTATAGGGGGTGCGGTCCATCAGGAAGGGATAGGGGCCGGCGGCCGGGTCCTTGGGCACATAGACCGCCGTGAAGAGCCGCTTGCCGTCGCGCATGGGGATGCGGAACTCGTACTTGGTGTAGTGGGCGCGGACGTAGTCTTCCTTGGGCGCGTCGGGCGCGGGTTGCTGGGCAGGTGCGATGGCGAAGGCCAGAGCAAAAACGGCCGGAACGGCGAAGGCGAAGCGGTGCGGTTTGAGCATCGGTTGCGAGAATCTCCTGACCATCCAGACTACTCCAGGGGCATGGCCCGCTCGGCAGGGACAAGCCGCAGGAGGCAAGGCCTCGGCCTGCGGGGAGGGCGGTTTTTGAATCCATTGTTCAATCTCCCCGTTTTCGGGGGTATGATTTTGTTATGCGTGGCGGGCCGAGCCGCGTTACCCTGTACTCAACCAACCTAACCAGCCGCCAGCGCCAATGCACGCCGGGACTGTATCTTTTTTCCGCTACGAAGCCAAAAGGAGAAACATGTCTACTGACTACCGCAATTTTCTGGCTCTCTCGTACGAGGAGCTCGAAGAACTCAACCTGACAGCCAAGGCGGAGCGCGCCAATCGCGTGGCAGCCGACGAGATTCGCGAGAAGCGGTTGAAGTACCTGACCGACGAGAAGCGGATCAAGGCCGTGACCGTGCTGTTCAGCGACCTGGAAGGCCGTCTGCACCTGCTGGATTACGACAAGAAGTTTCTGCTGGGCGCTTACGAGAACCTGACCTTCGACGGCTCCTCCATCCGCGGCTTTACGGCGCAGAAGGAGAGCGACCTGCGCCTGGGCATCGACTGGAGCGCCTTCTACTGGGTGCCGGCCGACGTCTTCGGCAACGGCAAGGTGGTGGTCTTCGGCACCGTGCTGGACAAGGACGGAACTCCCTACTCGGGCGACCTGCGCGGCGTGCTCAAGCAGTACTCCGACAAGCTTTTCGCCGAGAAGCAGTACACCCTGAACGCGGCCACCGAGATCGAGGGCTTCCTCTTCGCCGGCAAGGACGCCGAGCAGAAGTACTGCGAGACCGGCAAGTTCGAGTTCATCTCCACCGGCGGCTACTACCACTCGCTGCCCCTCGATCCGCTGCGCCAGTTCATCGACACCTCGGCCGAAGTGCAGCGCGCGATGGGCTTCCAGAACGAGAAGGATCACCCGGAAGTCGCGCCCAGCCAGTTTGAGATCAACTACAGCTACGCCGAATCGGTGGCTGCCGCCGACCAGATCCAGCTCTACAAGCTGCTGACCCGGCAGATCGCCAACAACCTGGGCTACACGGCCTGCTATCTGCCCAAGCCCGTGGTGGGCGTCAACGGCAGCGGCATGCACACCAACGTTTCGGTGTCGCAGGGCAAGACCAACCTCTTCTGGGACGAGAAGGGCGAGGAGCAGCTCTCGACCTTCGGCTGGAGCTTCCTGGATCGCATCCTGACCCGCGCGCTGGACCTTTGCCTGGTCTTCAACTCCAGCGTCAACGCCTATCGCCGCCTGGACCCGCACTTCGAAGCGCCCAACCAGATTCGCGCTTCGGCGACGGATCGCGGCGCCATGGTGAGGGTGCCCATCGGCAACCACCGGTCGATGCGGACCGAGGTTCGCGCCGTGGCTCCGGACGCCAATCCTTACCTGACGCTCTACGGGATCTTCAAGACCGGCATCGACGGGGAGATCTCCACGGCCGAGGGCCTGCGCGGCGGCGGCAAGTTCCTGCCCGACAACATCCAGCAGGCGATCGAGGACTTCAAGGACTCGAAGTGGATCGCCAACATCCTGGGCGACGACGTGCAGGGCCGCTATGCCGACCTGAAGCAGGCCGTGGCCAACCGCAGCCCGCGCGAGTTGGGCAGCATCGTCAAGGGCTCCGAAGTGCAGTACCACCACGCGGTCTATAACCAGTCGCTGTGGAGCATGTTCTAAGGCGGGACGCAATCGAGCAGCGAAGACGGGCGGCGGACCTCACGGTCTGCCGCCTGTTTTATTTGGCGAAGACCTCTGCCAACGTCTCCAGCACGCGATCCAGCGTTTCGGGCGTCACGACGCCGGCGCGTTTCGTCAGGCGGGTTTTGTCGACGGCGCGAATCTGGTCCAGCAGGATCAGCCCATCCTTCCCCGCATGACGAACGGCAATGCGGAAAGGCGCAGGGCGGCTCGCGGTGGTCATCGGAGCAACAATCGCGGTGCGCAGATGGTCGTGCATCTCCGGCGGAGAGATCATCACGCAAGGACGGGTCTTTTGAATCTCGCTGCCTACCGTGGGGTCGAGGTTGACCAGCCAGATCTCGCCCCGTTTCACTGCCGCAGGCTTTGTTGGCGCGGCCATCACCAGGACAGCTCCGCATCGCCCTCGTTGCCGAATTCGGGCAGCACCAGAGCGTCGTCGCCTTGATCGGCCAACGCGCGGCTGGCGGCAGCCCAGCCGCTGCGCGGCTCAGCCTTGGGACGGCGAAGCACCAGCGCATCCCCTTCCACCCGCATGTCTGCTTGATCCACCAGCCCCACCTGTTGCAGCAGCGGCTTGGGAATCAGCACTCCCTGCGAATTGCCCAAACGGCGAATGGTCGTCAGCATATCGCCCTCCATGGAATAACAATGTTATCACGGGAAGCGGCGACGGGGAGATAGTACTCTCACTTTCCGGGGTTTCTTTTCCTACTGAATGTTCCACATTCAACCGTCTGAAATGAGCCGGGCACCGCGTTGTCGATAGCAGCGACGATCTTGGGCAGATTCACCTTGATTATGGGGAGCTGAATGGCGGAAAGGGCTACGACGGCCAAGCGCCTCCCGGCAAGGTTCTGTTCGTAGCGGAGAGTCTGGTCTCCAGAGAGTAGAACGTCGATCCCGGCGTCTTCCGCTGCGCGCAACAGTTCGCCGTTCTGGAATCCGGCCCAGCCCATGTAGGTGACGGTGACAACCTCGTAGTGGTCCAGGAGCTTCCGCAGCGCCTGGTCGAGATTCTCATCGAGCAAAACCTTCACTGTTTGGCCTGCCCTCGTCCGGTGTGCGCAAACTCAATCAGACGTTCGATTTGAGCGGCAGACAAGGAAGGAAAACCTTCGCGCAGCTCGTCGATGGTTTCGCCAAGCTCGTAGCTGCCCACAATGGCGTCGGGCAGAATGCGTGTTCCGCGCACGATGGGCCTCCCAGATACCTTGCCCGGAACCGCCTCGATCAGCTCGCAAGCCATCCAATCGATCTCCGAATGCGTGTGCCCATTTGCCATTTTCACGCCCTCGTCCTCATGATACCCCGGTTTTGACTGAGCACATTCATGGCCCTCGCGGGCCGTTCCGGTCGGACCGGAACGGTAGAACGGGGAGGTGGTTGGAGGAAGCACCCCTGCCGCTCATCGATTCCTGATGGCTCCTTTATGTCCTGTCTGATAAAGCTAGAGAACAGGGTTCGGAGGGTGTGGGCTTCCGCGGGGGAGCGGGACAGTTGTTCCGCGTCTTGCCGGGAAGGCCGCAATCCACTGCCACCGGCCCTGAATGCGCGGCAAAAGAAAGCTCCAGGTCCCCATGAACGCTGGCCCCTCGGTGGAATTGGAAACGATGTACGGAGACTATTCGCTCGACCGGGCATTCGACGAGATGCGCGCGCCGGACGGCAGCGTGCGCCCGCAGTACCAGGCGCTGGCCGAGACGCTGGCGCGGCTGCCTGCCGACGAGTTGCAGCGCCGCAAGCAGTCGGCGGATTTGTCATTCCTCACCCAGGGCATCACCTTCACCGTTTACGGGCGGGACGAAGGCACCGAGCGCATTTTTCCCTACGACCTGCTGCCGCGCATCGTGACCGCCCAGGAGTGGGACCGGATCGAGCGCGGCCTCGTCCAGCGCATCACCGCGCTCAACCTCTTCCTGCGCGATGTCTACTTCGAAGCCAAGATCCTCGGCGACCGCATCGTGCCCCGCGAGCTGGTCTACAGTTGCAAGCATTACCGGCGCCAGATGCGCGGCTTGCAGGTGCCGCGCAACGTGTACATCTCTGTGGTGGGCTCGGATTTGCTGCGGCTGAACACCGGCGAGTTCGTGGTGCTCGAAGACAACTTGCGCGTGCCCTCCGGCGTGAGTTACATGCTGACCAATCGCCGAGTGATGAAGCGGACCTTTCCGCAGCTCTTCCAGAGCTACGGCGTGCGGCCCATCGAGCACTATCCGCAAATGCTGCTGGCCACCTTGCGCTCGCTGGCCCCCGAGGGCCGCCGCGAGCCGAACATCGTGCTGCTCACGCCCGGAGTCTTCAACTCCGCGTACTTCGAGCACACCTATCTGGCGCGGCAGATGGGCATCGACCTGGCCGAGGGCCGGGATCTGGTGACCCACGACAACATCGTCTACATGCGCACCACCGACGGGCTGAAGCGCGTGGATGTGATCTACCGCCGCGTGGACGACGACTTCAGCGATCCGCTGATCTTCCGCGGCGACTCGACACTGGGCTGCACGGGGCTGTTCAACGCCTACCGGGCCGGCAACGTGACTGTGACCAACGCCTTCGGCACCGGGCTGGCCGACGACAAGGCGCTCTACGCCTACGTGCCGCGCATTATCAAGTACTACCTGGACGAGGACCCGATTCTGCCCAACGTGGAAACCTACCTGCTGACGGAGGACGACCAGCGCAAGCATGTGCTGGCCAATCTGGACAAGCTGGTGGTGAAGGCGGTGGGCGAGAGCGGCGGCTACGGGATGTTGATCGGTCCGGCCTCGACGGCCAAGCAGCGCGAGGAGTTCGCCGTGCGCATCGAGGCCAATCCGCGCAACTACATCGCCCAGCCGACGCTGGATTTTTCGCGCGCGCCCTGCCTGATCGGGGATCGTCTGGAGCCGCGCCATGTGGATCTGCGGCCCTACATTCTCTTCGGCGACAAGGTGAATATCGTGCCCGGCGGCCTGACCCGCGTAGCGTTGGAAAAAGGCTCGCTGGTGGTCAACTCCTCGCAGGGCGGCGGCAGCAAGGATACATGGGTTCTGGAACAGTAGTTCGGGAGAACAACGATGCTATCGCGGGTTGCCGACAGTCTCTATTGGATGAGCCGCTATCTGGAGCGGGCGGAAAACACCGTGCGCCAGTTGGACGTGACCATGGGCCTGATGCTGGAGCCGGGGGCGGCCAGCGCGGAGACTCGCTGGAAGCGGCTGATGGCTTCGCTGGGCAAACTGGCCGGCATGGAGTGGAACGGCGACATGGAGTCGATGGCCCGCACCCTGGTCTTCGATCCCGTCAGCCCGCTCTCGGTCACCTTCTGCCTGAACGGGGCGCGGGAGAATGCCCGCCAGGTGCGCGAGGAGATCTCCACCGAGCAGTGGCAGCGGCTCAACCGGCTCTTCCACCAGATTCATGCGCCCGACGCGCAGACTGAATTCAACTCCAACATCAACGACACGCTGGTCTCGGTGGTGGACGGCATTCACCTGTTCAAGGGCGTCAGCGACACCACCATGATCCACGGCCAGGGCTGGCAGTTCATCCGCCTGGGCAGGTATATCGAACGCGCCTACGCCACGGCGACGCTGCTGGAGGTGTATCAGCCCGAACTCTTCAACCGGGCCGAGCCGGATCGCGCCGGCTACGAGTACCTGGAGTCGGTTGGGCTGCTGCGCTGCTGCACCTCGTTCGAGGCCTATTGCCAGGTTTACACCGCGGACCTTTCTCCCGATCGCATTCTGGAGTTTTTGCTGCTCAACCGCGATTTCCCGCACACCATCCGCTATTGCATCGACGCCATCCGCGACTCCATCGGCGCCATCCAGCATAGCGGCGGCCGCCGCCCGCCGGACGAATTGCACGCGGTCATCGGCCGGCTGCACGCCATGCTGGGCTTTACCACGATTTCCGAGATCCTGTCCGGCGACGCGGCCGGGTTCCTGCACACCATCCGCGAGCAGTGCATGAGGGTGCACGAACTGATCTACCGCTATTACGTGCACTACTCGATTCAGTCGGCGCTGGCGGGCTAGGGGGATGAGCATGAACTTCTATTCAATCCGGCACCTCACGCGGTTTCGCTATTCGCAGCCCATCAGCGAGAGCATCATGGAAACGCGCATGCACCCGCGCTCGGACCAGAATCAGCACTGCCTGACGTTCTCGCTCTCGGTCAGCCCGCGTTGCCGCGTCTTCAGCTATCGCGACCACCTGGGCAACAACGTGCAGCATTTCGACATTCCCGGCGAGCACAATCAACTGGTCATCGTGGCCGAGTCGGTGGTGGAGCAGCAGGTGCTGCCCGATGTGCCGGCCTTCCTCTCGCCCGACGCCTGGGGCGCGCTCGACGCGTTGATCGAGGCCGGCGACTACTGGGAGATGCTGCTGCCCTCCACCTTTGCCGTGGAGACGCCGGCGGTGACTCTGTTGGCCAAGCAGATGGGCGTCACCCGGCGCGACGATCCGCTGATGGTGGTGCAGGAGCTGAACCGGCGGCTCTTCGAGTACTTCGAGTACGTGCCCCGCTCGACGCGCGTGGACTCACCCATCGACGAGGCGATTGTCAGCGGCAAGGGCGTCTGCCAGGACTTTGCCCACACCATGATCGCCCTGCTGCGCCATGTGAAGATCCCGGCGCGCTACGTTTCGGGGTACCTTTACCGGAGCCGCGAGGATCACGATCGCTCGACGCCGGACGCCACCCACGCCTGGGTGGATGTGCTGCTGCCGCATCTGGGCTGGGTGGGCTTCGACCCCACCAACAACCTGGTGGCCCACCACCGGCATATCCGCACGGCCGTGGGCCGGGACTACGCAGACGTGCCGCCGACGCACGGGATCTTCCGCGGCGCCACCGACAGCGAGCTGTATGTCGCCGTGCATGTGGAGGCCAGCGAGCAGCCGCCGGCTCTGGACCGCAAGCTGCCCATCCCCGACGATTGGAGCGTGCTGGTGGAGCGCGCGCAGCAGCCCCCGGAGCGCAGCCAGCCCTTCATCGATTTGCAGCAAATGCAGCAGCAGCAATAGGTTCGCACGGCGTTGGCAGCGCAATCAAGGCAGTATTTGAGACGGGGAGAGGAGATTTTTATTGAATCTTTAGTCAATATCGGACAAGATTGAAGTTACTCCATTTGGCGCATCTCCCCGGTGACGCCTCATCAAAGCGACTGCTTGCAGAGAGGCTTTTCAAGCCCGAGGACAAGAGTCGCCGCAGCAAATTTTGCTCTCACCTGGAAGTGCGTTGTTTTCTGCGGGCCTCGACGAGGCTCGCGCTCTCTAACCTGCTCAGTTTCATACCAGCGTCACAAGCAGCGCAAGGCAAGACCTTTTGGAGGAATAGCCGTGAAACGATCCCTATGGGGATGGATGCTTTGCTGCATCCTTTCCACCGCCACCCTCGCATTTTCCCAGTCCGCAAACACCTCTCTGCGCGGCGTTGTGAAAGATCCCAGCGGCGCGCTGGTCCAGGGGGCGACCGTCACCCTGCTGGACAAGGCAACCGGCAAGACGCTGAGCGCCAGCACCAACAATGCGGGCTTTTACGTCTTTCCGCAGATTGGGCCGGCAAGGTACATCATCACTGTTTCAGCCAGCGGCTTCGGCGACCAGAAGAAGGCGGCCGAATTGCTGGTGAACCAGCCGGCGACGGTCGATTTCACGCTTACCGTGCAAGCCAGCACGGTCACCGTGGACGTGAGCGCCGTGGCGCAGACCTTGAACACATCCGATGCCACGCTGGGAGACTCGGTGGGCAATGTGACCATCGAAGCGCTGCCCATGGAGGGCCGCGACCCGATTTCGCTGTTGACGCTTCAGCCCGGCGTGCTCTACCTGGGCAATCCGGACGAAAATCAGACCAGCGACAGCCGCAGCGGCTCGGTCAGCGGCGGCCGTTCCGATCAGGGCAATGTGACGCTCGACGGCATGGACGACAACGACCAGATCGCCGGCACGGCGTTTACCGGCGTGCTGCGCGCGACATTGGACTCGACCGAAGAGTTCCGCGTCACCACTTCCAACGGCACGGCCGATTCCGGACGCAGCTCCGGCGCGCAGGTTTCCATCGTCACCAAGAGCGGAACCAACGCGTTCCACGGCGCGCTGTACGAGTACTACCGTCCCACCAACACCGTAGCCAACCAGTGGTTCAACAAGTTCCAACAAGTCTCCCAACAGCAGCCAAATATCCCGCAGAAGTACGTCATGAATACCTTTGGCTCCTCGTTTGGCGGGCCGATCAAGAAGGACAAGCTGTTTTTCTTCGCCAACTACGAAGGCCAGCGCAAGGCGATCGACGACGTGGTCACCCGCACCCTGCCCACCCAGCAGTTTTATCAGGGGTCGCTCGGCTATCAGGATGACAACGGCACGACGCATTGGATGGATGCGGCCGCGGTGACGGCGCTTGACTCGGACTGCAACACCAACATCGCTTGCGGACCCAACCCCAATGTAATCTCTTATTTCTCCCCACTGGCAACCAAGGGATTCTATGGCACGGCGCCGACGGCGGGCGACGGCGTCAACAATGCAGGTTATATTTTTGCCTCCAAGGCTCCCTCGACGCTGAATACCACGATTGCCAAGATCGACTACAACCTGACCGGCAAGCAGCACCTTTTCATCCGCGGCAACCTGCAAAAGGACACCAGGGCCGGGGACGAGAACCTGCCTGGA
>Ga0316217_10005530_pt1 | contig 13070 bp, 11 predicted proteins | sample 1anoAmetaG_FD_203633 | JGI IMG/M metagenome (GOLD analysis project Ga0316217, IMG submission 203633) | Freshwater microbial communities from Trout Bog Lake, Wisconsin, USA - 1anoA | ecosystem: Environmental > Aquatic > Freshwater > Lake > Hypolimnion/Profundal zone | place: USA: Wisconsin...
TTCAAGGCTAATTATTGTTTCTGTCAATGTGATAAGTTTTTATACCAGTGAATAAAATATTTCTAATATGATTTCAAATTTAGCAGATATGAGTATATGTAATAAACATTTTATTGCACAGTTGTGGATTACTTAAAACTAAAAAGGGTTAGCAGTCTTCAACTACTAACCCTTCTATCGTATGAATATTATTTTATTGTTAATACAGGCCTCTGAACCATGGAGAATCAAGATGACGGAATGGCCATGGAATAGATGCCATAATGATTACAAATGCCAGAGAATATAATAAAAGCTGACGTTTATGTTTCTTCTGGTCGGGAAGGTTTGTTTTGGTTACACTTCTTGATATAGTAATGATAGCTACTGCTATAATCATTCCCGTAATATGTTCCACTACCCAGAACCTTTTGAAAGGATCCCTCATGATTTCACCAAAACTGCTGTCTTTAAAGAAAGCAAATCCTTTAGACCCAAAAAAATACTGAATAAACCCTAGCAGAAGATTGATATGGGCAATAATCAATAATCTTAAATTCCATTTAATATCAGCAGGTGTATAAGAAGCATCGGCTTCCACCATACTTCTGAAGATATTGATAATTAAGAATATCAATATTAACCATCGGAGTAAACTATGTAATCCTAAAATCCATTCCATATTTTCTTATTTAGCTTTATGAATTAATAAAAAATCTCACAGCCTATTGTTAGTTAAAGCGATTATAATTACTGCAAGGATAATGAAAAATATTGTTTAAATTCAAGGATGTTTGTAACTAGGTTGTAAAAATGCTCTTTATTTACATTTAATCTGTTTCGTGATCGGGAAATCCTGATTAATAATTGATTAAATTCTTCTTTATGTACAAGTTTTCTTTATTGATAATAATATTGTTTCTGGCAACTTCCTGTAAAAACAATCAGGATTCAATTAACAATAATAATAAAACAGATTCTTCAGTTCATATTATTAATGGCATGAAAGATGCTATTAATAAATATCCCGACAGTTTGCCCCTTAAGGCTCAGCTGATAGATTTGCTGGATAGTATGAAACAGTATGATGATGCCATCATGCATATTGATTGTCTGATTAATAAAGACCGGTTCAACAATAATCTCTGGTTAAGAAAAGGACAGCTTCTGCGTGAAAAGGGAGATACCATTAAAGCTATTGACGCCTTCAATCATTCTGTTTCTATATATCCTTCCCCCGATGTATTGCTGGAACTGGCTAATCTTTACGCCGAGAAAAAGAATCCTAAAACACTGGAGATCTGCGATAATCTGAAAAAGATGGGACTGGGACAAACCAATGATAGTTATGCTTCTTTTTTTCAGGGGGTTTATTATGCCCGTACACACAATAAGGCAAAAGCCTTGCAATACTTTGATCTGGCCATCAACGACAATTATACATTTGCCGATCCTTATCTGGAAAAAGGATACCTGTACTTTGATGCAAAACAATATAAAGAGGCACTGTCTGTTTTTGAAAGATTAAGCATTATTAATAATACCAACGCCAATGCTTATTACTGGATAGCTAAAACAGATGAAGCAATGAATAATAAGGAGGAAGCTTTAACCAATTATCAGAAAGCCTATGGACTGGACAAGTCGATTGTAGAAGCAAAAGCCGCTATGGACAGGTTGTCTAAGTAAAAAGTAAAAAGGCAAAAGTAAAAATTTAATACAATTGCACTCCCTTTTACTACTCTCGAATGTTATAATCACTGTATTCTTTTTAATTTTGACTTTTGCCTTTTTACTTTTTAATACTTTTGCCTTTTTACTTTTTACTTTGCAACGCATTTATAATTATAAACGAAACATATGGCCATCATCGCACCATCTTTATTAGCCTGTAATTTTCTGCAACTGGAAAACGAATGTATAATGGTGAACAACAGTGAAGCCGACTGGTTTCATCTGGATGTGATGGATGGCAGATTTGTTCCTAATATCAGTTTTGGGTTGCCGGTGATTCAACAGATTAATAAGGTAGCTACCAAGCCATTGGATGTTCATCTGATGATAGTAGAACCCGATCAATATATAGATGCTTTTAAAAATGCAGGGGCCGATATACTGAGTGTTCATGCAGAAGCCTGTATTCATCTGCACCGCACTGTTCAGTATATAAGACAACAGGGTATGAAAGCTGGTGTGGCTATTAACCCTCATACTTCTTTAGATTGTCTGCAATACATACTGGAAGATATAGACCTGGTTTGTCTGATGAGTGTGAATCCCGGATTTGGCGGACAGAAATTTATTCCCCATACCTATACCAAGATTAAACAACTCCGCAGGATGATTGATGAAAGAAACCTGAATGTGGATATAGAAATAGACGGCGGAGTAACCGAACATAATGCTGCTGAATTGATAGCTGCCGGAGCTACCGTGCTGGTAGCAGGCAATACAGTGTTTAGTGCAGCCGACCCGATGGGGATGATAAAGAAGCTTAAGAATGCATAAGAGTACAAATAAAAAAACAAAACAAATTAATTCAGTATTAAGAAGAAGGTTAAAGAAAGTTGTTCCATTCTTAATTCTAATTCTTTTTTTTGGTTATATTTCAAATAGTATTATTATAAGGATTGTCACGAATCATTTACTATTAAATAGTAGTATTCATATCAAAGCAATAATAATTGACGATCAAAATTACTTAGGTAACAATCCTGTTAAACCAATATTTTCTTACTCATATAAATTTACAATTAATGGTAAAGAATATACCAATGATTCACATGATATTAATTTAAAAATTGGCGACTCAGTAGAAGTTGAATATGTAAAAGACTGGCCAATCTTCAATAGACCTATTCACAAAAGAGAATAGTAATAAAATCTTAATCCAAAAAATTATTTAACCATCCAATAAGTTAAAGCAAAAGGATTATTCCTATAAATCGATAAATAAGGTTATAGATTTGTGTCTTCATCAAAACACCTTTTTTATGTACCGTCTTATTTTAAAACATTGCTGCCTCGTTTTATTGTTTTTAGTTATGGGAAACAATAATCTTTTCGCTCAGTCCTCGCCAAAACTTTCCAACACAGCACCTTTAGTTTACCTTGCCGGGAAAGATTCCGGAAATCTAACTATTACTGAATTAAGAAGTCTGAAGGGACTTGAAGTAAATGCTCCCTACAAGGTTGCAGAGTATACCATTGTTATTAGTGATCCAAAAACTGGTGCCAAGCCTTTGACTTATTATACCATAAAGAATGATAAATTCAGTAAGGAAGTGATTAAAGATTTAGCCTCCCGTGGAGTAAATTTTACCTTTATACTGGATGAAGTGAAAGTAAGTGATGAAAATGGCAAGATCATTAAAGTCCGCCCTGACGTTTTCCATGTAGTAGCTGATAAATAATGAGATAACACAGGATATTAATTACTGTTTTTAAAATCTTATTTAGTTCTCACTCAATCTTTGAGGGGCAAAATTCAATCATTCAGAGACATCGACCAAATGTTGGGCGATGTCTCTGAATTGCATATTACTACCTCTGAATTATTTTTAGGTGCCTGCCAACCATTTTTAAGCAAAAACGGAACATCCGTTAGTGCTTGCCTATCATTTTTAGGCAAAAACGGAACACCCGTTGGTGCTTGCCAACCATTTTTAAGCAAAAACGGAACATCCGTTAGCACTTAAAAACCATTTTTAGATGCCCGCCAATGATTTTTAAGTGCTTACCAAACTGTTTTATATGCCTATATTACAACTGAATGTATCAAATTATAGTATAATGTATTCTTCCAATGAATTCATTTCTGTTTCTTCTGATTATTTTTGGATTACTATAATAATATACTTTTCCACCTATTTTTGTTGTAAATAATTATCATGAGAACAGTTGCTGCTATAGAAAAAAAAATCATCACAAGGGATAAACTGAACAGAATGGCTAAGGGATGGCGTTTGCTGGGCAAAAAAGTGGCCTTTACCAACGGTTGTTTCGATATTCTGCATGAAGGACATATATTTTCGCTATCGCAGGCGGCTAAAGAGGCTGATATACTGGTGGTGGGCGTAAACAGCGATGCGAGTGTGAAGAAACTGAAAGGCGATAGTCGTCCGGTAAATAGCGAGAACAGCCGTTCGCTGGTGCTGGCTTCACTGGTGATTACCGATTTTATTGTTGTTTTTGAAGAAGATACTCCTTTTGAACTGATAACTGGTTTTATGCCGGATGTAATAGTAAAAGGAGGCGATTATACTGTGGAACAGATAGTGGGCGCCAAAGAAGTAATAGCCAATGGTGGCCGTGTGGTGATAAATCCTATAGTAGAAGGATTTTCTACCACCGGAATTATTGAAAAGATGAAGGGAAGCTAAATGATTAATACAATCGTGAAAATACATCGTGAGTCGTGAGTCATGAATCGTGAGTCGTGAGTCGTGAGTAGAATACCTGATTATCACGACTCACGATGTATTATCTCGATTCACGATGTATTACTCACGACTCACGATGTATTTTCACGACTCACGTTACTCAATATATATCTCTTTAACCCTCCAAAAGCCCTAATTTTCTCTCAATATCCCATTTTCCATTATCTTGCCGCCCTTTATGCAACCTATACAGTCATTTTATACGCAATTAGGCAGTCCGAAAAACATTATCATAACCTCGCATCAGAAACCTGATGGCGATGCTATGGGGTCTTCGTTGGGCTTATTGCATTTTCTGAAACTGCTGGGTCATACCGTTACCTATATATCGCCTACCAACTGGGCCGATTTTCTGGAATGGATGCCTGGCTGCAAGGATGTTATCAATTTCGAGAAGAATAAAGAACATTGCCGGGAACTGGTGAATGCTGCCGATATTATATTCTGTCTGGATTTCAATATCCTACATAGAGTAAAACATTTTGAACCGGTAATCCGCCATTCAAAAGCCATTAAAGTATTAATTGACCATCACGAATTGCCCGAAACATCAGCATTCGATTACGGCATCAGTCTTACTACTAAGAGCAGCACCTGCGAAATGGTATTCGACTTTATAGTTGATAGCGGGCACGATCATCTTATTAATTTAGATATTGCTACCTGCCTTTATACCGGCGTAATGACCGATACAGGTTCGTTCCGTTTTCCTTCCACCACGGCATCGGTACACCGAATGGTGGCCCGCCTGAAAGAAACCGGTTTGCAACATTCTCCTATCCATGATAATATGTTCGACAATTTCCTGGAAACACGATTGAGGTTTATGGGAAATGCTTTCCTGCACCGTATGGAAGTATTGTATCAGTACAATACCGTGGTGATGAGCATTCCTAAAAGGGATATTATTAAATACGATATTAAAACCGGAGATACCGAAGGTTTGGTTAATTGGTTGTTAACAATCAGGGGGATTAAACTGGCGGCCATCGTAATTGACCGGGAAGAAGAAAGAAAATGGAGCTTCAGAAGCAAAGGGAACTTTGATGTTAATATATTTGCGCGCCTTCATTTTGAAGGTGGGGGTCATAAAAACGCTGCTGGGGGTAGAAGCAGTGAATCGATAGAAGCTACCACGAAAAAATTTCATGAAGTAATTCAACAGTACGAAAAAGAGCTTAATTAAATAAATATCAAAACAATGCGCATTATCAGTTATCTGCTTATAGCAGTAGTATTTTTCTCTTCCTGTAATAAGTTTGAGAAAGCAAAATCCGGAATGAAGTATAAAATAACTTCTTCTTCAAGCGGTAGTAAAGAGAAAATTAAACTTGGACAGATTGTAAAGTTTAATATAGAATATAAAGTAAAGATGGCCAATGGCAAAGACTCGGTACTGAGCACTACTTATGGTAAAGCAGCTGGTTTTATAAAAGCCGATTCTGCCCGTCTTCCCAAGTACAATTTCACAGAAGTACTTACCCAGATGTCTGTAGGCGATAAAATTGAATTCCTGCTGGATAACGATACCCTGAAGAAAATGCACATGATACCCGACTACAACGAAGTATTTGTAAAGGGTGGTAATGTAACCGGCAGAGTAGAAATCCTGAAGGTATTTACCGACGACAAAGCAGCTAATGCCGACTATATGGCTGAAACTCAGGCTGCCAATCAAAGAGAGCAGGAGAAAATAGAAAAAGACAGTAAGGTAGAACTGGTAAAAGAAAAAGCAAACATTGAGAAATATGTTGCCGACAAGAAAATCACTACTGTTACTACTCCTGGTGGTGTGCTGGTAGAAGTTCAGAATGCCGGTGAAGGTCAGAAAGCCGATTCAGGCTGGCAGGCTTCTGTTATGTACCGTGGTTATACCCTGGATGGTAAAGTATTTGATGCCAATTTTGGGGAAGGTGCTAAACATACCGACCCATTTGCTGTAGTATTAGGACAACACAGAGTAATCAGAGGATGGGAAGAAGGTCTGAAATATTTTGGTAAAGGTGGTAAGGGAAGAATCATTATTCCTTTCATGTTAGGATATGGTCCTCAAGGAAGTCCTCCTGTAATACCTGCATATTCTACACTGGTATTTGATATAGAAATCAAGGATGTAACCAAGCCTGCTCCTGAAGCTGCACCTGCTGCACCGGGCGCTCCTCATGGCAAATAAGATAGTATCAATATTATATAGAAAAGGTTGACCGGTTAATCGGTCAACCTTTTTTTATGCTGTTAATCCAACAATATTTTTATCACAGAAACAGCAGCAATATATAAATGTGTTATTTTTACACACTAATAAATTATGCTTGATATGTTTATGAAAAAATTAATGACAGCTGCTTGTTGTGTATTAGTATTAATAACATCAAATGCCTCGGCTCAGCAATCCTCTGGAAGTACAGCACCGGAATGGATATTGCAGGGAAATATTTACGAAGTGAATACACGTCAGTACACTGCCGAAGGAACCTTCAGGGCCTTCGAAAGAAACCTGTTCCGTTTAAAGAAGATGGGCGTACAGACACTATGGTTTATGCCTATCTGCCCAATTGGCAAACAAGACAGAAAAGGAAGCCTGGGAAGTTATTATGCCATCAGTGATTATAAAAAAATAAACCCCGAGTTTGGTACATTAACCGACTGGAAAATACTGGTACAAAGATGTCATGAAATGGGTATAAAGGTAATTGTTGACTGGGTTGCCAATCATACCTCTCCCGATAATGTATGGATGGCATCGCATCCCGATTTCTATGTAAAGGATAGCACAGGTAAACCTATTTCCCCATTCGACTGGACCGATGCCCGTAAATTGAACTATAGCAATCCTCAATTGGTAGACAGTATGATATCGGCCATGAAATACTGGATAAAAGAATCGGACATAGATGGTTACCGTTGCGATGTGGCAGAAGAAGTACCCGATGCATTCTGGAAAAAATGTATTGGCGAACTGCGCAAGATGAAACCATTGTTCTTTCTGGCAGAAGGCGAAAAGCCATGGCTGCATAAAGCAGGATTTAATGCTACCTATACCTGGAGTGTATTTAATGTAATAAAAGATATTGCTGCAGGTGTTAAACCCGCCAATTCACTGGATACTATTATAGAAGCCAATCAGGCATCTTTCGATAAAAAAGACCTTAGAATGTATTTCACTTCCAATCATGATGAAAACAGTTGGAGCAAGGCAGACTATGGTACTACACCGGGTGATAGCCACGCTCCTTTTGCCGTATTCACTCAGACTATGGACCATTCTGTTCCATTAATCTATAGTGGTCAGGAAGAACCATTCTTAAGAGCCATTCGTTTCTTCGACAAGGACACTATTACTTTTAAAAACTATCTAAGAAGTGGATTCTACAACAAGCTATTAAGTCTTCGGACATCCAATGCTGCATTGAATGCTTATTCGAAATACGAGAAAATAAAATCGAATGACGACAGCAGAATCTTTGCTTACTGGCGTTGGAATGGCGATAAGAAAATACTGGTAGTATTGAATTTAAGTCCGGTAGAAATGGAAGTGAATCTGAAAGACAACAAGCTGGACGGAAAAGCTAAAGAAGTATTTGGAGGTCTTGATAAAACATTCAACAAAACATATAATGCTTATTTAAAGGCATGGGGATACAAGATTTTTGTTTTTGATTAAAAAACAACTGAAGAAAGTACTAATAAAAAGGGGATTCCAAACAGAATCCCCTTTTTAATGCCACAAACAATTACTTATGTTAGTAAATAACTACCCCATAGATTAAACTATTCCTAAACTATTAGGTTCATTATTTCTATAATACTATCTCAATTTTACCTTGTTATGATAATGAAGTTTCCTATTTATCCTTTCTTTGCCCTTTTATTAGTATCATTAATTTATAGCATGTTGAGCAACAAACGTTTTCTGATTACTTTACTAAATACATTTTTTATTTCAGGGCTACTGGCACAGCAACCATTGTCTTTAAAAAAGGCAATAGAAACAGCAACTGTCAACTACGGAAGCATCAAAGCTAAAAGCAAATATGCCGAAGCTTCAAAGGTGAACATAGAAGAAGCCCGTCGCGAAAATCTTCCCAATATAAACTTTGGGTTGCAACAGGATTACGGGACAGCCAGCGGACAACTTGGTCCATACTATGGATTTAATGGGTTAGCCTCTGGTACTGCCGGACCAACTTTGAATCATCAGGACTGGGATGCAGCATTTGGCGCATTATACCTTACGAATGTCAACTGGGATTTCTATTCTTTTGGCAAAGCAAAGGAAAAAGTAAAGACTGCTCAGGCTGTTGCTAAACGAGATGATAAAGATCTGCAACAGGAGATATTTCAGCACAAGGTAAAAGTGGTGGCAGCTTATCTGAACTTAGTGGCAGCGCATCAGTTGACAATTTCATATCAGAAAAATGTAGAACGTGCCGATACTTTCAGAAGGATTGTAAAGACAAGGGTGCTCAATGGATTGATTGCCGGTGTCGATTCTTCTCAGGCCAATGCAGAGTATTCTTCAGCTCAGATCATTCTGATAAGATCAAGAGATTATGAAGAAGAACAAAATAATAATCTGGCTCAGTTAATCGGTCTTCCTGCCACTCAGAATTTTATTCTGGATACTTTCTTTGTTTCCAGAATTCCTATGTTTTTATCAGATACTGTTGCTGTTGATAAACACCCCATTTTACAATGGTACAAAAGCAGGATGGAGGTAAGCGATGCTCAATCTAAATACTATAAGACTATGTATTATCCTACATTTTCAATTGCAGGATTGTATCAGACCAGGGCTTCCGGATTTGGAAGCAGTTATGCTGTGAATCAGGGTGATATTAATAAGAGTTATTTTACCGGAATTAACCCTACCCGTAGCAATTATCTTTTCGGAATAGGGGTAACCTGGAATATTACACAACCTTATCGTCTTACACAGCAGGTAAAATCGCAAAACCTTATCAGTCAGGGTTTGCAGGAAGAATATAATCTTGCCGATCAGCAGATAAAGGCTCAGTTACAGCTTTCTGATAATAAGATTAAAAATGCTTTATCTGTTTATAAGGAAGTACCTGCTCAGATACATGCCGCTACTGATGCATATACACAGAAATCGGTTTTATACCAGAACGGGCTGACTACATTAGTAGATGTTACACAGGCTATATATGCATTAACAAGAGCTGAGGCTGACAGAGACATTGCCAACAACAATATATGGCAGGCTTTATTACTGAAAGCCGCAGCAGCCGGCGACTTCAGCTTATTTGAAAGTCAACTGTAGCAATGTTTCCGGAATATATCAAACAAATTTTATTGAATAATAATACATCATTATGAACCTCATCAGATTCGCATTACGCAAGCCGATCACCATCCTGGTACTGGCTGCCGGTTTATTGTTCTTTGGAATAAAAGCTATCAATACTATCAAGGTTGATATCTTTCCAAAGCTCGACATGCCGGTAATCTATGTATCCCACCCTTTCGGTGGTTACACTCCTGCTCAAATGGAAACCTTCTTTGCAAAACAATACATCAATATTTTCCTCTATGTAAATGGAGTAAAAACAATTGAAACAAAGAATATCCAGGGACTGACTTTGATGAAAATCAATTTCTATCCCGGCACCAATATGGCACAGGCCGCTGCCGAAGTAAGTGCCTTTGCCAATCGTATCCAGGCCGCATTTCCACCCGGTTCCAACCCGCCGTTTATTATCAGGTTCGATGCATCTACTATACCTATCGGACAACTGGTAATGAGTAGCGATAAACGTAGCAATAATGAGTTACTGGATCTTTCCAATATTTATGTACGTTCTTCTTTCACTTCTATTCCGGGTTTGGTATCCTCTCCGCCTTTTGGTGGAAACGTTAGAACAGTAGTCATTAAAGCAGATCCTGTTCTGCTGCGTCAGCACAATATGACTCCCGATCAGCTGGTAGAAGCTATAAGGATCAATAATCAGACTACCCCTTCAGGTAATGTAAGAATGGATGACAAAAATTATATCACTCCTGCCAATACGACCATCAGGAATATGAAGGACTTCGAGAACATTCCTTTATTCAAAGGGAGTGTTCAGAACTTATATTTAAGGGATGTGGCAACCGTAGAAGATGGCGCCGATATCACATCGGGTTATGCCCTCGTAAATGGTCGTCGTTCTGTATACCTCAGTATTGCTAAAAATGCCGATGCTTCTACCTGGGAAGTTGTACAGAATCTGAAGAAGGCAATTCCTAAAATGCAGGCACAGCTTCCCGAAGATGTAAAACTAAGTTACGAATTCGATCAGTCAGTTTATGTTATCAATTCCGTTAAAAGCTTAATTACCGAAGGTATTATAGGAGCCATCCTTACCGGATTAATGGTATTATTATTTTTAGGCGATCCCCGTGGCGCATTGATTGTAATACTGACAATACCTACCTCTATTATCTCATCAGTATTGTTCCTCAGTCTGTTCGGACAAACTATCAATATCATGACCCTCAGTGGTCTTGCTTTGGCCATTGGTATCCTGGTCGATGAAAGTACGGTTACTATCGAAAACATTCACCAGCATCTCGATATGGGCAAACCCAAAGCCCTTGCTATCTGGGACGCCTGCAAGGAAATTGCTTTCCCTAAATTACTCATCCTGTTTTGTATCCTCGCGGTATTTGCCCCTGCATTTACCATGGCAGGAATTCCGGGTTCCTTATTCCTTCCTTTAGCTTTAGCCATAGGATTCAGTATGGTCATATCCTATCTGCTGGCACAAACATTTGTACCGGTAATGGCCAACTGGTTCATGAAAGTTAAGCATCACAAAAAAGCAAGTGGTGACAACATGACCGATGCCGAAGAGTTTGAAGCATCAGGCCTGAATACGGGTGATGAAAATGATACCTGGAGTCAGAAGGGTGCATGGGTGGAAAGAGAAGAAAGCGGTGATGCAGAAAAATTGAGTCGTTTCGAAAAACTCAGAATGCGTTATCTGCGTTTCATTGGCAGGTTAATGCCTTATCGTAAATCAGTAGTTGTTGTTTATATAGTCTTGATATCAGGCATCGCTGTTTTCATGTTATCCAGAATCGGCCGCGATGTATTACCTAAAGTCAATGGTTCACAGTTTCAGGTAAGGATGCGTTTACAGGACGGTACCCGTATCGAAATTACCGAAGATAAAACACTGAAACTGATTGATGGTATTACACAGATCATTGGTAAGGACAATGTTTCTATTACCTCAGCTTATGTAGGATTACATCCGCAGTTGTTTTCTACCAGTCCTATTTTCCTTTGGATGGCAGGCCCTCATGAGGCTGTTTTACAGGTAGCATTAAAAGAAGGTGTTAAGCTGAATCTCGAAGAACTGAAAGATAAAATCAGAGCATCCGCTAAAAATATCGATCAGCACATGAAGCTTTCTTTTGAGCCTATAGAACTAACCGATAAAATTCTTAGTCAGGGCTCTCCTACTCCGGTAGAAGTCAGGTTTGCCGGAAGAGATAAAAAACAAAATGAAGCCTATGCTAATAAGCTGATAGCAGAACTACAGAAAATCGATTATCTCCGCGATGTTCAACTAGGGCAGTCTGTAAAATATCCTGCTATCAATATCAATATCGACAGAATAAAAGCTGCTCAGTTAGGGGTTGACATGAGCGATGTTTCCCGATCATTAATTGCCTCTACTTCTTCCTCCCGTTATACCGAGAAAAATATGTGGGTGGATGAAAAAGGATCCTACGTATATAGCGTTCAGGTGGAAGTGCCGGAGAACAAAATGAACAACATGGAAGAGATTCGCGAAATCCCTTTAATGAAAAATGCTGCCCGTCCATTAATGGGCGACGTAGCTACCTTGTCCATGGATACCGTGAATGGCGAAATAGATAATCTTGGTGCCATGCCTATGCTGACTGTTACGGCTAATCTGAATAAAAAAGATCTGGGTTCTGCATCAAAAGATGTCAGTAAAGCTATCAGCAACTTAGGCAAATTACCGCGTGGATTAAATGTTGAATTAATAGGTCTCAGTAATACACTAACCGACACACTCGATGGTTTACAGGGTGGTCTGATGGTGGCCATCGTGGTGATCTTCCTCATGCTTGCCGCCAACTTCCAGTCCTTCAAAGTATCGGCCATTGTACTCACTACAGTACCTGCTGTTCTGGTTGGTTCCCTGTCCTTACTCATGGCTTGTGGTTCTACATTAAACCTGCAGTCTTATATGGGTATGATCATGTCGGTTGGGGTATCCATCTCCAATGCCGTACTGTTGATTACCAATGCCGAGGAACTACGAAAACACAATGCCAATGCCTTATTATCGGCTAAGGAAGCAGCCGCCTTGCGGATGCGTCCGATTGTCATGACTGCACTGGCCATGGTGGTTGGGATGATACCAATGGCTACCGGTTTAGGCGAAGCCGGCGATCAGACTTCTCCACTAGGAAGAGCCGTTATTGGTGGACTGATAGCGTCTACCTTTGCTGCCTTGTTTATCCTTCCGCTGGCATTTGCCTGGGGACAGGGTAAAGCTTCCAATGAAAGTGTTTCACTCGATCCGGAAGATGAGGAAAGCTTACATTTTATTCCATCATTACATGCACATAACAAATCATAATATAAAATTTAAAATAAGGCTATGA
>Ga0316217_10005531_pt1 | contig 13068 bp, 10 predicted proteins | sample 1anoAmetaG_FD_203633 | JGI IMG/M metagenome (GOLD analysis project Ga0316217, IMG submission 203633) | Freshwater microbial communities from Trout Bog Lake, Wisconsin, USA - 1anoA | ecosystem: Environmental > Aquatic > Freshwater > Lake > Hypolimnion/Profundal zone | place: USA: Wisconsin...
CGCTTTTATTTTCAGGCGCATGGTGTAGTTTCCTGTCCGCGACATGATTTTGGTTTTGGACAACTACGATTCGTTCACCTACAACCTCGTGCAATACCTCGGGGAACTGGGCGTGGACTTGCAGGTGCGCCGCAACGACGAGATTTCTCTCGACCAAATCCGCGCTCTCTCGCCCGAACGCATCCTCGTCTCGCCTGGGCCGTGTTCCCCGCGCGAAGCCGGTCTGGCCAACGACGTCATCCGCACTTTCAGCGCGGAAGGCGTGCCGATTTTCGGCGTGTGCCTGGGGCATCAGTGCATCGGCCACACCTTCGGCGGCGAAGTCGTTGTGAATTACCGCATGATGCATGGCAAAGTTTCGCCGATTAAGCACAACGGAAAAGCTTTGTTCGCCGGGATGCCGAACCCATTTCTCGCCACCCGCTACCATTCGCTCGTCATCAAACGCGACACGCTGCCGGCTTGCCTCGCAATCACCGCCGAAACCGACGAGGGCGAAATCATGGGCGTGCGGCACCGGACCCTCCCGGTCTGGGGCGTGCAGTTCCATCCCGAAAGCATCCTCACCGAGAACGGCCGGACCATCATCAAGAATTTCCTCACGCTGAAATAATTTATGGAAGTCATCCTGCTCAAGTCCAAAATCCATCGCGCCACTGTCACCGGCGGCGACGTCAATTACGAGGGGAGCCTCGGCATTGCCGGCGACCTGATGGACCAGTGCGGCCTGCAAGAATACGAAAAAATCCTCTGCGGTAACATGGCCAACGGCGAACGCTGGGAAACCTACGCCATCCGCGCCTCGGCCGGCACCGGGGCCATCATTCTCAACGGCGCCGTCGCGCATCTCGGTAAAAAGGGCGACTTGATTACCATCATGAGCTTCGCCTGTCTCACCCCGGCGGAAGCCAAAAAATGGAAACCCCGCGTCCTCGTCCTCGGCCAGGGCAACCAAGTTATCGACACCCGCGGCATTTAAGTTCCATTCAAAAATAAAAAAACGCGCCGATGGTCCTCGGCGCGTTTGGCGTTTACAAAGTTGCTTCAATAATTCTTGGCGACTTCGTTCCAGTTCACCACGTTCCAGAACGCCTTGAGATAATCGGCGCGCTTGTTCTGGTATTTGAGATAGTAGGCGTGTTCCCAGACATCACAGCTGAGGAGGGGTTTGCCTTCGCAGCCGGCCACGGCTTTGCCCATGAGCGGATTGTCCTGGTTCGCCGTGGAGACGATTTCGAGCTTGCCGTTGTTGGCCACGAGCCAGGCCCAGCCGCTGCCGAAACGGCCCAGGCCCGCCGCTTCAAACTTGGCCTTGAATTCATCAAAGCTGCCGAAGGTTGCCTGGATGTCGTCCGCGAGCTTGCCGGTGGGCAGGCCACCGGCGTTCGGTGCCATGAGCTTCCAGAAAAACGAATGGTTCCAGTGCCCGCCGCCATTGTTGCGGACGGGGCCGCGGATGTTTTCAGGGACGGCCGCCAGATCCTTGACGAGTTCGCAAATGGTTTTGGCCTCCAGGGCGGCATTGCCGGCGAGGGCCTTGTTGAGGTTGTCCACGTAAGCCTTGTGATGGCGGCCGTGATGGATTTCCATCGTCAGCGCGTCAATATGCGGCTCCAAGGCGTCCTTGGCGTAGGGCAGGGCGGGTAGTTCGTGAGGCATGGTATTATCTTTTTTTGTTTTTTAGTTAGCAAAAACTGCTGGCCGCAAATTGCGCCACAAACGCAAAAAAATCAAGTGCGGAGAAAATGAAAACAGGATTGTGCTTTGAAGAACCATCCGGTTTTTGTCCGCAGATTTCGCCGATGGACGTAGATAAATGCCTATAAAATCGAGGCATTAGCGCAGATTGCTGACGTAATCGGGCAACTGTTTGTCCGGGCATAATACCGAATGAAATGCCCTGATTTGCTTTTGCCATTGGCATGGTGGCTGGTATTGACCAATGGTGCGTTCAGCATCACGCTGTTGAAATTCACGGACAACGCGGCGCTGACCGGCCGGAAACAGGTCACGGCGTCGCCCTCGTTCGTGAGGTTTTAGTTTATGAAAAAAACAGTTAAACACATCGGCGTTGTTATTTTGGCATTGGGCAGCCTGCTTAAGCCATGAGACATTCAGCAATTATTTATTTTGGTCTGCTTGGATGCACGGTTTTGGTCGCTGGCGCGCAATCGGCCGGAACAAATGCGGGCGTGGCAAAGCGGCCGTTGGCGGCAGCCAGCCAGCAGTCCGACTACGCCGGCTCGGCGAGCTGCCGCGAGTGCCATGGAAAATTTTATCGGCTTTGGTCCACGTCGTTTCACGGCCTGGCCATGCAGCCGTATTCGGCGCAGCTTGCCCGGACAAAACTCACGGCGCAAAAAAACGAGGTTGTCGCGGGCCAATTCAGTTTTCGCGCTGATATCGCCGGCGGCGTGGTCATCGAACGCCACGCCACCAACGAGACGCGTTATCCCATCACGCAGGTGCTGGGCGGCAAGAATGTCTTTTATTTTCTCACGCCGCTGGCGCGCGGCTGGCTGCAGGTGTTGCCGGTGGCCTACGACGTGCGCCGCCACGAATGGTTCGACACGACCGCCAGCGCCATGCGGCATTTCGGCAATCGCAGCGACGAGGCGTTGTATTGGAAGGAACGGCCGCTGACGTTCAACACGTCCTGCTTCAGTTGCCACGTCAGCCAGCTTGCGAAAAATTATGACGCCGCGTCCGACAGCTATCACACCGCCTGGGCCGAGCCGGGCATCAACTGCGAAACCTGCCACGGCCCCTCCGCCGGCCATGTGAAATTATTTCACGACTTGCCCACCAACGCGCCCGTGCCCGCCGACATCCAACTCGTCGTCACCAGCACCATGACCACGGAACAGCGCAACGACCTGTGCGCGCCGTGCCACGCCAAAATGTCGCCGGTGACGATGAACTTCGCGCCGGGCGAACGCTACTTCGACCACTTTGATTTGATCGCCTACGAGAATCCGGATTTTTATCCCGACGGCCGTGACCTCGGCGAAAATTACACATTCACTTCCTGGCGCCAGAGCGCGTGCGCCAAGTCGGGTCAGCTTGATTGCATGCACTGCCACACGTCGAGCGGGCGATACAAATTCAAGGAACCGGCGACAGCCAACGAAGCCTGTCTGCCGTGCCACGAGGACCAGGTGAAAAACGCCGTGGCTCACACGCATCACAAAATTGGCTCGACCGGCGGCGAATGTATTGCCTGCCACATGCCCACGACCGAGTTTGCGAGGATGCGCCGCAGCGACCATTCGATGCGCCCGCCGACGCCCGCGACGACGCTCGCCTATCAGTCGCCCAACGCCTGCAATCTCTGCCATGCCGACAAAACCGCCGCGTGGGCCGACCAACTGGTGCGAGCGTGGAGCAAAAACGATTTTCAAAAACCGGTGCTCGAACGCGCCGCGCTCATTGACGCCGCGCGCAAGAACGACTGGAAAAAGCTGCCGGCAATGCTCGCGTTTCTTTCCGCCACGAACCGCGACGAACTGCTCGCCGTTTCGCTCGTCCGGCTGCTGGGCAATTGTCCCTCCGACGACAAATGGCCGGTGCTGCGGCGATTAACACAAGCCGTTTCGCCGCTCGTGCGCGCCGCCGCCGCCGAGACGCTGGGTGGATGGCTAGATGAAGCGAACATCACCGCTCTGATCAAAGCGAGCGGCGACGATTTTCGCCTGGTGCGCGTGCGGGCCGCCAATGCGCTTGCCGGCGTGCCCGAAGCCAGTCTGCCCGACCCGGATCGTTCGCGTGTGGGCAAGGCCATGGCGGAGCTGACGGACTCGTTGCTGTCGCGGCCCGACGACATGACCGCACATTACAACCTCGGCAATGTTTACATGGCGCGCAACCAGCTGCCGGCGGCGGTGACGGAATTTGAAAATGCCATCCAGTTGCAGCCGGATTTTTTCCCGCCGTATGTGAATGCCGCTGTAGCCTACAACACGCTCGGCCAAAATGATCAGGCCGAAGCCCGCCTGCGCCGCGCGCTCCAGCTCGACCCGACCAATTCCGCCGCGCTGCTGAACTTGGGAATGTTGCTCGCGGAAATGAAGCAGATGACCGAGGCGGAAAAATCCTTCCGCGCCGCGTTCAAGGCTGATCCGCAATCCGCGCAGGCCGCCTATAATCTCGGCGTGCTGCTGGCCAAGGGCAATGCCGCCGAGGCGCTGACCTGGTGCCGCCGCGCTGCCGAGTTGCAGCCGGATAATCCGCAATACGGCTACACGTATGCGTTTTTTCTGCATCGCGCCGGCCAGCTTGACGAAGCGCTTCGGGTGATTCGCGCCGTGCGCCAACTGCATCCCGAACACGCAGAGAGCGCAACGTTGGAACAGGCCTTGTTGCGGGAGTCCGCCCGTTTGCAATTGAAATAAGCCGGGCAATAGCGGAAAGCAACCGACTCACGGCGTGGCCTGGGCGTGACGCCCAGGTGGTTGCAACATCGCCGCCGCGGCTTGCCGGACGGCTTCGGCCAGTTCGCGCGGTTTCACAACTTTCGCATCGCCGCCCCAACTCAAGACCCAGCGCTGCACTTCGGCGAGGCTGGACAGTTTCATTTTCAGTTCCGCGCCGCCGTCCTTCAAATCGCGCAAGGTCTGCGACGCATGCCATTTTTTTTCGCGGATGTAATCGGCGGCGCGGGCGTTAAAGCGGATGACGACTTCAAATTCACCTTCGCCCGCGTGGACGCCAAAGCTGTCGCGCAGCCGTTGTTCCAGCGAAAATTTCTGCGTGCGCTCAAAGGTTTTGCCGGTCGCCTTGACGGACTGGATGCGCGCGGGGACGAAGGTGCGGAGGTCTTGGCGCGCGTGGTCGTAGGCGAAGAGATACCATTCGCCGTTGATGTTCGCCAAATGATACGCGTCCACGAGGCGCTTCTCGGTGGCGTGGCCGGGCTTGCGATAGTGAATTTCCAATTGCTGCCGTTGCGCGACGGCCTTGGCGAGCGTGTCGAATATTTCCAGATTTAAAATCGGCTCGGCGCGGGTGCGGAAGGAAATCGTCTGCTCAATGTCGGCGAGGTTGAGTGAAATGGTGTCGGGCAAGGCCTGCTCCATTTTTTTGATCGCGCTCAACAGCGGTTTCTCAAAACTGGTGCCGCGATATTGTTGCAGGGCTTTTTCGGCGACGACGAGCGCGAAAATTTCGCCCTCGGTGATCTGCATCGTGGGAAAGCCGCTGACTTCGCCGTTGTAAAAATAGCCGTTGCGGCGGGCGTTGAACTCAATCGGCAGGTTCAGCCGGTCGCGCATGAACTCCAAGTCGCGATGGATGGTCTTGGTGGTGACTTCGATCGCGCGGGCGAGCTGGCTGGCATTGGGAAAACCGCCGGCCTGCAAAGCCTGGTGAATGCGCAACATCCGCTCCAGCGGCGGACGGGAAAGCAAAGCAGGTTTCGTTGAATCGTTGAATCGTTGCATGGTCTGACCCGATTTAACGATTCACCTTTCAACGAATCATGAACCCGCCGCCATCTTCGCCAGAAACTCGTCGTTGGTCTTGAATTTCTTGAGCGCGGCGGTGAGCGTCTCCATCGCCTCGATGGGATTCAAGTCCACCATCGTGCGGCGGAGCTTGCGGATGGCCTCGAGATTTTTCGCGGGGAACAGTTTTTCCTCCTTGCGCGTGCCGGACTTCGGAATGTCCAGCGCGGGATACAAACGGCGGTCGGAAAGTTTGCGGTCCAAAATCAGCTCCATGTTGCCGGTGCCTTTGAACTCCTGGAAAATTAACTCATCCATGCGCGAACCGGTGTCCACCAGCGCCGTCGCGAGAATGGTCAGCGAACCGCCATTTTCAATCTTGCGTGCGGAGGCAAACATCTTGCGCGGAATTTCCAGTGCGCGGGCATCCACGCCGCCGGACATTGTGCGCCCGCTGCCGCTGTGAACGCTGTTGTAGGCGCGGGCCACGCGGGTCAGCGAATCCAGCAGCACGAACACATCCTTGCCGGATTCCACGATGCGGCGGCAGCGCTCGATCATGAAACGCGAGAGGCGGACGTGCGTGTCCAAATCCATGTCGTTCGATGACGCGACGACTTCGGCCTTCACCGAGCGCTGGAAATCGGTGACTTCCTCCGGGCGCTCGTCAATCAGCAAGACCATCGCGTGAACATCGGGATGGTTGGTCGTGATGGCATTGCAAATCTGCTTGAGAATGGTCGTTTTGCCCGTGCGCGGCGGCGCGACGATGATGCCGCGCGTGCCTTTGCCGATGGGCGTGACGAGGTCAATAACGCGCGTCTCAATCAAATCCGGCGTGGTTTCCAGCTTGAATTTTTCGATCGGGTCAATGCTGGTCAGGTTCTCAAAGCGGACGGCCTTGGTGTAATCCTGAAACAGCATGGAGTTGACCTTGTCTACCGAACGGAGCTGCGGGCTGGTGCCGCGGTGCGGCGGCTGCGTCGGCCCCTCGATGAAGCTGCCTTCGCGCAAAAAGCTGCGGCGGATCGTGTCCGGCGTCACGAAGATGTCCGAGGGCTTGGGATGAAAATGATTCTGCGCCGTGCGCAGGAAGCCAAAGCCCTTCTCGGAAATTTCGAGATAGCCCGAACCGTAATTGGGATTCGGCTTGTCGCCGTTCGCCTGTGTATCGCTCATAAAAAAGTTGTGACCGAAGGCTGAAACCCTTCCGAAAAATTGCTGGAAAAGTGAACTTTGGAAAACGTCGGCAACACCAAAGGCCGCCAACTGAAACCTTCGACAGTCCTTTTATTACGGACAAATGCCGCCCAACGCAACAATTATTTTCATCCGCCGCCGGTGCCGCTGAAGGCTGGCTTAAAAATAAACGGGTTTCCGGCCGCCAGCAACTGCGCCCTTTCCGGCGCGCTAAAATCAGCCGCCCACTTCCGCGCGGGCTTCCGCGGCGAGCGCGGTGCTCAAATAGCGTTCCCCCGTCGAGCAGGCGATGGTGACGATGATTTTGCCCTTGTTTTCCGGGCGTTTGGCCACTTCGATGGCGGCGATGACGTTCGCGCCGGTCGAAATGCCAACCAGGATTCCCTCTTCCTTCGCCAGCCGCCGGGCCATTGAAAACGCGTCGTCATTGCTGACTTGAACGCACTCGACGATCTGCGCGTTTCCTGCGCGGTCTTTTAGGTGCAAATTTTTCGGAACAAAACCCGCGCCGGTGCCTTGGATTTTGTGCGGTCCCGGTTTCACCGGCTGGCCGGCGAGCGTCTGCGAAATCACCGGCGAATCCTTCGGCTCCACCGCGATGGCCTGAAACTTTGGGTTCTTCGGCTTGATAAATTCGGTGACGCCGGTGAGGGTGCCGCCGGTGCCGACGGCGGAAACGAAAAAGTCTACTTTGCCATCCGTGTCCTCCCAAATTTCCACGCCGGTAGTCTGGGAATGAATGGCCGGATTGGCCGGATTTTCAAACTGCTGCGGAATCCACGAATTCGGCGTTCCCTTCGCGAGCGCTTCGGCGTGGGCAATCGCGCCTTTCATGCCTTCTGCGCCCGGCGTCAAAACCAGTTTTGCGCCGAGCATCGCCAGCAGCGTGCGGCGTTCGAGCGACATCGTTTCGGGCATGGTGAGAATCAGCTTGTAGCCTTTGGCCGCCGCGACAAACGCGAGCGCAATGCCGGTGTTGCCGCTCGTCGGCTCAATGATGACGGTGTCCTTTTTGAGAATGCCGCGCTGCTCGGCGTCCGCAATCATCGCCGCGCCAATGCGGTCCTTGACGCTGCTCAACGGATTGAAAAATTCGCACTTGAGCAGAATGGTGGCGTCCACGCCGGCGGTGACCTGGTTCAATTTGACCAGCGGCGTGCGGCCGACGGTTTCGACGATGTTGTTGTAGATGCGGCCCATAATTTTATTTGATTGTTTGGTTTAGCTGCGCGTGCGGAAATCTTGGCGAAAAGCCGGTGGCGGGCAAGTTAATTTCTTCGCACTGAAAACATCGAACCTCCAATAGATCGTCGCGCCAACGACCTCTTTGATTCGATTTTGGGCGTTGCCTGTTCGCGGTTGAATGTTGCCCGGCCTGAAAACAATAAGTCCCGGTTCAACCTTGCGGTCAAACCGGGACAAATGGGGGATGGGAGTTCGCCAAGCTCTCTTTCCCGGACCAGCATTTGGCGCACCCTTTTCAGGGGCTGCTGGCTTCCCGACGCCATTCTCCACGGCAAGCGGAGTTACCGGCCTCGTAGCAGGGCCGTCCGGAACTTTGCAGCTCGCGGATTTTGAGTGAGGCTTTTCAGCTCGCTTCGGCTGGTGGTTGCGCCACCGGCCTGCCAACCAGGTCAAGACACGCCTGCGAATTTCATTCGCGTCTTGACCACTGGTTCCGGGTCAGCCACCGCTTTTGACGGTGCGTTCGCCCCGAACCACGGGTCTCGCCTCTGCTCTCTCAAGTTGCTTTTTATCTCACAGTCCAGCGGTGTCGTTTTTAACATCGCCGGCGCTTGGAAGTTTTTCACGGAACCTGCCGAGTTCCCGTGGCCTTCCCGATGCGTGCGCTCCTTTTGTCCGCCTTTCGGCGTTTTTCTTTGGGCGGTTTCAATTTTATTCAAACCCGCCAGAGTCGTCCGCACCGTGCTGATGCACAGTAGCAACTGTTCACCCTCTGGGTGACTGCGATTCGCCCGGAACCGAAACTTCTCCGGGCTACTTGACTCAACTCGCCGCGGCTTCTCATCGCGGCTTGCTGCCAAGTCCCTCATTCGCATTTGACGGTGTGCGAACACCGCCAGAGGAACTGGTGAATTCTGCCTCCGCTGCCGCGCCTTGCGGCCCGGTTTAAGAGGAGCCAGATCAACCAGCCTGACCTGACTTTTCCCCAGTCGCCTGGGATTATCTTGAAACGAACAACTTCAATGTTACTCTCCGCTGCCCGCTTCGTTCTTTCAATGAACTGTAAACATCATAACATAGTTTCCCGTTCTGCCTATGAATTGATATGCACCGATTATTCACCAAAATTCCCCCGTGAACAAACGGTGAACAAGCGGGAATAATCAGTAAAACCAAGGCTTTCAGTCATTCTGGAATCAAAATTATTCACCGCCTAAACCGGCCCGGCCGGGGGCGGTGAACAAGTTCTGTTTTTAATTTCCCCGAAAATTCTCGCTCGACAGAAAATTTTTGCGCCGACACAGTTGGCGGCAATGAAACACCTGCCCTTTGCGCTCACCACGTTGCGGCTGCTGCTCGGGCCAGCGGGCCTGCTCTGCGCGCTGGATGGTTTTTCCCGCTGGTTTTTCCTGCCGATGCTCGTCGCGGGCACGCTCTCGGATATTTTTGACGGCATCCTCGCGCGCCGCCTCGGCGTGGCGACGCCGGCGCTGCGGCGCTACGACAGCATCACCGACGTAGTTTATTATTTGTTCATCCTCGGCGCGGCGTGGATTTTGTGCCGGCCCATCGTTGCGCAAAACTGGCTTTGGCTGGCGCTGATTCTATTATCGGAAGCCGGCGTCATCTCCGTCTGCTACGCGAAGTTCAAAAAATATCCGGCTACGCATTCGTGGCTGGCGAAGTTTTACGGTCTGTGTCTGCTTGGCGGACTCATCGCGCTGCTGGTTTTCAATGCCGGCAGTTGGGCGATCATCGCGCTTGCCGCCGTCGCGCTGGTGACGAATTCAGAAATCATCGCCATTCACCTGCTCATGGACCAATCGCCGGTGGACGTGAAATCCATTTTTGCGCTGCCTCAATCGGGACCATAATCTCCCGCCGTTTACGCCAGGTGATTGGCCGCGTCGGCGACGCCGGTGACAATTTCCTCGCGGGTTTTCAAATTGCGGATGCGGACGTAGGCGTCGTTATCTAGCCGCGCGGTGCGGGCCACCTTCAAATCCATCGCCCGCTTGAACTGCTTGTCTGGCTTCGCCGGCGTGAGGGGATAATCCACGGCGTAGCCGGCGGCGCGCAAATCGTGGATCAGCTTGAGCGAAAGCGGGCGCAATGCCTCGTCCTCGATCAGCACAAACACGTCCATCGGCGAATCGAATTTCGGCAGTAAGCCGCGCGCTTTGAGCAGTTCCAGCAGCACCACGTCGCCCATGCCGAAGCCCAGCGCGGCCAGGTTCACTTTGTCGCCGCTGATGAGCTTGACAAGATTGTCGTAGCGGCCGCCGCCGGCGATGGCGCGGAACTCGTCCTTGCGGTCGAACGCCTCGAACACCACGCCGGTGTAATACGCCAGGCCGCGGATCACTTGGTAATCAATTTTCACAAAGTCGCGCAGGCCACGCGCGGCGAGATTGTCGAGAATGGTTTTGAGTTCCACCGTCGGCTCGCCTTTTTCGATAAACTGGTTGACGGCTTCGAGCGAAAAGCCCAGCGCCTTCAGTTTTTCGTCGCTGTGTTCGGGCGCTTCGCGTTCGAGCTTGTCCACGATCTGATAGAAGCTGTATTCGTGCGCCATATCGCCGCCGCCGTGCTTGAAGTAATCGTGCCACGCGTTGCGGCTGCTCAAGCGGATGACAAAATCCTCGTTGGTCAGGCCGAAGGCACGCAGCGTGTCAATCAGCAGCGCGATCAATTCCGCGTCCGCCGCCGGATCCGTTTCGCCAATCAAATCGGCGTTGAATTGAAAGTGTTCGCGCAGGCGGCCTTTCTGCTGGCGCTCGTAACGGAACAATTGAGGGATGGCGAACCACTTGATGGGCTTTTTATAATTGCGTTCGTGCGCGGCCACCATGCGCGCGAGCGTCGGCGTCATTTCCGGGCGCAGCGAAACAGCGCGTTCGCCTTTGTCCACGAAGTTGTAGAGTTGGCCGACAATTTCCTCGCCGCTCTTGGTGGTGAAAAGTTCGAGCGGTTCGAGCGGCGGGCCGTCATATTCGCGGAAGCCGTAGCGTCGGGCGGTGGCCCGCCATTTTTCAAAAATAAACTGGCGCGCGTCCGCACTCCACACGTCGGGATGCGGCAGCGGTTCGGGATAAAAATCGCGAAATCCGGGTAATCGTTCCATGGCGTCAGCTTAAAAAAACGGGAGGAAAAAGTGAAGGCGAATCAGTTTCCGCCACTGATTCATACCGTAGAAACCCAGATAAAAAACGGGCAATCTGCCAGCCGCTCTTGCCTTTCAAAAAAAACAAGGCCGAGGAATTTTTAAATCCCGGTTGGACAGGCCGGGCGCAGCGAAATTTGATTTGGGTTTCTCGGTGAAAAACAGTGGCGGAAAAGGCGTCCATTTATTGCGCCAGATATTGCCAGACCCAGTCGCCTTTTTTCTGGTCCACCGAACCGGTTTTGGTGAGAAAGATTTTCCCGCCGTCGTCCTTTTCGTCCCAGCCGATGGAGTAAAGAATAAATTTTCCATCTTCCGTGCGGCGATAATGCAGCGGTTGGCCGTTGATGATGTCGTGCGGCAATTTTTCAATGAACTGCGGCGCGAGCGCGGCCAAGGTTTCAGGATATTCACTGTGCGCCAGCCGGTAACGTTCCAACGCACAGGCCACGCGGGCCAAATCCACCTGCGCCTGGATTTTGGCAATCTTCATGACACAGGCGCTGATGGCGGGAATAACCATCACCGCCTGGGCTTTGTAAGGCCAGAAGCAATGTTTCTTTTGGGCTTCCACCGCCGCTTGACTTTGGCGGAGCGCGGCGGGAGCGATGATCCGATTTGTCAAATCAACCAGCGGCAAAATAAATTGTTCGTGCATTTGCGCGAAGGCCAGTTCGTTTTGATAAAAGTAGGCGCTGGGCATAAAGCGATAGCTGATGGCCACAATCTTGTTGGTGCCGTGACTTTCTTCGGCGTATTTCGTTTCGCGGGTGAGGCGCTGCTTCTCGAAGGTCGCAATCGCCGTAATTTTTTCACCCCGCATGGCAAACTTGAAGTCGGCCAGATAATCCTGCTGCGCCAGCAACTGCTCCAATTCGATGAGTTGGGCCTCCGACCAGCGATGCTGCGCCAGTCCTTCGTAGATGGGCTGAAGATTGATGGCCGTCATCGCGATGCGGACAAGATGCGAAATCAGAAACGGCTGTTCCCGGACGCAGTCGGACACGCGGAACAGAAGTTTGATGTCCGCCAGCGCCGGTTCACCTTGCCTGGCTTGCAGTTCGGCGAGGCTGCGCAAATGCAGGAACTGCGCGCAGCGTTTCATGTTTGCCAGCCAGGGCAGAAGTTCGCTGGCGGCGTCAAAACCATTTTCGTAATTCAGCGGAATCCGCGCATGGGGCCGCAGGCTGGCCTGGCGCAGTTCTTCGAGCGCGGGGTTGAAGACGCTCAACGCCAGCAAAACATCGGTGGCCGGCGTCTGCGGCTGCGCGGGGACGGGAAAGCCGTTCGTCTTGGCTTCGGGCGTTTCGCTGTATCTTCTAAAAGCGGACTGCCATTCATTCAAATCCATGAACTGGCCTTTCTGCCAGTTGCCGCCGTTCGTGACCCAATTCGCCATCTCGCCACGGTAAATGGTAAACTCCATCCGGTTGACCCGGTTGGTGCCGTGCGGTTGCAAACTGTAAGGGTTGACATTCTGCAAGGACTCCAGGGCTTCGGCCACAATCGGCGCGCAGAAAAAATTCTGGTCATCCGGCACCGGCGGAATTAGCGACGTCAGATCAAACCGTTCGCCACGCGCCTCGGCGGCCCGCTTGTAATTTTCCCAGTCACGTTTGCCGCGCCAGTTTTCCTCGGTAACGAGCAGCGCAAGCAGCGTGATGATCACCGCCACGCCGACGAGCGCCCAGCGCAGCGTCCGCCAACGGAACAGCCAGCGGGTAAAGCGTCCCGTCAAAGCAGGTTTCGCGGGATTGGTGTTTGTGGTTTCGTTCATGCGGCAAAGATGATAAGGGTTTCCGTCCGTGGTTTCGGTGAGAAAGTTTTTGGCGGCTCCGCGTCCGCTGGTTGGGAGCGGTCGGCAAACAGTTCGTTCAACAATTTTTGCTGGTCGTGGTAGGACATCATCATTCCCGCCGTCGCCGGTTTCGCCTGGACCAGATGCGAGCGGTCGCGCTGGGAAACATTGACGATGAAAAGCAAAACCCACACCGCCGCCAGCCCCGTCCAAATCCGGCGGCACGGCCAGACCAGCTCCTGCCACGTTTTATTGAAACTACCAAGTGACCAAGAAACCAA
>Ga0316217_10005534_pt1 | contig 13059 bp, 8 predicted proteins | sample 1anoAmetaG_FD_203633 | JGI IMG/M metagenome (GOLD analysis project Ga0316217, IMG submission 203633) | Freshwater microbial communities from Trout Bog Lake, Wisconsin, USA - 1anoA | ecosystem: Environmental > Aquatic > Freshwater > Lake > Hypolimnion/Profundal zone | place: USA: Wisconsin...
ATTCCGGCGGCAAGTACGGCCAGGGGGGATACAAATTTTCCGGCGGCACGCACGGCGTGGGCGCCAAATGCGTCAACGCCGTGAGCGAATGGTTCGAGGTGGAAGTTTCGCGCGAAGGCGAGATTCATGCCATGGGCTTCGAGCGCGGCAAGACGACGGAGAAACTGCACGTCATCGGCAAGACCAAAAGCACCGGCACGGTGATCACCTTCAAGCCGGACGCGGAAATTTTCCGGGAGACGGTGGAGTTCAAAGCCGACATCATCAGCCAGCGCCTCCGAGAACTGGCATTTTTGAATTCGGGCCTGGAAATCGTCTTTGTGGATGAGCGCAAGACCGATGCTGAACCGGAGACTTTCTATTACAAGAATGGCGTCGAGGAATTTGTCAAACAGCTCAACAAAGGCAAAGAACCGTTGCACCCCAAACCCATTGCCTTCCGCAAGGAAACGAAGGAGCAATTGGACGACAAGCAAATCGAGGTCCACATCGAAGTCGTGATGCAGTACAACGACAGCTACAACGACCAGGTGCTGTGCTACACCAATACGATTCACAATCCCGACGGCGGCACGCATTTGTCCGGCTTCCGCAGCGCACTCACGCGGGCCATCAATCAATACGCCAAGTCGAACGAGTTGCTGAAGGACAAGGATCCGCAGATCACCGGCGACGACGTGCGCGAAGGCCTGACGGCGGTGATTTCGGTGAAGCATAGCGACCCCAAGTTCGAATCGCAGACAAAGGTGAAGCTGCTCTCGCCCGAAGTGGAACGGATCACCGGCTCGGTGACTTATGAAGGATTGATGGCCTACTTCGACGCGAATCCGCCCGTGGCCAAACGCATCGTGGACAAGGGGCTGAACGCAGCGCGCGCCCGCGAGGCGGCGCGCAAGGCGCGCGAAGCCGTCCGCAAATCCGCGCTGACCGGCGGCGGCCTGCCCGGCAAGCTGGCGGATTGCTCGGATCGCGACCCCGAAAACACCGAGTTGTACATCGTCGAGGGTGACTCCGCCGGCGGCTCGGCCAAACAGGGGCGGGACCGGAAGTTTCAGGCCATTTTGCCGATTCGCGGCAAGCTCATCAATGTGGAGAAGGCGCGGCTCGACCGGGTGCTCCAGAACACGGAAATTCGCACCATGATCACGGCCATCGGCACAGGCATTGGCGACGGCGAGGGCGAAGGCGCGTTCCAAATCGAGAAGCTGCGCTATCACAAGATCATCATCATGACGGATGCGGACGTGGACGGCTCGCACATCCGAACGCTGTTGCTGACGTTTTTCTACCGGCAAATGCCGCAGCTCGTGAAACAGGGTTTTGTGTATATTGCACAGCCGCCGCTGTATTCAATCACGCGCAAGAAGAAGACCGACTATATTGACGACGACGTCCAGCTCAACCGCATTCTGCTCCAAAACGGCGTGGAGGAAGTGCGGCTGAAAAACCTCGCCGATGGCCGCGAATTCAATCCCCGGCAGTTGGAGGAAATTCTTTCGCTGCTCGAATCCCTGGACAAACACGCGACCCACATCAAGCGGCTGGGCGGCGATTTTGCCGATTACGTGGAAAAGCGGGCGCCCGACGGCACCCTGCCGCAGTTCATGGCCAAGGTCCGCGATGGCAACGATGAAACCGTGCATTACTTCGTGGCCGCCGAGGAACTGGAGAGCTTCAAGGCTGCCAACCAGGATTTGTTCGGCGGCGACACGGAAACCGAAAAAAGAAAGGAAGGGCCAACTCGGCGCGCCAAGATTTCCAACCTGCACCTCGAAAGCAAGGCGATTGCCGACTTGCTCGGCAAGGTGGGCCGCAAAGGCCTGGCCATAGATCATTACGCGGCCCAAGACAAACCGCTGTTCGAACTCACCGAAGGCGAAGGCGAACGGGCGACCGTCACGCCGTTATTCTCCATCCCCGAGATTCTCTCGGGCGTCAAAGCGGTCGGCAAAAAGGGCATCCAGATGTATCGCTTCAAAGGTCTTGGCGAAATGGACGCCAAAGAACTGTTTGAGACCACGATGAATCCCGCCCAGCGCAAGCTGCTCCGCATTGACCTCACGGATGCCGTGGAGGCCGAAGAGATGTTCGTGAAGCTGATGGGCGACGAGGTGGAACCACGCCGCCAGTTCATTGAAGACAACGCGCTGAACGTGCGAAACCTGGACGTGTAAAAAATTCCAAAAAGAATTTGACAATGTAGTCACGCGTGACTACATTCGTAACATGAAAGAAAAAAAGAGGATTACATACAAATTGTCCAAGGTTTCCGAACCGATGGTGCTTAAAGAAGTTGTTGCCATGCCGGGGCTCGGTCCGATCATTAGTGTCCGTTCGGCCAAAGCCCATCTATCGGCCTTGCTGGAACTTGTGGCTGGGGGAACGGAAGTGACCATCACCAGCGACGGCAAACCCAAAGCCAGGCTCGTTAGCGCGGTCGCCACCAAACCGCGAAAGCTGTTCTCCGGCATGGGTGATTACCTGAAATCCATGCCCCTGCAAACGGAAGGGCCGTTTGCGGATGAGATTGTGCGCGCCGACCGCGATGGTCGCGGCTGGTAGTATGTATCTCGACACGGGCATTCTGGTGAAACTGTTGGCTCCCGAGCCGGAGACGGCGTTCTTTGAGCGCGCACTGCTGGGGCACCCCATGGCCACCTCTGAGCTGGCCCTGGTTGAGTTAAAGTCGGCGTTGTTTGCGAAGGAACGAGCCAAGCTCATCTCCCGCGAACAACGCCTGCGCGCGGAAGCGAAGCTCGCGGAAATGATCGAGCAGGAAATCCTCGAACTGCACGATTTGAACCAACGGACCTTGCGCAAGGCAACCCAAGTGATTCAAGCCTGCCAGCCAGACGTCCCGCTGCGGGCGCTCGATGCGTTGCACGTGGCGGCCTGCGATTTGGCGCAGGAATTTCCGCTCTGCACGACGGACGCAAGGATGCACGCGGCGGCGCAGAGAATCCATTTACCCGTATTTCCCGAAAACCTGCCGGTAGAGATTTAAGAGTATTTAAGAGTATTTATCATGCCAGACGACACCGAATCCAATCCGCCGCCCCAGTCCCCAGCGCCGCCGGGCGGCCTGTACTCCCAAGGCGAGAAGATATCCAAGATCAACGTCGCGGACGAGATCAAGAACTCGTTCCTCGATTACTCCATGTCGGTGATCATATCCCGCGCGTTGCCAGACGTGCGCGACGGCCTCAAGCCTTCGCAGCGGCGCATCCTGTATGCGATGGAAAACCTGTCGCTGTTCCCCGGACGCAAGCACATCAAGTGCGCGAAGATCTGCGGTGACACTTCCGGCAACTACCATCCGCACGGCGAAGCGGTGATTTATCCGACGCTGGTCCACATGGCGCAGCCGTGGGCGATGCGCGAGAAGCTGGTGGATGGCAAGGGCAATTTCGGCTCCGTGGAGAATGATCCGCCGGCGGCCATGCGGTACACCGAGGCGCGGCTGACGCATCTCGGCGCGCTGCTGATGTTGGACATGGAGAAGGACACGGTGGATTTCATCCCGAACTACGACGAGCGCCTGACCGAGCCGACCGTGTTTCCCGCCGCCTTTCCCAACCTGCTCGTCAACGGCGGCACCGGCATCGCCGTGGGCATGGCCACCAACATGCCGCCGCACAACTTGGGCGAAGTCATTGACGGCATCTGCGCGCAGATTGACAAGCCGCACATCACGATTCCCGAGCTGATGAAATTCATCAAAGGCCCGGATTTCCCGACCGGCGGCACCATCTGCGGCGTGGAGGGCATCAAGAATTATTTCACCACCGGCAAAGGCAGCGTGAAATTGCGCGGGCGGGTCGGGGTGGAGGAATTGAAAGGCAACCGCGAACAACTGGTCATCACGGAAATTCCCTTCAATGTCAACCGCGCCGGTCTGGAAGAACAGATTGCCAATCTCGTCAACGAAAAAGTCATCACGGAAATCTCCGCCATGCGCAACGAGTCGGACGAGCATTGCCGGCTGGTCATGGAACTCAAGCGCGAGGCGGTGCCGAAGGTCGTCATCGCCAACCTGCACCAGCGCACGCAGTTCGAGATTTCGTTCAGCGTCAATTCGCTGGCCATTGATCATGGGCGTCCCAAAACGCTCAATCTCAGGGAAATCATCCAATGCTATATCGAGCATCGCCGCGAGGTCGTGCTCCGCCGCACGCGCTTCGAGTTGAAGCAGGCCGAGGAGCGCGCGGAAATCCTCGAAGGCTACGTCTGCGCGCTGCGCAATCTGGACGAATTCATCCGCCTCATCCGCGGTTCGCGCAATCGCGAGGAAGCCCGGGTGAAACTGCTCGCGTTCGAATGGACGCGCCAGCAGGTCGAGTCCTGGGGCATTCTCATCCGCAGCGATGCCCGGCTGACCGGCGGCTTTTACGCACTGACCGAACGCCAGGTGGATGCCATCCTTGAATTGCAGTTGTATCGCCTGACCGGATTGGAAATGGATAAAGTCCGCCAGGAATATGGCGTCCTGCTGGAAAAAATCAAGGACCTGCTTGACATTCTGGCCAAGGAATCGCGCGTGATGACGATCATCAAGGCCGAGCTGGCCACCATCAAGGAAAAGCATGCCACGCCGCGCAAAACGGAGATTGTGCCCGACGAAGGCGAGATTGCCATTGAAGACCTCATCGCCAACGAAGGCGTCATCATCACGCTCACGCACAGCGGGCTGATCAAGCGCACGAACGTGAGCCAGTATCGCGCCCAGCGGCGCGGCGGCAAAGGCGTCATCGGCATGACCACGCGGGAAGGTGAAACCGCCGAAGACAAGGATTTCGTGGAGCATCTGTTCACCGCCAGCACGCATGATTATCTGATGTTTTTCACCAACACGGGCCGCGCTTATGTCGAGCGCGTGCATGAGATTCCCGACATGGGCCGCGCCGCCAAGGGCCGCAGCATCGCCAACCTGCTGGAATTGAAAGCCGACGAAAAAATCGCGGCCCTCATCCGCATCCCGTCCAAAACGAACGAGAATCGGGAGGATGTGACGTGGTCGCAACCCGGCGAACTGTTCTTTGCCACGCAACAAGGGACCGTGAAGAAAACCGCCTTGAGTGATTTCACCAACGTGCGCACCGGGGGCATCATTGCCATCACCATTGACCAGGGCGATACGCTGATTGACGTGAAGCAGACCGGCGGCAGCGCCGAAGGTGGCCACGAGGGCGATGACGTGGTGCTCATCACCCGCGCCGGAATGAGCATCCGGTTCAGTGAATCTGATGTGCGTTCGATGGGCCGCGTCGCGGCCGGCGTAAAGGGCATCACGTTGGAAGCAGGCGACGCCGTCGTGGCCCTGGCGGTGGTGGTCTCGGACGCCACCCTCCTGGTGGCCGGCGAAAACGGGGTCGGCAAGCGCACCTCGTTTGACGAGTACCTGGTGCAATCGGAAAGCGGCGCGCGCAAACAATCGCGCGGCGGCAAAGGCCGCATCACGATGAAGGTAGGCGACAAAACGGGCGGCGTCATTGGCGCCCTCACGGTCCGCGACACGGACGAAATCATGCTCATCACCGTCGGTGGCCAGATGGTGCGCATTCCGGTGCAGGGCATCCGCGAGGCCGGTCGCAATACCATGGGGGTCAAACTCGTGGATCTCGACACGGGTGACAAACTGCAGGCCATTGCGCCGGTCGTCAGCGAAGACAAGGCAGAATCCGCCGTCGAGGAAACGCCGGCGTGACCTGAAGCCGGCGGCTCTGGAAGGTCGCAAAAAAAACAAGAATTCGTCTTGCCTCCAAGGACGGATTCCGATTTATTTCGCGCCCTTAATGATGAACATCCGAGCCATGACCTGCTCGTCGGCCGCTGGAATCCTGGCAGCGTCCCTGCTCCAGGTCACCGCGCAACCCGCGATGGTGACTGTGACCAATTACCTCACGGTGACGGTGACCAACGTGGTGACCATCACGAACTTCGCGCTGCCTGCGCCGACGGCGCCTGCGCTGGCGCTGGCGCCGAAACACTCCTGGGAGAATGCCGTGTCGGTGGGGCTGACGGTGGCGCGCGGCAACAGCGACAACCTGCTCTTCACGGCCGATTATGTGGCGCAATACAAAACACAATACGACGAATACAAACTCAGCTTGGGCGGCGCCTACGGCGATCAGGATTCCAAGGATACCGTGAACTTCTACAAGGTCTTCGGGCAATGGAACCATTTGTTCAGCGAACGGTTTTTCAGCTATGTGCGCACGGATGGTTTGAAGGACGTGATTGCGGACGTGGATTACCGCCTGACCATCGGGCCAGGCGTGGGCTATTATTTGCTCAAGGCCACCAACACCACGCTGGCAGTGGAAGCTGGGGACGCGTTTGAGGCCCAGAAACTGGATGGCGAGGGTGATCAAACCTTCGACACGGTCCGGTTTGCCGAACGGTTCGAGCACAAGTTCAACGGCCATGTCCGGATCTGGGAGAACGTCGAGATTCTGTCGCAAGTGGACAAGTTCGACAATTATATCGTGAACTCCGAGGTCGGCTTGGAAACCATGCTTTCTAAATCATTCACGTTGAAGACGTTTTTGGACGACAGCTACGACCACCGCCCCGCGCCGAGCAAACTCAAGAACGACATCCGGCTCGTGACGGCTCTGGGGTACAAATTCTAGGGTTTCCCAAGGCCGGCGGACCGCGGGTCGGCAAGCAGGTTGGAAAACCTGCGGCACCGCCCGCGCGACGGGCGGCCATTTTTCGCCAGATTCCTGTGGACTTTTTCCGAGGGGTTCCGCCATAATTAATTTATGATCCTAATTAAATCGCCCATGCGGATGCATTTTTTATCAATCCCGGCCGTGCTGCTGATGCTGTTGACCGGCGCCACGGAATGTTTTGCGGAGCCAAGCGCGCCGGTCCCGGTGTTGCAAATCAAAGCCAGCCAAGTCACCGCGCCGGTCAGCCCGAAGCTGTATGGCTTGATGACGGAAGAGATCAATTACTCGTACGAAGGCGGGCTTTACGGCGAGCTCATCCGCAACCGCGCGTTCAAGGCCAACCCGACCAACGCGGTGTTTTGGCAACCGGTCGGCGGGGCAGCGATCTCGCTCGACCCGGGCACGCCGCTGAATGACGCCCTGAATGTCAGTTTAAAACTCGAGGCAACCGGCGCCTCCCAGCAGGTTCCGGCGGGCATCGCCAATGCCGGTTATTGGGGCATCCCGCTGCAAACGAAGACCCGTTACCACGTTTCGTTCTATGCCAAAGCCTCGGGTGATTTTGCCGGCCCGCTGACCGCCAGCCTGGAAAGCACCAACGGCAAAACCCTCGCGCGCGCGGAGATTTCCGGCCTCTCGGGCGACTGGAAAAAATTCGAGGTGGATTTGACCACGAAGCGGATCAAGCCGGCCAAGGAAAATATTTTCAAACTCACGACGGCGGCGCCCGGCACAGTCTGGCTGCAGCAGGTGTCCCTGTTTCCGCCCACGTTCAATAACCGCCCCAATGGCAACCGGGCCGACATCATGCAACTGATGGCGGATATGCACCCCCAGTTTTTGCGTCTGCCCGGGGGCAATTATCTGGAAGGCGATTATATCAATGAGCGTTTTGACTGGAAAAAAACCATCGGTGATGTGGCGCGCCGACCCGGCCACCGCAGCCCGTGGGGTTACTGGTCCACGGACGGCTTTGGCCTGTTGGAATACTTGGAATGGTGCGAGGATCTGCACATGGAGCCGTTGCTGGCGGTGTTTGCTGGCTACGCGTTGCGGCACGACTATATCAAGCCCGGCCCCGACCTCGAACCGTACGTGCAGGACGCGCTGGAGGAAATCGAATACGTCTCCGGCGACGCCGCGACCACCAAATGGGGTGCGCAACGCGCCAAGGACGGACATCCCGCGCCCTTTCCGTTGCACTACATTGAAGTTGGCAATGAAGACTGGTTTGACAAGTCCGGTAGTTACGATGGGCGCTTCACGCAATTCTTCAACGCCATCAAAGCCAAGTATCCGAGCCTGCAGATCATCGCCACCGCCAATGTCAAAACCAGCGAGCCGGACTTGATTGACGAGCATTACTACCGGTCGCAGGAGGAAATGGAGGCGCAGTCGCACATGTACGACACGCGCGAACGCGGCGGCAAGACAAAGGTCTTCGTCGGTGAATGGGCCACGCGCGTTGGCTCGCCCACGCCCAATATGGCGGGCGCGCTCGGCGACGCCGCCTGGATGTGCTGCATGGAGCGCAATTCCGACCTCGTGTTGATGCACAGTTACGCGCCGTTGTTCGTGAACGTCAGCGACTTGGGTAAAGGCCGGTCCATGCAATGGCCCAGCGACCTCATCGGCTACGACGCCCTCACCAGCTATGGATCGCCGTCCTATTATGCGCAGGTCATGTTCAGTTCGCGTCACGGCGATCAGGTGCTGGCCACCGATTCGCAGAATATTCCCACCTACGAATGGAAGGTGCCGGCCCGCCGCCGCAATGGCGCGGAGCAGCCGGCTTCCACCCGGCAGGTGCCGTCATTGTTCTTCGATGCCACCCGCGACCAGGCGACTGGCACCATCTATTTGAAAGTCGTAAATCGCGCCGCCGCTCCCCAACCGGTGAAGATTGAAATCAGCGGCGCGGCTTCCGTGGCGGCAAAGGGCGTCGCCACGGTGCTGAAGGCCAATCAAAACATGGACACAAATTCCCTCAAAGATCCGCGGAAGATCGTGCCCGTCACGGAAAAGGCCTCCGGGCTAGGTGCAGATTTCACGAGAACGTTCCCGCCTTTTTCCATCACCGTTTTGGAGTTGCGCACGAAATAAAGCGGGGGCTCGTTCATGCGTTACGGATGGAGCGCGAGTCTGTGACTCGCAGCAACTTCCTCAGGCAGAACGCGGTCGAATACATCAAAGCGCCTTGAAATTTGGACCTTGCTGCGGCTCACAGAGCCGCGCTCCGAAAATGGAGGCGGATTTCAAAAATCCGCCATCACCACCCAGCGAGATAAAAACCCGATCCGCTGGGTGGCTTGGCGGTTCAAAATTCCGCGTCCGGATTCGCCGCCAGCCATTCGCCGAGACCGGGCAGTGGGGTGGTTAGAATTGTTTGCGCCTGGGAGATGTCCAGCGACGTATCCAGCGCGCGCGCCGGGCCGGGAAAATCCCGGGCCGAGCCGGATCTGATGGTCGCCGTCACTTCCGGCCATCGTTTGACCAATAACGCGCCAAGCTGCACGCGCGATAGTTTTTCCGCGCCGGCCACGTGGCAGAGCCCCGCGCAATTTTTCCCCGCCAGCTCCCAGACCGCGCGCGCGGTTTCCACCGCCGGAATCGGGCAGCGAAATTCATCATGGAACAGCGTCATGCCCGGCCCGGCCTGCTGAAAGGAGCGGCGCAACTGCTCGTTGAACGCGCGGTTGCCCGACCGCGACACGCCGCCATTGATGGACGTGCGGATGACCAGATGGCGGGGATTTCGCAGGACCACCGCCTCCGCCGCCAGTTTGGTTTCGCCATACAGGTTGAGCGGATTCGGCACATCGGTCTCGGTATAGTCTCCTTTGCGCCCGTCGAACACCAGGTCAGTCGAGAAAAATACGAATGGGATGTCCGCCGCCAATCCGGCCAGAAATTGGGTTACCTCGACATTCACGCGCCGCGCCAGTCCGGGATTCTGCTGCGCCTCGGCTATGGTCGTGATGGCGGCGCAGTGGATAACCAGTTGTGGGCGGTCGCGGGCGTACTCGCGTTCCACGGCAGCAAAATCGAGCAAGTCGAAGTCCGCACGGGTCAAGGCCCGCAACCGGCGGTGCGCGGCAAATTTCGGAGCCGTTTGGACGAGATAATTTCCGATCAGTCCGTTCGCGCCCGTGATCCAGGCCAGTGCTTCTTTTGGTTCATTCACACCGGAAGGTTACGGTCAACGCCGGGATCACCAAAAGCCAATTCTAAGCCGGATAGGGGAGCCTCTTGCCATCGCCCCGCAGGCCGGCTGGTCCCAATTCTCAATCAGGATAACGCTGGTTTGCAACTTGCGATATGGACGGCGGAAGCAAGCACGGGGATCATCATGGGCCAAAGGCCCGGCCCATACCAGCCTGAGGCAACGCCAGTGTCATGGTGACAAGCGATTCATAAGCGCCAACGGCGCGGCTCATTCTGGTTGGTAACACCAAATTTGGAGGGTGGAAGGATATGCCGGCGGGAAATTGATTGGCGCGGTCAATTTCGCTGTCGCGGCTCGCATTGGGGCTCGGCGAGGGCTGGACTTTTGACATTAAGCGGCCGTACGCGTGCGCATCGAGAAAAGCAATGCCCGGTAATAAATTATCAATTTAGGCATCTGCTCCAGTCATGCTAGGGTACAGGTATGAATACAACACCTCATATCCCCGGTTCATTGTGGCGGCGTATCATCCGTCCACCCAGCACGCGGCTTGGGCGGTGGTCGGTGGGCCTCGCCATTGCTTTTTTTGTGCTATTCCCGCTCTGGATAGTCTATGCGTGGTTTTTGCGGCCGATACCTCGTCCCTCGTTCTTTTCCGACCCGCTCCATGCCTTTCTCTTGCTGAGTGCGGCGGTGGCGGCCATCACCAGCGGCATTGTCGGTGCGGGGGCAATTGTGGCGAAAGGTGAGCGGTCTGTCATGGTTGTGCTGAGCGCTCTCGTCGGCGCATTTGTAGTTTATTGGACAATCGGAGAACTCCTGGGCAACTGACGTTCGCAGCGCGGATGTGCCGCCTGAGCGGCCGGATACAGGAAGTCTCCGCGCTGCAGCGACCTCCGGCTATATCTTCCAACCCTTTGGGTTGGCTGGCATTGCCAACCCGAAAAAGTACATCTCCTTGACATTGACCGGCTAGCCGCGCAGTCTGCGCCCGTAACCGCCGGCGCCGGCCCGCTGGCAGGACGGCGGCAATAGCCTGCTTTCAAATTCAACCTGAGCCTATGAAAATATTCCTGTTGCTGGCTGCGAGTCTGCTGACCTTGGACGGCGATGGTTTCGCCCAGGTCAGCGGCAATGCCGCCTATGCCGAGTCCTATGGAAAATTGCGCCCGGAACAGAATGAACGCGACAAGCGCCTGTTCCCCCCGGGCGATCTGGCGCCCGGCAGCAACACCATGTTCATCGAGGCCAGCGTCTTGATCAACGCCCCGGCCGATGAGTACGTCGCGATCTTTGCCGTGTCGCAGGAGGGGGAGACGCCGGTGGAATGCAACCAGAAGATGGACGCCGCACTCAAGCAGTTCATGGATGGGTTGAAACCGCTGGGGATTGCCGGCAAAGACATCTTCGTGGACTTCATCGCCCAAGAGAAGATTTACGGTTACCATGTGCAAGACAACGCGGCCAAGGAGGAACTGGCCGGTTTTGAATTGAAGAAGAACGTGTCTATTCACTACCACGACAAACTGCTGCTCGATCGGCTGGTGATCGCAGCCTCCCGCGAAAAGATCTATGACCTGATCAAGGTCGATTACATCGTCACCGATCCCGATCCTATCAAAACCCGTCTTCTGGAAACCGCCGCCGGCATCATTAAACGGAAGGCCGCCGCGTATGAGCGGCTTTTCGGGATCGCCCTGCTGTCGCCGCCGCAGGTCTATGCCAATAAGCCCAGTGTTTATTATCCTTCCGAGATGTATGAGCACTACACCGCCTATGAATCGGAACAGGTGGACCGCGCTTTTTATCAGTCAAAATATAACATCCAAAACTTGCGCAAGAGCCACACCTTTTATTTCAATCCCTTGAACGGCGGCGGATTTGACACCGTGATCAACCCGGTGATTGTGGAGCCGGTGGTCCAATTCACGCTTTACCTCAAGTTGAAATACGAGATTGACGTGAAGCGGGGCAATCCGGTCGGCCACTGATTCGCTAACATCCGCGTGAATCTGCAATCAATTTCATATTGGGAAAATCCCAGCGTATTTGCTTGCTGTCAAGTGAAGAGCCGGCACCAGAATTCTAGCGAGGGACAATCCCGCATCAATGGCATGGCAGTAAAATCAATTGATAAAACTTCATCAACGCCAACGGCATGTTGGTGTCCATAAAAACAAAATTGCCGGTGGTTGAGAGGTTAGTGTCGGGGAACAGGTGCCAGTCGGCGGGCGCCAGGTTCGTGGTCCACCGAATCTGGAATTGCTGGTTGGTGGCGGCAGTCCATTGGAATTTCACGCCATTGGCAGCCATCATGATGCTGTTGAAAACCGGCGCCGCAATTGTATTCGTACTGACCACGACCGCAAAAGAGTTGACCGCACTCATTGGCGGCCAGCCATTGTCGGTGACCGTGGTGATGATGATGTTGGTCTGGCCAAGCAGCGATAGGTCTGGCGTCCAAGCGACTACGCCGGAAGATGGATTGATCACGACCTTGGTTCCAGCCAGGGTGTTGGTCACGGAATAAGTCAGGGTCTGCGCCGGGAGGTCCCAATCCTGCGCTGTGTTGGTGAACACAAACAGATTCATTGGGCTGGCGTAGAAGCGGCTGGGCGTGTGGAGGAAGAACGGCGCCGTGTTTGACGGCGAATTCAGCGACAACAGCCGGTAGAAACGAATGGAGCCGAACCCGCCGGTCTGCGAACCGTCGTCGAAGTACTCGAACGTGCCGTTCGTCGCCGTGATGAACGACGTGCAGCCGATGACGCCGTTGAAATTGCTCCAGTTCATCGGCGCGAGCGAGCGCGTCCATTGCAGATGAAATTGAGCGTTGGTCGGCGCAACCCAGGCGATCAAGAAACCGTTTGTGCCGGCAATATTTGTTTGTGTGATGCTGAAGATTGAAAAGTTCTGCGGCGCGAAATCCACCTCACGCACGATCACTGTGAAGTTGTTGGTCACGAAGAGTTGCGGATTGATCAGATCATACGGATTGGAGCTGGTAGCCACCGTCGTCACCAGATTGGTGCTGGAACTGTTGGTCTCTTGCGGCGTCCAAGTGATGATGCCGTTGGTGTCAATGCTCATGCCAGCCGGCTTGGTCAACAAGGCGTAGCCCAGCGCCGAGTGGATGTTCGATTCCGTGGCCGTGTTGGTCACCGTCAGCAGGGTCAATTCGTTCACTGTCTGGGTGGCGATGACGGACAAGGCCGGCGC
>Ga0316217_10005535_pt1 | contig 13056 bp, 6 predicted proteins | sample 1anoAmetaG_FD_203633 | JGI IMG/M metagenome (GOLD analysis project Ga0316217, IMG submission 203633) | Freshwater microbial communities from Trout Bog Lake, Wisconsin, USA - 1anoA | ecosystem: Environmental > Aquatic > Freshwater > Lake > Hypolimnion/Profundal zone | place: USA: Wisconsin...
ACGATTTCTCAACCCGACGCCGGCACAGGCTCCTCATACCCTCTCGGAGGGGCTTTTCGATTGAGGACTTGACTTGTTCCATGAGCTGACGCCCTCCCGCCATTTGGGCGGCAATGGCGATCGGTGCAGCAAGGGGCCTGAGATTCGTCGTACTCAAGCGAACGGACATTGAAACAGGGTTAGAGACTTTGGAGGCAGGATGAGAATCAGAAACGCAATCCACATAGTGTTTTCTCTTTTGCTGGCGGCAGGATTCCTGGGCGCAGGCCAGCTAATCGCTCAGGGGCTTTTTGGCACGATCAGCGGAGCGGTCACCGACGCGACGGGCGCCATCATTCCCGGCGCAACCGTCAAAGTAATCAACATCAACACCAATGTGACAAAGACCATGGTCACCAACGGCGCGGGAGAATACAGCGCTTCCAGTTTGAACCCCGGCACCTACAAGGTCGAGGCCTCGGCCAAGGGATTCAAAGGCGCACTGCGGAGCGGAATTGTGGTTGAAGTGGATTCCAATCCCAAGATCAGCATCAAACTCGAGATCGGCGCCGCCACTGAGACTGTGACGGTGACCGGGCAGAGCGAGATGATTCAGACGCAGGAGTCCTCGATCAGCCAGACAGTGGACGAGCAGCAGCTTGGCCAACTGCCGGTTGCGGGCGGAGGCGGAGGGCGCGACACGTTTAGCCTTCTTGCCCTCTCAGCGGGCGTGAGCCAGCAAAAAGGTGAGGGCGCAGACGGCGCCTACGACAACACGCGCATGAATGGAGGGCGGAGCCGCTCCGACGACTACTTGATCGACGGAACCAGCAGCGAGGCGGCGGTTTGGGGCGGCCCAACGGTAAATCCCTCGCCGGATTCCGTGGAAGAGCTTCGGGTTCAGACCAACGACTTTGCCGCCGAATATGGCAAGGCGAGCGGGGGCATTGTCTCCATTACGACCAAGAGCGGCACCAACGCCTTCCACGGCTCGGCCTACGAGTACTACCAAACGAGCAAGTTGAATGCCAATAGCTTTTTCAGCAATTTGGCGGGCATTCCCATCGCTCCCTACCATTACGACGAATTCGGCGGAACGGTGGGCGGCCGGGTGGTGAAGAACAAGGTCTTCTTCTTCACCGACTATCAAGGAGTGCGGGCCACCTCAACCTGGACCCAGTCAGGCTCCATTGTTCCCAACGACAGTTGGAGGAGTGGCGATCTCTCCGCGCTTGGCAAGCAGTTGCACTATCCGGCGAACTACCCCAACGCGTCCTTGGCGGGGAAGCCGATTCTCAATAACCAGGTTCCCGTCGGCTCGATTGCCAAGGCAATTGAGGCACTCTGGCCAGAGGGAAATGCCGGAGCCGCCAGCCAGCCGGGCGCCAACGTCTGGAACGGCATCGGGGATACCGGAACCAAGGTCAACCGCGTAAACCCGCGTGGGGACTGGTTCCTCAAGCAGAACGATCACATCTTCGGAGTCTTCCACTACCAGACCAGCCATACGACCAACAAAACGGTTGGCTGGCTTGACTCGGACAACTACGTCAATGGCCCCGGCACTAACTTGTCTGTTGGGTGGACCCACACTTTCAGTGCGGCGCTACTGAACGATTTTCGCTTTGGCCTCAACTTCTCCAACACATTCCGTACCGATAATGGCTTTGGGCTCGCTGGCGACGGCGACTTCGGCATCTCGGGCGTCCCCGCCTGCAATTACGCCGGATCGGGTGGCACCAAGTGCGGCACGCCGGGCGTCGGATTCTCTGGAGCCGGCTCGGGGTTCAGCGGGGTCGGGGGCGGCGGGGCCATGTTGATTCAGCCTCAGCACACGGTTTTGTATAACGATTCGCTGACTTGGATCAGGGGACACCACAGCTTCAAATTTGGCGGCGAAATCCGCTCGATGAGCATTCAGAACATCCAGCCGAACAGCTTGACGGGCGGCTTCTCGTTCAATGGCGGCGGTACCGGAGATGCATGGGCGGACTTTCTCCTCGGTTACCTCAACAAGAGTTCGATTCAAGTGCAGACGGCGTACCTTACCGTCAAAGAAGCAGCCGACGGAGTCTTCGCCCAGGATGACTGGAAAGTTACTCCGAAGCTGACGCTCAATCTGGGAGTTCGCTGGCAATACGATCCCTCCGCAACCTCCGATCAGCACGATCTGGCCAGCTTCAATCCGTATAACCTTACCTGGACTCAGCCGGGCGTGAACGGTGCGCCGGCAGGCACGATCGCGACGCATTGGAAGGAATATGCTCCCCGCGTGGGCTTCTCTTACAATCCGCTCGCCGGGTTGGTGGTGCATGGCGGTTATGGCATTACCTACCCAGGCACCATGGGGCATGGTCGCGGCGGAGACGGCAATGTTTCGCCGAACATTCTGCCATCGACCCAATTCAACCCCGGCACCTACATCTCGAACCTGTCGGCGATCAATTTGCCCGCTGCAAACGGCGACGCGCCGCTGGCGATGTGGCAAGGAGAGTACTTCAGCTACACGCCATACAAGCAGGGAACAACGTACTCGGAGATGTGGAACCTCACCATCCAAAAGGAGCTTGGCCAGCACGCCGCGATGAGTGTCTCCTATAGCGGAAGCCACGGGGTGCACCTGCCCGTCAACTATTCCTACAACCTGTGCCAGCAATCGGCCGCAAATATTGCGCAGTATGGCGCGGCGATCTATAACGGTATCGACAGCCCCTACTGCGCTTCGGGCAATGCCGCCGCACTGGGCGGCTTCTACGGCGACTATGTCGATCCAGGTTGGTGGGGACTTTCGAGCTCGGTCTACCATTCCATGCAGGCAACCTTTCAGAAACGCGCCTCGCATGGCCTGACCGTTCTCTCCAACTTCACCTGGAGCAAGTTGATCGACGACTCCTCGTCCGATTGGGGCGGCTTTGGAGCGCTCGACACGATCGGCCAGGATTTCTATCACCGCAAATCCGAACGCTCGGTCAGCGCGGGCGACATTCCGCTGTCGTTCATGCTGTCGCCGATCTACGAGTTGCCTCTTGGCTACGGGCAGAAGTGGCTGAACAAAGGCGTAGCAGGTCAGCTACTGGGCGGCTTCAGATTGAGCGCGATCTATACTGCCAGCAAGGGCGACCCGGTTGGAATTACCGATGGCGGATGGCAATACGGGAACCTGGGCGCCACGATCGGACAGCGTCCTAATCTGACAGGCAATCCGTCCTTGTCCAACCGCAGCCGCAACGAGTGGTTCAACACCAACGCCTTCGACTGGTCCGGAACCTGGGAGAACTACACAAAGACCGTCAACGGCCAGAGTATTTCTGTTACTCCGCATCCAGAGGGTCAGTCAATCGCGTCGATGGCCTTCGGCAACGCGCCCCGCTTCCTGAGCAGCGTGCGCTCGCCCTCCATCAGCAATCTGGACGCTTCGATTCAGAAGGAGTTCAAGATCCCGTACGTCGGGGATCAGGGCCGGCTGCGTCTCCAACTCGACGCCTTCAACGCACTCAACCACACGGAGTTCGCTCCGCCTGTCAGCACTGCAAGTCCGCAGTTTGGCCAAATCCTATCCACTCGCAATAACGGGCGAGTCGTACAACTGGGCGTTCATGCCGCGTTCTAGGGCGTAGTTGTTCCACTCCTGGGGAGTATCGTCACGGCGGTGCTCCCCACTTTTCTCAGCTAAAGAGACCCCGCAGCGATCGGAGGTTTACTATGCAACGCATTGGCTGCCTAACCGTCATCTCGCTCACTCTGTTGGCAGGAGCCTGCTTTATGGCCAATTCCAAAGCCGAGGAAGATCCCTGGCAGGCGCCTAAGAGCACGGCTTCCATTCCCCATTTCCAAGTTGCCAACGGGCATAAGGTTCTGTATGTCGCCAACCAGCCGTTCTCGATGCTGGCGGTGGAGATCCCATGGTGGGACCTTCGGGCTGGCCATTACCGCGAAGACGAAACTGTGTATGACAAGCTGTATGCCAAGGCTCGGGAACTTGGGGCAAATACCCTGAAGGTCCCGGTCAAATGGTCGATGGTCGAGCCAGTCAAAGACCAATACGATTACTCCTATGTCGATCATGCCATCAAGATGGCAAGCCAGAACCATCTCCACCTGGTTCTGGACTGGTTCGGCCACTACGCGAGCGGAGACGGCAACATCTACCGGAACCTGAGCGGTGAACTGTTTGCGCCAATTTACATCGTGAAGGATGAAATAACCTATCCGCGCGCTGTTGACGGCGACGGAAAGATCCATCACAACGCCATCTCCTACGATTCTCCCGCCATCGTCGATCGTGAGGTCAAGGCATTTCGCGGGTTCATGCTGCATCTGAAGAACTCCGATACCACCCATGTCGTCGTAGGCGTTCAACTGGAGAATGAAATCTCCGTCTTCGGAGGCGATCGCCATAACGCGAAACTATGGCGCGACCATTCGCCGGAGTCGAACCGCAAGTTCGCGGCCCATGGATTTGGAGACGATCTGAAGTACAGCGCCTGGGACATGAGCACAACCTGGATCAAGCCTCTGACCGAGGCTGCCAAGGCCGCCTATCCCATTCCGGTCTTTCACAATTACGTCGGCGGCTCGCTTGCCGAAGGCATGGTTGGCGGTTCTCCCGGAGAAGATGTGCAGACTTATCTTGACGACTGCCCGGAGCTCTCATTTATCGCGATCAACGCATATCTTTGTGCAAAGTGGAATGAAGGCGGCTGCGAATTGCCCTCGCAGGCTCAAACCCAGGAACTTCGGGAGACATTGAAACCCTACGCGATTTCAAGGAATGTGCCTGCGGTGACCGAAACCAATAGTGGGTCCTCTCTGGTGGCGCCGCGGTTTGCCTTTGTCGCCCTGGGTGAGTTCGGTGTGCCGATCTTCGCTCCCTGGTCGCTGACCATGTCCTATCCGGAGTCGAGTGAGGCGTACGTCTTGCCAGATGGACGCCTTGCGAACGGGGCATTCCAACTGCGCGATGCCTACCAGTCACTCAAGCTCGCTCTGCCGCAGGTTCTTCTCTACGCAGGGACGGACAAGCTCAAGGTATTTCAGCCGCCCGCGGCTGGAAAGAAGCTGACGGCAAGCGAGACCGTCAACGGGATCGAATTTGAGGTCAGCGGGCCGGACGACGGCCAGGCAATCGTCATTCATCCTTCGGCTAACCAGATCCTCATCGTGGGCTATCGCGCCACTGTTTCTTTCAAGAGTCCAAAGCTCGAATTCCCGGAGATGCAACAGCTTCAAGTGCAACGGGTGCGCTGGACCGGGAACCAATGGGCCAACGAAGGCGAGACCTTCTACGGCGTCGACCAGAGCAGCCACAGCCTGTGGATCGATCTGGAGTATCCCCAGGCGGTACTTGTTCGATTGCCCGAAGCGCATTAGCTCGGATTCCCGTTCCCCGGTGGATTCCTCCCGACACAGGCGCTGCCAGAAGGAAGTAAGCTCTGTGCGCCTCAACCTCAGCTGTATCGAGAAAGAGAGACACCAATGGCACAAATCATCAAGAGATGCGCAGGTACCTTCTGCTCTCTCGCCTTAGTCTTGGCCCTCTGCGCAACAGTGGCCTGTGCGCAAACTTGCACAGCGACCTCGAGGAAAGGCGTGGGAGCCTGGACCGCAGGGTCCAACCCCAATGCGATCGACAAACTGAATATTCACTGGTGGTACGACTGGTCTCCAAACCAGAGCAAGTACGGAACCGGATACACGGGGAATGCAATCTACGTGCCCGAGTTTTGGAATGCAACTTCAACCGATCTAATACCGCTGTCCGGAGTACCTGCTGCCGCCAAGTCCCCTTGGGTATTCACCTTCAACGAACCGGATGTGAGCAACCAGTCTGACATGACGGTCGCGCAAGCGATTGCGGCCTGGCCAACTGTTGAGACCGACTCGAATTCGAAGCTGGTTGGGGCTCCGGATGTTTCCAACGACAGCGACGGTTGGCTGACCAGCTTTATGCGCAGCGCATCCGCTGACGGATATACCGTCAATTTCCTGGCCCTGCACGAGTATCCGAATGGTTATGGCACCTCGCTGGCGACGCAAGTGTCGACCTTCGAGAGCTACATCACGGGTGTGCATAACGCTTTTCCGAACTATCCGATCGTGGTGAATGAATTTGCGCTGGTGAACAGGAATACGTGGGACGGGACAGGGATCACTGCGGCGGAGCAGGTTGCGTTCATCAATCAGGTTGTACCCTGGCTGGAGGCGCAATCCTACATCCTTGGATACTCCTGGTACGCGTCTTACGAGGGATACTACGGCTCCGATTTATTGAACAGCGACGGCTCGCTGAGTTCCATCGGCACAGCCTATAGCGCAGTAGGCTGCGTGGGTGGCGCGACTGTTCCGGCAGCGCCATCCACATCTTCTGCCACCTACACGAACAATGCCGGATTTACCGCCAATTGGGCCGCCGCCTCCGGCGCAAATCAGTACATTCTGTACCTATTCAACCCGAGTTGGAAGGAATTAGGCGTTTATTACCTGGGCAATGTCACCAGCTACCCTGTAACCGGACTGTCGGAAAACACCGAGTACCAGTACTGCGTTACCGCTGGCAATGCGGCCGGATTTAGCGTATGCGGCAACTCCACCCAGGTAACGACTTCATCCTCCGGCGGTTCCATCCCTTCCGCGCCGAAAGCCAATGCAGCGACGGCCATCACCAGCTCCGGCTACACGGCACACTGGGCGGCATCGTCGGGCGCAACCCAGTATATCGTCTATGAATTCAACAGCAGTGGGGGGGAGTTGGAAGCGTATAGCGTGGGCAATGTCACCAGCTACGCCGTGACCGGCCAAGCCGCAAACACCGCATATTACTACTGCGTTGCGGCGGGCAACACGGCAGGATATAGCAGTTGTGCGAACGAAGTTAGCGTGACCACCAACTGACGGCGAGAGCCGCTCGCTGGCAGACGGCTCCGAGGCCCGCTTCCGAACAATGAGTCGTGACGGAAGCGGGCGCTCGGAGTGCGGGCATGGAGCGCTCCCTCTTGATCGCGCCTGCTGTCCCTACACTTCACCAAAGGAGCCTCGTTGATGCACTTCGATCTCAAAGCAGCCATCGCCGTAATAACAAGCGCTGTGTTCGCCTGCACTCTTACAAGCTGCGGAAGCGGCCAATCGGGGGCAGGAGCCCCGGTTCAACCACCCGTATCGCCCGGAGTCACCATTACGGTCTCCTCTGCGCCGTGGGGAAAGAGCACACAATACATCGGCGCCAACGAAGGAGACCAATACTTCAACGCGGCTGACTTGAAGGATCTTGGGATCAACACCTATAGGATTTACGGTTCCGTCGCGCGCTGGGAGCCGCAACCGGACTCGGGAACCGTGGGCTTGCCAACCAAAGCACAAATCAAAGCTAACCCAGATGCCGTGAATTGGACGGTATGGGACAACGCCATGACCAACCCGGCTAGCGGCAGCGACTATAGCTTTTCTGGCGATAGCGGCGTGTGGCAGGGAAGTGCGAAAGCCATGTTTCAGACCCTGCAGCAAAACGGCATTCGTCCCGTGGTGGTGTTGCGTCCGGTGAGCCCGGGCGGCGCGCCATCGTGGGCGGATCAAGCAATGAACCCTCCAAACTCGGCAGTGGGTCAGAACGCTTGGTGGGAGCATGTCTTTGCACTCGTGTATTGGCTCAATGTGCGCAACAACTACATGGTGGACGATTGGGAGATTGAAAACGAGCCGGACAATCCCCCGCAGGGATGGAACGGAACGCTCAGCGATTATGAGGCGTTCGCTTCTCTCACCTCGGATGCCGTGCGTTATGTGTATACGACCTATCTGCCTGGCCGCACGCCACATATCTATGGACCCGTCACCACCGGCGGTAGCACCTGGCCCTTGAGCTTGATGCAGCAGAACCCTGGATCCTTCGATTCGGTAGATATTCACAACTACGACGCCAATATCGGCAGCTATGTCTCCACGGTTCATGGTTGGATGAACGCCAATGGGTTCTCGAACGCTCCTCTATGGGTTTCGGAGTGGTCCACCTATACGGCGGGTCAATATGCGGACGCAAATTTCGGTGTGAGCAATATCATTGCAAACCTCATTATCGGTTCCCAGCCGGGCAGCACTTATGTGTACGGGAGCCACATCTTCAGCCTCTACGATTGGGGCAGCGGCGCCTATGGACTCATCGGTCCGGGAGACACGCCAAGAAGCGACTATTACGCCCTGCGCATGGCGATTCGAGGGCTGCAGGGAGGCAGGACAACCTACCAGACGACATGCAGCAATTCGAGCCTCCTCGCCATCACCACCAAGGATTCATCGGGGCACTACTGGGTTATGATCGCAAATACTTCCACCGCCTCTATCTCAGCCTCGCTGAACCTATCTGCGCCGATCGCCAGCGGTGTAGGAACGATGTGGCAGTTTGATGCGAACCATAACGATATCGTGGTAGGGCATCCGGTTCTTGCAGCCGGGAGCGTGAACCTCACGATTGGCGGGAACTCTGCCGTATTGCTCGAGTATTAGGAAGACTGAACGGGTATTTGAAATTGAAAGGGCGTGTTGAATTGGCAAAGTTCCTATCTGCTGCTGTTTGTTGCACCATCTCTCTTTGTCTTTGTAATCCACGTATTGATTTAGCACAGGATGGCGGCAAGCAGCCGGGGCCTGCGATCGCCCAGAGCACGGAAACAGCCGGCAAGTCAATCTCGCAGGATGTCCTTTACGGTGCGGCCTACTACCACGAGTACATGCCGTACGATCGTCTGGATCGGGACGTGGCGATGATGAAATCCGCCGGTCTGAACGTTGTGCGCATGGGCGAGTCTACCTGGAGCTTGTGGGAAAGGGAGGATGGGCAATTCGATTATGCTTGGATGGACCGCGCTGTGGACGCGATGGGAAAAGCCGGAATCAAAGTCATTCTCGGCACGCCCACGTATTCGATTCCCGCATGGATGGCGCGCCAGCACCCGGAGATTCTGGCTAGCGATCAGGGTGGTCGAATCGGTTCCTATGGCATGCGCCAGAATATGGATACCGACTCTCCCGCGTATCGGTATTATGCTGAACGACTCATCCGCCATATCGTTGCGCATTACAAAGACAACCCAACGGTAATCGGATGGCAGATCGACAATGAAACATCGAGCTACAATGCCGACAATCCCGACGTCTTCATTGGGTTCCAGCATTATCTGGAGAAGAAGTTCGTAACTCCCGAAGCATTGAGCAAGGCCTGGTTTCTCAATTATTGGGGCCAGAACATCCACACCTGGGAAGACCTTCCCATCCGCGATGGCGCGCAAAGCACTGGGTACAAGCTGGAGTGGACGCGCTGGAGCCAGTTGCGCGTCACCGGATTCCTGCGCTGGCAGACTGCGCTGGTTCGCGAGATGGCTTCGTCCCGCCAGTTGGTCACGACGGACTTCGGTGGCGTGATGAGGCGCGATGTCAATGAAGAGGAGGTCGCGGACAGTCTGGACATTGCCGCCGTGAATGTATACCACGGGACTCAGGATCATTTTGACGGATCGATGCAATCGTTACAGGAGGATTTCACCCGCTCGCTGAAGCACTCGAATTTCCTGATCACCGAGACCAACGCGCAGAGCACGGATTGGAGTTCGGCATTTCAGTTTCCGCCCTACGACGGTCAACTCCGAGAAGATGTTTACACCCATCTTTCCAACGGCGCCGACATGGTAGAGTACTGGCCTTGGGCGTCGATTGCGGCTAACCAGGAAACTTATTGGAAGGGTGTGCTATCGCACGATCTCGAGCCCAATCGAGCCTATGCCGAGGTAAGTCGTACCGGCCAGGAGTTGCAGAAGATTGGCCAACATCTTGTCGGTCTTCGGATTCATAACCAGGTTGCAATTCTTTGGAGCCGAGACTCCGCCAATGCAATCGGGTTCATGCCCTTTACTTCCGATGCACCGCAGCCCTGGGCGCCGGGAAAGGAGATTGCCAGCTACGACTCCCTGGTGGAGCAGATTCATCATTCTCTCTACGAACTGAATGTCGGTACTGACTTCGTATTCCCTGAAAGTTCGGATTTCTCGCAGTACAAACTCCTGATTGTTCCAGCTCTCTACATTGCGAACGAAGCCCTGTTGCAGCGCATCGCCGATTTCGTCAAGAACGGAGGCCACGTGGTGATGACCTTCAAGAGCGGATTCGCCAACGACGATTCTGCTGTCCGCTGGGTTCGAGCGCCTGGTCCATTGCGCGCAGCGGCCGGCTTCAGCTACCAGGAGTTCTCTAACCTTGAGCGCCCATTGTCTCTGAAGGATGATCCCTTCCATGCAGGCGATGACAATCGGGTAAAGTATTGGGCGGAGTTCCTAATCCCAGAACATGCCAAAGCCATTGCATTCTACGATCATCCCTTCTTCGGAAGGTGGCCGGCTATCACAGAGAACGACTATGGCGCAGGAACCCTGCTTTATGAGGGCACGTATCTGTCGGACAAGCTGCAAACCGCAGTTCTCCGCGGCACACTCGACAAGCTTGGCCTTACTGGAGACGACCAGCAGTTGCCCGCCTCCGTCCACGTCCAACATGGCGTCAATCGCCTTGGCAAGCAGCTCCATTACTACTTCAACTACTCCGGCGCCCCAGTCGCCTTCACTTATGCCGGACCCGAGGGTAAAGACCTTCTCACCGGCGAGAGGCTGACGCCGCACAGCCGAGTGACAATCAAATCCTGGGACTTAATGATTCTGGAATCTCCGCAATGATTTCGCTTGCTCGTGCTTGGCCATCCGGACGAGAGGTTGGACAAGCCGTGAAATCTCTCAAGGGCTTGGAGTTCCGAGGGCGTTTCGAGATCAGGGAACGAGGCCAACTCGACGCACAAGTTCTCCGAACCTGCGGTCGGAGCGCAATGGTTCAAGGGGCGGATCGACTTTGAGGAACATCAGCCCTCGATCGTGTCGATCGAATGCCTTTTGCAGCCAGGCAAATGCTTCGTTCTTCTCGCCCAACCCGGTGTGGATGAGAGCGATCTCGTAGGCGCCAAGGCCGTCCTTCTGTACTCGGTCCTCCAACTGTGCCAGGATCTTTCGCGCGGAGGCTTCCTGTCCGGCTCGTGCATAAGCATTCCCCAGATGCCCGAGCGCGTGGGGATTGGAACTCATCTGCTGGAACTCAGCGATGGATTCGCGATACATACCCTTTTCGGCATAGACGTCGGCAAAGGCGAAGATGTCCGGATGCAGGTTCGCATCTTTGGCTTCGGCTTGCTTTAGAATCGCGAGAGCCTGATCGTACTGGCGAGAAAAGTAATAGACATAGGCCAGGTTACTGGCCGAGCGGGCGCAGAGCGGATCGAGCCCGATCTCAACTCTCGCCTCCTCAATGGCCGCGGTGTGATTTCCCATCCGGGAGAGGTAGCCAGCGTAGCGGTCATGCACTGTGGCGAGGTTCGGATTGAGCGCCAGAGCCCGTTGAAATTCCTTTCCGGCGCCACTCCAATCCCAGTTAAGGTTCATCAGAGCGGCCGCCAGTTCGGCATGTCCTTCCGCGAGCGAATCGTCCAATTCAATGGCGCGCTCCGCGGCGCTCTTCTGATTTGAAAATGCCTCTCGATAGGGCATCCATCCGCCCTCGCCCAACATCCCGTAGCAACTGGCCAACGCCGCATAGGCACCGGCAAAGTTCGCGTCCGCGCGGATGGCCTTTTGGAAATAGTCCATGGCGCCGCTCGAATTGCCTTCGTGGAAGAAGAGCATGCCATGAAGGTAGAGATCCTCTGCTTCGATGGTGATGGAGTGCGCGCGGGCCAGATGCGCCTGCGTTTGGGGTGAGATGGTCAGACTCAGTTCATTGGCAATGGCTTGCGCGAGTTCTCCCTCGGAGACGAGAAGGTCGGTGGCGTTGCGCGAGAAACTCTCTGCCCAGACCTGGCGGTCGTTCTTGGCATCGATGAGGCGGACGGTGATGCGCACCTGGGAGCCTTCACGGGCCACCGAACCCTCGACCACGCCTTCCACCGAAAGGTCGCGGGCGATCTCCGGCAATGCCTTTCTCGTTGCTTTGAAGCTCATGGCCGAAGTCCGGGAGGTGACGCGCAGAGAGGAAATCTGCCCCAGATCGGAGATCAACACTTCCGTCATCCCATCGGCGAAGTAATCCTGTTTCGGATCGCCGGAGAGGTTTTCGAAGGGAAGCACCACGATGGAACGGATTTCCGGGCGTACAGTTGGGCGGCCCTGCCAGGACTTCCATTGCAGGAAGGCGAGCAATCCCAGCAGGCACAAGCCGGCCGCCGATCCGAGCAGAACGCGCCTCGTCCGCCTTGCCGGAGGGGCAACCTTTCCCGTGGCGGAGGCCAGGGGCGGATTCGCAGGCTCGGTTCCCCTTTCCGCAGCCTTTTCGGTGAAGAGGGGAGACGTTTCCTTTTCCAGACGGTGGCGAGTTCCCGGCGGCTCAAAGATGAATCGGGGGACGTAGGAACCTGGAGGGACCTCGATGCGAAGTCCAGATCCGGAATCGGATTCAAGATAGTATTGGGCGAGTTTCTTGCGCAATTCGGTGGCCGTCACCCGCACCACGGAATCGTTGGCGGTGTCGTAATCGACTGGGCGATGGAACATCTTGGCCCCGATCATCCGTTCCCGCAAGGCGTCGATTTCGCCAGCCAACGTTTGCTCGACGATGAGGCGGAGAAAGTCCTGGGTGCGCCGGCTGACGGCAAAGGCCCGGCTTCCCATCAGCTCTTCCATATGGCCGCGCACCAACGCCTGCTGTTCATCAGACAGCTGTTGGGTTCCGGGGTCAGGACTAGGTGTGGCCATTGAAGCACCCATAGTATCACAGCTAACGGGCGGGGCGCTCCAGCTAACGGTCTACTATCTATTTGAAATAAAGCAAGTTGTGAGAATTAGCGGGGATTAACTGTTCCTAGCATTCCATCCGCCTCGGTGGCGGTGCTGAAATTGGCCTGCCTTCGAAAGAAGACATTCTGGCGCGTGCATTTCCGCCAGTTGCAGGCCGGTCTGTTGGCGAAGTTCACTTTGGGGTACGGGATGGAGATGGACGCATGGGCGCACTTCAGTGGAGAGGGGCCGGGCCGAGGAGAAAACGTTTCCCTCGGATGCCCCT
>Ga0316217_10005537_pt1 | contig 13049 bp, 11 predicted proteins | sample 1anoAmetaG_FD_203633 | JGI IMG/M metagenome (GOLD analysis project Ga0316217, IMG submission 203633) | Freshwater microbial communities from Trout Bog Lake, Wisconsin, USA - 1anoA | ecosystem: Environmental > Aquatic > Freshwater > Lake > Hypolimnion/Profundal zone | place: USA: Wisconsin...
GGGGCACGCTGCCGCAGATAAACCCAGAGATAGAAAATGCACATGGCGAGCAAAACAAGCGAAGCGGGCCGCATCAGCATAACGATGAATATCTGCCCGAAAATGCTTGCAGTGCTTAGATGCAGGCCATTCGCGAAGATATTAAGCACGGCAAGAGTAACATCCCCGGTGAATATCATGCCCGCGACACCCACGGCGAGGGCAATCCACTTTGTCCGGCCGCCTCGCGACCATAACAAGGCGCAAGCAGGAACGGCGAGCAATAGCAACTTAGCATCCCACGGACGATGATAGGTCACCAGCATGGTGAGGGTTGTGACTGCCGCAAGCGCAAGGAGTGCTCCTCGCTGCGTGAATTTTGAACGAAGCGCGCGAATCGACCAAAGCAGAAGCATTGCGCCGCATATCAGGTAGCTAACGAGATTGTAGATGCGCGGATCGTCCCGGAAGACACTGATGGCTGACTGCAGATCAATGACCATGGCGGCGGAGCGGCCGGTGAGAGCAGCAGGCCCTGGCTCGTTGATGCCGCCGCGCATTGAAATGGCCGACAGATTTGTACGCCAGTCCTGTATCCAGTGCGGCGCAACGTGAGAAACCCAGGCAAATGCCACTAATCCGAGGATCAGGGTAATGAGGAGGGTTTGCAGCGCGCGCTTGCGATAGGGGGCGCCCGCTAACAGAAAATAAAGCCAGACCAAGCCAGAGTCATGAGGCTTGACGGCCAGACTGAGGGCCATGCACAGGATGCCTGCCGGCACAAACCGCCCTTCAAGAAAACACCAGACGGCGATGACGCAGAGGCCAACAGCGATGCCTGCCGTATTGCCGGTGCAAAAGATCTGCTCACAGTTTGCAAGTAAAAAACAAATTAAAAAGAGGGAAAGGCCGGCCGCATGGCGCGCTCCGAGATTCCACATCAAGAAAGCGGCAAGGATAAGGATTCCCGCGGTAAGGGTAATCCAGAGCACGTGGGCTGGTCCCCACGGCATCATTGCAAAGGGCGCTGTAAAGATGAATGTGGTGGGCACGTTGACATACAACGTCACGGCCTGACGGGCGGCAACCGTCTCTGATGAGCGCTCCCCGCCGTCGACCCGGTAGACGTTCTCCAGCTCACTCACATGGTATGGATTGTGATGCTGCATCAGGCAACGCGTGCCATAGTAAATAGCCCTGAAATCCACCCATCCATTCGAGCTTTGCCCAATGGAGTTCCCCCAAAGGATGGAAATGCTGCTCGCCAGAAAAATCCAAATCAGCGCGGTTCGGGGGTTAATTATCATGGACAACTCCTCTCCGGATCGCGCCGCAGATACACCCACAGATAGAATATGCCAATCAAAAGCAAGATGAATGGCGCGGGCTGCAACAGCGCAACAGTTGCTAACTTTGAGAAAAATCCCGCTGCGGGCATGTGCAGATTCCCAGTGATATTCAAAAGAATCGCCGACGGAATATCCGCCGTCAACACAACGCCCGCGGAAGTCAACAGCAGAGCAATCCACCCAATTGCGCCGCCCTCCGCCCATAGCAGGGCGCAGGCGGGAATCGTAAGCAGCAGCAACTTTGCATCATATTGCCGATGATAAACAGGCAGCATGGAGATGGCCGCGATGGCCGCCAGCGCAATGCGGAGCCCTTGCGGAGAGAAGCGCGCTTGAAGCGTGCGAACCGCCCAAACCAGAAGGAGCGCGCCGCAGATCAGATAGCTGGCCGGATTGTAGACGCGCGGATCGTCCTGAAAGGCGCTGATGACCGTTTGCAGATCGATGAGCATATTGGCGCTGCGGAAACTGATGGACGAGGGTCCGGGGGCATTGATTGCGCCTGGCGCGGAAGTTGCCATTAAATTGGAGTTGAGTTCCCCCATCCAATGAGGCGCGACCGGCGTTATCCACAGGATGGCCGCCAGAGCCAGCACAACGGCTACTACGAGTGTTTGCAGGGCGCGCTTGCGGCAGGCGCCGCCCGCCAACAGAAAATAAAGCCAGACCAAGCCAGCGTCATGAGGCTTGATGGCCAGGCTGATCGCAAGGCATAGGATGCCGGCCTGCACAAACCGCTCCTCAACGAAACACCAGACGGCCACCAGGCAGAGGCCTACCACAATACCCGCCAGGTTTCCGCCGGAAAAAAGAATCTCACAGTTGGCAAGGACCAGGCAGATCAAAAAAAGAGAAAGTCCGGGCGCATGGCTTTCCGCGAGCTTCCACATCAGGCAGGCGGCAAGGATAAGAACTCCGGCGGTAAGCGTCAACCAGAGCCATTGCGCTTGCCCGCAGGCCGTCAACAAGAAGGGAGAGACGATAAGCAGCGCAGTGGGAAGATTGGTGCATACCGGGACAGCACGAAGAAAGACCTGCAGGCGGGCGGGATCAGATGGAAATTCCCCATGATCCGCCCGGTAGACGCGCAGGTATTCGCCTTCCTTGTAGGGATCGATGTGCCGGGTCATGCATTGCGCCCCGTAATAAACAGCCTTAAAATCTTCCATCCAGGCCGGCGAGCCGCGACCAATATAAGAACCCCAAAACGCAGAAATTCCACAGCAAATCAGCAGAGATGCCAGTGCTATCCGCCGTGTTCTCGACATCGTCAGCCTATGCCTCTCTCTGGAGCGCGCCGTAGATACACCCATAAGTAGAATATGCTCATCGCCAGCAAGACGAGCGGGGTTGGCCGAAGCACAATCGCAGACAGTATCTTTCCCCACAGCCCCACGCCGGATATATGCACTCTATGCAGGTAAATCGCGAAAATCAATAACGGGATATCCGAGGTCAATACAATCCCAGCGGCAGTCACCAGGAATGCAAACCGCCCAATCGGCCCTCCCTCGGCCCAAAGCATGGCGCTGGCCGGAACCGCAAGAAGCAAAAGCTTGGCATCGTAGGGCCGGTGATAGCACATGAGTATAGTCAGAGGCGCAACCGCCGCCAGCGCTAGCCAAGCTCCCTGTGGCGAAAAACGCGTCCCGAATGCGCGCACCGACCACGCCAGCAGAAGCGCTCCGCATATGACAAAGCTGACGGTGTTGTAGACGCGTGGATCGTTTTGAAATGCGCTTATGGTGGATTGAAGATCAAGGATCATACCGGGGCTGGTTGGAAATGCCTGGCCATCTGGCGCTGGATCACAACCTCCACCGGGCACCGACTGCGCCAGCAAATTTGAATGCAGTTCCTGCATCCAATGCGGCGCAATCTGCGAAAACGACAAAATGGCGGGGAGGCACAAGGCGACGGTCAAGACCAGAGTTTGCAGTGCGCGCTTCCGGTATGCGCCTCCCGCCAGCAGAAAGTAGAGCCAGACCAGCCCTGCGTCATGAGGCTTGATAGCAAGGCTGATCGATAGGCAAAAAATGCCGGCCGGCACAAACCGCTCTTTAAGAAAAGACCAGACTGCCACCACGCACAGAGCCACTACGATTCCAGCGGGATTGCCGATTGCAAAAACAATTGCACTATTGAAAAGAAGAAAACAAACCCAAAAAAGAGCGACGCCTCGCGAAGAGTCTCCGGCCTGGTTCCACATCAGGAATGCCGCCAGGCAGAGGCTTGCGCAAGTAAGAAACATCCAAAATAGATGTGCCGGCCCCCAAGGCAGAAGAGTGATTGGAGCAATAATGTACAGGATCGCCGGTAAGTTGATAAACCACGTCAGATTTTCATGAAGGCCTTCTCCCATCCGCGGGTCGCCTCCATCCGCCAGGTATACACGGAGCGGCTCGCCTTCTCTATAAGGGTCATTATGTTGAAGAAGGCATCGCGCGCTGTAGTAGATCCCTTTGAAATCTACCATTCCGTCGTGGACGACGAAGCGTTCCAAAGCAAATCCAAAAAACAGGGAAAATCCGCCGCTCGCCAGGATCAAAGCCAGAGCAATCCGCTGCTTTCTCGTCATCTTCAACCTTTCTCTGGCTCCCACCGCAGATACACCCACAAATAAAAAATTCCCATCAGAAGCAGTATGAGCGGGACGGGTCGAGTCAACAGCACATTTTCAATTTGTCCATACATCCCTGTAGTGGAAATACGTAAATTCCTGGTGTAAACCCAAAGAACCGTCAAAGGAATATCCGCGGTTGACGCAATTCCCGCTATGTTCAACAAGAGCGCAACCCATCGAACGCTGCCACCCTCGGCCCAAAGCATGGCGCAGGCCGGAAAAGCAAGCAGCAGAAGCTTGGCATCGTAAGGCCGATGATAAGTCATGAGGACATTCAAAGGCACAATTGCCGCCAGCGCCAGCCAAGCTGTGCGCCGCGAGAGACGCGCCCAAAGTGTGCGGTACGACCATATCAGCATGAGCGAACCGCAGACCAGGTAGCTGACTAAATTATAGATTCGCGGATTGTGCGAGAACATATAAACGGCAGATTGAAGATTGATAATCATGCTGGGACCGCTGCCGCTATTCGGGGTATTGGGCCCAGGATCGCAAGCCCCGCCGGGCGCCGATTGCGCCAGAAGGTTGGACTGCCATTCCCAAACCCAATGCGGCGCGATATGCGATATCCAAAATATGGCAGGAAGACCCAGCGCAGCGGCCACAACAAGGGTTTGCAGCGCGCGTTTTCGATAACTCCCTCCCGCCAGCAAAAAATAAAGCCATACCATGCCTGTGTCATGGGGTTTGATAGCGAGGCTGACTGCCAGACATAGGATGCCAGCCGGCACAAACCGGTCCTCCAGAAAACACCAGACGGCCACTACGCAAAGGCTGATAGCGATCCCGGCGGTATTGCCGGTCGCAAATATTGCTTCGCTGTTGGCAAGAAGAAAGCAGATTAAAAAAAGGAAGACGCCCGGTAAATGGCTTTTCGCGATTTTCCATATCAGGAATGCTGCAAGTATGTATGCCGCAGCGGTGAGAAACAACCACAGCAGGTGAGCAAGCCCCCAAGGCAGCACCGCCAATGGGATTATGAATGTATAGGCTGTGGGAAGGTAAACATTCAGCGATAAAACTTGTTGAAGCACTTCTGATACATACGCGTGCGCTCCGTCTTCGGCCAGATAAATATGCAGCGGCCCGCCAACTGTGTAGGGATCCTGGTGTTGTAGCAAGCACCGCGCGCCATAATAGACTCCTTTGAAATCCAACATGCCGTCAGAAGAGTTACGCTGAATGGGATAGCCCCAAAATACAGAGATTCCGCAGGCCAGCAGTATCCAGGCGAGACCAGTCTGATTCATCCTTTTCATGATTGACTTAACTCTCAAGGCTTCCAACCGAGGGGGAATAGAACCATGGCCGGCTGAGCAATCATAACAATTTTAGGCCTGGTAAAAAACAAGGGAGAGAACGTCGAGGCAATTGAGCCGCCTGACCAATCTCTCCCGCAATCGAGCAGAGTTTCTGAGTGATGAGCTAACGCCAGGTTCCAGTTGGAGTGAACTAGACGGCGCCAGTAAAAGCTGCGGCTATATTGCTCAACTCCGTAGTAATAACGATAGCCATCGGCCCCGAAGAAGCCGTCGCCGTGACTACCAGCATCGCAATGAGCAAGGCATATTCGACGAGGTCCTGGCCATCTTCCCCCGTCATCAGGCGCTGCAAGTTGCGGAAGTAATGCCTGCGTCCTAACCACATAGGACTGCCTCGTTCTTCCCTGGATAAACTTCGACCTTTGCCGGAGTAAGCGCATGGACTTATGCCTGATTCCAAGCACTCTCCCGCAAAGGCGCGAAGGTATGAAGCTGTTTTCAGCTAACGGTTGACTGCCAGGAGTTAGACGGAGCCGGCAAATGTTGTGCTGATGGTTCCGAATTCTGTGCTGATGGCAGCGGCAAGGCTCGACATGGCAGCTGTTGCGCCAAGGGCGATCAACGCCACGACAAGCGCGTATTCCACAAGGTCCTGACCTTCCTCGCGGTTCATCAGGTCCTGGAATTTCACGAACAAACGAATGAGCATAGTATTCGCATTCCTCCTGTTAAAAACTTGCAGGTGTGACTCTTGCCGTCAATTGAACACACACGCATAGATGCGTGCCGAACCTACTTCTGCCATCAGCGAACCGGCAGAAATTAGACAGAGGCGGCAAACGTTGTGCTGATGGTTCCGAACTCTGTGCTGATGGCCTTAGCCAAAGCCGACATACTGGCGGTGGCGCCAAGGGCGATCAGCGCAACTACCAGAGCATATTCCACAAGATCCTGGCCCTCTTCGCGGCTCATCAGGTCTTGGAACTTCACAAACAGCTTGAGAAGCATCGTGTTCATTTAGTTCTCTCCATGGTTCAAATTTCCTAGCCTGAGGCCAGGGTATTATGAACACTGCACTTACCGTGCCAATTCACACCAATTTATTTTACCTTTATATTTCAATAATTTACAAGAGAAAGGATTGAGAGCAGCTCAAACAGGTGTATACATTTGTATACAGTTCAAAAGGAACTTCCTCGCCTTGCTGTATACAGAACACCAAAGTGTAGTAACCGGGAAGCTTCAAGCGCCGGTGTAGACAAGGCGAGTTCCATCCACCATGGACCAGTAACGAAAGCCGTCGTATTCAGGCCGGATTTTCAGCAATCCAACAGAGTGTCGAACTCGCGCCGTTCTGCTCTATTTTGGACAGATACAAAGCAAAAACGTCATCGATAAAAGAGCATGGCAGCCAAAGGCTTCGCGCGAGATTCCAGCACCGCTAAAGTAGAATAGCGTCCATGGCATGCAACCTAGCTGAAGGGGTCAATGGAGACTGCGGCAGTCGATTGCAGGCAGATGGGCAGTTGATGCAGAACCAGGATGAACTCGCGACATCCATCGAGCCGGAAAGCAGATCGAACCGTCAGCCGAGCACCAAAGAAAAGATTCTCCGCGCAGTTGCAATATTGCCTTTTGTCACTATTTGCGGACTGGCCTTTGGATTTACCGCGGGCGTTCTCCTGGTTGTGCTGGTATCGCCTGAAGCGCCCGGCACGCGCGACTACTTATTCTATTGGGCCACCGGCCAGCAACTCGCGCATCACGCCAACCCATACGACCCTGCCGCAGTGACGATGCTTGAGCGCTCAGCGGGACTGCCCGCAGAGTTGAATCCCGGACTGATGCGGAATCTTCCATGGACGCTTCCGCTTGTTTATCCGCTTGGATTCATCGGCTCGCGAGCGGGATGGATCATTTGGCTGACGCTATTGTCGGCATGCATGGCGGGCTCGGTTTACATGCTATGGATTACTTACGGCCGGCCGGGAAATCGCCGATACCTGCTTGGCTATTCTTTTGGGCCCGCGCTGATCTGCCTGATCTTTGGGCAAATCACCATGCTGGCGCTGCTCGGGATCGCGCTGTTTTTTCGCTTGCATCGCACGCGTCCGTTTTGGGCGGGATGCGCGCTGTGGCTTTGCGCGCTGAAGCCTCATCTGTTTCTGCCATTCGGCGTGGTGCTTTTAGCGTGGATACTGGTTTCTAAGAGTTACAAGATCATTGCCGGCGCGGCGACGGTCATGCTATTCAGCAGTGCGCTTGCATATTGGATTGACCCGCTGGCCTGGGCTCAGTACTCATTGATGGCGCGCTCGTCGGGAATCGAAAATGAGTACATTCCCTGCCTGAGCTTCCTGCTGCGCGATTGGCTCAGCCCGCGCTCGATCTGGCTTCAGTACCTTCCTGCCGCCTTGGGCGGCGCGTGGGCGCTGGCTTATTATTGGCGGCGGCGGGATGCGTGGGAGTGGACAAACAACGGCAGCCTTCTGATGCTGGTCTCCCTGCTTGTGGCGCCCTACACGTGGATTTACGATCAGTGCCTGGTTTTACCTGCCGTGCTGGAAGGCGCTTTCAGCGCCCGGCTGCGCAACTTATTGATTGCTCTCGCAGTCTTGAGCGCCCTGGTTGAGATCGCACTTTTCCGCAGCCTTTCTCACCCAAGAGATCTGGTATTTTGGACCTACTGGACAGCGCCGGCCTGGCTGATCTGGTACCTGCTTGTGAAACAAACGAATAAGACGCAAACAAGTGTTGCCGAGCCCTGCAAATGAAGATCATTCCATGGCGCATCGTTGCCGCTGTACTGCTGGCATTTGCCGGAGCCTCCCTTCTGGTTGTCATTGCCAAAAGCAACAACGCCGGCCAGCGGGATTTTATCTCCTATTGGGCGGCGGGACATCAATTGATTCACCACGCAAATCCTTACGATGCCGGGGCGGTTCAGGAGCTGGAGCGCTCGGCAGGATACAAGCTGAGCTATCGCCTCATCATGCGCAACCCGCCGGAGGCTCTTTTTCTGGCGTTGCCGCTGGGTTTTGCGGGACCGAATACGGGACTTGTGCTTTGGATGATGGCGCTGCTTGCGTGCCTGGTGGCCTCCATCCGCATGATTTGGGCGCAGCATGGCCGCCCGGCTGGCAGTTTGCATTTGCTGGGCTACTGTTTTGCGCCGGTCATGGAATGTTTGATGGCCGGTCAGCTTGGAATCTTTTTGCTTTTTGGATTTGTTCTATTTCTCTATCTTAATAAGTCGCGGCCATTTTTTGCCGGCGCGGCTTTGGTTTTGTGCGCTGCCAAGCCACACCTTTTTTTGCCGTTTGGAATCGCACTATTGCTTTGGATTGCGCATCGGAAGTCGTATCGGATTCTGGCTGGATTCTGCGTTGCTCTCAGCGCGGTTTGCGGGCTCGCGCTCTGGTTTGATACGCATGCCTGGCCGGATTACTCGCAGATGATGAGGTCTTCGGGAGTCTTCGGCGAGATTGCTCCCGCGCTGAGCGAATTGCTGCGCCTGCTTGTGTATAAGGATGCGATCTGGCTGCAATTTTTACCCCTGGCCGCAGCTTGCTGCTGGGTGATCTGGTTCTACCGGACGCGGCGCGAACGCTGGAGCTGGATGGATCAGGGCTTACTGGTGTTGCTTGTCTCCGTGATGTGCGCGCCTTATGCGCTGCTTACCGATGAGGCGGTATTGCTTCCTGCGATTCTGGCCGGAATCTATCGGGCCGACCGATCCGGGCGTTCGCTTTTACCCTTCGGATTGGTTGCCGGAGTTGCGATGCTTGAAGTATTTACAGAGGTTCCCATGACCACCATGTTCTACTTATGGACTACTCCGGCATGGCTCGCGTGGTATCTTTACGCAACCGGGAAATGCCGCGAAGGCGAGCCTGAAATATTATCTGTAGACTGATTTTTCTCGAGCGCGGTCCGGATCATGCTTTTGAGGCGGGGCTATCCCCGGTCGAAGAGGAATCGGAAAATTCTAATGTGTCGCCCAGTTGTGTCTGCGTAGCGCGGATGGTTCCGGCGGGCAGCTCGATTACAGAGTGGGCACGCAGGCAGCCCGATAGCCGCCAGGGAGGCACTGCGCTTACCAGTTTTCTGATTTTTCGTTTGCGATCCAGATAAACGAGGTCGATGGAAAAGCGCATCCAGAAGGTGTGCACGGCCTCGCATGGCCGAATCCACATACCTTCTCCGGGAGCAAGCTGGTTGCGCCCCAGCAGGCCTTTGGAGCGCCTGGGGCCGCTATCGGCAACCTCCATGCGCGTGGCAAGCACAGAATTGCGCGTAAGGTTTGAAACCCGCAGCGTGATTTCCGGGGGGGGCTGGCGTGATGCAAGGCCCAACTTCAACCTCAATGCGATCCATTGGAACGGATTCATCCGGATGTCTCAGATCCTTTCGCCTGTGCCGGCAAAACGCATCCGGCAAATCTTTGAAAACAGCCGGCTGCCTTTTTGGGGAGGCAGCCGCAAAGATTATTGGGGTGCGGGCGTTGGTGGCGCGCTGGATGCGGAGGCGCCCGAGGCGCCGCCGAAGGTACTCGAAGAGCTTTCGATCACCAACTGCGGCCCTGGCTTCAGGCTATCAACCAATTTCTCCACCGGCATAGTTGGCGGCGCAGGGGGCAGCGTGTTGGCTGCTGTCTTGGCGTCGGGGGTATTCATCGGTGTAGTGGAATTTGGCGGCAGGAACTTGCCCGGCATTTTCAGCGAGGGTAACGGATCACCGGCAGGAATGGGCGCCACAATCTCCGGCGTAACAATCACGATCAGCTCGGTGTTCGCCTTAGTCTTATCCATGGACTGGAAGAACTTGCCGAGCACCGGGATGTCCCCGAGAAAGGGAATCTTCTGAAATGTCTCGGACTCGGTGTTGTCCAGTAATCCGCCGATTATGAAGCTTTGTCCGTCCGCCAATTCGACCTCGGTCTTCACTTTTCTGGAGGTAATGGCGGGAACATCGAATCCGGAGATCTGCACAGCATTGGCGAAGTCGAGTGCGCTGACTTCAGGAGCGACTTGCAGGCGGATGGTTCCGCGGGGCGTAATGGTGGGAATGAAGTTCAAGCGAACTCCATACTCCTTGAACATGATGGTGACGGACGCTGCTGTACCAGCTCCGCCCCCCTGAACCATCGGATAGGGAAATTCACCGCCGGCCAGAAAACTTGCCTGCTTGCCGTTGGCAGCCAGCAGGTTCGGCTCAGCCAGTACCTGCGCGCCGACTTTGGTTTCGAGAGCCTGGATGGTAGCGCCCATACCAAGACTGGGACTGAATGCGGAGAGATTCAGCCCGTCGGAGACGGTAGCCAGGGCGCCTCCGTTGGCTGTGGGAAGCGAGACACTTGGCGGAGAGAATTGCCCGGTGGTAATCCCGCCAATCAAATTGGCGGCGCCGATGTTATAGAAATTCAAACCGAGTTTGGACTCTTTACTGCGGTCAACGCTAATAAATTTAACCTTGAGAAGGATCTGCGGATCGGAGGCCGGCACAGCCACATTCAGCAGATTGACGACTCTTCCCTCTTTAGAGCTGAGGCCCGTGGAGGCAATCTTAACCGCGCGCTCGGAGTTGTTCAGATCCTTGACCGTTCCGCGAAGGAAGATTGAGCCATTTTCGTAGCTGACCTTCAGGCTTTCGCCGGGGAGTTCCGATCTGAGCTCGCGACGAACGGCGTCGAGATTATCGTTCAGCGCAGAGACGCTGGCGCGCACCGTAACGTTGAAGAACTGGCGGCCGCCGTGCGTGTCCCAAATAATCAGACTTGTTTCACCCAGCGATTTTCCTTCCACCATGATTTCGGTGGGACTGGTAGCATGAACCTCGGCGATATCTCCCAGGCCGACGGCTACTCTCGCTATAGGCCAGGTGCAGTCGACCAGAACGGTCTTGCCCACGGCAACAGAGAGGTCATTCTCTGAATCCTGAATCGAAGTGGAGGGTCCGGCAGGAGCTGGAGGCGCCGGGGCTTGAGCCCGTAGACTGGCCGTTCCACAAAGTACGACTAACAATGCGTTGCAACATAGGATGGCAATGCCTGTCTTCGCTCTCACTGGCGTCCCCCGGGAGAAGCAAATTTTTCATCAGACTGTTTTGAACCGTTGAACACCTCGACAACAAATACCTGGGAGGCTTTCCTGCGAGCTACCGCGCGATGCGGCGCAGCCGGCGCGCCATTTGTGCCCGCAAAGAGATTGCTTGTAGCCGTTCCGGGAACATTGGCGATTTTAGTGTCCAATGGATTACGGAGCACGAGTTGGATTTTCAGATTGCTGGCCAGGCTCAGGCTCTCTGCCTGCTCCGGCGTAACCAGCAGGTTGACCACCTGCACCTGCTTCGGTTTGCCCTCTGAATCTTTTTGTATATCGGTGCCCGCGGACAAAACCTGAATGTTCTGGAGCAGCGTTCTGGACACCGTGCCCACCGTGGGGTCCTGAGTGCCGGGAGGCGTGCCAGAGATAAGGACGTCCACGCGCATTCCGGGAGTAACGAAACCCGAAACGTTCACCACCTCGTCGACCTTGACCGCACAAGCTCTCATGCCTGGCGGAATCGTGGCTGCCAGCCCGCCGCCGGATCCTGCGGCGGCCAGGCGGTTTTCAATGATCGGCTCTCCAGAAAATAAATCAGAAACCACGCCCCGCCCAATCGCTTTGCTTTTGTCTTTTTCCAGGATGGCGCCCTGCGGCGGCGTGCCTGCAATCTCGATAGTCGTCAGGTTATCCGCAGTGAGGACCATTCCGAGCTTGATGTCCGAACTGGCTGCGATCACGCGCGTGGTAACCGGCGCGTGATTTGCCGTTGCCTGATTGCGAATCAAGCGCGCAACCAGAAACGTACACAGCGTGGCAATGCCGAATGCAACGAGGAGAATCGTAAGGAGTCTTCGGTTCATTTGGAGGCCTGATTGAAGTGGCTGCTATGCCAGCTTCGCCTTTCTGTCCCTTGTGGCTACTGTCGCGCCCAAAGAAACCAGCTTCAATTGTACGCCGAATCAGAAATTTGGCGGACAGATCGCCAAACAAGTCCAACCGCGTGTTTAGTGTATTCCCTTTAAAACACGAGGGAACGAAGGGACGAGCCTGGCGGCGACAGGAGGTATCAAGAGAGTCATAGGTAACATGACCACGGCATATGTAATTTGCCCTGCCTTAAGAGATTCCGGAAGAGATTATAATGAACTCTTGAAGGGTAACTAGAGGGGCAATCTCAGCTACCAAATGAGCTGAGAATTCCTGATACGCACCTCCACTCCAAGAAGAACCAGGCAGCATGAGGAGATTGATCCGATCAAGAGGCCTTCCCCATGATTACCCTTTTTTCAGACCGACCGGAGCAGAGCCAGCGGCCTTATACCTTTCTTGCTTCGATTCTGGTCCATGGAGTGGCCATCAGCCTGGTAGCTTTGGGTATCATCACTGCGCCAAAAGTCCGGACTCCGCTTCCATCGGAGAGATATACCGTGCGGCATCTTGACCTGCACACGGTGGAAGCGGAGATGCAGCAGGCCAGGCGCCAGATCAAGTATCCCCGCCTTAAACCAGAAAAGCGCGAGCCTGAGAAAACCGCGAGCCAGGCCGCGCCGCCGGTGATGCGGCAGATGGTGCAGGCGCCCAAGGGCCCGCAGACGCTGCTTCAGCCGGACCTGCCCAAGCCGGTGGTGCTTCCTGAAGAAATTCCCTTGCCGACGGTCGTGATCTGGAACGGCCAGAAGACCCCGGCCAAAACGATTGTCGCACCGGTGCCGCAAAAGCCGGCCGTCGCCGCCGTTCAACCTTCCGTACAGTTGCCCAACAAGGAACAGAAACATTCAGACATCGCGAT
>Ga0316217_10005538_pt1 | contig 13048 bp, 18 predicted proteins | sample 1anoAmetaG_FD_203633 | JGI IMG/M metagenome (GOLD analysis project Ga0316217, IMG submission 203633) | Freshwater microbial communities from Trout Bog Lake, Wisconsin, USA - 1anoA | ecosystem: Environmental > Aquatic > Freshwater > Lake > Hypolimnion/Profundal zone | place: USA: Wisconsin...
CCATAAATGCCAAAGGACGCAACGGCATGACGTAGGGTGGTAAGGCATGCCGTCGTAATCCTACCGGCGTATCCCGTTATTGGGGGGGCCAAACGGGCAATCCAATTAGGTGTCAATAGCTGACAAGGACAGTATAGTTATTGGAACGCAATGACAAACATTCCCGCATTTACGCCCGACGAAGAATGCATCATTAGCCGGATTGAAAACCGTGGCTATGAAGTAAGCATCGTTACATTTGGCATGGGTTGGATGATGTCGGTACGTAAAGGCAGGGAATTGGTGGATGTCGTGTTCTTTGAATCTGCTTTAGAACGATATCAAGCAATCTGCAAAGTTGGCACACTTGCGGGCATTTGACTGTCCCATGTTGATAACCTGCCCAGCTACGCCCCGCACTTGCCCGCCATCGCATCGGTAGGACGCAAGCCGGTATCCAACCAGTGGGACAGCCCACACCAATTCCGTGTCGCCGCTCATACCTTGAGGATAGCTCAGATAATCCCAGACATAGATATGCCCTGCGTTTACGGCCAACGTTCCAACAGTCGTGTAATAGCCGTAACACACCCAATAGCTTCGGACCCACAACCCCAACGTCGCTGCCAGCAACGCAAGAACACAACCACGGATAATCCAGCAACGAATCATGAAAGCATCTTACCGCATCAGGCACTTGGCACAAGAAAGGGTGGTCGGGGCTGTTGGGTCGGGGGCAGAAGGCCCACCATAACACGCTGCTGATAACCGGTCCCAGAACCCTCTTCCGGTCCCACGGATAGATTAAAAACTATTTCTGGAAGCCCCAGCGGCATTCTGGAGGGTGGGGGAACCGCACCAAGTGGATTGCGATGCGGGGCAGGACAGGATGGTATCCGCTGCCGGGTTGGATGCAGCAGGGTTAATAGTTCTGCTGCTGCTCCAGCCCTCTACAACCAAACCTTTGCGGAAGGATTACCAGATGCAGCGGGACTGAATGATGAAAGGCTGGCGAAACCCTGCCGTCCTGCGGACACGGGCGACCTTCTTCGGTTTACTGGAGGACAATTTAGTTACTGATATTGGTCGGGCTTTAATTTAGTCACACTCCCCGGTCTAAAGACCGGGGGAGAATGATGACTAAAATCAAAGAGTGCCAGAAACACTAGGAAAAATGGGGTTTATTATGGTCAACTGGGGGTTTGACTGAAGTCGGTCCTAACCACTGAAGTGTGCTGCCAGATTTGGTCCAAACCACTGAAGTATGCTGCCAGAGTTCACAGGACACCAGCCTGTCGCCAGCCATCTTAGAAACCATCCTAGCGACCCTCAGCAAACACCCAACCTCGCCCGCCGCCCCAAAACCAAATGCAAACTGCCGCCGCCCGGAATGTGACATGTGACGCCGGGAGAGCTGGGGGGTCAGTGCCAAGGGGACTGCTGTCCCAATTCCGTATTTCGGCAAGAAGAACGCACGGTACGCAGTGGATAATCTGTCCACTGCTTTGTCCTGCACAACCCCATTTACGGCCACCGTATACGCCGCCGCCCTGAAGATCGCCGGGGAATTGCCTGAATTGAAATGTGTTGGTCATCGGCATGAAGAACCAGACCATGAGAAAACTGAACTGGAACAAGCCGGTTAAGGCATTGATCCATTTGACTGGTTGGGCCGGGCATTACCGTTGGCTTTCGTTCCCGTCGTACTGGGCTTGCCATGAGAAGCTGGCGCAACATGGCTATAGCTGGAACGGCTACTCATGGACTAAAAGGGGCGTGCTGCATCGGGATAAGACGCTGCCACCCATCCGTGGCACTTTCCGCCTGTGCGAAGCCCGGCAAGCCTGAATTGAAATGTGTTGGTAAAGGGCATGAGGAATATGCCCACCACAATTGCCTGCTCTCACGAAGAAGCCGTCGTTGTCTGCCGTTACTGGCTGAACCGGATGGCCTGTCTCGAATCGATCCGGCTGGACCGGCCCCTAACGTCAGACGAAAGAAATGAACTCACCTCCGCAGAACGACGTGCCTGCGAACTGGCCGTAGTCAGCGGCATGACGCTGGAAGAGGCAAAGTGCTACATGCGCCGGGTGCTGAACTATCTCGCTGCTGACAAAGACAACCCAGCGACTCCTCCGTGGGAACAAATTCTGCTGACCGATTTTGGCATTTTTTTTGGATTGCCCTTATGACCACGCAAACTGACAAACCTCGATTCCCGTTGGGCCAATTACTCACAACCCCCGGTGCTTGCCGGGCAATGGAGGACGCTGGGCAAGACCCGATGGAACTGTTTCACCGGCACCAGTGCGGCCATTGGGGGATTGTTTGCCGGGAGGACTGGTGTGCCAATGAGGCCGCACTAATAGACGGTACGAGGCTGCTTTCGTCGTACCGGCTGGTCACCGGGGTAACGATCTGGATTATCACCGAAGCGTCGAGGTCGGTATCGACCATCCTTTTGCCGGAGGAATACTGAAAATGGACGGCGACACCAACAACCCCAATCCCGGTCCTCAAGTAATCGAGCAAATTATCGGCCAGCGGTCTGCGGTGCAGGTCTTGAAAATCGGTTTGGAAAGCTATTTCAACGACAGGGCCACACTGGGCGATCAAGCACCTCCATGGCCGCACACCCTGATTTCAGGAAGTGGAGGACTGGGCAAGACCATGATCGCCGAATGTATCGCCGCCAGCCTCGGCGAAAAACTGCACACCGAGCTTGCGCAAAACATCCTGACGCCGGGACACCTGCACGGCCTTCTCCTGATGCTCGACGAAACGCCGGGTGGCATTTCGTGCCTCTTCATTGATGAGATTCACGAACTGCCGCCTCCCGTGATGACGACGCTGCTGCGGGCATTGGAAGGCCGCAAGCTCTTCCTTGGGGGCGACAGAAAGGCAATCACGTTGCCGCCTTTCAGCCTTCTTGGTGCGACCACGGAACCGTATGCGCTGACGGACAGCCTCGAACAACGGTTTCGCATCCATCTGCACCTCACGCACTACACCACGGAGGAATTGGTTCTGGTGCTGCGGCAGCGGGCCAAGCGGTTGGGCTGGGCGATTGAAGAGGAAGCGTTGGTGGGAATTGCCATGCGTGGCCGTGGTGTACCACGCTGTGCCATCAGGATTTTGGAATCTTCACGGCGCACCTGTCGGAGCGAGAACGCCAATGTCATCACGAACTCGCATCTTTCCCGCACACTGGAAGTGGAATGTATCGACGAATTGGGCCTCGACCGGTTGCAAAGGGCTGCAATGGAAATCCTGCGGGATGCTCAACAGCCGGTGCGACAGAATGTGCTTTGTTCCCGCTTGGGAGTGCCTCGCAAAACGCTGGAACGCTGCGTGGAGCGGGAGTTATTGAGGCTCGGCCTTATCTCCAAATCGGAAACCGGGCGGATGCTGACGGCGGCTGGGGCCAAGCACCTGAACCCAGTGACCAAAAGTGACCAGCCCAAAGCTGTCTGATTTATGAAAGCGAGTTGTCCAATGCCTGCACAGAAGCCGCCTGAAAGTTATCTACCCGTTGTCATTTCGGTGACGGCGATGGCAAAACTGTGTTCAATGAGCCGGGCGAGATTCTATGAACTCGCACAGCAGGGGGTTTTCCTTCTGCCGGTGTATTGCACAACAACCAAGAAACCCATGTTCTTGCGGGAGCAGGTGAATGACAACCTGAAAGCCCGTGCCACCGGCATCGGCATTAACGGCCAGTACATTCTGTTCTACGACCGCAGGCCACGGGCAGAAGCGTTGCCACGGGCAGAGTTGCCTCGGCCCAAGACCGAGCATCATGCCGGTCTGATTGAAGGGTTGAAGTCGCTGGGCCTGACGGCCACCGGTCCCCAGATCACCGCCGCCATCGCCCACCTTTACCCGGCTGGCACCGCAAATGTGGATGAAACGACGGTGTTGCGGGCCGTTTACCGTCATCTGCGGCGTACAGAAGGTGCCTGAATGTTGTCGGTAATTGTCGGATGTTGTCGTGAATTGTCTGATCCGTGTCCCGTAAGTGGTTGGAACATGCCGCCCTTTGCCCACCGGTTATCAGATTCCCGTTGGAACCTGCCCAGTTTGTGTCTTGAAGGTGTCAAAAACCCGTCTGGTTTCCGTCCTATGACTGTCGGGAACGTGTCTTGAACTATTTATGAGAATTGCCATTACCATGCATTCGCCTGAACCTCCAAATCCAAACCTTCCTGTCGTCCAAACCGGACTGGGGATTGTTCCCCGTCAGGCCGAAACCGACGCCCACTTGGTCGAACTGTGGCTCCACGGTCGCAGCCCCCATACACAACGTGCATATCGCAACGACGTGGCCCGGTTCATGGCGGCGGTGACCAAGCCACTGCATCAGGTGACGCTCGGCGACCTTCAGGGCTTCGCTACCAGTCTCGACGCTGCTGGACTCATGCCCGCATCCCGTAATCGGATTCTGTCCTCGGTCAAATCCGTATTCGCCTTCGGATTTCGGCTGGGCTACCTGCCGTTTGACGTTGGCCGTCCGCTGAAATTGCCGGGATTCCGTGATGGGTTGGCAGATCGGATACTCGATCAACATTCCATTCTGAAAATGATCGCACTTGAACCGAATCCTCGAAACCACTGCCTGCTGGTCGTGCTGTACGCAAGTGGCGTTCGCTGCTCCGAACTCTGTGCCTTGAGGTGGGCGCATACGCAGCCCCGTGACGATGCCGGGCAGATCACTGTGTTCGGAAAACGTAGCAAGACCCGGACGATTCTGCTCCCGAAATCTGTGTGGAGTCTGATGATGTCGATCCGGGGCGATGCACCGGAATCTGCTCCCGTGTTTCGCAGCCGGAAGAAGGGGCACCTGACGCAGCCGCAAGTGTGGCGTATTGTGCGGAAGGCGGCGGTGCGTGCAGGGATTAGCAAGCCGGTATCCCCGCACTTTTACAGACACGCACATGCCAGTTTGGCGTTAGAACACGGCGCATCGATTGCGCTCGTACAATCGACTTTAGGGCACTCCAATATTACAAGCACAAGCCGCTATCTCCATGCTCGGGTCGGCGACAGTTCGTCAAAGTATTTGCCCCTATAACAGGAGAACCCCATGCTCGGACTTAAGATTTCGGTGAATGGAAAACACAAAATGACGGTGGGATTGGACGGGGCGCATTTTCTTTACGGCTTTATCAGTTGGCGGCGGGGCAATCGGGACGAACTTCAGATCGAAACGTCGGCCACTAGCCCAAGCGAAAACGTGGACTGGCCTGTCATCCCCCTCCTGCCCGGCGACGAAGTGACGCTCAAGTTGGTAGAACTCGCCGACGCCAGCGAGATCATCCCAGAGCCGATTTCTCGGACGCCGGTGCATTGTTTGCCCCTGCTCGACCGTTCCCCGTGACGGGACCGCAACCAATTTTCAATTGAAACGTGTTCGTGGGGCGGGCATAAGGTTACCCCGGGGGTTCGCACCGGGGCTTGGCATCATTTAATCACGATCAGCAGGCGACGGCAACCTGACGGTTACCAAGACGCTCCAGAACTTTACTGCGAGCTTCTCCCCGGTCATCGGCCCGGACAAAGATCATGACGCTCAGGTCAGCGGTGAAGCCACACCACATTGTTTCGGGACTTCCCCAGTAACAACCGCCCGAATCATAGCAGGCCCCATCGGTCAGGCGCATACGCTGGACATAGAGCGTTGCGGACTTGATCCCGTCGCCGGTCTGGGACATGCGGCCCATGTCTGCGCCACGGGCAGAGTAACCCTTGAACTCGGGACGCTTGAGAATTTTGTTAATGTTCGGGGTCATGGTCATGGTCAATTCCTTTTTGTAAGACCTATGCCCCTCACCAACACATTTCAATTCATTCACTCATTTGAAATGTGTTGGTGATGTGCGAGCAATCCATTCTGTTTTCGGAGCAACCCATGAAACCCAAGCAAGAAAAGGTCGGCATCTACACCGTGGCTGGCGACGACCACCACGCTGAAATCAAACGGGGCCGGAAGGTCATTGAAGCGGTCGATGCCAGCAAAGCTGAACCATCGGCTTTCCAGTACGCCCTCAAGATGGCCAGTCGCCTGAATGTCCATCACCAAGCCGTGAAGCATGGGCCAACGCTGGAAGCCGTGCGGGGCATGTTTAACCGGATTAAACTTTATGGTCGGACCTGCTACGACGCCAAGGCCGACGTGGGACGTGGGGAATGCATCGGCATGGCCTTTGCCCGGCTGTCGGAACCCAAGGAAGTCGTGGATGCCGCCATGACCATGCTTGAGGATTGGAACTCCCACCTTGCCGTTGCTGCGGTGGCGGCAATCGAAAAGGGGCAGGGCAAAGTCACCCGCAAGGGTCGGAAGCTGACGATCATCCTGCCGGAGTGGTGGGAAAAGTGATCGCCATGAATTGAAATGTGTTGGTGATGACCATGAAGAAGCAAACCAAACAACGTCACCTCTGGGTCAGGACTGGCGATGCTTGCGAGTACGAAAGTGTCGGCAGCGACTTGGATGCCGTCGCCCTTCACCTTGCCGAAGCCGGGTGTCGTACCCCTTTCAGTTGGAACGAAACTGGTTTTCAATGTGCCGGGTTTGAAGCCGACAATCACGTCTCGTGCTTCTGGGGCGACAGTGACGCCGGTTTTGAGAAGCCGCTTACAAAGGCCGAGCGTGAAGCGGTGGAACAAGAAGTCAACCAGTGGGACCGGAGGACCAGACCATGAAAACCAAAACCCCCACTCAAGCCCAACTGCGGAAGGCGATGGATGTACTGGAACGCTATGGCCGCAACGCCTTCTGGCAAACGTCTGACCCTGTGCCAACGGGCATGGCGATTGGTCACTCGCTTTACACCCTGAATGAACCTGCGGTGTGCATCGATATCGCCATCGAAATGTGCGAGCAATGGAACATGCACCAAACGGTTGCCGTGCTGCGGGCCTTGCACAAGGGCAACGGCAAGGTGGCCCTTAAGATCGGGAAGCGGACCCGCAAGATCGTCATCACGTTGAGTGCGTAGGTGTGGGACCGTGGGCGCAACTGGAATTATCCAGTCATTTCCACCGGGAATCCCCGAACCGGACGCCGCTTCCTACGAATGACGGCAAAGAGAACAGCCACAAGGATGCTTATGCAGACGTTGGGGACCAGCACAATCATGCTGACAATGCCGCTGATTAGAATTGCCTTGCCGATATCGGGATCAGGGTTGACAATCATCAGCATCGAGAACAGTGGAATGAAGGTCAGGCAGGCCACCACCACCACGCCGATCCAGTAACGCTTCACCAGCCAATGCATCAGCAATGAAGTAACCAAGGCGGCGGTCATAAAGACGAGCCACACGAACAACGGCAGCAGGATAACGGCAGGCGACATGGCCGGATTATAGCACGGAAGCGGGGGTAATCTGCACTCGGCCTGTACCGGGTTCACCAGTGGTCAGAACAGGTTGAACACATCGAACAGACTTTTGGGGTTCGCCTTCCGCAGAATCTCGGCCACGTCCTTGCGGGGCCAGTAGGTGTTCTCGGTGCCCATCACACTGGTCAACGGGGAATCCGGTGACTGGTGCCAGCGGTAATGGATTTGATACCGGTTCCGCCGTTCACTGCGGTCAAGGGTCACTCCATTAGCGTGATCGAGCTTCACCAAGATGAGCGTGTTGGTTCCGTTGCGTTCGGCCTTCAGCACTTCACCTGCAAAGAACGTCTGGGCTTCATTGGTCACATCCGTGGTCATGGGCACCTCCTGCTGTGTACCAACACATTTCAATTCAACCACATAATTGAAATGTGTTGGTAAGGGCCGAAAGGAACCAGACCATGAACATGCAAGAAGCCGGAACCTGTTTCAACGTAAACGAAACCTATCACGTTGCCCTCCCCGGAACCAAACATCTCATCATTGTGGCGGGTGCAATCTATGGCTCGCCTGCGGCTCGCCTTTGCCACCCCAACATCCTGAACAAGCTGCCCCGTGTCTTGGAGTTCAAACATTACCGTTCCAGCGGCGGCAAGTTCTGGACCGCACAAGCGGGCTACGAAGTCTTCTTCTGCATCCCCACCAGCAAGATCGAGATGGTGCCCACGGCTGGCTACAGCTACGTGCCGGTCATCATCAGCGGTCAGCAGTTCATCCTAAATGTCAGCGGCGGTACGTTCCCGGCTGGTCACTGGACCGATACGGTGCGTCAGCAAACCCATACCAGCGTGTTCCGGGCGGCGAAACACCTCAAGGTGCTTGCCAACGCTGCGGTGACACCCGATGAGTTCAAGACGTTGGGCATTGATATCGAGTTGCCCGATGAACCCGATATGAAACGGTGGAATGAAATCGTCAGCCGCATCGACGGCATGCACAAGCTGACCATTGGCAAGCAAGTTGTGTTGGACGATGGGGTCTACATCCCCGGCCACGATGCCCGTGTCCTCACCATTGAATCCATCGGTACACAATACAGCCGGACCATTATCGGCAGTGCGCCCGGCTATGGTCGCATCCGGGTGAAGCGGACGGATATCGACTGGACGAAAACCGTGGAGCTTTGGGCTGCATAGCAAGAGCATCATCACGTTGGGAGCGTAGCATACACCGCCATTTCCCGTTGGCGGTGTATGACGTGGGGATTTCCCCAACTGGATATGGTCCAGTTCGCCAGTCCTGAATTGAAATGTGTTGGATAGGGGCGGCAATAACATTTTGAGAAACCCAATAATTGTTTGAAAAAGGTTCTAGACTTGGGACTCCTGCCCCATGGTCTATTAGCCCATGACGACTTCTTTTCTTTGAAGGACGAAAATATGAAACGTCCAAATCCTGAACGAATCGGAAAGGTGAACGATCCGAATACGTGGGTGAATCGGTTTATCAAGGCCGAGCAAGATCGATTGCGAAAGAAGCGCAAGGCAAAACGCAAACGCAAGCGTTAACGCCCCTATGATCCACTGGCCATGGCGATTCGTTGTCCCCTTCGCTCCCGAGGTAACCCATGCTTCAGACTTACTATCAATTTCATGATCCGGCCAGCCCGCCAACCCCTGAAGAACGGCGTTGGGCCGTGGACCGCAGCAACCCCGACTGCCCGTTCAGCAAGTTCATCGGGAATGACAAGGCGTTGCGTATCCTCCAAGGTGCCGCATTCAAGGCCCTGTCGCACCCACTTCACCAAATATCCGATCAGTTCTTTGCGATCTTCGGCCCGTCCAGCACCGGCAAGACCACGCTGGCTAAAATGTTCGCCGATACGCTGGAAATACCCTTCATCGAAATCCACCCGAGGGCCGTCAACAGTGCGCTCGACATCATGGTCAAAGCAGCGGAAGTGTTTGAAAACTACTCGCCTATTCCCGGTGGCACCTTGGAATTGCAGCCGTACTGCCCCGGTGGGGTCCGGCAACCGAATACCTTCCGCTTCCCGCCATGCGTAATCTTTCTCGACGAAATCCACCTGATGACCCCGAAACTGGTGCAGTCCTTGCTCAAGGCAACCGACAAGAACAACCCGGTCCTCGACACCGGCAAGTACACGATCAAGTGTGACTGTGTTTGCTGGATGTGCGCCACGACGGATCGTGGCCTGCTGTTCGATGCGTTCGACAGCCGCTTCATCAAAGTAAACTTGGAGTTGTACAGCAAGGCGGAATTGGCACAGATCGTCGGCATCCACAACCCAACTTTCAACGATGCCCTGTGCGAACTGGTGGCTTTCTATGGCAGTCACGTTCCCCGTGAGGCATTGGACTTTGCCCGACAGATGCGCATTGAAATGGAAATGGAACCTGCCGATTGGGAAGACGTAGCAAAGCGTGTCGCCTCCAACAACGGCATTGACGAATTCGGCATGACCGAACAAAGGGTCCGCATCCTCAAGGCACTCAGCAAGGGGCCGGTTAGCAAGGACCACATGTGCCTCGTTGCTGGATGCAAGGTCGAGGAATTGGAACGGTTTGTGATGCCTGCACTGTTGGTGGAACTGGTAACGGTTGGTCCACGGGGCTATGTCATCACTGCGGCGGGTCTGAAGGAGTTGGAGTTGCGTGAAAACTGAACTGTATCCAATTTCGGTCATGGGCTGGATGGAAAACGACGGTCGCAGGCGTTATGCCGTTTATTGTGCGATTGGTCTGCCCCGAATAAGGAAGGGCAAAGGAACCATTGAGATCGAATTTCTCTGGTGGACGGGGAGGAAGTGGTCCACGGAACAGGCCAAACGGAAGGTCGTCAACAACTTGGAATCCGCCGCAGAAATCGGTGCCACACTAAGGGTTACCATGCGACATGCGATGCTGGAAATCGAGGCGTGATATGAAGTCCACTGACTTTGCCCGTGAAGCGGATTGGAAACCGGAAAGCCCATATAAGTGCCCCGAGCATGAACATGTTCGTCGGCTCTTGAACAACATATTCAACGACGATATGAACGGCTGCGATTTCATCAACGAACATTGCGGCCCCTGCTTGGAGTGCCGGGATTTTGTTAACGCCAATCTCAAGGCGTATGAGAAACTCCAGCCCAATCCATTTGTTGAACTACTCAAGAACCTGACCATCGGTGCCGCTGCCATCGTCGGGTGGGCCGTAATCGGCGGGACGAACGACCTGATTTTTCGGGATAGCCGGAAGGCGCATGAAGACTGGGAACGCTACCAGCGAGGAGGAAGGTGAATAATGGCGAAACTTGTGACGACAATCACGGTGCCGTTGGTCGTGACCATGAAATCAGACACGTCGGTCAACGTTTGGGAGTTAATGAACTGGTTCAACAAGCGCATCAAGCTTCAATGGGACAACCCCGCTGAATACCCGCCCGGTGGAACAATGGTGGGTTTGTGGGCGGAATGGGAACACCCCACCGTGACGGTCGAAGAGGAGCGGATTATGCAGCCTGAACCAGAGCTACCCGATTGGGTGAAACGGTACGAGGCTTCAAAGAAGCCGCCGAATGATCCGACTACCCCGTAAACCGATCAGTGGGGTAAATTAAAGCCGGGCGAGAAGTTCCGCCTTCTTTTTCTCGAACTCCTCCTGTGTTATTGCACCAACATCCTTCAATTCAGCGAGTTTCTTGATCTTCGACATGATATCATCGGGCGGGGCTGCAATCACTTGATTCCCGATGTGGTTCAGGACTACTTCATCAACGCTCTTGATTAATGCTTCTTGAGCTTTTGCTAACGCATTGAGCAACCGATTCCTTGCCATTGACGAATTGCTTGCCCCTCCCGCTACTACACAAGGAATACCGAACGCAAGCATCGGTGCAATAAGCACTCCCCCGGACAGGATTCCGGCTGCAGCGCAAGCCGCCGCAGTACCCACGGCGACCATCCCAGTATGCTTTGCGGCATTGACGGCACCAGCCACTCCAGCCTTCCTTACTTCGGCTTCAATGTATTCGACAGTGTGGGCAACCCTAGCCTTGACAAGAAGAGAGTTCGCCTCTCCTTTGAATAGAATCGTCACGGTCGGAGGAAAATGGTACATGATGACCCAAGTGTCCTCAGCATGAAACTGCTGCATTTTGTCGCCGATGTGGCCTTGAATTCTGTCTTTGATCTCGGCAAAGGCCGCAGGTATATCAATGTTCTTGCCCGTATACCTTCGGCACGAAGCATCATTGGAATTCAATATCTCCTCGGTGATTACGCTGAAGGTCTCCTCGTTCAGTTTGGGTGGCTCTTTGGTATTTGAAGTGTCTTCCGTCTTCGTTTCACTGTCCACCGACTGAGGATTGTTTGTCGGGGAGGTATTCTGGCCTTGAGTATGGCCCGTCACAGCAGAGGGAACGGCCTTCTGAAGTTCAGCTTCTTTGCTGTGAACTTCCGCTTCTTTGTCCCGAAGTTCAGCCAGCAGTTCCGTCAGCAGTGGATGAACATTAGACTCCGACTCGGCAAGAAGCATAGTGGGGATTGTCGATTCCATTGCCAATGCCGATGTTGTCTTCTCTGTGGATATCTGTTTAAGCCGTCTAATCTCCGCATCAAATGAGGCGATATTCTCAAGAGATGGCAAATTGAACTGGCGACGTATTTCGGCCTTTCCTGCCTCAAACGAAGTCCGAGCCTCGCCCAAGTCTTTATGGAGCAGGGCCACTTTCTGCCTTGCAAGTGTGATTTGGCAGATAACCTGAGACGTGTTTCCGCAGGCCACAGAATCTTCCTGATTCAGACCAATGATCTGCCTGCCCGCCTTCATTTCAAGGTCGGCGAACTTCATCTCCTCAAATTTGATCTTGCCCAGAAGTAGAAGTTGCTGCCCCTTGGCTTTGGCCCGTGCAAATAGGGGCATGGCCCCCGACTGGGCAAGTTCGTCGTATTGCCGACGCAATTCCCGCACAGTATTTTGAGCCGAGATACGACCGCTGAGTGCGGGATGGAGCGGCACCTGACCTTGAGTGAATCCTTGAAAGGATTGTTTACCAAGTTCTGCGGCAAAGCTTTCGAGGTGGCCGTTGGCCCTGTTCAATTCCTTCCCCTTGGCGGTGGCCAGATTCTCACGCAGTTGATAATCCTGTCTTGCAGCCCCGAGTTCACGGGTGCGTTGCTGCGCTTCACTGATTTCACGCTGCAAAGTGGCATACGCAGTTCGGAGTTCTGTGGCTTTGGGCATTGACGAAACATCAATACCAGCATCGAGAACAATGCGGGTAATCTCTCGCCGAAGGTGAGCGGCCCTTTGTCGCAACTCGGCGATTGTGGCTTTTGGAATTGGCGGTGGAGCGGTGGGTGGAGCAGTGGCCTGCAATGCCGACTTGGGAGGTGTTTCCATAACGCTCTCCATTTCTATTGAGGCGGGCTGTATTATGGACTGAGGCCGAACTTCTTTCCTGCGTTCTGGGCACCATCGATATTGCCCTGATACAAGGCGGCATATTTATCGCCCTGCCCATGCTGCCGAATCATATCATCACGGTTGTTCTCACGTTCGTGCAACCAATCACGATATATGCGTTCAGTATTAGCAGTAACATTAGCTATACTGTCAGCGGGCGGGCAAATACGGCCAGTCGCGGGCGGGTTAAAAACGGCCATTTTTCAGGAAGCGTGATGCGCTCCGTAAACTTCGAGCTTTTCCGTATGGAAAGCGCGA
>Ga0316217_10005539_pt1 | contig 13047 bp, 12 predicted proteins | sample 1anoAmetaG_FD_203633 | JGI IMG/M metagenome (GOLD analysis project Ga0316217, IMG submission 203633) | Freshwater microbial communities from Trout Bog Lake, Wisconsin, USA - 1anoA | ecosystem: Environmental > Aquatic > Freshwater > Lake > Hypolimnion/Profundal zone | place: USA: Wisconsin...
GCAAGCCCGTTGGCACCCTGCCGGCCGCCGCGCAGACGTGCGTCGCCTGCCACGGCCCCGACGGCGTCGGCATCCTGCCCGAGTACCCCACGCTGGCCGGCCAGCACGTCGACTACATCGAGCAGGCGCTGAAGGCCTATCGTGGCGGCAAGCGCCAGAACGCGATCATGAACGGCATGGCCGCATCGCTGAAGGACGAGGACATCCACGCGCTGGCCGAGTACTTCTCGCAGCAGTCGCCGTCCCTGTGGGTGCCGCTGCCGCCGCACAGCACCGCGACCGCGGCGCGGTAAACGTGCCCGCGAGCGGGGCTGCCGATCCGGGGCCGGCGCAAGCCGGCCTCGTCGCGTCCGAGCTCCTGGATTTCGAGCATGGCGTCACCGCGGTCGACACGCACTACGTGCGGCCGCGCCTCGACGCCAGCCACCTGATCCGCCACCGCGGCCGCGCCGCCTTCGTCGACACGGGCACGACGCTGGCGGTGCCCTACCTGCTGGCTGCGCTCGCCGCCCGCGGCGTCGCGCCCGACGCGGTCGACTGGGTGTTCCTGACCCACATCCACCTCGACCACGCCGGCGGCGCCGGCGCCCTGCTGGAGCTGCTGCCCAACGCCCGGGCGGTCGTCCATCCGCGCGGTGCCGCGCATCTGGTGGACCCGGCGAAGCTGATCGCCGCGACGCGGCAGGTGTACGGCGACGCGCTGTACGAGCGGTTGTACGGCGAGATCCGTCCGATCCCGGCCGAGCGGCTCGTCGTCGCCGCCGACGGGACCGAGCTGCAGCTCGCCGGCCGGCCGTTCCGGTTCCTGCATACGCCCGGGCACGCGCTGCACCACCAGGTCATCCACGACCCGCTCGCCGACGCCGTCTTCACCGGCGACACGTTCGGTATCGCCTACCGCGAACTCGACGTCGCCGGCCGGCCGTTCCTGATGCCGACCACGACGCCGACGCAGTTCGACCCGGTCCAGCTGCACGCCTCGATAGACCGCGTGCTCGGGCTGCACCCTGCAGCGGCGTTCCTGACCCACTACAGCCGCGTCACCGATATCCCGCGGCTCGGAACCGAGCTGCACGCCGCCCTGGATACCTACGTGGGCTTCGCCGAGCGGCACGCCGCCGACCCGGACCCGGTCGCGGGCATCGTCGCGGACATGACCGCGTGGGTCTGGGCCGAGCTCGACGCCCGCGGACACCCGGCCGACGACGCCACCCGCCGCCGGTTGCTCGACGACGACATCCGGCTCAACGCCGACGGCCTGGTCGCCTGGCTGGGGCGCCGCCGGGCCTGACCGGCGAGGCGGCTCCCATTGCGCCCGGGTGGGCTATACTGCGGCGCAACACGACTAGAGGGGTAGGCGCATGTCTCGTACACCAACCTCGGCGGGTAGCCGCCTGTGGGCAGCCCTCGGGCAGGAGCGGCCGCTGCAGGTCGCCGGCGCCGTCAACGCCTACTCCGCGCTGCTCGCGGAGCGTGCCGGCTTCAAGGCCCTCTACCTGTCCGGTGCCGGCGTCGCCAACGCCTCGTTCGGCCTGCCGGACCTCGGCATCACGTCGCTGAACGACGTCTGCGAGGACGTGCGCCGGATCACCGGCGCCACGGACCTGCCGCTGCTCGTCGATGCCGACACCGGCTGGGGCGCGGCATTCAACATCGCGCGCACCAGTGCCGACCTGATCAAGTCGGGCGCCGCCGGCATGCACCTCGAGGACCAGGTCGCCGCCAAGCGCTGCGGCCATCGTCCCGGCAAGGCACTGGTGTCGACCGAGGAGATGGTGGATCGCATCAAGGCCGCCGTCGACGGCCGCACGGACGACCAGTTCGTGATCATGGCGCGGACCGACGCGCACGCGGTCGAGGGCCAGCAGGCCGCGGTCGACCGCGCGCTGGCCTACGTCGAGGCCGGCGCCGACATGATCTTCGCGGAAGCCCTCAACACGCTCGACGAGTACCGCCAGTTCACCCAGGCCGTGACCGTGCCGGTGCTCGCCAACATCACCGAGTTCGGCAAGACGCCGCTGTTCACGACCACGGAGCTCGGCGACGCCGGGATCCGCCTCGCGCTGTATCCGCTGTCGGCGTTCCGCGCGATGAGCCAGGCGGCGCTCGCGGTGTACAGCGAGCTCAGGAAGTCCGGCACGCAGAAGGCGGTGCTCGACAGGATGCAGACGCGCATGGAGCTGTACGACGTGCTCGGTTACCACGAGTACGAACAGAAGCTCGACCAGCTGTTCTCGAAGTAGCACCAGCGACGCGCACCAGACGAATCGGCAATCAATGACGACGGGGGTAGAGCCGTGAGCACCGAGACCACCGCGCCCGCAGCGGGCCCGAAACCGAAGAAGTCCGTGGCCCTGTCCGGCGTGGTCGCCGGCAACACGGCGCTGTGCACCGTCGGCCGCAGCGGCAACGACCTGCACTACCGCGGCTACGACATCCTCGAGACGGCGGTCGCCGCCGAGTTCGAGGAGGTCGCGCACCTGCTGATCCACGGCCACCTGCCGACGGCGAGCGAGCTTGCCGCCTACAAGGCCAAGCTGAAGGCGCTGCGCGGCCTGCCGCTCGTGGTGCGCGACGTGCTCGAGGCGCTGCCGGCGGCCTCGCACCCGATGGACGTGATGCGCTCGGGCGTCTCGGCGCTGGGCTGCGCGCTGCCGGAGAAGGACGACCACGGCCAGGCCGGCGCGATCGACATCGCCGACAAGCTGATCGCGTGCCTCGGCTCGATGCTCTGCTACTGGTACCACTTCGCGCATAACGGCCGGCAGATCGACGTCGAGACCGACGACGACTCGATCGGCGGGCATTTCCTGACGATGCTGCACGGCAAGCCGGCGCCGGCGGAGTGGGTGCGCGCGATGCACACCTCGCTCAACCTCTATGCCGAGCACGAGTTCAACGCCAGCACCTTCGCCGCGCGCGTCGTCGCGGGCACGGGCTCGGACATGTACTCGGCGATCACCGCCGCGATCGGCGCGCTGCGCGGTCCCAAGCACGGCGGCGCCAACGAGGTCGCGTTCGAGATCCAGAAGCGCTACCGCACGCCGGACGAGGCGGAAGCCGACGTCCGTGCGCGCGTCGCGAACAAGGAAGTGATCATCGGCTTCGGGCACCCGGTCTACACGATCGGCGATCCGCGCAACGAGGTCATCAAGGGCGTCGCCCGGGGACTCGCCGAGAAGGCCGGCGACACGCGCATGTTCGACATCGCGGCGCGCCTCGAGACGGTGATGTGGGACATCAAGAAGATGTTCCCCAACCTCGACTGGTACAGCGCGGTGAGCTACCACCTGATGGGCGTGCCGACGGCGATGTTCACGCCGCTGTTCGTGATCTCGCGCACCACCGGCTGGGCGGCGCACGTCCTCGAGCAGCGCGTCGACGGCAAGATCATCCGCCCGAGCGCGAACTACACCGGCCCGGAACCGCGGCCGTTCGTCCGGCTGGCCGACCGCCGCTGAACCGACCGAGCAGGCTCCGCCATGAACAGCGCCCACCGCAAACCCCTGCCCGGCACGAGCCTGGAGTTCTACGACGCCCGCGAGGCGGTCGACGCGATCAGCCCCGGTGCCTGGGAGCGACTGCCGTACACCTCGCGCGTGCTGGCGGAGAACCTGGTGCGCCGCTGCGAGCCGGCGACGCTCGCCGCCTCGCTCGGCCAGCTGGTCGGCCGCAAGCGCGACCTCGACTTCCCGTGGTTCCCGGCGCGCGTCGTGTGCCACGACATCCTCGGCCAGACGGCGCTCGTCGACCTCGCGGGCCTGCGTGACGCGATCGCCGCCAAGGGCGGCGACCCCGCGCAGATCCACCCGGTCGTGCCGACGCAGCTCGTCGTCGACCACTCGCTGGCGGTGGAGCACGGCGGCTTCGAGAAGGACGCGTTCGCGAAGAACCGCGCGATCGAGGACCGCCGCAACGCCGACCGGTTCCACTTCATCCAGTGGACCAAGAAGGCGTTCCGCAACATCGACGTGATCCCGCCGGGCAACGGCATCCTGCACCAGATCAACATCGAGCGGATGTCGCCGGTCGTGCAGGTCAAGGACGGCGTCGCCTATCCCGACACGCTGATCGGGACGGACTCGCACACGCCGATGGTCGACGCGCTGGGCGTCGTCGGCATCGGCGTCGGCGGCCTGGAGGCCGAGAGCGTGATGCTCGGGCGCGCCGTGTGGATGCGCCTGCCGGACATCGTCGGCGTCAGGCTGACGGGCAAGGCCGGTCCCGGCATCACCGCGACCGACGTCGTGCTCGCGCTGACCGAGTTCCTGCGCAGGTCCAAGGTCGTCTCGACCTACCTGGAGTTCTTCGGCCCGGGAGCGGCGAACCTCACGCTCGGCGACCGGGCCACGATCTCGAACATGGCGCCGGAGTTCGGCGCGACCGCCGCGCTGTTCGCGATCGACGAGCGCACGCTCGCCTACCTGAAGATGACGGCCCGCGAGCCGGCGCAGATCCGGCTCGTGGAGACCTACGCGAAGGCGGCGGGCCTGTGGGCCGATTCGCTCGGGAAGGTCGAGTACGAGCGCGTGCTCGAGTTCGACCTCGGCAGCGTGGTACGCACGATCGCGGGTCCCGCGAACCCGCACCAGAAGATCCCGACCTCGACGCTGTCCGAGCGCGGGCTCGCGAAGGCCTACGACGACACGCCGGGGCAGATGCCGGACGGCGCGGTAATCATCGCCGCGATCACCAGCTGCACCAACACCTCGAACCCGCGCAACATGATCGCCGCGGGACTCCTCGCCCGGAACGCGAATGCGCGCGGGCTCGTCCGCAAGCCGTGGGTGAAGACCTCGCTCGCACCGGGCTCGAAGACGGTGCAGCTGTACCTCGAGGACGCCGGCCTGCTGCCGGAGCTGCAGGCGCTCGGCTTCGACGTCGTCGCGTTCGCCTGCACCTCGTGCAACGGCATGAGCGGCGCGCTCGATCCGGTCATCGAGAAGGAGATCCTCGACCGCAACCTGTACACGACGGCCGTGCTGTCGGGTAACCGCAACTTCGAGGGCCGCATCCACCCGCGCGCGAAGGAGGCCTACCTCGCCTCGCCGCCGCTCGTGGTCGCGTACGCCATCGCAGGCTCGGTGCGGGTCGACATCGAGAAGGACGCACTCGGCGTCGACCGCCACGGCAAGCCCGTGATGCTCGCGGACCTGTGGCCGGACGATGCGGAGATCGACGCGATCATCGCCAGGAGCGTGAAGCCCGAGCACTACCGCAAGGTGTACGAGCCGATGTTCACGTTCGCGGTCGAGGGCAGCGACAAGGTGAGCCCGTTGTACGACTGGCGGCCGATGAGCACCTACATCCGCCGTCCGCCGTACTGGGAGGGCGCGCTCGCCGGCGAGCGGACGCTGCGCGGCATGCGCCCGCTGGCGCTGCTGCCCGACAACATCACGACCGACCACCTGTCGCCGTCGAACGCGATCCTCCCCGAGAGCGCCGCGGGCGAGTACCTGACGAAGATGGGCCTGCCGGTCGAGGACTTCAATTCCTACGCGACGCATCGCGGCGACCACCTGACCGCGCAGCGCGCGACGTTCGCCAACCCGCGCCTCAAGAACGAGATGGTGCGCGACGCCGACGGCAAGGTCCGCGAGGGCTCGCTCGCCCGCATCGAGCCCGACGGCACCGTCGTGCGCATGTGGGAGGCGATCGAGACCTACATGGCGCGCAAGCAGCCGCTGATCATCGTCGCCGGCGCCGACTACGGCCAGGGCTCGTCGCGCGACTGGGCCGCCAAGGGCGTGCGCCTCGCCGGCGTCGAGGCGATCGTCGCCGAGGGGTTCGAGCGCATCCACCGCACGAACCTGGTCGGCATGGGCGTGCTGCCGTTGGAGTTCCAGCCCGGCACGAACCGCAGGACGCTCGGCCTCGACGGTACCGAGACCTACGACGTGGTGGGCACGCGCGCGCCGCGCGCGACGCTGACGCTCGTCATCCACCGCAGGAGCGGCGAGCGCGTCGAGGTGCCGGTGACCTGCCGGCTCGACGCCGCCGAGGAGGTCTCGATCTACGAGGCCGGCGGCGTGCTGCAGCGCTTCGCGCAGGACTTCCTCGAGGCCACCACGGCCTAGGTCGCCGCAATCGCGCCACCGGCGCACGGAACGAGCATGGCACACACTCCGCAGACCCGAATCCCGGCGACCTACATGCGCGGGGGTACCAGCAAGGGCGTGTTCTTCCGCCTCGACGACCTGCCCGAGCGGGCGCGCCGCCCCGGTCCGGCGCGCGATGCGTTGCTGCTGCGCGTGATCGGCAGCCCCGACCCGTACGGCAAGCAGATCGACGGCATGGGCGGGGCGACCTCGAGCACCAGCAAGACCGTGATCCTCGCCAGGAGCGCGCGGCCGGAGCACGACGTCGACTACCTGTTCGGCCAGGTCGCGATCGACAAGCCGTTCGTCGACTGGAGCGGCAACTGCGGCAACCTGTCGGCCGCCGTCGGCCCGTTCGCGATCCGCCACGGGATGGTCGCGGCCGAGCGCGTGCCCGCGAACGGCATCGCCGTCGTGCGCATCTGGCAGGCGAACATCGGCAAGACGATCCTCGCGCACGTGCCCATCGTCGACGGCGCCGTGCAGGAAGACGGCGACTTCGAGCTCGACGGCGTGACCTTCCCGGCGGCCGAGGTGCAGCTGGAGTTCATGGATCCGGCGGCCGAGGAGGAGGGCGCGGGGGGGGCGATGTTCCCGACCGGCCACCTGGTCGACGACCTCGAGGTCCCGGGCGTCGGCACGCTGCAGGCGACGATGATCAACGCCGGCATTCCGACGATCTTCGTCGACGCCGCGGCGATCGGCTACACCGGCACCGAGCTGCAGGACGCGATCAACGGCGACGCGAAGGCGCTGGCGATGTTCGAGACGATCCGCGCGCACGGCGCGCTGCGGATGGGACTGATCCGCAGCCTCGACGAGGCCGCGAAGCGGCAGCACACGCCGAAGGTCGCGTTCGTCGCCCCACCGGCCGACTACGTCGCCTCGAGCGGCAAGCGCGTCGCCGCCGGCGAGATCGACCTGCTGGTGCGCGCACTGTCGATGGGCAAGCTGCACCACGCGATGATGGGCACGGCCGCCGTCGCGATCGGCACGGCCGCGGCGATCCCCGGCACGCTGGTCAACGTCGCCGCCGGCGGCGGTGCGCGCAGCGCGGTCCGCTTCGGCCATCCGTCGGGGACGCTGCGCGTCGGCGCCGAGGCGCACCAGGTCGACGGCGACTGGACCGTGACCAAGGCCATCATGAGCCGCAGTGCGCGCGTGCTGATGGACGGCTGGGTCAGCGTCCCGGGCGACGCGTTCTAGCGGCCGCCGCGCGCGCTCATCGCCGCGACCGCTTCCCTGCGCGTGGCGTAAACTGCGCCGATGGATGCACACGCGCGCTCACTGCTCGAGACCGGCGCCGCCGAACTCGGTCTCGCCCTCGATGCGAGCCAGGTCGAGCGCCTGCTCGCGCTGCTCGACCTGGTGGTCGAGTGGAACCAGAAGTTCAACCTGACGGCGATCACCGAGCCGGTGGCGATGGTGCAGAAGCACCTGCTGGACAGCCTGACCGTGCAGCGCTGGGTCGCCGGCCCGTTCGTCACCGACGTCGGTACCGGCGCCGGGTTCCCGGGCCTGCCGCTGGCGGTCGTGAACCCGGCACTGCGGTTCACGCTGATCGACTCGACGGCGAAGAAGATCCGCTTCGTGGAGCACGCCGCGCAGACGCTGGGCCTGACGAACGTCACCGCCGTCTGCTCGCGCGCCGAGGCGTGGAAGCCGCAGCAGCGCTCGCTGACGGTGGTGTCGCGAGCGCTGTCGAGCGTCGGGGATTTCGTCAGGAACGCCGGCCATCTGGTCGCGCATTCGGGCCGGCTGCTGGCGATGAAGGGCAAGGATCCGATCGCCGAGCTGGACGACCTGCCGCCGGGCTGGATCGCCCGTAGCATCGAGCGCCTGCGCGTGCCGGGACTGGCGGACGAGCGCCACCTGGTGATCATCGAGCGGGTGCCGCGACCTTGAGCGCCGCCCTGGAATACGTGCTGGAAAATCCGCCCGAGCACGCGACGTCCCTGCAGCTGGCCGACGGGATCGAGTGGCTGCGGCTGCCGGTGCCGGGCGCGCTGCGCCACATCAACGTCTGGCTGCTCGACGACGCCGACGGCTGCACCCTGATCGATACCGGCATGGACGTGCCGGAGGCGCGCGCCGCCTGGGCGGGGCCGCTGGACGGCGTGCTGCGCGGCCGCCGGCTCCGGCGCATCGTCTGCACCCACCATCATCCGGATCATGCGGGGCTCGCGGCCTGGCTCGCCGACCGGCACGGCGCGCCGGTGCTGATGAGCGCGCCCGAAGCCGACCTGATGCGCCGCGCCTACGCCGCGCGGGGCGACGCCGCGGCGATCGACGAACGGCTGCGCGAGTACGCGCGCCACGGCCTGGCGGCGACGGAAGAGAACCGCAGGGTGCTGGCGGGGGAGGGCTACCTGCAGGTGATGTCCGGGCTGCCGGCGGACATCCGGATCCTGCGCCCGGGTGACGTGCTCGAGTCCGGCGGCCATCGCTGGGACGTGCTGCAGCTGGCCGGCCACACCGATGGCCAGCTGCTGCTGCATGCGGCCGGCCCCGGCCTGCTGATCGCGGGCGACCAGCTGCTGCCGCGGATCAGCCCGAACATCGGCGTCTATCCGGAGCGCCGCGATCCCGATCCGCTGGACTCGTTCCTGGCCGGGTTCGAGCGCCTGGCGGCCCTCGGGCCCCGGACGCTGGTGCTGCCGTCGCACGGCGACGCGTTCCGCGGCATCGGCGCGCGCCTGACGCAGCTGCGCCAGCACCACGACCAGCGGCTGGAGACGCTGCTGGAGCTGCTGCAGACGGCGCCCGGCACCGCGGCGGAACTCGCCCAGCGGGCATACCGCGGGGCGGTCGACCCGCTGAACCGGATGCTGGCGCTCGGTGAAACGCTGGCGCACCTGCGCTACCTCGAGGTCCGGGGCCGGGTCGAGGTCCAGGCGCCGCCGGAGCGGCCGCGCCGGTACCTCGCGCGCCGCGGGGGCTGAACCCCGGTCGCGGTGTTATTCTGGCCGGCCTATGAACCGGACCATCGCCATCGCCAATCAGAAGGGCGGCGTCGGCAAGACGACCACCGCCGTCAACCTGACCGCGTCGCTGGCGGCGACCAAGCGGCGCGTGCTGCTTGTCGACCTCGACCCGCAGGGCAACGCCACGATGGGCTGCGGCGTCGACAAGCGCATGCTGGAACGTTCGGCCTGCGACGTGCTGCTCGGCGAGTGTCCGGCGTCGGCGGCGATCGTCCACGTCGAGCCGGGCGGCTTCGACCTGATCCCCGGCAACCAGGACCTGACCGCGGCGGAAGTGCGCCTGCTGGGCCTGATCGCCGGCCGTGAATTCAAGCTCAAGCAGGCGCTCGCGCCGCTGAAGAGCGCGCAATACGACCTGATCCTGATCGACTGCCCGCCGGCGCTGAACATGCTGACGGTCAACGCGCTGGTCGCGGCCGACACGGTACTGATCCCCATGCAGTGCGAGTACTACGCGCTCGAGGGCCTGTCTTCGCTGCTGTCGACGATCGAGCAGATCCGCGACAGCATCAACCCCGAGCTGAAGCTCGAGGGCATCCTGCGCACGATGCACGATCCGCGCAACAACCTCGCCAACGAGGTGAGCGGCCAGCTGATCGAGCATTTCGACGACAAGGTGTTCCGCACCGTGATCCCGCGCAACGTACGCCTCGCCGAGGCGCCGTCGTTCGGCCTGCCGGCGCTGTACCACGACAAGGAATCCCGCGGCGCGCTCGCCTACCTCGCGCTCGCGGGCGAGATGATCCGCCGCGAGGACGAGCCGGCCGCCGCCGGCGCACTCGCCGAGAACACCGGAGACTGATCGATGAGCCTGAAGAAGCCGGCGCTGGGCCGCGGTCTGGGGGCCCTGCTGGGCGAATCCGCCGCGCGCCAGGTCACCGCGAACGCCGCAGCGGTCGCGGCCGCGCGGCCCACCGCCGACGCGCTGACCAAGCTGCCGCTCGACCTGCTGCAGCGGGGCAAGTACCAGCCGCGCAGCGACATGCGCCAGGACTCGCTGGCCGAGCTGGCCGAATCCATCAAGGCGCAGGGCATCGTCCAGCCGATCGTGGTCCGGCCGCTGGGGAGCGCGGGTCCGACCGAGTCGCAGCGCTACGAGATCATCGCCGGCGAGCGGCGCTGGCGGGCGGCGCAGCTGGCGGGCCTGACCGAGATCCCGGCGATCGTCCGCCACGTTCCGGACGAGGCCGCGGTCGCGATGGCGCTGATCGAGAACATCCAGCGCGAGAACCTCAATCCGCTGGAAGAGGCCCGCGCGCTGGAGCGGCTGGTCAACGAGTTCGACCTGACCCACCAGGACGCGGCCACCGCGGTCGGCCGCTCGCGGGCCGCCGTCTCCAACCTGCTGCGCCTGCTGGAACTGGCGGACGAGGTGAAGGCGCTGGTCGGCAGCCGCGAGATCGAGATGGGCCACGCGCGCGCGATGCTCGGGCTGGCCAACCGCCGCCAGCAGGTCGAGGTCGCGACCGAGGTCGCCAGGAAGGGCCTGTCGGTGCGCGAGACCGAGGCGCTGGTGCGCAAGCTGGCCGCCGCCGCGCGGGGCGGCAGCGGCGGCGGCGTTGCTCCCACGACCGGCGGCGGCGATGCCGACGTCCGCCGGCTCGAGACGGAACTGAGCGAGAAGCTGGGCGCCAAGGTGGCGTTCAAGCAGGGATCGGGCGGTCGTGGCCAGCTGGTCATCAGCTATTCCAGCCACGAGGAGCTGGACGGGATCCTCGCCCACATCCATTGAACCGCGCCGGGGCCCGGCCGCTGCCCGGGGGTGATCGGGGTTATCACCTAGCCGGCTGCGGCATGGCGCGGTTTTCTTGAAGCACTGCAAAAAGATCCCTATAATGCGCGCGCTTCGCAGCCGGTAGGCTGTCGGGCTGCCGTCGCACGAGCGCGAGTGGGCCACGCCATCGGGGGGACCCGGACGTGGCTTTTTTGTGGTCTCCGGCAGTCCTTCGGGACGGTGGGCGGTGCCTTTGAACGAATCCGGACCCCGCCTGCTGTCGCCGGTCGCCGCCGAGAGGCGCGCCGCGCTCGCGATCGTCGCCCGCCAGGCGCTGGTGGCGCTGGCGGTCGCCGCGGTGGCGGGGCTGGGATTCGGCTTTTCGGCTGCTCGCTCGGCGCTGCTGGGCGGCGGCGTGGGGGTGGCGGCGACGCTGCTCTTCGTCATCGCGCTCTTCCGCTACGGGGAGGGCACGTCGGCGGCGAGGGTGGCGTGGGGCTTCTACCTCGGCCAGGCATTGAAGGTGACCCTGACCGTGGCGCTGCTGGCCCTGGTCTTTCGGTCCCGCGGGATTGCGCCTCTGGCGGTCCTCGCGGGGTACGTGGCGACTTACCTCGCCTACTGGTTCGCGCCCCGGGGGCCGGCTTCGCGCTGGTGACACGGGACCCGGGCCGGACATGGAACTGGAACGATCGGAAGCGAACAGCTGATGGCCGGCACGTCTAGCAGCGAATTCATCCCCCACCACCTCCAGCACCTGCGTTACGACGTGGTGCAGGGCGAGTGGGCGCACGCCACCGACGGCATCGTCAACTTCCACCTGATCAACGTCGACACGATGGTCATGGGCCTGCTGATGGGCCTGCTGTTCTTCGCGCTCTTCTACGCGGCCGCGCGCAGGGCCACCGCCGGCGTGCCGGGCAAGTTCCAGGCCTTCATCGAGATCGTCGTCGAGTTCGTCGACGACCGCGTCAAGGAAGTCTTCCACGGCGACCGCCGCTTCCTGGCCCCGCTCGCGCTGACGATCTTCTGCTGGGTCGTGCTGATGAACGCGATGGACCTGCTGCCCATCGACGTGCCGGGCCTGATCGCCGGCGCCGCCGGCGCCTCGCACTTCCGCGTGCTGCCGACCGCCGACATCAACACCACCTTCGCGATGTCGCTGACGGTGCTCGTGCTGGTGCTGTTCTTCAGCGTCAAGGCCAAGGGCCTCGGCGGCTTCGGCCACGAACTGGTTACCGCGCCCTTCGGCGGCCATCCGGCGCTGTGGATCCCGAACTTCGCGCTCAACGTCGTCGAGCTGCTCGCCAAGCCCGTGTCGCTGGCGATGCGGTTGTTCGGCAACATGTACGCCGGCGAGCTCGTGTTCATGCTGATCGCCCTGCTCGGCTTCGCGGCCTCCGGCGCGTTCGCCGCGGGCGGCGTCGGCAGCGGCATCGCCTTCCTGCTCGGCCAGGTCGCGATGGCACTCGCCTGGGGCGGGTTCCACATCATCATCATCCTGCTGCAGGGCTTCATCTTCATGGTCCTGACCGTCGTGTACATCTCGATGGGGCAGGAAGGGCACTGAGGCACCTAAGCGTTCGCGCCCGGGCTACGGCGCGCGAGTTCATTCGAATTTGAGACTGATCTTTTCCAGGAGACGACCATGCAGCAGTACATCGCGCTGATCCAGGCCTACACCGCGCTGGGCATCGGCATCATCATCGGCCTGGGTGCCATCGGCGCCTGCATCGGCATCGGCATCATGGGCTCGAAGTTCCTTGAGTCGGCCGCCCGCCAGCCGGAGCTGATGCCGCGCCTGCAGGGCAGCATGTTCCTGCTCGCCGGCCTGATCGACGCGGCGTTCCTGATCGGTGTCGCCATCGCGATGTTCTTCGCGTTCGCGAACCCGCTGCTCGCGCGCATCGCGGGCTGATCCAAGACCGCCCGGGCCCCCTCGGACCGCGAGAACCGCCATGCAGATCAACTTGACCCTCCTCGGTCAGGCGCTTGCCTTCCTGATCCTCATCGGGCTCAGCTGGAAGTTCATCTGGCCGCCGCTGCTGAACGCCATCGAGGCGCGGCAGAAGAAGATCGCGGACGGCCTCGCGGCCGCCGACCGCGGCCAGGCCGACCTCGAGGACGCCAAGAACCAGGCGCTCGCGATCGTCCGCGAGGCGCACGGCAAGGCCGCCCAGGTCGTCGACCAGGCCAGCCGCCGCGCCAACGAGATGGTCGAGGAGGCCAAGGGCACGGCCAGCGCGGAAGG